>Ga0055476_10000006_pt1 | contig 39720 bp, 33 predicted proteins | sample Muzzi_CordC_D2_FD_57682 | JGI IMG/M metagenome (GOLD analysis project Ga0055476, IMG submission 57682) | Wetland microbial communities from San Francisco Bay, California, USA, that impact long-term carbon sequestration - Muzzi_CordC_D2 | ecosystem: Environmental > Aquatic > Marine > Wetlands ... | reverse complement strand
TTTTTAAACGCACTCACTTTTGCCCCCCACAATATTACGAGACATAGTGTTTTCTCTTTTCAGAATCAGTGGCTTGCTTCCCGGAAGAAAGGCTGCCAGCACCGTGCTGAACCTTTTCAAACTAATCATCCTTCACCAGGTGCACAGCCCTGGCCAGCCGCCAAACGCGCGTTGCACGCATCTGCCTCATCGCTTCCTGCAAGGCTGCTGCTTCTTGTCTCCATCTGGCTGCCTGTGATTCTTCCACAACCAGGGCTCGATTTATTTCACCCAGCCGTGCCGATAACGCTTCATTCTCTTTCATACGGCTCACGGCCAGCTCTTTGGTCTCGTTCAGGGCTGCGTCCGTCTCGACCAGACGGGCCGATAACGCCTCATTGTCTTTCATACGGCTCACGGCCAGCTCTTTGGTCTCGTTCAGGGCTGCGTTTAACGCCTCATTCTCTTTCATGCGGCTGACGGCCAGCTCCGTAGCCTCATTCAGGCTGACCGCCTGGTCTGAAATGATGTTCGCGGAATCCTCGTTACTTATTGACAGCTTGAACCTTTCCAGCGGGTGATCCAGCGATCGGGGCGGCCTGAGTATCTCCTTGATAAACGCATTAAGGCCGTCAACAGCAACCGCATGATCCCTGATATAGCTGACAGCCGGATGTTTGCCGGGAACAGCAATAATATTGCTTTCCATATAATCAAAGAATATGTTTTCTGAAACCCCGTTGAAATTCTCTGGGTTATATGGACTACTTGCATGGACAAAATACTCATAGTCCCCGATCCCATCCAGGATGCTCAGGCATTCCCAGCCAGCCTCAAGGTCATTACATTCAAAAAACACCAACGGCAGCAGTTGCCTTATGGTATCATGCGCACCCCGTAAAACCTCTGCCTCCATTCCCTCCACATCCACCTTGATGAGGTCGCATTTTTCAAGATTAAGTGAATCAATCGTTATTACTGCTATTGCTTCACCGGTCTCCAGCGCCCTGCTGTTGGCAGCAGTGAAACTGATGGCACCAAAATTCCTGTCTTTTTTGTAATCGACCTGTTCTTCCGTCACCTGCCCCACATGTGAAGAAACGACCGTATGCAGTAACTCAACTTCCGAAGACGGGTGCAAATTCGCACAGTTTTTTCCGAGAATTTCGTAGAGGAAGCGTTGTGCCTCAAAGGCATATACCTTGCCAGTCCTGCCGACCATATTTAGAAACGAACAGGTATGCGTACCAATATTTGCGCCAACGTCCAGCACAATATCGCCTTCATTAACAACGCCTCGCAAAAACTCTATTTCATTCTCTGCCCACTCTCCGTAGGTACTCAGTGACTTTCCGATACAGGTGTCATTCGCTAGAAATTCCAGATTGCCAAGTCTGGTTGCTTTGGTTACAAGCATCTTGTTTCCTTATGGAATAAAACATGGGCAGGCGCCGGACACCCGGTACCGGATCAAGAACCGAGCCGCTGACGGATTCCTGCAACGCCTTCCCGCCGCAACACCCTCCAGCCACGCCGGAGCAGGCCTTTGCGCGTGGCAGGATCCTGCAATGCGGTACGGAACAGCGATAGCGTCGTATTCCAGTTGATGGTCTGTACACCGGCCCGGTAACCCGGTGTCAGACTGGCTGACAGTTTGGAATACGTCGCTTCCTCGGTCGCTGCATCAAACAGCCCCGGATACTCCGACCTGCCCCGGCCGTTCCACCACGCCAGGTAGCCATCGGCATCAAACGGGTCGGGGAAAGCCGCCTGCAGATCAACGCGCTCACGGTAGACCAGCCGCTGACCCCGGTTAATTTTATCGCCGTTGCTGAAGGTGTTGAAGGCCCACGGGATCTGCGCCAGCGGATCCTTGCCCAGATCGCGGGTTTCCCGTTCATACCAGCCGATAAGCGCCTGAACCGACCGGTTACCATCGGCATTCTTGGCCGCCATGATGCGATGAGCGCCACTGTCGAAGCCGGTGAAGTGGTAAAAACCCAGCGGTTCTCCATCGACCTCGAAGCCATTCTCGATATCACCGGTCAGGTTCCGGGTGGTCAGGTTCCAGGTGGCCAGGTTAAGCCGCCCGCTGCGCATCACGGCAATTCCATCAAAGAACGCCGGCACCAGGTCAATCCACTTCTGGTCGGTAAACAGGCCATTGCAGATATCGGCACGGCAGAAATGGTAGAGCCGCTGCGCCCACCAGTTGGCAAACCGGAAACCTTCATCCGTTACCGCCACACCCATAAAGCCAATATTGAACACCCCGTGCTTGAGACTGCAAATTTCGTTGTCTATCACGGCACTGAGGCTGCTTTCGGGTTCTGTTTGATGCGGCGTCAATGCCAGGTTATTTTCATCCAGTGAGTCGATAATGTCGTCCAGCCTGGAAAACACCACAGTATCCGGGTCCAGGTAAAGGACCTTGCCACAATCAGGCATGGACATGATTTTCAGAAATGCAAACGGCTTTATGGCTGTTGCCAGCTCGACGATGCTATGACTGAAAGCCCATGCCCGATGACTGTCGATATCCAGCTCGCTGAACGGCAGCACCGAGTCAAATGGTTCCTGCGTCAGATCGATATCGGAATATCCCTCGTCTGCCAGCGCCAGATGCAGCACACATTCAGGGTGATGCTTGCGCAGGGACTGGAACAATACACGCGCCTTGGGGATATAGTTAAACGCGGCGCTGGTAAAAATGTGAACCTTTTTCATTTCATTCACCGACGGCTTTCGATCTTGTGAGTTCTGCATGGAAACTGTTTAGCTGTGAGAGCATGTCGCGGGCATCCGTAAAAGGAATCAGCTTCCCCTTGGGATAGCGTCTGATCCGCTCGGCAGGCGCGCCCATATCAAAGCATACAATCGGGACATCCAGCTGCATCAGTTCACCAATCACATAGGAAAACGTCTCTGGCCAGATGGAAGGAAACAGAAAAACATTCGCACCGCTGTCCTCTACCATGCTGAGCAGCCGGGAATATTCATACGGCCCTGTTTCCGAGACTACCGATGCATCACTGTCCGCCTCAAGCGTGCCAATGACAGATATACGGGTATCTGCTTTCTGTTTTGCTATTTCCTCTGACAGGGCCTGGACGACAAGCCCGCCCTTGTGGAACCCGATTTCTCCAAGGACACCAATATGCAGCTTGGCGGACGTATTCAGCCGTGGTTTTCTTTGCGGGAAATAACTGGTCGCATGAGGCGCAACGTCGATCCGGGCAGCATCAAGATCCGGATAGACCTTGATCAGCAGGTCCCGGGACGCATTGGAGAAACACAATACACGATCCGCCAGATTGAGGCAAGCACCCCACTGACTGCGCCACAAGCGGATATCTCGCGACTCGAAGAACGAGACAAACCCGTAATTATTCACCGGCAGACAGGCACTGCAGGCATCGATGTCCGGCAGCCCGCAGTACCTTGCGCTGGCATCAAGCAGAAAGTGTGACGGACAAATCGGAAAATAATCGTGTATGGCGATGGCGAGTGGTATCCCGTACGAACTGCGCATTATTGTCAGCAGATCGGGAACATCCTCGGGGCACTCGTATGACACCGCATTGTTGTAGAAGACCTCGCTGATCAGCCCATCTTCGGCCAGCCTGATCAGCACATCGAGCCCGGCAATACTGAAACGCTTCCGGCTGCCGGAGGTACAGATTTCCAGCGTATACTGCAGGGACAGCAAATGGTAGGACAGCAACAGGGTGCCGCAGCCATCCGCGATACGCTCGCCGATCAACTCTTCTCGATACTTATTTGCGCCACCGCCCAGTGCATGATCCAGCACCACCATGAACCGGGAGCAGTTGTTTTTCTCAAGTTCCCCGCAGACGGCAGCGAACACATCGTCCTGGCTGCCAGGCCTGGCGGCGCAAAAACGTCTGGCCTTTTGCAGCAATAGTTTCATTCTGCCACGCCGGAGCAATGACCACGCCCTTGCCATCATCATCCGGTATGGCTGGGTAGCAAATTTGGAGCCTGTGCTACCGGACAGCACGGTCGTCGGCATCGGTAACCGGAACACTTCCCCGCCTGCCTCGCCTGTAAGATGGGTCTCGACAATTTCTGCTGTTGCCGACCAGCCGCCGTAAACAACAAAGCCACAACGCAGTGAGTATCGTGATTCAGGAAAATGATCCTGCACATCCTCTCGTGGCTTGCCATAAACAACCGGCAGCTTGATTGTGCCACCCTCGGCGGTTAAAAGTTCCACGTGCATGGAATTTACCAGCTTGTTCGGGTGAAACACCCAACCATACCCGAAGATCCGGCTATTACGGATCACCAGGCGATCGACACTGTATTTAAATTTTTCGGACATAAGGCCCACACCTCAGACCTGGTGAGTTATTCCTTACTGTGACTGCCGTCATCTGCCGACAGCCGCACTCCATTTACTCCTTGCGAGCAGATTGTCGGCCAACCTCCTCAGGACCACTCGATGAGCGGAACTCCTTCCAATTAGTCGCAAACGGATTGAATACTGCAGGCAAACCCGGATAATTGACGATTATACTGACGTTTGCAGGCGATAAGTATAGGCCATTTTCATGCTGCTGCCGCTACCGGGGTGCTGGTACTGCTCCAGCGCGGGATCCGAATATGGAGGCAACCGGCAGATAAACCCTTAGTCAAGTACAGGATCTCGAAAGCGACATCGACAGAAGGTCAGACACTCGTCAAATACAGTTGCACAGCCCTCGTGCCTGACAACCCATGCATCGAACGCCGATTCTGAATCTCACAGCATAACCACCCTGCTGACTGACGGCACACTGAAGACATGATTAGCGCTGTACAAACCGGGTACACCGGAGAGCAAACATGTGCACAGCGCCAGCTGCTACATCTCACTGCGCGCAGGTTGTAACATAGAATCTGTCCACGTCGTGCCGGATTTTATTGGTTCTACCATCCCGCGGCAGACCCGACGGGATCGAGCATGGAATAATGCAAGGAGACAAGCAAATTATGCAGTCGAATAAACCAGCCTGGTCAAGCAAGTCAATAAAGGATGAAGTAATACGCACAAAATTTACTACCCTTCCTGCAACCATTGCAAAATGGGTCGGCGATCACTCACCCCTGGTTGACGCGGAAATCCTTGATTTTGGTTGTGGTGAAGGAATAACCGCGTTGGGACTGGCCTTGCAGTATACTCCATCGCGGGTGGTCGGCGTTGATATTATGCCAGACCCTGAACGATGTTTACCTATCGCGAGAGCCGAACTAGGACTGTCTTCATTACCTGAAAATCTGGAATTGCACCGGGTGAAGCCAGGCTATTTGCATAATACAAATGACAGCTTCGACGTAATCTATAGCTGGTCGGTTTTTGAGCATGTGGACATGCGTGTAATTGATGATGTAATTGAGCTGTTACACAAAAGCCTTAAACCTGATGGCGTCGTATTTATACAAATAGCACCATTATATTACTCATCAGAGGGATCACACTTATATGATTTTATCAAGGAGCCATGGGGACATCTGCTCCATCAATCCAATATTTATTACGACAAGTTAATGGCCGCTGAAAATATTAATAACGAGGATTTAAGAAATTCGCTCGTATCAACCTATACGACATTGAACAGAATAACGGCACCTGAACTGGAAAGACGTTTTGAAAATAAAAATTTTGAAATATTAAGGAAATATACAACCCGGGATCAACTCGATCCACCAGACTCTCTCGCTGAGATATATAACTATGATGTTCTCACAACAAATCAGGTCGTTCTTTTACTTAGAAAGAAAGCAACTTGATCCTGTACCTGAAAGCCCTGTATCTGAATAACGAGTATTAATGCAGCGAGTACCTGCCGCCCCTCAATTCGGTTACCACAGACGTCTCAGGTCAGTTCCCCGTAAGGGTGCAAACGTGGCCGCAGCTGCGTAAGGATAGTCGAGTGTCTGAAAATCGAATACGTACAGCATTTAGCGACGACGACTGCCTGCGCGACGATACTGTCCTGGGACTGGCAAGTCGCAAGAGACTGTATGTTATCTTCATCATTGCAAGATCGGGAAGTACCTGGCTAACGGAGCAGGCCAAACTCTCAGGCGTTCTGGGGACACCGCAGGAGCACCTGAACGAATCGTTTGTGCATGGTGAAGAGGCTGCGCTCGGTTGTGAACCACCGGGTGTACTTGGCATACGAAATATCAATATGTACCTCAAGCATGTGGCGGATACGCACTGTTCCCGGGACGGTCTGGCAGGGCTGCAGCTCTCCAGGTGGCAGGCATCGTGGCTAAGCGAAATGCTGGAGTCGCCCGGGCTAATCTGGAAGCATGTTGTTCCATTTTATCTGCGTCGGGAGAACATTGTGGCGCAGGCTATTTCCTTGTCGAGAAGCGTGCAGAGCGGTGTTTTTCATGCCTATCAAACCAGGACCATGGATAATAAACGGAAGTATGAAAATACCGGCTACGATGAAGTTGTACTGAGGGAGTGGTGCTCGTATCTGTTTGAGAATGAGCAATGGTTCGAGGAATTTTTCCTGAAACAGGGGATAACACCCCACCGCTTCACCTATGAAGACATGCTCGAGGATATGGGGTCCGTTCTCCAATGGATGCGTGCGGAGATCGCCGGGATTTATGAACCCCGGTTCATCGAAACCCTGCCCGGCGAGATCAGGCTGATGCGCAGTGACAAGAATTCGAAGTGGGAACAGCGTTTCAGGACCGAAAACCCCGAATTTCTGCGCAGCCTCGAACTGGAACGCCCAAAACTTCGAGTCTAGCCCCCCCCTGATCGGCAAACCCGAAAAGCCGCCAGCCCATACCGGCAATGCGACATCCATGGCTTCCTCCCCACCGAGGGGAAAGGATCTTCCCGGAAAGTCAGCCCATATATATTCGCCCCCGCATAGTATCGATCTGTATCGGCATCATAGCCGGGGAAAACCAAGTGCCCGGGTAAACCGCGCCCCGGATCAAAATTTTCGACCCGGATAAAACAGGCTTCAGGAACTTCACGAGTGACCTCCATACTGACTTCGACAAAAAGATCTCTGCCTTTACGAAGATCCTCATATCCCACCCCAGGAACAATCAATGCATCGTTTGGCGATCCGAATCGTTCCCGCAATTCACGATGCGCCTGGTCAAACTGACCTGCTCCGCGTGTGGAATGCTCCTTCAGTCATGAAATATTACGCCTCTCTCTGGCTGCTCAGGGTTTTGGCGTCATGGCTTCCATATAGGCGGCCATCACCTCCTCAACTGGACCCAGCTGCCGCACCCGGCCCTGCTCAACCCAAAGCACCCTGTCGCACAGTCCCCGAATCGCCGCCTGCTCATGAGAGACCAGCACGACTGTTTTATCCGACAGAATTTTCTCCCGCAACGCCTGTCTCGACTTTAATCTGAACTCGGCATCACCGACACCCAGTGTTTCGTCAATAAGAATGATATCGGGATCCACCTGTATCGCAGTAGAGAAACCAAGCCGTGCTCTCATACCGGTTGAATAAGTACTGACCGGTTGTTCAAAATAATCGCCCAGCTCCGAAAATTCCTTTATCTGTTCCAGCCGCCCCTCGATTGAACGCCGACTCAGCCCCAGCAACATACCTGACATAATGGCATTATCACGACCTGACAGATGCTGCAAAACTCCTGCATTGAGAGCCAGCAGTGATGCACGCAAACCAAAACAGCTGACCGTACCCTTGTCCGGCTTCACGATTCCGGCAATAACCCGTAGCAGGGTACTCTTGCCTGCACCGTTGCGACCGATGATGCCCAGTGTCTTTCCCCGTTCCAGACTCAGACTGACATCGGAAAGCACCACATGCCCGCTGCTTCGCCCCAGGGCCTTGCGCGGGTGCAATGTCAACGAAACCTTGTCCAGCACTACTGCAAGGTTAGACATAAGCGGTTAACCAATCACACTCGGAAATACGCGGTCGTAACGCCTGAACAGCGAGAACGACAGGACAAACAACAGCAGGCCCAGCAAACCCACACCAAACAGATCACCCCAAACCGGCCATTCGGCATCAAGCAGCACGGTGCGATACAGTGTAAATAAACTTGCGATCGGATTCAGCTCGAACCACGCCTGCTGTTCCACTGTCAGTTGAGTGATATCGTAGAAGATTCCCGATAGAAACATCAGAAGGACGAGCACGTTGTCCAGTACCATTTTCAGATCCGGTAAAAAAGGCACGACGAATGCCATCAGTGACGCTGCGCCCAACACCAGTATAAAATTGACCAGAACCACCAGCGGCAAGGCAACCCAGGCCGGATTCGGGGGATAACCATAAACCCACAGAAAGCCGATCAGAAGTAACAGGACCACCAGAAACTTGTAGAACCCCGTAACGACCACTATGGCCGGGAATATAATCTTTGGAACATAGACCTGCCGAATCAGGGCTGCATTGGCAACCAGCGAGTTTGACGCGTACGTAATGGCACTGCCAAACCATTTCCAGGGCACCAGCCCGCAAAGCAGAAAGCCGATAAAACCTTCTCCTCCCCGCTGAAACAGTAGATCGAATACCACGTAAAACGCGGACATGTAAAGCACTGGCTCGACCACCCACCACAGAAGCCCCAGATACAGGCGGGACAGTTCCATTTTAAGTTCGGCGAGGGCCCGATAGTGAATCAGTTCCAGATAATGGGTCATGATTTCAGAACACAAAGCGAGTGGCACATTGGCAGATCCGATTCAGCAGCCCAAACGAGGGAAACAACATGACAGAATATACCGTATTGCCTCCTCCCTAACCCTGAGACAATCACAAACATTATTAATACGCCAATAAAAATCGGAAAAGTCAGGCTGCACAAGAGAATTTCGGATGCCTGGAATTTGTCGAAGCCCATTTCAGCTGTATTGTGTCAAGCGCACGCTGGCGGCCTGTGCGGCGCCCACATTTTCCGGACCGCTCCCCCCTCAGCGCGCCTCTGCGACTGCGTAAAATAACCTTCGATCCAGGAACCTGTTATGAAATACCACGTACATCTAAAGTTATCGCTTAACCATTCAGTAGCGACAATTATTCTGCAGCCAAGTCATTTATAGAGTATGTGCGCCCATCTTCCCTGTTAATCCATGCCACAGTCCGCGCGTCATCATTCTCAAGTGTGTCAGCCGTTGATCAGTAAATAATGAATACACTATATACTTGAAGACCAGCCGGTAACCGTCAACAATTTTCCAGGCAACCGGAACCCATGATTGACGATAAAGCCAAACGGCATTACGGAAATGATAGTAGTGTCGTAAAGGGCTATGAAGGGGTATATTTCGCCCGAAAAATGCGAGTGGCGTTTCGCCCAGATAATGCTGCATATAGGCATCGCATATACCAAAGGATTGATACCCTTTTTTACCTGCTCTCAGCCCCCATTCGACATCGACGTAATCGATAAAAAGGCTTGTTTGCATTAGACCAATCTCGTTTATGGCGTGCATGTCAATCAGACATCCCGAACTGACGAGATAATCGACTGGCACGGGCAACAAGCCGGCACAATCGGCACGCACCAGTCGCAACCCTTCCAGCCGGATAAATGGCGGTGGATTACCCGCACGAGGATCACTGTAACGGGGACCGACAGCGGCCACCTTGATACCCTGGCCAACCAATTTTTCGTAATTCACAAACAGGCGCTCGACCATATCAGACTGAGGCAGGCTATCCTGATCAAACAAAACTACATGCGTGCTTCCGAATGAACACGCCTTATCTATACCATAGTTAATCGCTTCCGCAACGCCGAAATTACTACCAAGACAATAACAGTGACTATTGGGTATTCCGGATTCCGGGACCACGCACGAAACATCTTCTTTCGATCCGTTATCCACGACCAGAACAACCTGGACTTGAGATGCTACAGCGTTTAGTAGTCGTATGAGTTCCTTTCTATCAGGATTATAAGTGACTATAATCGCAGCCAGAAATAGCTCCGCCAGATCATCCCCTTCCTTCATCCCGTTCTACTCTGCATTACTCTGATAATGTGCGCCTTATATCTGATTGTACGAGCTTAATAGTATCAAGCCTGTTTTCTGATAGATTGCACTCATAGTTGAGACCGTAGACCATCTGAAACCTCTTCAATCAAACAAATCAGGTTAAATTCCGTGATCTCTTACGATCGCTATAAAGCATGTACCTGCCAGCAGCAGCCGGCATCAACTTGTTTAATTGCTTTTATATCATCTCCAATATGTGGATCACTCTGTGTTTATAAGTATGTTCTTGAAGCGTTCTTTCTTGTGCAGCTTTTCCAATCGCAACGATCTCCTCTGGCGCATCCATATAATGCGCCAGAATCTGTTCCAGATCTTTGACATCATCGACCAACAAGACCTCTTTACCATCTGAATAATATTCTTCAATCTCAAGAGACTCAACAAAATAAACCTGAGCCGAACCCGCCATGGCTGCCTCAAATGTTCTTGGGCCTGGTGTTGAGGGATCCAATTTATACCTGTCATTTGCCAAATTAAGGTGCCGACCAATATTCAGACTGATTTTCGACCGTGCCAAATAATCTGCCAGTTCTTTATTAGCAATTCGTCTATTAACAGCAAAAGGTATATCCGCCGGCCACTCGTCCCCAATAACACGGATCTCCACCCTGCCAAGTACTGGCTGAAGATCTTTAAACAATCTTCTCCTGTTTTCAAAACCCACACCACAGAAAAACAGATCTATGTCTTTCTGCTGCCTGATTTTCCGAAAATGGGCTGACTTACTTGCCGCCATGGGCAGGTGATAACATTTAGGATGATCATAAAAACGGCTGGCCCACTTGTCATTACTGAATATAAGATCAGCCATCTCGATAACTTTATAATTAAAATCCAACTCATATGGGTCATCGTGAAGCCAGAATGCCAGAGTAGCCTTCCGCATATTGCAGGCTGCCTTCAATTTTCCATAATCGCAATAATCCGGCATGCAGGAACCGAACACCAAAACCAGATCCGCATCAAATCCCATCAGCTCAACATCCGCGTACTCCAACGGAATAGATTTAACCGCCTCGGCGCCCAATACCTGACGAAAGCCTTCTGCAACATAATCTCGCATAATCGTGTTACGGTTTAAGTGATCTGGTGAAGCCCCTGTGACCAGTACCTTCTTATTCATTTCTCCTTTATATCCTGCTCTTCAGCGACTTGATTACTTTCGCTGCCGTAACCCGGATCCCTCTGGTACGGATCTGTTGAACCATGAACCTGAGCAGATAGTAGGGGTGACGAGGTATCCTAACTCTGGACCCTGTTTGATACGACATCACAATAGTAGGATGATTTCGGATCTCGGCCCAATAATTGGTATTTAATCGCACACCACAATATCTCAGGTCCAGGGCAATATTTTCGAGGTGTTTGCTATCGCTCGGCACTGGGTACCGGCCAATCAAATCCTTATAGCGCTGCGATAACCATCGTACGTGTTGCTTAGTACTTATATGCAACTCGGATGAGATATTCCCTCTTATCCTTTTAATAAGCTCCCTATCGATACTCAAGCGCTGCAATATATCGACTACTGCGCCAACATCCTCAACTACTGTTTTAAATCCATTCAACCCGTGCTTCACCCGCTCCCCTAGTGCCCCGATATCAGATACGACAGGTATAAGCCCCCCGCGCCAACATTCAGACAGGGTGATGCAATAGGTCTCGGGCCAGATAGAGAGGTGCAATGAGACGTGTTTTCCCTTTAAAATGAATGCCAGCTTCTTATTGTCATACACATCATGATAGTGGACATGGCTGCATTGAAGCTGGCCGATGAGTTGCAGGTATTCTTTATCTATCCGTCCGTGCACATGGAAGCGAATACCCATACCTCGAGTCTCATCAAACACACGCAGTAATGTTTCCGCCCCCTTTTCACGAGTAAAATTACCTAACACCAGCACTTCCAGCGGCCCTTTCTTAAACGGGTCTCCGGAAATCGCTTCGGTGTATTGCGTTTCATCCAAAGGTATGCCTTCTTGAAGTATTTTCAGATCATCCAGATGCGGGTATCTCTCAAGCAATGCATGTTTCGTCGTCGCGGAGTTGGCGTGTATCAGATCAATTTTCGACAACATCCTTCCCCAAAAGGCCAGACGTTTCGCCTGACTGCCAGGCATAATATTTTCCGCCTCGGCCAGACAGATATCTGTATTTCGCTCAGAGCTGAAAGTTGTTTTTCGATAGCGTCCGGTATGATCAATAAGATTGAATCTGTGACTAATCGAATAATAGTCATGCATACTGTAGATGGAAGGCACTCCCATTGATTTTGCTATATATGGCAAGGAAGGAATATGGCCTATCAAGTGCTGAAAATGAACCAGATCAACACCATAATTATACAATATGCCTGCGAATGCCTTCTCCCTTTGAACGCAACTCAGCATATGCTCCCCGATTACAGGAAATCCTTCAGGGAATTCAATTATTTTTATCTTTTTAAGCTCCCTGTCCAGCAATAAATATCGCCTGCCATCTTCGGCACGCCTGTCCGGCAGGTAATATAATAATTTATATTCTTTGGCTAAATCTGTTCGAATTAATTCTAAATATATCTCGACGCCACCATACGGCATGTGACCAATCAAATTATGACAGACCACGAGAATACATGGCTTATCTTTCTTAGTAACAACCTTCCGCGAATCGTTATTAGAGGGCAGCTTTTCCAGCTGCTCCAGTATATACGATACCCGATGTCCATATGTATGTTCGCGCAGTATTCTCTCTTGCGCTGAGCGGGCCATTTTTATACGTTCGTTACTGTTTACAAGATAATACTTAATTTTTTCCACACATTCCTCTGGTGAAGAAAACGCTGCAAAGTCGTTCCCTTCGCGCAGATAATCACTAACGCCTGGTATCTCTCTATCGACCAACTGAAAACCACCTGCCATTGCCACTTCGAACAATCTTGGACCTGGTGTAGCAGATTCAGCCCTCCCACCTGAAGCGGTAAATTGACGATGCAGTAGAAGCACCAAAGCACTGTGATTGGAGAATCGAGCAAACTCAGTATTAGGTGTTCGCCAGCAATAGCTGCTCGCAGGATGTTTTAAGTCGATAACCGGCAGATGCTCATTGGTAGGTAAAGCAAGCTTCAACTTGATGCCAGCAACATCCTTTTCAATAGATTTAATCAATTCGATCCGATTAGGCCAGGCGGTGCCCGCAAAGAACAGATCATATCTATGACCGCTCTCCTTTACTTTATGTAAATGCATTTCTGCACAGGCCGCTAATGGCAAATGCCGCCCCTTCGCCCCATACTCATGCACGCTGGATCTATCATTTGTAAAAACAAGATCAAACAACGGGGTATTTCGCTTGTTTACCGGTAATTCGTAGGGATCTTCAACATACCATGCAATGCTTCTTCCACATATCAACCCTAGTCTTTTGCATAGCGCGGCTTCCATCTCTTCACCGTCAAAGGCAAAGAACAGATTACACTTTTTTTCCCTGGCACGGTTTATAGCATTTCCATAATCTGCCTTTACTGCCAGCTCCACATCGGGATTCACTACCAGCGCGTTATATATCGCTAACGCAATATAATGATTTGGATTTTCTTTTTTGGTATCCAGCAATAAGATTCGCCACTTAGTTGTCATGCCACTTTCTCTTGTTAGCGATGCCGGATGCAACCTTTATTAAATCAACAAAAGATCTTAAAGGCGCAGTTATCTTCCAGCTCGTTGAATTGAGTAGATCACTTAAACGTCTATCACAATTCAACTGCTCTTCCTGAAGCTGCTTTCTAATAACCTCCACTTCATCCTGAGTCTGTGTTAGGCTTTTTACGGCCATTTGATGGCGTTGTTTATATATCTCTGCCTCTGCTAATAGCGAGTCTCTTTCTTTCAATGTTTTCTCAACATGATTGATGGCAACAGCCAGGCGATCCTCACTCTCGCGCAAACGCAATTCAATATTGCCAGACTCGTTGATCAATCCAAACATGCTACGATTGTTTATTTGGCACGACTTCCACTGCGCCACACGCAATCGGAGATCAGAGGAGATACAGCTCCTTTCTTGTGTTCCTAGTGCAAGTAGATGACGATAAAGCTCCTCCACTTCTTCCGGAAAACCATCACTCTCGCAAAGATTGTCAAGATCATAGCGGCTATGCCGAAACGTTGATGTTAAATAGCCGTCGCAATACGCTCTGATTCCCTCCGCATTTAAAGCCGCCTCCAGCTGCAATCCTCTTGCTATACGATCCATCTCAAAACTGGGGTTTTCAATAAACTCATCGTAATCAACAAGAGTAAAAACACCATCGCCAAGCCCATCCAACATATCCATTGAATACTGATACCAAAGAAGTAATGAGCGAAGCATTTTAAATCCATTCCGCTTTTCCAGTGATTTGGCAACACTTAATGGATGTCTTATGACCACACAATAGCTTGGATTGATTGCCAGGGAACTGAAAACCGAGTTCCAGAATGGCAGTACCCGTGCGGTCCTGGGGTCTTTAAAACCCCAAACAGAAACGTCTTTAGCCACTTCCCTGATATAATCCTGCGCCTGTTGCCTAATTTCGTATTGCTGAGATACTTCCAATGCACCAAAGGTCTGCCAATCCTGGCCACAGCTATTCAGCAGAGCAGTATTGATTTCGACTATTTTCTTATCTTCCCAAAACCCCTTTATGTTATCAGCTTGAGCGGGTATCAGATTACCACCAAGTTCCACCCCCAATACCGCCAAACCACGCGCGATCGCACTGGTTCCGCTACGGTGCATACCTAGCACAACAATTACCCGTTTGACATTATTTGGAGTTTTCACAATCAGATCGATTTACAGACTAGACAATGCGAGTTATCGATATACGACACATCCTTGCAGGACATATCGGTGCTAACGGACACCTACAAGCGGATTTGAATGACTTAATTCATAAAATATCAATAGTGTATATCCCTTATACCTTCCACAGTACGCAAGCATTATTTTTCCCGAGCACCGTTACCGCCCTTGTTGTATTGACTGCCATAGATGTGCGCTCAGTGTTCGCCCCCCCTAAGGCCAACACCCGTTTCTTGAGGTACTACACTGAAGTCAACGACACCCACAACTTTAAGATTTGCCTCAGGTTGAATGCGAAACATTAAAACATCCATTATACGATCCAAAAATACCTCGGCACCATTCACTATTCCAACCACTCCTGCGTTCATAAAATAGACCCCCGGTAGCAACGAACACCTGAATCGCAATCTTGCGTTAATGGTGTGTCCTGAATTCACGTACTCGACCCCTTGACCGACCGGATGTGACAACAGACCACCAATCTCCAGTCCAGTGACGGTTTTCACCATGGTACCCCATCGAACCTGATACGCTTCATCGTTAAATCGAATGTCGTAAACGTAGTCATACTGCTGACCACGGCTAAGCACATTGACCCGCTCACCCATTAGGGTCTCTATGTGCGGGTCATTGATCTCCGCCCCTTGTCGCTCGTACTTTACAGTACTTTTGGAAACAAGAGTCGGATCATAGAGGTCTCGATATTTCTCAGTTGTTTCACTCAGGCTTTCTTCCTTCCGCCCGGCAGTGTCACTTTCATTGGAGTCCTTCTTCAGCTCGGCGTCCTCCTTAAACTCCTGGCGCAGAACAGCTGCCCTGTCTTCGCTTGCAAACATAAGCTTGTGGTAATTTGATACCACCATCTTCGGTTGCCCTGACAACAGCAGTTCCCCGTGATCAAGCAGAATTGCACGATCACACAATTGAACCACCAATGACGCCGAATGAGACACAAAAAATATTGTTCCGCCTTCATTCTTTATCTGTAGCAACCTGGAGAAACACCGCCGCTGAAACGCCTCATCACCCACCGATAGAGCCTCATCAACAATCAAAATGTCGGGGCTTGAATTTATCGCAACAGCAAAAGCCAGTCGCATATACATACCGCTTGAATAAGTCCTGACTGGCTGATCCAAATACTCTCCAATATCTGCAAACTCGACTATATCAGCAAAACGCTCGTCGATTTCTTCTTCCTTAAGACCTAATATAGCCGCGTTCATATAAACGTTTTCCCGACCGGTGAACTCGGAATTAAAACCTGACCCCAATTCAAGCAATGCCGCCACCCGTCCATTGACCACAACATCCCCGGAGCTCGGCATCAATGTTCCACAGATAATTTGCAACAAGGTTGATTTACCAGCACCATTTCGACCGATAATGCCTACAGTCTCCCCTCTACCCACCTTGAGGGTAATATCCGTCAGGGCATGAAATTTTTTATGCCTCTCTAGGCGCGGGAAAAAGTTTTCAAGCAGCCTGTCGAGCGGAGCATCATAAATATGGAAATTCTTGCAGACCTTTTTTACATTGATTACTGTGTCATTCATTTAGTAACGTCTTCATGAAAGTAATAATATCCAACGATCGCAATTCACGCCAATATCTGCCTGCCCATAATGACTACAATACATCGGCAAACCCATTACGCGTTTTCTGGAAAAAATAATATCCGGAATGCATAAATATTATTGCGATGAGCGCATAAACTGACAGGTTAAACCAGTCCGGTGGAACGCCGTACACTACTACTTTTCTAACATTGTTAATTATCTCGGTAATGGGATTGAGAAGAAGTATCGGTCTGATTCCCGCGGGCGCATTCTCGATAGAAAAAAATACGGTGCTGGTAAAAAGCAGTAGCGTCACGACTGATCCCATGACTTGCTCTACATCGCGAAGATATACTCCCAGCGCTGATAGAAACCAGGCTACTCCCATAAATAGCAATGCCATAGGCAAGAGCACCAGTGGCAACAGAAGCAAACTCCAGTGCAAGGCACCTCCGCTGACAAGAAGGAAGCACAACAGGACAAAAAAACTAATGGTCGTATGAAAAAGTGTTGAAACCAGGGTAACCCAGGGTAAAACCTCGACGGGAAAAAGCACTTTTTTTACTAAATTGGCGTTACCAACTATGAGCCCGGTCGATCGGCTCATGATTTCCGCAGCCATACTATGAACAATCAGCCCGGCAAACAGCATAACAGCGTAGTCTGCTGTGGTGTCTCCTACATCCGGCCACTTTGCGTTAAAAACGAATCTGAAGAAAAACGTATACAGGCCAAGCATCAGTAACGGATTGACAAAACTCCATAGCAGACCCAGCATGGACCCTCTGTACCGGCCAACCACTTCTCTCCTGGCCATACTGATGACGATAAATCTGTTTTGCCAAAAGCCTGAAAAAGGCAACACCAGTTTTCGGAGCATACACATCGACCTTCATGGCGACCATCTTAATTGAACAGCGGACGTTTAATGTAACACCAGTATAAGCCTCAAACAAACACTCCGCTGACGACCTAACTTGTTCTTTCTAAAGTGCATTCACAGCACTTTGTATTCGGCTGTTGTCGAGTCTTCGCGGATTGACGCCTACTACTTCTGATAGATCTTTCTCCGGTTTACGAATCTGCCGAGACCCACCGGGCAATCTTTTTTCCGACCGCAGTTGTTGATATCGATCATGTCTTGAGCAGTCAGCAAACAGCGAGAGCATCATGAGACATCGCTGCCGTTTAAACGGAATCGCCCCGGGTTAAAACAAAAATCCCGCACTGCGCCACGGTGGTCAAAAACCAAATCCTGGTTCATTCGCTCCGCCATTCCAATGGAAACATCCCGGAAGCGGGGGACAAGGTGTGATAATGCGACCGTCAGACGAAAGACAACTCGAGGCACATGCAGGAAACGCGATTTTTTGCCCATCGCGTCGAACACCCGCCTGGCCATCTCCTCGTAAGTCAGCGTTTCCGCGCCGGAAATATTATATGCCTGATTCACGACTTTTGAATGACTCAAGGCCTGTAAACAAGCTGTTGCAACATCGTTGGCATGAATGGGCTGTCGCAACCCTTTCGCCGCACCCAGCAAAGGAAAAAACCCGAAACGGCGTATAAAGCGGGCAATTGAGGAAATATTTTTATCGCGACCGAACCCGTATATTAGCGTTGGGCGCAAAATAATCCAGGCAATGCCCCGTTGCTCGGCCCAATCGATCAACTGCCTCTCACCCGAGACCAGAGCAGCGACGACGCCTTGTTCTTTGGGGTCGGGTGAATCTGTTTTGGTAAAACGACTGGTGGAACTTAATACCACTACCCGGCGTGCACCCCAGCTCTCCAGTAATGAATAATAGTCGGGTAATACCCAAACCGGCGCCAGGCAAATCCAGTATTCTATTAACCGCACATCCTTCTGCAGTTCGTTCTCCCGCAAACAGCGCCAGCTGACCCGGTGACTAGCCGACGGATCCGGATCAACCGAACGCCTTGAGAAAGCCACATATTCTACATCGGCATCCAGTTTTCCCATAGATTCAGATGCCAACAGGCAGCCGCCTACCAGACTGGTCGCACCTAGAACACCAATCACCCGTCTAGCCATGGCTGCGCCTTAACCACAGCGGGATTCTGCGCGCCGTGTGATATACCGCCAGCAAAGCAAATCTCAGCCAGATGCCTGTAGCAACCAGCCACATTAGAATACCCGGGTATTGATGCCTGAAGTATTTACGATAGAAGCGCATCATTCCCCTATGCTTATGCCATTCCACAAACACCGGGCGTGACCGGCTGCAGACACCCTGATGATGCATAACCCTGGCATCGGCTACAAACAGAATCTTCCAGCCCTTTTGCCGAAACCGCATACACCAGTCCAGATCCTCACAATGCAGGAAATAGCCTTCATCGAAGCCACCGACCTCCTCCAGCGCCTCACGTCGGACCAGCATACACGCCCCGGAAATCGCCTCAACTTCCATTGGCTTATCCGGCAAGGGCTGTCGATGTAAATTGAAATCGGAAAATAGCCTGGGGTAGCGCCTTGCCAGTCCCGTCAGATTAAAGACCCGTACCAGAGTCCGCCATGGCGTAGGAATCGCGCGCCTCCCGCCAGCCTGCTCGGTGCCGTCAGGATTGAGAAGCAGGCCACCGACCATCCCAGCGCCTGGATTCTCTTTTAGTGAGGACAGAAGCCCTGGTAGTGTATTTTCATCAACCAGGCAATCGGGGTTCAAATACAACAGATACCGCCCTTTTGCCAGGCCAGTACCCATATTACATGCAACGGCAAAGCCCAGATTTTTCTGATTACGCAGGATTTCAAGTCTGGATTCATTTGGAAAAGAGGCTTCCAGCAGTGAAAGGCTGTCATCAGTAGAGGCGTTATCAACAACGATGACACAGGCACCATGACACACATTGAATATCGATATGACGCATTGGCTGAGAGCGTCACGGGAGTTGTAGTTAACGATGATCACGGAAATCGAACAGCTATCGATCATAGCTGCCGATTTCCCCTCTCATACTCTGTCATACCCCTGTCGCCATCATCTTCCAATTCCCGGACTGTGCTGCGAGATGCATTCCCACAGACGATTGAACTGCCCGGGTAACATTCAGCGCGATAAGGTCCTGTCAATTCAGACCTTAAAGCAGCATCCGACTCGATTCCGTGCGTATAGGCGCAAGGGTGCAGAATCTCCAGCTTTTCAATGTTTTCCTATTGTTCTACGCGATTATAGATATCTTCAAATCGCACAATATCATCTTCTCCCAGATAACTGCCCGACTGCACTTCTATTATTTCCAGGGGAATGCTGCCTGGATTCTCGAGACGGTGATTGGTGCCTATCGGAATGTAAGTGGATTCGTTCTCGGAGAGGATGAAGACATCATCACCGCGTGTGACTTTTGCCGTCCCGGAGACCACAACCCAGTGCTCTGCCCGGTGATGATGCATCTGCAGGGAAAGCTGGGCACCGGGTTTTACCGTCAGTCGTTTTACCTGGTAGCGGGTTCCATGGTCAATTCCTTCATAGTCTCCCCAGGGCCGGTATACCCGGCGGTGGAAGCGGTGTTCTTCCCGACCAAATTCTTTTAATTTCCCGACAATCTCCTTGACGTCCTGACATTTGTTCTTGGCTGCGACAAGCACCGCATCAGCCGTTTCCACCACGATTATATCTTCCAACCCAACCCCGGCAACAAACCGGTTTTCAGCCATGAACAATGAATTCTTCGTGTCGTGTGTCAATACGTCGCCTCTGGCGACATTACCCGACTCATCCTGCTCTGATATGTCCCAGATGGAAGACCATGATCCGACGTCAGACCAGGCCGTTTCCAGCGGAACAACTGCTGCTCGATCCGTCTTCTCCATGACCGCGTAGTCGATGGAATCAGATGGAGAGGAAAGAAACGCCTGTTTGTCGACCCGCACAAAATCGCTGTCCCGGCTGCTGTTATCTATCGCCTGCTGACAGGCTTTCAGCATTGCTGGTTGATATTTCCCCATCTCTTCCAGCCATCGATCGGCCCTGAGCAGAAAGATTCCGGCATTCCAGTAATAGTCTCCCGCATCAATATAAGTCTGTGCAGTATCGGCATCCGGTTTCTCCACGAATCGATCGACATGAAATACACCGCCACTTGCCTCTATTTCACCGCCTCTACGGATGTAGCCATAACCTGTTTCAGGTTTATCCGCGACAACGCCGAAGGTAACCAGGTAGCCTTTCTCTGCCAGCTTACCGCCCTGCTCAACCGCAGCCGCAAAGGATTTCTGGTCCGGAATCACGTGATCAGCGGGCATGACGACCATCATGGCATCCGCTTCCTTGTTGGCCAGATAGAGTGCTGCAATCGTCAGTGCGGGCGCCGTATTACGTCCTTTCGGTTCCAGCAGGATAGCTTCCGGGTCCTGTCCAATTGCCCGGGCCTGTTCTGCCACCAGGAAACGGTGTTCTTCGTTACAGACAAATACCGGATTGCCTACGGAACTGATTGGATTCAGTCTGGTTACGGTGTCCTGCAGTAGTGTCTTATCGCCGAATATGGTTAGCAGCGGCTTGGGATAGAATTCACGGGACACAGGCCAGAGGCGACTGCCCGCCCCGCCGGTCAGGATAACTGGATAGTAGTGCATGTCGGTTGATTATATCCAAGCCACTCAAAACAGCGCTTAACGATACCCAAACACCACCAGCAGGTCAATAAAAGACCAGGCTGAAAAGGCCTTATCTCATTCAATTAATTGATTTTTCTTAATCAGAAACAAGTGGATATGCCTCTGAAAGGCAGGTACTGCTTACATCCCTGTATGGACTGTCACATCCCTGTCACAAGCTGCCGGACAGAGGCATAACCGCTGGTTTCTGATGATCTGAATCTCTGTGTCACCTCACCCGGTAACTGCTCCCGTGGATTGACAGAAAACCCTTCCCGGGGCGGCTTTCTTCAGCCCCGGGAAAGGCATCATTAGCGTTTCTTATGGTTTTGTTTCCGGAGAGGCTACCGTCATCCGGGAACGATTCTGTTCGACTGTCTTGGCGCCAATCCCACTGACAAGAGCCAGATCTTCGACCTGTTTGAATGGCCCGTGTTGTTGGCGATAGCGAACAATGGCCAAGGCCTTTTGTGGTCCGATACCGACCAGGTCATCGACGAGCCTTTCCGATTCAGCGGTATTGATGTTGACGACTGGATCGGAGATTGCCACCAGTGGCACCAGGAACAAACAGACCATCAGCAAACGACGCAGTATTTTCATAAAGCCCTCCTTGAGCGTGTAATGTGTCGGGCATCATCCGCTTGCCCGGTTGCTGTTTCGATCAGGTACCGAAACAGTTCGTATCATACCGTCGCGTACATCGACTGCAATTGGGGATTTTCTGATTCTCGTGTACGAATTTTCTTACAGGCGCAAGGCATTTCTCAGCTATCCGCTGGTCGCTGGACATAATTCAGTGACGCTTCTGCTATCCCCGGACGACGGCCTTTAGCTCCTGGTTTATATGATGAAGCACTGAAACCGGATCTTCGGCTCTTGTAATCGGACGACCCATGACCAGGTAATCAGAGCCACAACGTATAGCGTCAGCTGGCGTTAATACACGGCTCTGGTCGTCCATTGAAGCCCCCTTGGGTCGTATCCCTGGCGTTACCAACTTGAACGTTTCGCCTAACTCATCACGCAACAGCGAAGCCTCTTGCGGAGAACAAACGACACCGTCAAGCCCCGATGCCCTGGCTAGCGTGGCGAGCCGTAACACCTGCGCCCCGGGATCAGCATTCACACCAAGCTCTTTCAGGTCTTCACCAGCCATGCTGGTCAGCACCGTCACACCAATCAGCAAAGGACGATACGGTCCACCAAGCTCATCCAGCGCGGCCCTTGCGGCTGACATCATCTTGCTCCCGCCTGAGGCGTGCACATTCATCATCCACACGCCTAATGCCGCCGCTGCCAGACAGGCGCGCGCGACAGTATTCGGGATATCGTGAAACTTGAGATCCAGAAAAACCTCATACCCGTTTGCCGTGAAATAGCGCACCAATTCGGGCCCCTCGCGTGTAAACAATTCCTTACCGATTTTCAGCCTGCAACTTCCCGGTTCCAGCCGGTCAACGAACTGCCGGGCCAGATCACCGTCTGAAAAATCCAGTGCGACTATCACTCGTGGATCTTCGATTGCTGCATCATTCATTCCGATTTCCCTGTTTCAGCAAGCCGGGCACCGCACCGGCAACAGCACATTGCGTTAACGTCTGCAGACTGAGATTTATTCACAGCGTATCCCGCAACGCGTCACTTGCCCCGCTCTCATGAGTGATCGGCTTTACACTGCTCCAGCTCTGGCAACCCGGACATTGCCAGAACAACTTCCTGCTGGCAAAACCACATTCGTCACAACGATAGCGCAGCTGTTGCACCGCCAGTTCCTGTAACCGCTGTTCCATCTGATTATTCTGCAAAAACACCAGGTCGCTATGCCGTTCGACAAGACCGTTCAGGTAGTCTTCCCAGACTTTCCTGTCGCCCAGCCGGTTATAACAGTCCTGGATCTGGCCGGTCACTTCCGGCATGAGACAGGGGTTCTGTTCCTCGACGTGGCGATAGGTCTCTATCGCAGAGAAATAGTCGCCCTTGAGCTGGTAGACATTCCCCATCAATAGCGTTGCGCGCGCGCATTTCGGGTCCTCAATCCTCGCCTGTTCCGCTTCCTGTAAAGCCAGATCAAAGTCATACTGTTGCAATGCGGCGTCACCGACCTCGCAATGATATTGAGCCAGGCGCAGTTTCCATGCGTCTGAATCCAGCGTCACCAGACGCTCGCCGATCTCAAGCGCTTTCCCCCACTCCTTTACCTGCTGGTATAGCTCGATCAGGTACTGGCACACGACTTTCTCGTGTTCTTTTCTTTCCAGCAGGCTTAGAAGAAGCTGCTCCGCTCGATCCAGCAAACCCGCTTTCAGAAAATCACGCCCGAGTTCCAGGCTGGCCTGGTTACGCAGGGCCTTGCTCAGCTTTGATCGAGCGATGATGTTCTGATGTACCGCAATGGCGCGGTCGACCTCGCCCCGTTGCCTGAACAGACTCCCCAGGGCAAGGTGCAACTCGACCGTATCGGAGTCTACTTCAACCATCTGAATAAGGACCTCAGATGCCTTATCGGGCTGCTCATTAAGTAAATAGTTGATGCCCTGTCCGTACGCCGAGTTCAGCATGGCCCGGGAGCGGGTTTTCTTTTTTCTTTCGCTATACTGCGCCATCCACCAGCCGGACGCGGCCGCAAGCGGTAACAGCAGCCAGAGCAGTGCTTGCATGCCCAGGAGACAACCTCTTTATTCTTTGGCTGGGAAAATATGCAACAGGTCGCCACGCTTCTCGGCAACCTGCAGTTTCCTGCGCAGACCACCCAGCTGCTGCTTGAGCCTCAGGATCATACCCATACTGACGAGTACCCCGATAACGGCGCCCACTGCCAGAGACAGGACAACCACCATGGAAAGCGGGATTTCCCGGTATCCGAAATAGTAGTTAAGGGAGACGGGCTCGGCATTGAGTACCGCAAAGGACAAGCCGAAGACGACAAGAACAATCAATAGAAGAAAACCAAACAGGCGTGCCATTTCCGCCCCTCATGCGCATTGCTCAGGAACGGCCATTATCTGTGGTTTAGTGCTTATCAGCAAACCCGAAAAAAGCATCAGTTAAAAATGAAAGGGGACAGATTTTGAATCTGCCCCCTTTCAATGGAACTTCCTAAATCAGTCTATCAGAACGCGCTGGTTTCACCAGACGATGGGGAAGCGCTTTCACTCGAGACCGCCGCTGTATCCCCGGCATCCTCGCTGTAACCATAGATATTCACTCTCTCGCGCAACTCCTTGCCCGGCTTGAAATGCGGCACATACTTCGCCGCCAGCGCAACAGCTTCCCCGGTCTTGGGATTACGCCCCATGCGGGGCGGGCGGTAATGCAGAGAGAAGCTACCAAAACCACGAATTTCGATCCTGTGGCCCGTGGAGAGGGACTGACTCATCTGCTCAATCAGGCTTTTGACCGCCAGCTCCACATCCCTATGGTTTAGATGACTGTTTTTAGCCGCGAGTATTTCGATTAACTCAGACTTTGTCATAATTTCTGTCCCCAGTTGGTTGAGGGAGGCCGCCTGCCTCCCTTACACCCTAAACGTAAGTTTAGACCAATCCATTGATTAGTCACCACTATTTTCAAGTTGTTCCTTCAAAACATCGCCCAGTTTGGTGCCTACTGCACCTGTACCACGGCTGTAATCCTTGACCGCGGCCGCCTCTTCATCACTGTCCTTCGCCTTGATGGAGAGCGCGATGGTGCGGGTCTTACGATCCATACCGATATACTTGGCCTCGATCTCCTGACCGACGCTCAGCACGGTGCGGGCATCCTCAACCCGGTCGCGCGCCAGCTCGGAGGCACGCAGGGTACCTTCAATGCCGTCGCCCAGATCGACAATCGCCGCTTTGGCATCGACTTCCTTAATAACGCCCTTAACGATACTTCCTTTAGTATTATCTGCCGAAAAACCGGAGAAAGGATCCTTCTCCAGCTGTTTGATACCCAAGGAAATCCGTTCACGCTCTGCATCGACAGAGAGGACCACCGCTTCCAGCTCTTCGCCCTTCTTGTAGTTGCGAACGGCCTCTTCACCTGTTTCGTTCCAGGAGATATCGGACAGGTGGATCAAACCGTCGATACCGCCATCCAGTCCGATGAAAATACCGAAATCAGTAATTGACTTGATGGTGCCTTTGACGTGATCTCCCTTGTCACGTGTCGCAGAGAACTCATCCCAGGGGTTAGCGTGCACTTGCTTCATACCCAGCGAAATACGACGACGTTCTTCATCAATATCCAGCACCATGACTTCGACTTCCTGGCCGATATGCACCACCTTGCCGGGATTAACATTCTTGTTGGTCCAGTCCATCTCAGATACGTGCACCAGGCCTTCCACGCCATCCTCGATTTCCACAAAACAACCGTAGTCGGCGATATTGGTAACGGCGCCAAACAGACGCGTATTTTCCGGGTAGCGGCGGGCCAGATCGGCCCACGGATCCTGACCCAGTTGTTTCAGGCCTAGGGATACACGGTTGCGCTCGCGATCGAACTTGAGCACCTTGACCTCGATTTCCTGGCCGACTTCAACGATTTCAGACGGGTGCTTGACGCGCTTCCAGGCCATGTCGGTAATATGCAGCAGGCCATCGATACCACCCAGGTCCACGAATACACCGTAGTCGGTCAGGTTCTTGACGATACCTTTGATCTGAGCACCTTCCTGCAGGCTTTCCAGCAGTTGTTCTCGCTCGGCACTGTATTCAGACTCGACCACCGCACGGCGGGAGACCACAACATTGTTGCGGCGTTGATCGAGCTTGATGATCTTGAATTCAAGTTCTTTACCTTCCAGGTAGGTGGTGTCACGTACCGGACGAACATCAACCAGAGAACCTGGCAGGAAGGCACGAATATCCTCGATATCAACAGTGAAGCCACCTTTCACTTTACCGCTGATAACACCCTTAACGATTTCGCCGTCTTCAGTTGCCTGCTCCAGCCGTTTCCAGACCTGGGCACGTTTGGCTTTTTCACGCGACAGGCGTGTTGCGCCAAAGCCGTCTTCAACGGCATCCAGGGAAACTTCAACAGCGTCACCAATAGCGACTTCGACTTCACCCTGATTATTGTAAAACTGCTCTATAGGGATAACGCCTTCCGACTTCAAACCGGCATTTACGATGACCGCGTCGGATTGGATATCAACAACAGTTCCAGTAACAATCGTGCCTGGACGCATTTCTTTGTTAACCAGGCTTTCTTCAAAGAGTTCAGCAAAACTTTCAGACATGGGTGAATAATCCTTCCGCTGCATTAGGCAACGGCATACAAAATCCGCCCGACCAGTAACGAAACCGGTGGCGGGTTAAGGTTAAAAAACCGGCATCTATTTGAAACGCCGCACGGGGTAATCGCTGATTATAACTGTATATTCTTTGAATTTCACGGGTTTAGGAGATTTTTTAATAAATCGCGAAGCCGTTCGATGGTGGCAGGAATATCGAGCTCAGTGGTATCCACCAGATCGGCGTCCTGCGCCGGCCGTAACGGCGCCACAGAACGGCTGGCGTCCCGTTCATCACGCACCTGGATATCTGCCAGAATATCCTCGAAAACAACAGACATTCCCTTTTCTTTCAATTGCTTATAGCGCCGTTTTGCGCGCTCCTCGGCACTTGCCGTAAGGAATATCTTGGCATCTGCATCGGGAAATACCACTGTCCCCATATCCCTGCCGTCAGCCACAAGGCCGGGAATCAGGCGGAAACGGCGTTGCCGATCCAGCAACGCCTCTCGCACCGCCGGCAGTGCCGCTACCCGCGAAGCACCGCCTCCGGCCGCCTCGGTGCGGATTGCATCACCGACATCTTCTCCATCCAGTAACACCCGATCGCCTTCCCCGTCGGCGGGAAAGCGGATATCCAGTTCCCCACTCAATACCGCCAGCGCCGATTCATCATCCAGTGCGATCCCGCGCTGTTCTGCAGCAAACGCCAACAGTCGGTACAGCGCCCCGCTGTCGAGAAAATGAAAGCCCAGTTCACGGGCAAGCATGCGGCTGATGGTTCCCTTGCCTGAACCGCTGGGTCCGTCGATGGTAATGACTGGGACTGCTTTGCTCATAAAGCCTGGTTACTTTTGTCAGTCAGCAAGAAATCGGCCGGCAAGCAGGTACAAGACACGCCGTGCCCCAGGGTACCCTCCTCTCTCGCCTGACGGCAATTCACCTTGTAAACAACTTTCTTGTACGCTCGTCGGCCGCATCCCTGCGGCCGACGGTCTTGTAACCTGCTGTCCGGCCGATTTCTTACCCGTACGTAATTGTAAGGCCCGTACCGGATGCCAGTTCCACAAAACCGGGAAAGGAGGTATTCACATTGGCACAATCGTCAATACTGATCGCCCCCTGGGCACGCAATGCGGCCATGGCAAATGACATGGCGATTCGGTGGTCACCCTTACTGTCAATCCTGCCAGCGCTCAAGCGGCCGCCTTGTATGATCATGCCATCCGCTGTCGGTTCAGCCTGAATGCCGAGCGTCTGCAATCCATTGGCCATCACCTGAATGCGGTCACTCTCCTTGACCCGCAATTCTTCAGCCCCGGTTAACAGCGTTTGTCCTTGCGCACAGGCGGCCGCGATAAACAAAATCGGGAACTCGTCAATTGCCAGGGGCACCTGTGCAAGCGGGATATCGATACCGCGCAGTTGCGCAGAACGAACACGCAGGTCAGCGACCGGTTCGCCGCCGACCTCGTGCTGATGTCGAATTTCGATGTCAGCCCCCATCAGTCTGAGTATTTCCAGAACACCGGTACGGGTAGGATTAACACCGACATGCTCGAGCAACAGATCAGAACCGGGAGCGATACTCGCGCCGACCAGAAAAAACGCCGCCGATGAAATATCCGCAGGCACATCGATAGGCGTCGCGGTGAGTCGCCCCAAGCCATCAACACAGACCTTCCCGCGCTGACTGGATACGGGGTATCCCATGCCTGACAACATACGCTCGGTGTGGTCCCGGGTCGGTGCAGGCTCCTGTATGCAGGTACGCCCGCTGGCATACAAACCAGCCAGTAACAAACAGGATTTCACCTGGGCGCTGGCAACCGGCATATCGTAGCTGATGCCCTGCAGTGCATGACCACCCTTGATTTTCAAGGGCGCGGTACCCTTCCCCGTGGTACCAATCTGCGCCCCCAGTTTCGCCAGAGGCTCGGTGACCCGTCGCATGGGGCGACTCATCAGGGAATGATCGCCAACCAGTTCCACGTCAAATGCCTGCCCGGCCAACAGACCTGACAGTAAACGCATCGAGGTGCCGGAGTTGCCCAGGTCGAGCGGGCCGGAAGCAGCTTTGAGGCCGTGCAAACCGACGCCATGAACCGTGACCTTGCCATCTTTCGGCCCATCAATAGCCACCCCCATGGCACGAAAAGCCTTCAGCGTCGCCAGGCTGTCTTCTCCTTCCAGGAAACCACTAATTTCGGTCACACCTTCAGCAATGGAGCCCAGCATGATGGAGCGGTGGGAGATCGATTTATCACCCGGCACACGGATTCGCCCCCTGAGCGAGCCGCCGGCCTGGAGCGTAAATCGTATGTTCATAGTCTCGGTCACAAATGTTTCCGTCTAACTAGCCTGCGAAGGCATCTCGCGCCGCCTTTGCATCCTGAAAAATCTTTAGAATCCTTCCAGCGTCCTGGTCACGAATCGCATTGGTCAGATTGTCGAGATCAACTCTGAAATTCGCCACCATGGCCAACAGCGCATCACGATTGGCCAGACAAATATCCCGCCACATCACCGGATCACTGGACGCTATTCGCGTGAAGTCGCGGAAACCACCGGCAGCATATTCAAATATTTCCCGCTGCTCGCTCATTCGTGCCAGACTCTCTACCAGTGCGAACGCCAGCATATGCGGGAGGTGACTGGTTGCAGCCAGCACTTCATCGTGATGTTCGACATCCATTTCATTCACTGAGGCACCCGCTGCCTCCCACATGGCGCGCACCTTTTTTACCGCTTCTGCATCCGTTTCCGCAGTCGGCGTGAGTATGACCCGGCGTCCCTTGTATAAATCAGCGAACGAGGCCTCGACGCCACTCTGCTCGGTTCCGGCGATCGGATGTCCCGGTACAAACCACCCCGGTATTCTGCCTACCGCCTTTTTGACGCCCTCTACCACACTGGCCTTGGTACTACCGCCATCTGTCACGACCGCGCCGTCAGCAAGCGCATCCTTGATGGCTTCGAAAACAGCGGCCATGGCGCCCAGCGGAACTGACACGAATACCATATCTGCGCCTTGTACAGCATTGTACGCGTCGGTGTTGTAGCGATCGAGAACACCAAGCTCAACCGCTTTCTGAAGGTGCTCGGCGCTGCGGCTGGAACCCACGATCTCCTTAACGTAAGCGGCTTCACGCAATGCTCGTGCCAGCGACCCGCCAATGAGACCAACGCCGATGATGCACAGGCGCTCGATCATACCGCCAACACCCGGGCCAGGGCGTCCAGAAAACGCCCGTTCTCCTCCGGCAAGCCGATGCTGATGCGCAGATATCCCTGCAAGCCGTAGTTATCCACTGGCCGCACGACGATACCTTCGTGCAACAAGGCCTCGTAGACCTCAGCCGGGTCTCGTCCCACATCAACGGAAATAAAGTTACCGACCGAAGGAATGAACTCCAGACTCAACGCCTGCAATCCATCGACCAGTTGGCGCATGCCCTCCTTATTGATGCGAACGCTGTGCCTTAAATGCTCTTTATCATCCAGTGCAGCCACAGCAGCGGCTTGTGCAAAACTGTTGACATTGAAGGGCTGACGAACACGGTTCAGGACATCTGCAAGTTCAGGCTGGCAGACACCATAACCGACCCGCAAGGAAGCCAGACCATAAGCCTTGGAAAAAGTACGCGTCACCAGCAGGTTTGGGAATTCTGTAACCCACGCCATGGCGTTCGGATAACCGGCTTCGCTGACATATTCGAAATAGGCTTCATCGATAACGACAATAACATCGCCGGACACGCCTTGCAGAAACGAGCGCAGTTCATTGTCATCCAGCCAGGTACCCGTCGGGTTATTCGGATTGGCGATAAACACGACGCGGGTTTGTGCATCAATCGATGATGCCATGGCATCCAGATCATGGCCATACTTTGGCCCGCGGCTGCCGCTATGTGCCGGCGCCACGTTACAGCGTGCACCAATCGCCTGCGTAACAATCGGATAAACCGCAAAAGCATGTGCCGAGAAAACTGCAGCCGAGGCGGGTGACAGGAAGGCGCGTGCAACCAGTTCCAGCACATCGTTGGAGCCATTGCCGAGAGTGATAGACTCCATCGGCACATTGTGCTGGCGGGCAAGCACGGATTTCAGTCCAAAACCGTTGCCATCGGGATAGCGGGCAAGATCATCGAACTGCGCACGCAGGGCAGCCAGCACCCCGGGACCCGGTCCCAGCGGATTTTCGTTCGACGCCAGCTTGACCGCATTCTGTATGCCGTATTCGCGTTCGAGTTCGCTTAACGGCTTGCCGGGCACATAGGGTTTCAGCGCCTGAACACCAGGGGTCGCGAGTTTTAGAATCGACTGGCTCATCAGATTTAAGATAACACTCGGCTTATGGTTATCCGTCTTATAGCTCGCACCTGGGATACGAACCCAGCACCTTAAGCAGTGAAGCTTCGGAAGCCAGTTCCTTTAATGCCGCCGCCACGTTCTCGTCCTCGACATGCCCTTCGACATCAACAAAAAAAACATAATCCCACTTGCTGACCCGCGAAGGACGCGATTCGATCTTGCTCATACTCACGCCGTGTCGGGCAATCGGTTCCAGCAGAGAATACAAGGCACCGGCCTTGTTATGTACTGCAACCATGAGTGATGTCTTGTCATTTCCACTCGGCCCCACTTCCTGACGTCCAACCACCAGAAAACGCGTTGTATTATTGGGATCATCCTCGATATTGTTGGCCAGAATATTCAGCCCATACATTTCTGCGGCAGCATCACTGGCAATCGCAGCAATGGACACATTGCCGTGCGCCAGACGTGCAGCCTCCGCGTTGCTGCTCACGGCCACCCGCTCCACACCGGGCAGATTGGCGTCCAGCCACTCCCGGCATTGCGCCAGCGCCTGCTGGTGCGCCCGCACGCTGCTGATATGGTCCAGACTGTTACCGTTGACCAGCAACTGATGGTGAATCTGCAGTTCCACATCACCGCAGATTTTCAGCGGTGAACGAATAAACATATCCAGCGTATGATTGATTGTGCCTTCAGTGGAGTTCTCCACCGGCACGACCCCGAAATCGGCGCTACCTGCTTCCACTTCACGGAAAATTTCATCGATAGCGGCCAATGGTTTGAGACTGACTGAATGGCCAAAATGCTTCTGCGCAGCAGTCTGGGTATAGGTACCCTCTGGCCCGAGATAGGCGACGGCTAACGGCTGCTCCAGTGCCAGGCAGGCCGACATGATTTCCCGAAACAGGCGCGCTATTTCATCGTCGGACAGAGGCCCCTTGTTACGTTCCTTCACACGCCGCAGAATTTCGGCTTCCCGTTCCGGACGGTAAAAGACGCTATCATCATTATTCTGTTTGGCTTCGGCAACCTGCTGAGCACAGGCTGCACGCTCGTTCAACAAGATCTGGATTTTCTCATCCAACTCGTCTATGCGATCCCGTAATTGATCCAGGATGGATTCCGACATCAGCGCTTGCCCGTCTCACAGAGCCCGAACGGCCAGCACACCTGCAGTCGAAGTAATCCTGTCAATACATTCCTGGGACACTTCGCCGTCAACATCGACCAGGGTGTAAGCCAGGTCACCCCTGGACTTGTTGATCATATCAACGATATTCAACCCGGAATTGGCCAGCGTGGTGGAGATCTGCCCCAGCATATTGGGTACATTTTCGTTAACAACCGCCAGTCGGTAACCTTCATAGCGTTTCATGTACACCTTGGGAAAATTCACCGAGTTCCTGACATTGCCGTTTTCCAGGTAATCACGGATTTCATCGGCCACCATGATGGCACAATTGTCTTCCGCCTCTTTGGTTGAAGCACCCAGGTGTGGCAGCGTAACAACTCGCGGATGATCTTTCAGGAGGTTACTGGGGAAATCACAGACATAGGCGTAGACCTTGCCATCCTCCAGCGCCTGAACCACGGCTGCATCATCGATAATGCCATTTCGAGAAAAATTGAGAAGCACGACGTTATCTTTCATTGTGCGCAGGCGCTCGGCATTAATCATGTGCCGGGTTGCATCAACCAGCGGTACGTGGAAAGTGACAAAGTCCACCTGCGACAACAGATCGTCGATACCGGTAGCCTGCTCAACATCAGATGACATCTGCCAGGCACTCTGTACGGTGATATCCGGATCATAACCGATAACCTTCATGCCCAGTGCATGGGCAGCGTTTGCAACCTGCACACCAATGGCACCGAGGCCGACAACACCCAGGGTGCGCCCGGGCAACTCAATTCCGGCGAAGTTCTTCTTGCCCGCCTCGACCTGCTTGCTGATATGCGCATCGTCGCCATTCAGACCACGCGCAAAATTCCAGCCCTGAACCAGGTTACGGGCTGCTATCAGCATGCCGGCGAGGACCAGTTCCTTAACCGCATTGGCGTTGGCACCCGGCGCATTGAACACCGGAACACCGCGTTTACTCATTTTATCGACGGGGATGTTGTTCACCCCTGCACCGGCACGACCAATGGCCTTCACCGATAGCGGAATATCCATGTCATGCATATTGAAGGAACGCAGCAAAATCGCGTCCGGATGCTGGATCTCCGAGGCGACCTCATACTGGTCACGCGGCAGGCGTTCCAGTCCCGCAATGGAAATGTTATTCAGTGTCAGAAGCTTGTACATAGTATTACCAATCCTGTCCTGGGCGGTGCGTATGCCCGCCGACCTAAGTGGTCGGGAGACCTCCCCCACGAATTCCGCAATCAGTTATCCCCGGCGCTTTTCGAAATCCGCCATAAAATCAACCAGCGCCTTGACGCCCTCTTCCGGCATGGCATTGTAGATGCTGGCACGCATGCCACCCACCGAACGATGACCTTTCAGCGTCACCAATCCAACCTGCCTGGCCTCTTCCAGAAAGGCGGCATCCAGCTCGGGATCGGCCAGCGTGAAAGGCACATTCATCCAGGAACGGCAGTCTGGATCGACCGGATTAGTGTAAAAATCCGATGCGTCGATGACGTCATACAACGCCTTCGCCTTGCCGTGATTGATCATGGCAATGGCTTCCAGGCCACCCTTTTCTTTCAGCCATTCAAACACCAGTCCGGACAGATACCAGCCGTAGGTGGGCGGCGTATTATACATGGAGTCGTTATTGGCGTGCGTCGCATAGTCAAACATCACCGGCTGACCCGCTGCTGGCTGTCCGATCAGGTCTTCACGAACGATCACTACCGTCAGACCGGCAGGGCCGATATTCTTCTGTGCGCCCGCATAAATCACACCATAACGGCTGACGTCAACCGGCCGTGACAGGATGGTCGAAGACATATCGGCAACCAGCGGCACATCACCAACATCGGGAATCCAGTGGTACTCAACGCCACCAATGGTTTCGTTCGGCGTGTAATGCACATAGGCCGCATCGGCATCCAGCTGCCAGGTAGCGGGCTGCGGAATCGTGTTGAATTTCTCCGCTTCCGAACTGGCGGCGACGTTTACATTACAGTAACGTTTACCTTCGGCAATCGCTTTTTTACCCCACGCCCCGGTCCAGATATAATCCGCCTTGTTTTTACCACGCAGCAGATTGATCGGCACCATGGCAAACTGGCTGGACGCGCCGCCCTGCAGGAACAGCACCTTGTAGTTGTCAGGAATATTCATCAGATCGCGCAGATCGGTTTCCGCTTTCTCCGCAATGGACATGAATTCCTTGCCACGGTGGCTCATTTCCATGACGGACATGCCGCTGCCATGCCAGTCCATCAGTTCATCACGCGCCCGCTCCAGTACTTGCGCGGGCAAAACCGCGGGACCGGCGCTGAAATTATAAACCTTTGCCATCTGAATCATGCTCCTAAAGTACTTACCACGAGAGAAAAAAGCCGCGCGCCGTTTGAGAGTAACAAGTGTCTTTGATATGGATTTTCATGACCGAGGATCGCATGGACGCGACCCGGGAAACCCAGGGCCTGTTACTCAGCTCCCTTATTGGGGTCTTCCTCATCCTGAACCTCAACAACCCTTTCGACGCCAACAAGTTTTTCATCACCGTGCAGATTGATAAGCCGTACGCCCTGGGTATTGCGACCCATCGTGGAAATTTCATTGACGCGGGTACGCACCAGCGTACCTGCATTACTGATCAGCATGATTTCATCATCATCCTGTACAAGCACCGCACCAACAACGTCCCCGTTCCGGCCCGAACCCTGGATGGAAATTATACCCTGACCACCACGTCCGTGAGTCGGGTAGTCAGACACCAGCGTCCTCTTGCCATAACCGTTTTCCGTTGCCATCAGTACGCAACCTTCATCGACGATAATCAGCGCAATCACTTTCTGACTACCCGTTAAACGAATGCCGCGAACACCACAGGCAGTGCGGCCCATGGGGCGCACATCGGCTTCCTTGAAGCGAATCGCCTTGCCGGTACTGCTGAACAGCATCACATCACGCGAACCATCGGTAATGTCGACATTGACCAGGTAGTCGTCTGCACGCAAATCCACCGCGATGATGCCGTTACTGCGTGGATGCGAGAAATCAGACAAGGGTGTTTTCTTGACTGTGCCCTGCGCTGTTACCATAAAGATGAACTGATCGTTAGTGTACTCGCGTATCGGTAACACTGCGTTGATACGCTCACCGTCTTCCAGCGGCAACAGATTCACGATCGGTTTACCGCGTGCCAACCGGCCCGCCTGCGGTAACTGGTATACCTTCAGCCAATAGGCCTTGCCACGGCTGCTGAAACACAAAATGGTGTCGTGGCTACTGGCGATAAAAAGCTTGTCGATGAAATCTTCTTCCTTGACCTTGGTCGCTGACTTGCCACGCCCGCCACGCCGCTGCGCCTGGTAGTCGGACAGGGGCTGCGACTTGGCATAGCCCGAGTGTGACAAGGTCACCACCATGTCTTCCTCGGTAACCAGGTCTTCCATGCTGAGGTCAAGATGGTCAACCAGGATCTCGGTACGACGTTCATCACCGAACTGCTCACGTACATCGAGCAGTTCATCGCGAATAACCTGCATGAGGCGATCCGGGTTGTTGAGGATTTCGAGCATCTCATCGATACGCTCAATAACCTCCTTATATTCATCTGCGATCTTGTTCTGCTCCAGACCGGTTAACTGGTGCAGGCGCAAATCGAGGATTGCCTGCGCCTGGATTTCGGAAAGATGATAGACATCATCGTGGTAACCGAACTGCGCTTCCAGTCCGTCGGGACGCGAAGCCTCGCTGCCTGAACGCTGCAACAATTCAGAGACCATGCCCGGTTGCCAGGCGCGGCTCACCAAGCCGGCACGCGCCTCGGCACGGCTTTTGGATGCCTTGATCAAGGCTATGACTTCATCGATGTTTGCCAGCGCAACCGCGAGCCCTTCCAAGACATGGGCACGCTCGCGCGCCTTGCGCAACTCATAGACGGTACGCCGTGTCACCACTTCGCGGCGATGGCGGATAAAAGCTTCCAGAACCTGCTTGAGATTCAGCAGGCGTGGCTGATTGTCCACCAGAGCCACCATATTGATGCCGAATACACTCTGCAGCTGGGTCTGCTGATAGAGATTATTCAGTATTACCTCAGCCACTTCACCACGTCTTAGTTCGATGACCATGCGCATGCCGTCCTTGTCAGACTCATCACGCAACTGACTGATACCTTCTATTTTTTTCTCTTTTACCAGTTCGGCGATTTTTCCCAGCAAACGTGCTTTGTTAACCTGATATGGCAACTCTGTAACTATGATTGACTGCTTCGGTCCGTCTTCGCCTTCGATATGACTGCGCGCACGAATATGAACACGGCCACGACCGGTGTGGTACGCCTCGTGGATACCCCGCACACCGTTAATAATGCCAGCGGTGGGAAAATCCGGGCCTGGCACATATTCCATCAGATCCTTGATGGTGAGTTCGGGTTGATCGATTAAGGCGAGGCAGGCGTTAATGACTTCGTTAAGATTGTGTGGCGGTATATTGGTCGCCATACCAACCGCAATACCTGCCGAGCCATTAACCAGCAGGTTGGGAAGACGGGCCGGAAAAACCGCGGGTTCATGCTCTGATTCGTCGTAGTTAGCGACGAAATCGACGGTTTCCTTATCCAGATCGGCAAGCAGTTCGTGCGCAATCCTGGCCATGCGCACTTCGGTGTAACGCATGGCCGCCGGTGAATCCCCATCCACCGAACCAAAATTACCCTGGCCGTCGACCAGCATGTAACGCAGTGAAAAAGGCTGCGCCATGCGCACGATGGTGTCATAGACTGCGGTGTCGCCGTGCGGGTGATATTTACCGATAACGTCACCGACGACACGGGCCGACTTCTTGTAGGCTTTGTTCCAGTCGTTGCCAAGTTCGCTCATGGCGAACAGTACGCGGCGGTGGACCGGCTTCAGCCCGTCGCGGACGTCCGGGAGCGCGCGACCGACAATGACGCTCATCGCGTAATCGAGATACGATTGCCGCATTTCGTCTTCCAGATTGACCGGAAGCACTTCTTTGGCGAAATCAGCCATTAATGTCCAATATTGCTAGCAACGAAAACGACTCAGTGCCGTGCCCTGTGCAGACCGTCGGCCGCATGGACGCGGCCGTCGGGATGTATTCACTGCGAGTCTGCGCAGGGCATGGCGCTGAGTCGTACCCAAGCTCGGTTCAGAGACACTCCAAAACAGCGAGAGCGCGTAAAATCGAAATGATAACACACCTTCGCAGGGTACCGCACCTGAACAATCGGCGCTGAGAAAGGCTCTGAGACAGCCTGAACGGCACTGCGTCAAATTATCGTCATATCATCATGGCGGTCATTTTGGCCAGATCCGGTTGCTCGACCACACCTCGTTCCGTCACGATGACATCCACCAGTTCCGCGGGTGTCACGTCAAAGGCCGGATTCCAGGCCTGCGCACCGTCAGCAGCAACGGCAACGCCTGCCACTTCCAGCACTTCCGCAGGCGGGCGTGTTTCGATCGGAATGTCAGCGCCGGCTGAAATAGCCATATCCACGGTAGAACTGGGTGCCACGACCATGAATTTCACACCGTGGTAACGCGCCGCAACGGCTGCGCTGTAGGTGCCGATTTTATTGGCCACATCTCCATTGGCGGCGATACGGTCCGAGCCCACAATCACCCATTGAACCTTACCCTGCTTCATCAGGTGCGCCGCCGCACCATCAACCAGCAAGGTTACAGGAACATCATCTCTGACCAGTTCCCAGGCGGTCAATCGGGCACCCTGCAACCAGGGCCGTGTTTCATCGGCAAACACGGCGGTTAGTTTTCCGGCCGACCAGGCGCTGCGGATAACGCCCAATGCAGTTCCATAGCCGCCGGTGGCCAGCGAACCGGTATTGCAATGCGTGAGCACGGCACTGCCCTCATCAATAAAGGCCGCGCCCAGTTCTCCCATCGTGTGATTAGCCCGAATATCCTGCTCGTGTATGGTATGGGCCAGCTCAAGCAAAGCGGGTACAGGGTCCCCTTCCAGACTCTTGGCAGCCTCCCACATACGCTGTACAGCCCAGGCCAGGTTTACGGCAGTCGGTCGCGCCCGGTTCAAACCCTCAAGATCCTGTTTAAAGCCGCTGCGCCAGTCATCCGGATGCGCCTTAAACCGGCAACCGGCAGCAATGACGGCGCCATAAGCTGCGGTGATACCGATCGCCGGCGCACCTCGCACCACCATATCTCGAATAGCATCCGCAACCGCATTGCTGTCTTCTAAAATCATGATTTCTTCGAACTGTGGCAAGCGCCGTTGATCCAGCAGCTGCAGCGCCCCGTCAACCCAGGCCACTGCGCGAACCTGGTCATGAGAATGAGTCATTTGTCTGATTTAGCTCACCTGTTATGCAGGCGCTGGTATAGTTTTTATTGGATACACTTGCAAGGCTTTTTTATCTAACGCCCATCAGGAGTACACTAGTAATTCTTTAGTGACCAATATCTTTACGCATGCATCAAATTTCAATCATATCTCTCGCCAAACCGCAAAGCCCGCCGGAAATATCCTTCGCATCGCTGTGTCTTGGCGAGAGATTTAACGGATCTTCACGTCTCGTCAGTCCGAGACTTGATCTCGCCAGGTGAAATGAAAACAACACAAACCCTGATTCACGCCCGCTGGGTGATCCCGGTGGAACCCGACTGCACGGTACTGGAATACCACAGCGTCGCGATCGATAAAGGCAGAATCACTGCCATTCTGCCCAGCTCCGAGGCACGCCAGTCATACCAGTCACAGCTTACGCTGGAACTCAACCAGCACGCATTGATACCCGGACTCGTCAATACCCACACCCATGCCGCCATGACATTACTGCGCGGTATCGCCGATGACCTGCAACTGATGGACTGGCTGCAGCACCATATCTGGCCTGCAGAACGAAAATGGGTCAGCGAACAGTTTGTGCACGATGGTACCCAGCTTGCCGTTGCAGAAATGCTGCGCAGCGCTACCACCTGCTTCAACGATATGTATTTCTTCCCGGAAGTCACTGCCCGTGTTGCGGCAAACAGCGGTATTCGGGCCTGTGTTGGAATGATCCTGCTTGACTTCCCGACCGCCTACGCCGAAAACCCGGAGCAATACCTTGCCAAAGGCCTGGCCCTGCACGACGAATATAGACACCACCCACTCATTCGTTTTGCTTTCGCACCGCACGCGCCTTACACCGTGTCTGACTCACCCTTGAAAAAGGTACAGATACTCGCTGACGAACTGGACCTCCCGGTTCACATCCATCTCCACGAAACCGCCAGCGAGATCGACAACAGCCTGAAAACCTGCGGGCAGCGGCCACTGCAGCGTCTGCACCAGCTGGGACTGCTTTCCCCCGCGCTGCTGGGGGTGCATATGACCCAGCTGGAAAACGATGAAATCCGACAACTCGGAGAAAGCGGTGCCAGTGTCGTTCATTGCCCGGAATCCAATCTGAAGCTGGCCAGCGGCTTCTGTCCGGTACAGCGACTGATAGACGCAGGCGTTAACGTGGCACTGGGAACCGATGGCGCTGCCAGCAACAATGATCTGGATATGCTGGGCGAAATGCGAACCGCAGCGCTGTTAGCCAAAGCGGTACACAGGGATGCCAGCGCCTTACCTGCCCATAGCGTTCTGCGAATGGCCACCCTGAATGGTGCCCGCGCACTGGGTCTGGCCAATGAAACAGGCTCCCTCGAAGTCGGTAAATGGGCGGATATTGCCGCCGTTGATCTCGAAACCCTGGAAACCCGTCCACTTTACAACCCGGTCTCGCAACTGGTCTATGCGGCCGGCCGGGAGCAGGTGACGGATGTCTGGGTCGCCGGGCAACATGTCCTCAAGAACCGCGAACTGACTCATCTCGATACGCGCAAACTGATCCATCGTGCACTCGAATGGCAGGAGCGCATCGCCGCGGGTGAATCCAATCTCTAAATCCGGTATCTTGTACACCATGAACGGGACTGTACACAATATTGACCCTGCCGAAGTCAATAAATTCGAGGAGCTGGCGTCGCGCTG
>Ga0055476_10000005_pt1 | contig 43352 bp, 36 predicted proteins | sample Muzzi_CordC_D2_FD_57682 | JGI IMG/M metagenome (GOLD analysis project Ga0055476, IMG submission 57682) | Wetland microbial communities from San Francisco Bay, California, USA, that impact long-term carbon sequestration - Muzzi_CordC_D2 | ecosystem: Environmental > Aquatic > Marine > Wetlands ... | reverse complement strand
GACTACCACTGAGTTGAACCTGGGAGCGCTTTGTCCACAACGGGGTGATGGATTCAACACCCAGTTCCACCGACTTCTGCAGTACGAAGTCCATGCGTTCACCACGTGAGATGCCTTGTCCCAGTGTGATATGCAGCTTCGACTCCCGGTCCGGTTGCCAGCTGCTTTGAACCAGGACCCTTGCCTGCCTTTTGCCCGAATCTTCCAGAGCTGCCCGGTACTCCTTGCCATCACCGTTGAACAACAGCAGCGTTTCACCCAGTTTAAGGCGCAGTACTCGCAGCAGGTGATGACTGGTCGCTTCTTCCAGTACCACGGTCTGCCCCGGGGAAAGTGACTGTTCGGTATAAAAGCGGCACAAGCGCACCGGACTAGCGTGCATTTCCGGAGTCGACCCCAACCATGCAGGATTTCATAATATGCCTGACTACATTCCCGCAACTAACATTTCAGGAAGCCCTGCTCGCTATCCGTTCAGGCCGAGATTTGTCCAGATGGCCTTGCTCGGGCTGGCCTGGTTCATGGTATAGAAATGCAAGCCGGGTGCACCGGCGTCCAGCAGCGCCTGGCACATTTCGGTAACGACTTCCTCGCCGAAGGCGCGGATCGAATCCCGGTTGTCGCCATAAGTTTCCAGCCGTTTGCGAATCCATCTGGGGATTTCGGCGCCGCACATGTCGGAAAAGCGGGCTAACTGCGTATAGTTGGTGATCGGCATGATGCCGGGCACAATGGGCAAGTCGATGCCCAGTTTTTCACAGCGCTCAACAAAGTGGAGGTAAGCGTAAGGGTTAAAGAAATACTGGGTGATGGCGCTGTCTGCGCCAGCATCTACTTTGCGCTTGAAATTAGCCAGGTCTGAATCAGCATTGCGTGCCTGCGGGTGAAATTCTGGATAGGCGGCGACTTCAATGTGGAAGTGGTCGCCGCTTTCGGTGCGAATGAATTCCACCAGTTCATTGGCGTAGCGGAACTCACCGGGTAAACCCATGCCTGATGGCAGGTCCCCGCGCAGTGCCACGATGTGGTGAATATGCTCCTTCCTGTACAGATTCAGGATATCGCGGATGCTGTCTTTGGTGGAGCCAATGCAGGACAAATGTGGTGCGGCTTCGATGCCGGATTCGCGTTGAATTTCACATACGGTGTCAAAGGTTCGTTCACGTGTTGAGCCACCTGCGCCAAAGGTTACCGAGAAGAAACGTGGATTGAGACTGGCCAGTTCGTCGCGGGTGTTGCGTAGATTGGCAACACCTTTTTCCGTCTTGGGTGGAAAGAACTCGAAGCTGTAAACTCTGGGGTGTTTTTTCTGCGATTCCATTGATCGGGTGGCTCTCTACCTGCTTATCCGGTGATGGCTACGGAATACATGGAAAAACAGAAAACCACTTGTTAATCGGAGTGGTTTTCTGTCCTTCCCGTATTCCGTGGCTATAGATACCTGTTTCGCCTAGTAACGATAGCGTTCCGGTTTGTACGGGCCTTCGATTTTCAGGCCCAGGTAATCGGCCTGTTCCCGGGTCAGGGTGGTCAGCTTGGCGCCGATTTTGGTCAGATGCAGGCGGGCAACTTTCTCGTCCAGCGGTTTGGGCAGGACATAGACCTTGCTTTCATAGTTGTCGGTGTTGTTGAACAGCTCCATCTGTGCCATCACCTGGTTGGTGAAGGACGCGGACATCACGAAGCTCGGGTGGCCCGTCGCACAGCCCAGGTTTACCAGGCGGCCTTTGGCGAGCACGATGATCTTCTTCCCATCCGGGAAAATAACGTGATCAACCTGGGGCTTGATCTCTTCCCAGGTATATTTTTCCAGTGATGCGATATCGATTTCTGAATCAAAGTGCCCGATGTTGCAGACAATGGCTTCATTCTTCATCGCCAGCATGTGCTCATGGGTAATGACGTTAACGTTGCCGGTGGTGGTGACGAAGATGTCACCCTGGCCCGCAGCTTCTTCCATGGTGACAACGCGGTAACCTTCCATCGCGGCCTGCAGTGCACAGATAGGATCGATTTCCGTAACCAGTACCGTCGCGCCCATCCCTCGGTAAGCCTGGGCACAACCTTTACCCACATCGCCGTAACCCAGTACAACGCAGATCTTGCCGGCGATCATGACGTCGGTAGCGCGTTTGATACCATCAAGCAGCGATTCGCGGCAACCATACAGATTGTCGAACTTGGATTTTGTCACCGAGTCGTTGACATTCATGGCCGGAAAAAGCAGTTCTCCGCTTTCCTGCATCTGGTAGAGGCGGTGTACCCCGGTGGTTGTTTCTTCGGTAACACCTTTGACGCTGTCGGCCATCTTCTGCCATTTCCCGGGGCTGGTTTCCAGTGTGCGCTTCAGGACGGCAAGAATGGCCTTCCATTCTTCGTTGTCGTCGGCCTCTGGTTTCGGAACGCTACCGGCTTTTTCGAATTCGACGCCCTTGTGAATCAGCAGCGTGGCGTCGCCACCATCGTCCAGGATCATGTTCGGCATGCCACCATCCGGCCAGGTCAGGGCCTGTTCCGTGCACCACCAGTATTCGTCGATGGTCTCACCTTTCCACGCGAACACCGGGATGCCGCGCGCAGCAATGGCAGCCGCGGCATGATCCTGGGTGGAAAAGATATTGCAGGAAGCCCAACGGACCTCGGCGCCGAGATCGACCAGGGTCTCGATCAACACCGCAGTCTGGATGGTCATATGCAGACTGCCGGTGATACGCGAACCTTGCAGTGGCTTCCCGGCAGCAAATTCCTCGCGTAAGGCCATCAGGCCGGGCATTTCGCTTTCGGCGATGCCGATTTCCTTGCGGCCCCAGTCGGCCAGATTGATGTCGGCGACTTTATAGTCGAATGAGGTATCTAAAACAGCGTTCATGGTCATCTCCTGAAAACAAAGATGAGCGCCGTTCTTTCGAATGATCCAGTATCCCTGAGCCTGGCGGGGGATTCCCCGCTGCAGCGCCCCTCAGAGAACACAGCTGGTCTTAATATCTGTCAGAGTCCCGCCTCAGTGCGCAGAAGTTCCGCTTTGTCGGTTTTCTCCCAGCTGAAACCTTCGTGCTCACGGCCGAAATGGCCGTAAGCGGCGGTTTTCTGGTACTTGATCTGCTGAGTGTTCAACAGATCCAGCATCCTGAGGATACCATAGGGGCGCAGATCGAAATGCTCGCGCACCAGATCGGTGATGTGCTCATCGCCGATTTTGCCCGTACCGAATGTTTCCACCATGATGGAGGTCGGTTCCGCCACGCCTATGGCATAGGATATCTGTATCTCGCAGCGCTCGGCAAGACCGCCCGCCACAATGTTCTTGGCGACGTAGCGACCGGCGTAGGCGGCAGAGCGGTCGACCTTGGACGGATCCTTGCCGGAGAAGGCGCCGCCGCCGTGCCTCGCTGCACCACCGTAGGTATCGACAATGATTTTTCGACCGGTGAGTCCGGCATCACCCATGGGGCCGCCGATAACGAAAGAGCCGGTGGGGTTGATGTGGTAGCGGGTGTCGCGTGTGAGCCATTCGCTGGGTAGCACTGGTTTGACAATGTGCTCCATGACCGCCTCTTCCAACTCCTTGTGGTCGATATCCGGTGCGTGTTGTGTCGAGAGGACGACAGCATCGATGCTGACCGGTTTACCGTCCTTATAATGGAAAGTGACCTGGCTCTTGGCGTCCGGGCGCAGCCAGTTGAGGATGCCTTTACGGCGCATTTCTGATTGCCGGTGTACCAGGCGATGGGCATAGGTAATGGGGGCCGGCATCAGTACGTCGGTTTCATTGGTGGCATAGCCGAACATCAGGCCCTGATCGCCGGCGCCCTGGTCTTCCGGTCGCGCGCGGTCCACGCCCTGGTTGATATTCGGAGATTGAACGCCAATCGCAGTCAATGCGGCACAGCTCTCCCCGTCAAAACCCATTTCCGAGCTGTTGTAGCCGATACCCTTGATGGTGTCGCGCATAATCTTCTCGTAGTCGGGCTTTGCCGTGGTGGTGATCTCCCCGGCGATCATCACCATGCCGGTCTTGAAGAGCGTTTCGCAGGCTACGCGGGCGTGCGGGTCGTCGGCTATGATGGCATCGAGCACGGCATCGGAAACCTGGTCTGCCATCTTGTCTGGGTGGCCTTCCGAGACTGATTCGGATGTAAACAGATATTCGTTCATGGAGTTATTCTCCCAAAAAAACAAACCCGCTTGGCGCAAGCTCAAGCGGGTTTCGGAAAACTTGTTTTCTTTCCTCGCTTTAGCCGTATTTCTATAGCGCCCGCAATCTGAATTCAAATCGGCGCTTAAAAACGCAAGTTTAGGCGATTTGCGTCGACCGGGTCAAGTGCTGCCCCGCTCTGCGCACGACATCGTTCAATTTCACCGCGGAAGATACGGAAATAAACGACGCAAATTTCCATGCCTTCGGTATTTTCCGTGCCTGTTTACATGACATTAGCTTAAGTTACGTAACATTCTCCCCAGTTGGGTTAAACTGTGTGCCTTTATTTAAGAGACCGGAGAGGGGTGGCAGGATTATGGTTTCTCTGCAAACACCTATTTGCGATTTTGGTGCGCCGGCAATAGATTTTGCGCTGCCCGGCACCGATGGAAAGGTCTGGACCCTCGACCAGTGTCGAGGCGACAAGGGTTTGCTGGTGATGTTTATCTGCAACCATTGTCCTTATGTGAAGTCGATTCGTGATCGACTGGTGCGCGATACCGGGGAGTTACTGGACTACGGTATTAACAGTGTGGCAATTATGGCGAATGACCCAGCCGACTATCCGGAAGACTCTTTCGAGAATATGAGACTTGTCGCAGAGCAGGAAAACTACCCTTTCCCCTACCTGATGGATGAAAGCCAGGAAGTGGCCAGGGCCTATGGTGCTGTTTGTACGCCGGATTTCTTCGGTTACAATGCCGGTCTGGAACTGCAGTACCGTGGACGACTGGACGCCAGCCGTAAGGAGGCGGCGCCCGGGGATGTTCACCGTGACCTGTTTGAAGCTATGCTGCAGGTGGCGCGGACAGGCCGTGGGCCCCAGGAACAGATTCCCAGCATGGGCTGTTCCATAAAGTGGAAGGGTGAAACCGCCTGATAAGGGCTACTACTGGCGGCTAAGCTGCCCCCTTCATTAATGCCTGTATAGATATTATTTTTTGCTTTCCGGATGGTCGTCAACGATTCGGTGCTGTGTGAAATCAATGGTTGCTCCCCGCTGCTATCTGTTGGAGAATGGCGCCCCCGCGATCCGGGCCACCCTTCAGGCTGGCGGCTTTTTGAAAGGGATATGTGGTTTCACCGGATCTCGCTATGCAGGTGACGCGGCCAGGTTTAGCGCTACCGATACGCAGTGAAAAATTTGTGGACAGTCACGCCCGGTTTGGGGTGGGGCTGTTGTGCCGCCATTTTCAGGGCAGCAGACAACCAATTTTCAAGACACAAACAGGAGACAGCAATGGCCTCGCGTAAAGAGCTTGCGAATGCGATTCGTGCATTGAGCATGGATGCGGTACAGAAAGCCAAGTCCGGTCACCCGGGTGCACCCATGGGCATGGCGGATATCGCCGAAGTGCTGTGGAATGATCATCTTAAGCACAACCCCGATAATCCCAAGTGGGCAGATCGTGACCGTTTTGTTCTCTCCAACGGCCATGGTTCCATGCTGATCTATTCGCTGTTGCATCTGACCGGTTATGATCTGTCAATTGATGATTTGAAGAACTTCCGTCAGCTGCATTCCAAAACCCCGGGGCATCCGGAATATGGTTATGCGCCGGGTGTAGAAACGACCACGGGACCTTTGGGGCAGGGTATTACCAACGCGGTGGGCATGGCGATTGCCGAAAAAGTTCTGGCGGGTCAGTTCAACCGGGACGGTCACCACATCGTCGATCACTGCACGTATGTCTTCATGGGCGACGGCTGCATGATGGAAGGTATTTCCCACGAAGCCTGTTCGCTGGCCGGTACCCTGGGTCTCGGCAAGCTGATTGCGTTCTGGGACGACAACGGCATTTCCATCGACGGTCACGTCGAAGGCTGGTTTACAGACGATACGCCGAAGCGTTTTGAAGCTTACGGCTGGCACGTGGTACGCGACGTTGACGGTCACGATTCAGATGCGATCAACAAGGCCATTCACGAAGCAAGGTCAGTAAATGACAAACCAACCCTGATCTGTGCCAAGACCGTCATCGGTTACGGTGCGCCCAATCTGTGCGGAAGCCACGATTGTCACGGCGCCCCGCTGGGTGACGACGAAATCAAAGCCACGCGTGAAAACCTGGGCTGGAGCCATGCACCGTTCGAAATCCCTGCCGACATCTACGCTGGCTGGGATGCCAAGGACAAGGGTGGCAGCGCTGAACAGGCGTGGAACGAGAAATTGGCAGCCTACAAGAGTGCGCATCCGGAGCTGGCGGCTGAATTCGAGCGCCGCATGTCCGGCAAACTGCCAGCCAACTGGGCAGAGAGCACGGCTGCGTTTATTGCCTCTGTGAACGACAAGGCCGAAACCATTGCCTCGCGTAAGGCCTCACAGAATTCGCTGAATGGTTTTGGTCCACTGTTGCCGGAATTCCTGGGTGGCTCTGCCGATCTGGCGGGCTCCAACCTGACCATCTGGTCCGGCTCGAAAGGAATCAGCAACACCGTTTCGGACGGCAATTACCTTTATTATGGTGTGCGTGAATTCGGGATGTCGGCCATTATGAACGGCATCACTCTGCACGGTGGGTTCATCCCCTATGGCGCCACCTTCCTGATGTTCTCCGAATACGCCCGTAACGCGCTGCGTATGGCCGCGTTGATGAAGGTGCAGAGTATCTTCGTCTATACGCACGATTCCATCGGTCTGGGAGAAGACGGTCCGACTCATCAGCCGGTCGAACAGACCGCGACGCTGCGTTTGATCCCGAATATGGCGGTCTGGCGTCCCTGTGACGCGGTTGAGTCCGCTGTATGCTGGAAGGCCGCTATCGAGCGTAAGGCTGGCCCCAGCTGCCTGATCTTTTCGCGACAGAACCTGGCTCACCAGAATCGCAGCGCGGAGCAGATTGCCGGCATCGAGCGTGGTGCTTACATCCTCAGGGATTGCGACGGTACGCCGGACGCCATCATCATCGCCACTGGCTCTGAAGTGGATCTGGCCATGCAGGCGGCCGACCAGCTCAGCAACAAGAAGATTCGCGTGGTCTCTATGCCATCCACCAATGTGTTCGACGTCCAGGACGAGGCCTACCGTGAGTCCGTGCTGCCGTCTTCCGTGAAGGCGCGCGTGGCGGTAGAAGCAGGTGTGACCGATGGCTGGATCAAATATACAGGCCTGGAAGGCAAGGTTATCGGTATCAATACTTTCGGTGAATCTGCGCCGGCCGGCGATCTGTTCAAGCACTTCGGCTTTACCACGGAGAACATTGTAAAGGCAGTGCAAGCGATGCTGTAGGCATTAACACCCGATTGATTTTTCAGTTCACACCAAGAAAATTACGGAGAGACAAACATGACAATCAAAGTCGGTATCAATGGTTTTGGCCGCATCGGTCGGATGGCGTTCCGCGCGATCAGCAAGGATTTCAGCGATATTGAAGTCGTTGGTATCAACGATCTGCTGGATGCTGATTACCTGGCTTACATGCTGAAGTACGACTCGGTACACGGCAACTTCGACGGTGATATCGCTGTTGACGGCAACAACCTGGTCGTGAATGGCAAGACCATCCGCCTGACCGCTGAACGCGATCCCGCCAACCTGAAGTGGGGCGAGATCGGCGCGGAGCTGATTATCGAGTGCACCGGCTTCTTCCTGACTGAAGAGACCTGCCAGAAGCACATCGACGCCGGTGCCAGCAAGGTTGTGCAGAGCGCACCTTCCAAGGACGGCACACCGATGTTTGTTTACGGTGTCAACCACGAAACCTATGCCGGACAGGCCATTGTTTCCGCAGCGTCCTGTACCACAAACTGCCTGGCGCCGGTTGCCAAGGTGCTGAATGATAAGTGGGGCATCAAGCGAGGCCTGATGACCACCGTGCACGCTGCTACTGCGACCCAGAAAACCGTTGACGGACCTTCCATGAAAGACTGGCGCGGTGGCCGCGGTATTCTGGAAAACATCATTCCGTCTTCCACCGGTGCAGCCAAGGCTGTCGGTGTGGTTCTGCCGGAACTGAACGGCAAACTGACCGGTATGGCCTTCCGCGTGCCGACCTCCGATGTATCCGTCGTTGACCTGACAGTCGAGCTGGAAAAAGAAGCCACGTATGCAGACATTTGTGCGGCCATGAAGGCGGCTTCCGAAAGCGGTGACATGAGCAAGACCCTGAGTTACACCGATGAGAAGGTGGTTTCCACCGACTTTCGTGGTTGCGGTTTCTCCTCCATCTTCGATGCCGAAGCCGGTATCGCACTGGATGGCACCTTCGTCAAGCTCGTCTCCTGGTATGACAACGAGTACGGTTACACCTGCAACATGCTGCGTTTCGTGGAGCACGTTGCGGCCAACTAAGCCTGGACGGGTTTGGTTTTGAGGTTTTAACGAATATCTCGCAGAGACGCAGAGAGCGCAAAGGAATAAGTTCTTCCTGGCGTTCTTTGCGCCTTTGCGGGATTGACGTTTATTTTTTTGAAAAAATTATTTGCCAAGCAACCAGTCATGTTTGGCAAATGGTTTTTAAATATTAGTTTAGGAGCTACAAGATGTCTTTTATCAAGCTGACCGATCTTGATCTTGCCGGCAAGCGCGTCCTGATCCGCGCCGACCTCAATGTGCCCGTCAAGGACGGCAAGGTGACCTCGGATGCCCGCATCACGGCGTCCATGCCCACCGTCGAACACTGCATGAAGGCCGGCGCCAAAGTGATGGTTATGTCCCACCGTGGCCGTCCAAAAGAGGGCGAGACCGATGAAGAAAACTCCATGGCTCCCATCGCCGCGGACATGTCCGCCAAACTGGGCAAAGAAGTGCGTCTGATCAAGGAATACCTCGACGGTGGTTTCGATATCGCCGAAGGTGAAGTCGTTCTGCTGGAAAATGTGCGTTTCAACGCCGGCGAGAAGAAGGATGATGAGTCGCTGGCCAAAAAGTATTCTGCCCTGTGTGATATCTTCGTGATGGATGCCTTCGGTACCGCGCACCGCGCCCAGGCCTCCACCTACGGCGTCGGTAAATTCGCCCCCACCGCCTGCGCCGGCCTGCTGCTCGCTGACGAACTGGACAACCTGTCCAAAGCTCTGGCCAACCCGGCACGACCGATGGTCGCCATCGTGGGTGGTTCCAAAGTGTCCACCAAGCTGACCGTGCTGGAAGCGCTGTCGGAAAAGGTTGACCAGCTGGTGGTCGGCGGCGGCATCGCCAATACCTTCCTCAAAGCTACCGGCAAGAACGTCGGCAAATCACTGTGCGAAGACGATCTGGTAGATACCGCCAGGGCGCTCATCGAAAAGATGAACGCGCGTGGCGCCAGCATTCCGATTGCGGTCGATGTGGTGTGCGGCAAGCAGTTCGACGAAAACGAACCGGCTGTTCTGAAAGACCCAGATGCCGTGGAAGACGATGACATGATTTTCGACATCGGCCCGAAATCCGCGCAGGCGCTGGCCGATATCATCAGCAAGGCGGGCACCATCGTCTGGAACGGTCCGGTCGGTGTCTTTGAATTCGACCAGTTCGGCGAAGGCACGAAAACGGTATCGATGGCGATTGCCAACGCCAGTGGATTCAGCCTGGCGGGTGGTGGCGACACCATTGCGGCCATCCAGAAGTATGATATTTACGACAAGGTGTCCTACATTTCCACCGCCGGTGGCGCTTTCCTGGAATACCTGGAAGGCAAGACGCTGCCGGCTGTAGCGATGCTGGAAGAGCGCGCCGGGTAAGTGTGTCGGTCCCGTATATGGACGTGCAGGATATGCGGTGTGCAAAACCGGCATGATGGCTGCGGTTTTCTCCGACCTGGTTTTTTTGGCGGATAAAATCGGCAGAGCATGCAGCGAAGAACCAAGATAGTCGCGACCCTTGGCCCGTCTACCGACGACCCCAAGGTCCTCGATGACATGATCCAGGCCGGTGTGGATGTCGTGCGTGTGAATTTCTCTCACGGCAGCCCTGAAGAACATCTGCGGCGCGCCGAGAATGTGCGTAACCGCGCGCGTGCACACGGTCGTCAGGTCGGGGTATTAGCCGACCTGCAAGGCCCCAAGATCCGTATCGCCAGATTCACGGATGGCAAGGCTGTACTGCAGGAAGGTGCGCGTTTTGTTCTGGATGCGTCGCTGGATATCGATGCCGGCAGCCAGCAGCGGGTGGGGCTGACTTACAAGGCATTGACCGACGATGTCAAGCGCGGTGACACCTTGTTACTTGATGACGGTGCTGTTGTGCTCTGGGTCGAGGAAGTCACCGGCCACGAAATCGAAACGCGTGTCGTTGTCGGAGGTACGCTATCCGATAACAAAGGTATTAATCTGCAGGGTGGGGGCTTGTCGGCACAGGCACTCACCGAAAAGGATCGCGCCGATATCAGGGTGGCCGCTGAAATGCAGGCTGACTATGTCGCCGTATCATTTCCGCGCAAAGCTGATGATGTCAATGAAGCGCGCGAGTTGCTTTACCGGGCGGGCGGGCACGGCGGTATCGTTTCCAAGATTGAGCGTGCCGAGGCCATGGAAGCGCTCAACGAGATCATTGAAGCCAGCGACGCGGTCATGATCGCGCGTGGCGATCTGGGCGTTGAAATCGGTGATGCGGAGTTACCCGCAGTACAGAAACGCATCATACATATTGCGCGTACCCTGGACCGCGTGGTGATTACCGCGACGCAGATGATGCAGTCCATGATCGAGAGCCCAATCCCTACACGGGCTGAGGTTTTCGACGTTGCCAACGCCGTCATCGATGGTACCGACGCCGTTATGCTCTCTGCGGAAACGGCTACGGGTAAGCATGTGGCCAAGGTCATCGAAGCTATGGACCGCGTCTGCCGTGGCGCCGAACGCCAGCGTATGGATATGGCCCATGAGCGACGCACTGCCACGCAATTCAAGCAGGTCGATGAGGCAATTGCCAAGGCCGCCATGTATACGGCTAACCATACGGGTGTTAAGGCTATTGCGGCCTTGACGGAGTCCGGTGCCACACCTTTATGGATGTCGCGTATAAGCTCCGGAATCCCCATCTATGCCTTGACGCGCCATGTGGAGACGCGTAGAAAGGTAACCCTTTATCGGGGTGTTTACCCCGTGAGCTTCGACGTTACGACCAGCAGTCATCGGCAGCTGAATCGCGAAGCCATCGAAGAACTGGTGAGGCGAGGTGCGGTACGTGATGGAGACCTCGTCATTATCACCAAAGGTGATTTGATGGGTGTACACGGCGGCACTAACGCAATGAAGATTATTCGCGTGGGCGAACACATCCTCGAAGTGGAATGATGCTCAACCCCACAAACACACAATATCCATGACACTTAATTACAGATAATTCCTGAGGAGACCATCATGGCCTTGATATCCATGCGTCAATTGCTCGATTATGCAGCTGAGAACAGTTTCGGCATGCCCGCTTTCAACGTCAACAACATGGAACAGGTGCATGCCATCATGCAGGCTGCCGATGAAACCGACAGCCCGGTGATTATGCAGGGTTCGGCGGGCGCACGTTCCTATGCCGGCGAACCCTTTCTGCGTCACTTGATTACCGCAGCGACTGAAATGTATCCGCATATTCCCATTGTCATGCACCAGGACCACGGTTCCGAGCCCTCTGTGTGCCTGCGTTCCATCCAGTCCGGCTTTTCGTCGGTTATGATGGATGGCTCCCTGATGGCCGATATGAAGACTCCGGCGACGTTCGAATATAACGTTGACGTTACCCGTACCGTTGTCAAAATGGCCCATGCAGGTGGTGTTTCCGTCGAAGGTGAGCTGGGTTGTCTGGGTTCGCTGGAAACAGGCGAAATGGGTGAAGAGGACGGCCATGGCGCGGAAGGTAAACTGTCCATGGACCAGCTGCTGACCGATCCGGAAGAAGCCGCCACTTTTGTCAAGGAAACCGGCGTCGATGCCTTGGCAATTGCCATCGGTACCAGCCACGGTGCCTACAAGTTTACCCGTCCCCCGACCGGTGACATCCTGGCGATCAATCGCATCAAGGAAATCCATGCGCGCCTGCCCAACACCCACCTGGTCATGCACGGATCCTCCTCGGTACCGCAGGACTGGCTCAAGATCATCAACGATTACGGTGGTGATATGGGTGAAACCTATGGCGTGCCGGTAGAAGAAATCTGCGAGGGTATCAAGCACGGGGTGCGCAAGGTCAATATCGATACCGACTTGCGTATGGCCTCTACCGGCTCGATTCGCAAGTTTATGGCAGAGAACAAGTCAAACTTCGATCCGCGTAAATTCCTCAAGGCTTCCACGGCGGCCATGAAGGATATCTGCAAGGCGCGTTACGAGTCGTTCGGCTGCGCAGGCCACGCTTCAAAGATCAAGCCAATCAGTCTGGAAGATATGTACAAGCGCTACGAGTCCGGCGAGCTGGACGCGCGTGTAAATTGAAGCTGGTCCGGTAATAAAAAAAGGCGGCCCTCGTGGCCGCCTTTTTTGTTGTAACAGATGGCTGTCTTATTACATTGATCAACTGCCATCTTCGGTAAAAAAGGCGGTCGATCGGGATAAATCGATAAATTCACTCTGATATTTGCCGACTTGCTCGGCTAATGTTCGCGCTTCCGGGGTTTCGTACAAGGCAGACAGTTGATGCGCGTTGTCCCAGTAGTATTCGATAATGCCCTCATAGGGTTCACTCATACTGCGATCGCTGAGCAATTTTTGACCCATTTCAACTTTAAGCGTCAGGTTTTTAGCGTGGCGTACGGCTCGATAAAAAGCCGCGACTTTTTCGATCAACTCATCGTATTCTTTGCCACACCAGTATTCGCGGAATTCCTCCTCAGAAATGTCGGACTTTTTTCGAAAGCAGTTGATGTAACGAATCATGCGCCTGAACCTCATTGACCGCGGTGAGTGTAGTGTAGAGGGAATGCTTCTATAACAGAAGAGCGAGCAGCTGTTAAAGAATCGGGGGATTATTAAGTGCTGCAGCCTGTTCGCGCAGGCTGAGGATATGTTCTTCCCAGTAGCGCGGTGAACTGAACCAGGGAAAGGCGATCGGAAAGGCAGGATCCTGCCAGCGTCGAGCTATCCAGGCAGCGTAGTGGAGTATGCGCAGGGTGCGCAGGGCTTCTATCAGTATTACGCTGGAATAATCAAATTCAAAAAAAGTCTGGTAGCCTTCCAGGAGATCCTCGAGTTGAATGCGCATTTCCTCGGCTTCGCCGGACAGCAGCATCCAGATATCCTGAATGGCTGGTCCGCTGCAACTGTCGTCGAGATCAACAAAGTGAGGACCTTTGTCGGCCCATAAAATATTACCTTTATGGCAATCCCCGTGCAGACGGATTTGAGCAACAAAACCGGCGGCTTCAAACATGGCCCTGATTTGCTTCAGCAGGTCATCGCTGAGCGTGGCATAGGCATCCAGTAAATAGTCGGGTACAAATTGTTGTTCGAGTACAAAGCGGCGCGAGGCTTCGCCGAGCGTCTCAATATCGAGTCTGTTGCGGTGCTGGAAATGCCGCGTAGCACCAACAGCGTGCATGCGGCCGAGAAAACGCCCCATCTGCTGACGCTGTTGTTTGCTGTCCAGATCAGGCCAGCGACCACCGCAGCGTGGATAGGCCGCAAACAGGAAACCGTCCAGTTCGTGCAAGCTTTCTCCATGACCGTCTGTGACTGGTGCAATAACCGGGATTTCCTGTGCCGCCAGCTCTTGCGAGAAAGCGTGTTCTTCCAGGATTGCCTGTTTCGACCAGCGACCCGGCCGGTAGAACTTGGCGATGACGGGTGACTCATTTTCTATGCCGATCTGGTACACACGGTTTTCGTAGCTGTTCAGGGCCAGCAGACGCCCATCACAGACAAAACCTGCCGATTCCAGGGATTGCAGGATCAGGTCGGGTGTCAGGCGTGCATAGGGGTGTAGGTTCTGCGTCGGTTCCATACCCGAATCATAACGGATATTGTCCCTTAAATATCCGGATGCCATGATATCGCGAATTAATCAGAGACTCCGTAAACAAAGCCCCTCGAAGAGGGGCTTTACGTCTGGAACAGTCTCAGGGGCAGATTTGAAATCTGTCCCTGCTTATTGAGACCTTATTTACCGGCAAAATCTTCCAATTGTTTTACGCGGATAATCTGGCCGTCGAGCGCGGCTTGCTTGGCGGATTTGCCATAGGCCACGCTCATCAGTGTGCTGTAGTAGACCACGGGCATCTTGAACTTGGTGCCGTACTTGGCGTTGATCTGGTCCTGGTAGACCTCGGTGTTCATCTGGCACACCGGGCAGGGCGTGACGATCATGTCGGCGCCGTTGTCATAGGCCGATTCGATGATGTCCTTGATCAGGGCCTGGCTTTTTTCCGGTTCGGAGAAGGCCAGCGCACCGCCACAGCAGGATACTTTCTTTTCGTAGTTGTCACAGGCTTCGGCGCCGACCGTTTCGATCAGCTTGTCGAGGTACTTCGGGTTCTCGAACGATTCGCCGTCGATGCCGAACGGGCGGTTGGTCTGACAGCCGACATAACCGGCTATCTTCAGGCCTTCCAGCGGCTTTGTGACGTGCTTGCCCAGTTCCTCGTAGCCGATGTCTTCGATAAGCACTTCCACCATGTGGCGGATGTTCTTGTCGTTCTTCAGGGTCAGACCGGCTTCGGCCAGCGCCGTATTGGTTTCCGCCATCAGGTCGCTGTTGTCGTTGAGGCGCTCCTGGGTTTCCTTGGTGGACAGCCAGCAAGCCGCGCAGGTGGCGACGATGTCCTGGTCCGGGTGGGCCTGCTCGGACAGGGCCATGTTGCGTGCTGACAGGGCCAGGCGCGGCAGTTCACCGCCGCCGGCGTAACCGATGGAAGCGGAGCAGCAGTTCCAGTCAGGAATCTCGTTCAGCTCGATGTCCAGTTCCTTGCACATGGTATCGACCGATACCTGGTAGTTGGACGAAGATGCGGCTTTCTGCGAGGAACAACCGGGGTAAAAGGAATAGGATTTCTTTGCCATGTCAGTTCTCCTCAGCTCCCGCTCTTGCTGATGCGGGCGTTTTCGAGCTCTTCAGCTTTTTTCAGAATAGCCTGCAGGCCCTTGGCGTCTTTACAGCCGTGGCCGCCGAAGTATTCCATCGGGCTCATGCGCTTGGTTTTCAGCATATTCAGGCCGATGTCCTTCATTTTCAGCGAGGTCTTGACGCCTTCACTGAAACCGTTCATGAAGTACAGAGACAGGCCGAGCTTCAGTTCATTGACGCGGCCGGTCTTGGTCAGGTTGTCCCAGAACAGCTGCGCAAACTTGGCAGTCGGCTGCTGCTGCGGGGCCAGTCCCAGGCGCTTCGAGTAGGTTGCCAGACCGTGCATGATATGGGTAATCGGCAGACCGCGCGGGCAACGCGCGATGCAGTTGTAGCAGGAGGTACACATCCACATGGATGTGGATTCAAGCACTTCCTCGCGCTTGTTGGCGCGGATCATCATGAAGATCTCCTGCGGGGGGTGATCCCAGTGCGGGCCCAGCGGACAGGAACCGGAACAGACGCCACACTGCATGCACATCTTGACCCAGTCGCCTTCTTCAACGTTGTCCGTGACTTCCTTGAGGAAGTTGCCCCGGTACTTTTCGACCATTTCGTTGTTGTAGCTCATGACTGCTCCTAGAACTTGAATGGGCTCATGCCCATTTTCTCAACCGCTTCGGCCATGTCGTTGATCAGCCTGGGTGCGCGCTCGATATCGGTAATGGCGACCTCGTAGGTTTCAATGCGTTCCTTTTCGAGATTCAGCGTCTCCAGCGTATCGTCAACCTTGCTCATGCGGACATTCGCCATTTCCGAACCCTTGACGAAGTGGCACTGGTAATTCTCACCTTTCTGGCAACCCATCAGGATGATGCCGTCGTATCCCGAGTTCAGGGCGTCGGTTACCCAGATGGTGTTGACCGAACCCAGGCAGCGTACCGGAATCACACGCGCCCACTGGCTGTAGCTGTTACCCTGCCGGGCAGCCATGTCGAGTGCCGGGTAGGCATCGTTCTCACAGGCCAGCACCAGGATGCGCGGTTTCTCGTCGAACTCGTCCGGCATGTCGACGTTCTTCAATTGCTGACCGACAGAATCCACCGAGTAGTTCTCGAAGGAAATGACACGGACAGGACAGGCACCCATGCAGGTGCCGCAGCGGCGGCAACGGCTTTCGTTGAACACCGGGAAGCGCTTTTCGTCTTCGTCGATGGCGCCGAACGGGCATTCCACCGTGCAGCGTTTACACTGGGTGCAGCCTTCCTTGCGGAAGATCGGGTAGGACAGGTCACCTGAGCGGGGATGGGCAGCACGGCCGATTTTGGCGTTCTCCAGCGACTGAATGGCTTTCAAGGTGGCGCCGGTGGCGTCTTCGATCGCCTGCTGGGTATCCATCGGCCGGCGTACCGGACCGCAGGTGTAGATACCGGTGCGTCGGGTTTCATACGGGAAGCAGATGAAGTGCGAATCGTTGAAGCCATACTTCAGGTGCGGCAGGTCCTTGCCCTGGCGGTAGTTCAGGTTGAGGATGGAGTCCACGCTGATCTCCCACTCACCGGGTTCGTTCTGCGGCGTTTCATCGATGTCGACACCGGAGTTGGCGACCATGCCGGTGGCCAGTACCACCAGGTCGGCCTCTTCTTCCAGGTCTTCGTCGAGGATCAGGTCCTTGAATTTGACCAGTGGGCCGTTGCTGCCGGCCACCACTTCGCTGACTGTGCCCTTGCGGAAGCTGACCATCTTGTCCTGGCCGCTGCGGTAGAAGTCCTCGCCCGCTGCACCCGGGGTGCGCAGGTCGCTGTAGAGGATTTCGGTTTCGATCTCCGGGTTCTGATCCTTGAAGTACATGGCCTGTTTGATGGAGGTCAGGCAACAGTCGCCGGAACAATAGTCCAGGTGGCCTTCTTTCTTGCTGCGCTGGCCGGCACACTGCACAAAAGTGACTTTTTTCACTTCCTTGCCATCGGACGGACGTTTGATAGGTCCGCCGTTGGCTGCAATAGCGAGTTGTTCCATCTCGGTACGGTCGATGACGTCCTTGCTCTTGCCGTAACCCAGTTCGGGCAGCTGGCTGGCATCGTACGGCGTGGCACCGGAAGCCTGGATAATGGCGCCGAAGTTTTCAGTCGTGGTGCTGCCTGATTCAGTGCTGATGTCGACCGAAAAACGCCCGGGTGCCCCGGAGGTCTTGGTGATGGTCGAGTTCAGATGCACGGTGATTTTGCCGTTGCCTTCAATTTCGGCAGCCATCTCCGCAACACGCGTATCGACCGGATCGGTATAGGGGCTGTGGGAAGGCACGTCTTTCCACATTTTGCCCACCGCGCCACCCAGTTCAGCGGTTTTCTCCACGAGTGTGACCGGGTAACCGGTTTTTGCCGCTTCGATGGCGGCGGTCATACCGGTGATACCGCCACCAACCACCAGGATAGTGCCGTTGCTGCCCTTTTCCTGTTCCGAGGCAGGCGGGGTCGAGAACTTGGCTTCGGCACAACCCATGCGAACGTAGTCCGCGGCCATCTCCTGGGTGGTTTCGCGCATGTCGTCCTCGTCCGGACGGATCCAGATGACGCCTTCGCGCAAGTTGGCGCGCGAAATGGTGACGTTTTCGAAATTAAAGGCTTCGGTTTTGGCGCGACGAGAGCAGGCGGCAATCACAACGCGGTTCACGCCTTCATTGTCGATGTCGCTCTGGATCATCTTTATGCCGTTTTCCGAGCACAGAAAGTCATGTTGTTGCACGACCTGCGCCTTGCCGTCGCGCTGGGCGATGGTGGCCAGTTCGTCGCAGTCCAGGCGCTCGCCCAGGCCGCAACCCTTACATACATAGGCTCCGATTTTCATGTCTGACACGGTCTAACCCTCCGCACCGGCAACTTTATTAACAACCTGGATGGCGCGCAGTGCACTGGCTGTTGCGCTCTGTACCGCGCGATTCACGTCCAGCGCATCCGACGAACAGCCGGCGGCGAAAAATGCGCCGTTGGCTTCATCCAGTTCCACAAAACCTTCCTCGTTCAGTACGACTTCCATGGGGAAGCCGTTGGCCGGAACGCTGGGCTCCATGCCCACCGCCAGTACCACAAGCTCGTGTGGGTTGGCGTAGCGGTGGTAACCCTCGGTATCCACACCGTGCAGGACCGGGTTGCCGGTTGCCTTGTCTTCGGTAATGGAGGCGACCTTGGATTTGGTGAAGGTGATGTTGGGATCCTCCTGCACCGACTGGTAGAAGTCGTCAATACGGTCGATGGCGCGGATGTCAATGTAGTAGACCGTGCCCTTGCCGTCATCGCCATACTGTTCGCGCAGGTAGGTGGTCTGTTTCAGGCTGGCCATGCAGCAGATGCGCGAGCAGTGCTTGAGGTGGTTCAGGTCACGCGAACCTGCGCACTGAATAAAGGCCACGTCTTTGGCTTCCTTGCCGTCACTCGGGCGCAGGATTTTGCCGCCGGTCGGACCGTGCGGGTCGAGCATGCGCTCGAATTCGACGCTGGTGATGACGTTGGCGAAGCGGTCATAGCCGTAGGGCTGAATTTTTGCGGCATCGTAGGGCTTCCAGCCGGTGGCCCAGATGACAGCGCCAACCGTGATGGTGGTTTCTTCTTCCTGCATATCCAGGTCGATGGCGTCGAATTTACAGGCTGCCTTCGCCGTGTCCGCGTCGCTCGTTCCGATTATGCGCGAATCCAGCACAAAGCGCTCCGGATAGGCCTGGTTGAACGGCAGGTAGGCGCCTTTGCGTTTGCTCAGCCCGTAGTTGTATGCATCCTCAAACTCGGCTTCAACCGCGTCGCCGCAGGCACCGCAGTTGGTGCAGTTTTCATTGACGTAACGCGGGCTGGTTTTCAGGGTTACGCTGTAATTGCCGGCTTCGCCATCAATGTTGGTGACTTCCGTCATGGCCATGATGTGCAGGTTACGGTTACCCTTGATACGACGGAGGTTGATCTCCAGCCCGCACTTGGGATAGCAGAGCTTGGGGAAATACTTGTATAACTGGCTGACGCGGCCGCCGATTGATGGATTTTTTTCGACCAAAATCACCTGCTTGCCGCACTCAGCGGCCTCCAGGGCGGCGGTGATACCGCTGATGCCGCCACCTACCACCAGAATGGACTGGTTGGTTGCGATAACCTCTGACATGGATATTCCTCCGCAGGGTCACTGTGACTAAGAAACCAGAGCCGATCGGGAAACGGACCGGGATGAAAAATCAGGTGGCCAACGATACTCCTACCCCCAGGGTGGTGCTATAGGATGTATATATTAAGAGCATCGAATCTTTCGATAACAAAATAGAACGCATATATAACACCCTGTATTTGTGGGCTTTGTTGCTGGCGAGGGGGAGACAGGGTACCTTTGTACGAGATCAGACAGGAAAATGGCAATGACAGCGCAAGTCCTCAAACCAGAAGAATATTTTATTACCGAAGAGCCTTATTACGAACCGGTAGGCAACGAAATCGAGGTCTTTGAGGCCGCCTACAAGAATCAGTTGCCGGTGCTTTTGAAGGGACCAACGGGCTGTGGCAAAACCCGCTTCATGGAGCATATGGCCTGGCGCCTGAAACGGCCGCTGATCACGGTCTCCTGCCACGACGATCTGACGGCCTCCGATCTGGTGGGACGTTTCCTGATCAGTGGCGGCGAAACCGTGTGGGTGGATGGGCCGCTGGCCAGGGCCGTGCGCGCGGGTGGCATCTGTTACCTGGATGAGGTCGTCGAAGCGCGCAAGGACACTACAGTGGTTATCCACCCGCTGGCCGACGACCGGCGGGTGTTGCCCATGGAAAAGCTCGGTGAGTTGCTGGAAGCCAGCCCCGATTTCTGCCTGGCTATTTCATACAACCCGGGCTACCAGAGCGTGCTCAAGGATTTGAAGCAGAGCACGCGGCAGCGTTTCGTGGCGCTGGAGTTCAATTACCCCTCCGCGGTGCTGGAAGCAAAAATCGTGGCCAATGAAGGCGCTATCGAGCCTGCCATGGCCGGGCAACTGGTGAAATTTGCACATATGACCCGCAATCTCAAAGGTAGCGGCCTGGAGGAGGGTGCCAGCACACGTTTGCTGGTGCACGCCGCAAAACTGATGAAAAGTGGCGTTCAGCCGGTTCTGGCGTGCCGTGCAAGCATTGCCCAGGCGCTCACGGATGATGAAGAAATGCTTATTGCAGTCAATGAGTTGAGTGCCTCTGTATTTTAGGCTCTGTTAACACTCCGGAAGCGCCAGCGTTGCTGCCCCAAAATCGGCCAGGCATCAACAGTAGGCGCTTTAGGCGAGGCACGAGGAGAGAAGTTTAGTGACTCTGAATGAGCGACGAGTAACGCCGGCTGGCCGATTCTGGAGCGCAACCCGAAGGGACGGGGCCATTTTTCCGCAGGCCTGCGTCGCCGCTTGCTTATGTACGGCAGGTACACGGCACTCGCGGCGCCTTGTCCTGCCAAAAAATGGCCACCGTTGCTGGTGTTTCCGGAGTGTTAACAGGCCCTAATGGTACAGCTTCCGACCATTGCTGAATCTGCCACCCGGGACGCCGTGGTGGAAACGCCGTTCGATGATTACGAATTGATTGATTTTGGCCGTGGCCGCAAGCTGGAGCGCTGGGGCCGGTATATCACCGAGTCTCTGGATCACCGCGCTGTCGGTGAGCCGGGCAGCGCGGCATGGAAGGCCGACTGGATTTATGTTGTTGACGTCGGCCGCAGCGGCCACTGGCAAGCGACCCGCAGCGGGCTCGACAGGCAATGGACAGTGCAGCTGGGCAAGGCGACTGTAGTCTGCCGCCTCGAAGCGCAGGGCCGTGTTGGCTTGCGTGGGCGGGACATTCTGTGTGCGGCCTGGATTGGCCAACGCATCGCAGGGTGTTATGACCTCGAAGAACTGAGTGTCTTGAACCTGTTCGCCGGCAACGGTTACGTGACGGCGCAGGCGCTGGCGGCGGGAGCCACTGTGGTGCATGTCGAAGCCGACGGTGACAGGCTGGAGCTTGCGCGCCTGCAGGCCGGCCGGCAAAACGTGGAGTACGTTCAGGATAATGTCATGGATTTTGTCGAAGCGCTGCTGCGCCGTCAGCAGCGCTTCGATGTGATTGTGCTGCCGGCCCCCGATCTCGGGCACGGCCCGAAGGGGCAGCTTTGGGATCGTGAAGTGGATTTGTCCAGACTGGTGAAATACCTCCCCAGACTGGTGACCGATGAATGCCTGGGGATCTGGTTATCGACCGACGGCGGAGCTATCACCTGGAAAGCCGAAAGCCTCGGCCAGTTGCTGCGCGAGGTCCTGCCCGGTTGCACCATAGAGCCCCTGAACATGGGGGTGGCGACCGCAGATGGCCGGGTATTGTCGGCTGGTGTTGCGGCGCGCTGGTATGACGAAACCGGGTTTCTGCAATCGGGCAGTATGCCGTTGACAGCGGCACAGCTCGAAGAGCGTCTCGATACCCATATGGTCTCCCTGGGTGCTGCGGAAGAGCCTGCACGGGCACTTGCCGGCTATTCGCGCCAACAGCAGGATTTTGTATTGCGTTGCGCAGGTATGGTGGCGCGTACCAGTTCCGGCATGGCGTTCAACTTTGTGTCGCATGTCTGTAGCGCGCTGCGGCTCATGGATGAAGCGGGTGTGGAAGCCTGGCTGCTGCACTGCATGGATATCTATGACACCAAAGGCTTGCACCCTGCTGTCGTTGCCTTCAAAGACGTTGACAATTTTGCGCGCCGGCACAGGGAGCGTGCCAGCGGGCTGGCACTGGATGAGGTCGCCAACGTAGTCGAAGCCTTTGTGCACGGCCTCAACGGCCGTCGCCTGAAGGTGGTATCCGGAGAACAGGTCTTTACCGATAGCGAATCCCTGTTCCTGCCGAATGCTATCAGCCGATTCAAACAACGCGATAAAAACTTTCAGTTATATAAAGCGATGGCGGTCCACCAGTGGGCGCAGACCTGGTACGGAACCTGGCGCATCGATATCAGCGAAGCATTGCGCCGTTATCCGGACTACCGGTTGGCGCTGAAGTGTTTTCACGCCCTGGAGACTTTACGCCTGGATGCGCGTGTCAGGCAGATGTTGCCCGGCGTTTTTCGTCATATTCAGGAATTCCGGCAGGCAACGGATGCATCGATGGATGAAGCCTGGCAGCAGGCGGCGCGGCGATTAGCGCGTACGGATGCGACAGTCGAGGACAGTCTGAGTCTTATAGAACCAACAATTGAGCGCGCTTTGCCGGCAGCAGCTCTTTACCAAGGTGTGCTTTGTCCGGATGAGGTCAGTAAGGTGCGCAAGTTGCGTATGCAAGCGGACAAGCAGGCTTTCCGCATTGGCCTGTTGAAACTGCGGAACGATTTAAAGCGCAGGCAGGCGGAACAGCAGGAGGACGAAATACAGCAGGAAAACACAACTGCAGCGAGCGCTGAAGAAAAACCGGCATTCGGCCTTCGCAAAGTCGAAGCGGAAGAAACAGCGGACGGATTTGCCTTTGAAATCGAGCTGGATGGCAGGCCGCTGCCGGTGCCGGATAATGTCAAGAGTACCATGGCATCCATCCTCCAGGATCTGGGCGATATCCCCGAAGAGTATCTGTATGCGGCGGGTGATGGTGCCTACTTTGCCGGAGATGTCGGCGAACGCAGGGCGGACGATGTCTGGAAGGGGACCTATCACGAGGAGGGCGCGTTTCTCTATAACGAGTGGGACTATGAGCGCCAGAATTACCGCAAGAACTGGGCGGTGTTGCGCGAAATGGATGTGCATCCGACGCACGATCATTTCATTGACAGGACCTTGCACAAGTATCGTGGTCTGGCCATGGATCTGCGGCGCACCTTTGAGGCCCTGCGTGGCGAGGACAAGCTGTTAAAGAAACAGCCGTATGGTGATGATGTTGATATCGATGCGCTGGTGGAAGCCGTCGCGGATACACAGCACGGCGAGGAAATGACCGATCGCCTGTTCGTCAAAATGCACAAACTGGAACGCAATATCGCCGTGATGTTTATGGTGGACATGAGCGGTTCCACCAAGGGCTGGATCAATGATGCAGAGCGCGAGGCACTGGCATTATTGTGCGAAGCGCTGGAAACACTGGGCGATCGCTATGCGATTTACGGCTTTTCGGGTATGACGCGCAAGCGCTGCGAAGTCTACCGTGTCAAGAGCTTTGATGATCCCTATGATGAGAATGTCAGGGCGCGTATCAGCGGCATACGGCCAAAGGATTATACGCGCATGGGTGTGACCATCAGGCACCTGAGCTATCTGCTCAAGCAGGTCGAGGCGCGTACCAAGCTGTTGATCACGTTGTCTGACGGAAAACCCGATGATTACGATACCTACCGCGGCGCCTACGGCATCGAAGACACCCGGATGGCGTTGATCGAAGCCAAACGCAGCGGCATTCATCCCTTTTGCATTACCATCGACAACGAGGCGCGTGACTACCTGTCGCATATGTATGGCGCGGTCAACTACGCGGTGATTGATGAAGTTCGCAAGCTGCCGCTGAAGGTGTCGGACATTTATCGGCGCTTGACGACTTGAAAATTAACGACCGTCGCCGGTGTACCGGTAAGTTTGTTGCATTCTTGCCTGCAAACTTTGAGTGACAGGGTGGAAGCCGACGCCGGCAAACTGTCTGGTTCCGACAGTCTTGTTGCTGCCGGGCGCAATTTTCCGGCGCAAAACGTCATGCGCATTATTGGCGGGCGCGTCGATTATGTGCGCGGGGCATTGGCGAATCACGGGTTGATTCAGGTCAGCTGGTGTTTGTCTGGCAGTAAACTGAAGCAGCTGTCTGTATATCAGTACCACAATATATAGTGTTTTTCTGTTCTAGCGGTCTGGCTTGGTATTTACCCGGATCCAGTTAAGCGGGTAACCAGATATAGATAGTTAACATGCTGAAATATATCAGTAATAATAATATTAAATATTTTTTGATTTCGGCTTGACAGGTGCCCGGGTGACGCCTTATCTTACCAGGCACAGATACAACATATTGTGGTTGTTTCGAAAATAATACCAAGATGTCGAGGTTGGCGCTGGAAACGGCAACAACCGCAGTGAATTCCATTACAAGGAGTCAGGAGTCGCAATGAAATCAGTTCAGCTGAAGTCTGTTTCGATCGGGGTGTCGGGTATCCCTTTGCAGGAGGCATCTTTGGATATCTGGGACAAGAAGTACCGCCTGAAGCGCAAGGACGGCGTCGCCGTCGACGAATCCATCGATGATACCTATAAGCGTATCGCGCGGGCGCTGGCGGATGTGGAAACGACACCTGAGAAGCAGGCACACTGGGATGAGCAGTTTTTGTGGGCGCTTCGCCACGGCGCCATTCCTGCCGGACGTATTACATCCAATGCCGGGGCGCAGGAGCACAAGCCCGCGACATCAACGATTAACTGCACCGTGTCCGGCACGATCCACGATTCGATGGATAATATTCTGGAACGCGTGCACGAAGCCGGGTTGACGCTGAAATCCGGTTGCGGAATCGGTTACGAGTTTTCGACGCTGCGCCCCAAGGGGGCATATGTGTGCGGGGCGGGTGCCTACACTTCCGGGCCACTGTCCTTCATGGATATCTACGACAAAATGTGTTTCACCGTGTCTTCTGCCGGTGGCCGTCGCGGTGCACAGATGGCAACGTTTGATGTGGGTCATCCGGATGTCATGGATTTCATTCGCGCCAAACGTGAAGACGGTCGCCTGCGCCAGTTCAACCTGTCCCTGTTGATCACCCAGGAATTCATGGATGCCGTGAATCGGGACGGCGAGTGGAAGCTGGCGTTTCCGTTGAACGAGCAGGAGGTCGAGGAACAAGGTATTGATCTCTATGATACCAGCCAGGTTGTCTGGCGCGAATGGCCGGATAGCAATGCTTACCTGACTAACGAAACCGGTCTGGCAGCCTGCAAGGTCTACAAAACCATCAGGGCCCGTCATTTGTGGGACATGATAATGGCGTCAACCTATGATTTTGCCGAGCCGGGTTTCATTCTTATCGACAAAGTCAACGAGATGAACAATAACTGGTTCGCTGAGAACGTGCGCGCGACCAATCCTTGCGGCGAACAGCCGTTGCCGCCTTATGGTTCCTGTTTGCTGGGTTCCGTCAATCTGACCAGGTTTGTACGTAACCCTTTTACCGAAAGCGCCCATTTCGACTGGCAGGAGTTCCGCAAGGTTGTGGCGATCTTTACCCGTATGCTGGACAACGTGGTGGAGATCAATGGTCTGCCGCTGGAAAAACAGCGTGAAGAAATCATCAGCAAGCGCCGTCACGGCATGGGTTTTCTGGGGCTGGGTTCAACCTTGACCATGTTGCGTATGAAATACGGTTCCACCAACTCGGTGGAATTTGCTGAAAAGGTCAGTTGTGAACTGGCCTTGACCGGCTGGCGGGTTGCTCTGGATCTTGCCAGCGAAAAAGGTCCGGCACCACTGCTCGAAAAAGACTTTGAAGTGACCGCGGAAATGCTGCGCAAGCGTCCGGAGATGAAGCAAGACGGATATCGGCTGGGTGACAAGGTCAAGGGCAAGGTGCTGCATGCCAGGTACAGCCGTTATATGCAGAAAATTGCCGAAGTAGCGCCGGAACTGGTCGATCATCTGGCAGAAACGGGGGCACGTTTTACCCACCATTCATCCATTGCTCCAACTGGCACTATCTCTCTGTCGCTGGCCAACAATGCCAGTAACGGAATTGAGCCCAGTTTCGCACACCACTATTTCCGCAACGTGATACGGGAAGGCCGCAAGACCAAGGAAAAGATCGGTGTGTATTCTTTCGAAATGCTGGCCTACCGCGCGATGGTGAATCCCGAAGCGATGCCGCATGCCGAAGAGGAAAGCAAACGGTTGCCGGATTATTTTGTTTCCGCCGACGATATCACTCCCAAAGAGCACGTGGATATCCAGGCAGCGGCGCAGAAATGGGTGGATTCGTCTATTTCCAAGACCGCTAACGTACCGACTGATTATCCGTTTGGCGATTTCAAGGATATCTACAGTTACGCCTATCAGCAGGGCCTGAAAGGTTGCACAACGTTCCGCTTCAACCCGGAAGCCTTTCAGGGCGTGTTGGTTAAAGAGAAAGATCTCGAGAACACCACCTATCAGTTCACTCTGGAGGACGGCAGCGTTGTGCAGTTAAAAGGCAACGAAGAAATCGAATACGACGGAGAAATCCATACTGCGGCCAATCTGTACGATGCCCTGAAAGAAGGCTACTACGGCAAGTTCTGACTGGCTGAGGCGAGAAGACACAGGAGTTCGACATGTTGAAGAAAATTGACCAGAAAATTGTGGATTACGAAGTAGTAAAGGACAAGCCGCCGAAACAGGCCGAAGGGTGCGTAACGGCCGAAATTAAAGAAGAAGACAAGATTGTCCATCTGCATGAAAAACTGAAGCGGCCTGAAATGCTGCTGGGTTCGACGTACAAAGTCAAAACACCGCTTTCAGAGCACGCCTTGTATATCACCATTAATGATGTGGTCCTGAATGCGGGGACGAAGCATGAGTTGCGGCGTCCGTTTGAGATCTTTATCAATTCAAAAAACATGGACCACTTCCAGTGGATTGTGGCGCTGACGCGGATTGTGTCGGCTGTATTCCGTAAAGGTGGTGACGTCACGTTCCTGGTCGAAGAACTGCGTTCGGTGTTTGATCCGCGTGGCGGCTATTTCAAGAAAGGGGGTAAATACATGCCATCACTGGTGGCGGAAATCGGTGACGCCATTGAATGTCACCTGCGCATGATCGGCATGCTGAAGGATGAAGGCCTCGACGAGCACCAGAAGAAACTGGTGGCAGAAAAGCGTGCGCAGTATGAAAGCGCGGTGGAAAGTACGACACCGGCGGAATCCGGCGATTTTCCGGAAGGCTCCCAGTTATGTGTCAAATGTCATACCAAGGCGGCTATTCAAATGGATGGCTGCTTGACCTGTCTCAACTGCGGGGAATCCAAGTGTGGATAAAGGGCTGCTTGTTTAGGTGGCCTCAGATTAAAATGCGATTCGTGGCATTCAGGTATTTCAATATCCTCGCAGTGTGCATCCTGCGCACCCTGTGATGGTTCGTTAAACATATCAGAGCGTCCTTGGTGAGTCGGGAGATGCCTTATGAATTTAGTGGACAAGAAACTTCAGCGTAACAGCATGCTGTTACATCAACCCATGCCTGGTTACTGGTACACCAATGTCGTTGGCCAGTTGCAGCAGGTGCGCGTGGTCTTGCACGAAGGGTCGCGACAGAGCCGTATCATGCTGGAAAGTATCAATGGCAGAAGACAGGCGGTTGACCTGGACGGCTGGTATCGGCTGGATCTCACCCTGCACTCACCCGGCGTTGAACGACGGCGGCGACCTTGATCCGGGAATAGTACGGAAGAGTTGTTTTAGCGCATATTACTCACGTGAAATATAAATCCATTGCAGGCCCTGCGGGTGCCCTGCAGGTGCTGGAAGAAAGGCCCGTTGCCGAACCCTGTGCTGTTGCGGTGATCTGTCATCCACACCCGCTGCACGGTGGAACTCTGACAAATAAAATCGTTCATCAGCTGGCAAAAACCTTTAACGAGATGGGTGCGGTCAGTGTACGTTTTAATTTTCGCGGTGTTGGTGAGAGCGAGGGCGAATACGATGAAGGCCGGGGTGAGCTGGAGGATCTGGTCGCGGTAGCCAGATGGGCGGGGGAACGTTGGCAGGGTCTGCCGCTCTGGCTGGGCGGATTTTCCTTCGGCGGGGTCATTGCGCTGCAAGGGGCGCAGCTCCTGGAGCCGCGCAGACTGGTAACCGTCGCACCGGCCGTTAATCATATTCCGGCCGAGTCGTTGCGACTGCCTGGGCTTGACTGGTTACTGATTCAGGGTGATAGCGATGACATCGTGCCGGCTGTGCAGGTAAACAACTGGCTGGAATCGCAGAAATATCAGCCGCAGTTTGTCTTGATTGAAGGAGCCGGCCATTTTTTCCATGGCCGCTTGAGTGCGCTGCGACAGGTGCTTATCGATGCATTTTGACCGCCTCAGTATTGCTTGAAGTTTTTGACGAAGCGGAAAACTTCCTTCGCGGAATTGAAAATTTTTGGAATCACCTGATCATTAATCGAGCAGGTCCAGTAGGCTGGAAGTACACCGCCTTTAAAAATCGGGCTCGCACTGACTGATAGACCGTTAATCTTTTTTTCTACTTTTGCATTCATGCGCTTTCCAGATGTTGTGTTTTTTTCACCTGGCATTGGGGCGAACGGCATTCCATTGGTTCTGACTCCATTATGCAATTCATTCTAACCTTCTAAAAAACCGAATTTATTTGACCTGTTCCACGGATGACTGGCTGAATCGATGATATAGAATTCAACTATATTATTATATTCTTGTCAATAGCGGGCATTCGGTGAATCAGGCGCTGCCTTCAATCGATGATCGGATTTTATGGCCCACCCGGATCGGCGCTAAGGACGCCAGTCGAAAGATTAGGCATAATAAGGATTTAGCCGGCCGGGCGGCACACTGGACTATGTACGAGAAATATTTTGGACTGACAGAGCGGCCATTCTCAATCGCGCCTGATCCGCGCTTTCTGTATATGAGTCAGCAGCACCGTGAAGCGCTGGCGCATTTGTTGTACGGAGTTGGGGACGGTGGCGGATTCGTTCAGTTGACCGGCGAAGTTGGCACCGGGAAAACCACCATATGCCGCTGTTTGCTGGAGCAGCTTCCTGACAATGTCGATGTTGCGCTGATATTGAATCCGCGGGTAACCGCACTGGAGCTGCTCGCAAGTCTTTGCGATGAACTGCACATTCAGTACGTCAAAGACACTACGAGTATCAAGTCGTTGATCGATGTGCTGAACACCTACCTGCTGGATACCCATGCCAAAGGGCAGCGCGCCATATTGATGATAGACGAGGCGCAGAATCTCAGTGCGGAAGCGCTGGAACAGGTCCGCCTGCTGACCAACCTGGAGACCACACGCGAAAAGCTGCTGCAGATTATACTCATCGGGCAACCGGAGTTGAGAGATCTTCTGGCACGCGAGGATCTGCGCCAGCTGTCCCAGCGGATCAATGCCCGCTTTCACCTCGAGCCGATAAATAGGGCTGAGACAGCCGCCTATATTCGGCATCGATTGCAGGTATGCGGTGCCAGAGAACCGCTGTTTAACGAAAATGCGATCGACCTGGTGCACAAACTCTCCGCCGGTGTTCCCCGACTGATCAATGTGGTGTGCGACCGGGCGATGTTGGGCGCCTTTGTGGAAGGCAAACGCAAGGTTGACGTTGCGATTGTTCACAGAGCTGCCATCGAAGTACTTCCTGAGGAAGGGCTGGATGCGCCGAAGCAATCAATCTGGCCCTGGCTGGCGGCGAGTGTTGCTGTTGTCCTGGTAGCGGCACTGGTCTTTTTGCTTTTCCCTTTTGACAGGTGGCCGGAGACTTCTCAGCTTGCCATGGAGCCCATCGATAAGCCGGTAAAAAGTGAATCGCCGGCGGCATCAGTCAGTGGCTTGCCGACAGCCGGTCCGCTAAACCAGTCACCGGTTCTGCCGCCGTCAGAGGTGGCAACTCCACCTGCAACTGATAGCCCGGCCTTATCTCTGGGGGTGGCACTGGCCCAGGCAGGCCCTGAAGTGGCAGCCAGGGCCTGGTCGGCGCTCTATGGCGTGTGGGGCTTGCAGTCATCGGCTGTCAATGACGCACAGGCCTGTGCGCAAGCACCTGCAGCTGGCTTGCGTTGCCTGCAGGGAGGGGGGAGCTGGACGGTACTGGAAAGCTATGACAGGCCGGCCGTGTTGTTGCTTGTGGCAGCAGGGGGCCGACGTGTCCCTGTGTTGCTTCAGGAAGTGCTGGGCTCCCGCGTGAAAATCAAGCTTGATGACCGCGACATGGAAGTGTCGATTGCCGATCTTAAGCGCCACTGGTTTGGTGAGTATCGCTTGTTATGGAAGATGCCACCCAGCGGCAGTACTTCGCTGAGTTACGGGGAGCGCAGTGCCGATGTAAAGTGGCTGCGGGAACAATTGCAGCACGCCACCGGTTTGACCGCCATTGCCCCCGATCCCATGGTGTTCGATGCGGGTCTCAAAGAGCTGGTGCAGACCTTTCAGCGTGACCATGAACTGAGTGCTGATGGCGTGGCAGGTGCCCGAACCTTCATAAACCTCAACAACCTGGGCACACAGCCGTCGGTGCCGCGGCTGGGCGCCCGTGCCTTGAGCGGTTAATACACTGGTTTGACCTAATGTCCTACATCCTGGAAGCGCTCAAGAAGTCTCAACAACAGCGGGAAATCGGCCACGTTCCCGGTATCAGCAGTGTGCATGAAAACACGGCAAAATCCGTTACCGGAAACTGGCTGTGGCTGATTGTTACAGTCCTGCTGTTGAATGCAGGGTTGCTGGTGTTATTGCTGTGGCCTGAATCGGAATCTGAACCCGAACCGGCTACGCTGTCGGCGCCTGTCCGGGAACCCGAACCGCTTCGACAGGACCGGCCCGCAGCCCTCGCCAGCCAGCCGCCGCCAGTTGAGAAGCCCGTATCCCGCGTCCCGCAAACCGCGGACATTGCGCCGCTTCCTGAATCACCTGCAGCTGATCCGGTAAAAACCGAAACCCCTGTAAAACCAGTGGTTCAGGAACCGGTGATGGCAGCCGCTACATCACCCGCGCAGCCGCAGGTCGTGCCGACGCCCGGCCCTCCGGTCAAGGTGCCCTCCCCCGAACTTCCTGTCTGGCCCCAGATCCCGACCAACCTGTTCCAGCAACTGAGCGGCAACCTGCGCCTCGATGTGCATGTATACAGCGATGAGCTACAAAAGCGCTTCGTGCTCATTAACATGCACAAATACAAGCAAGGCCAAAAGCTACAGGAAGGGCCGCAGTTGGACGAAATAACACCGGAAGGCGTGATATTGTCGTTTCACGGGCAGAGGTTCAGGGTACAAGCACAATAATAGTCAAGGAATCAGTCGATGTTAAAAAATTTATTGGCCGTGGGCTTGTCACTGTGTGTCGGGCTGACAAGCCATCCGGTGTCTGCAGTGGATACCGGCCCCGGGGCGAGCACCCGGCAGCTCATTGTCCGCCTCAGGGATGACGGTTTGCGCCGCATCCAGGCAGTGCGTCGTAACGACACAGTGCCGGATATCCGTCTGCCGGACGGCCACCCGCTCTCCTTTATCCGGCATTTCAATGGCAACGGCATGGTGGTGCGTTTACCGGCAGACGTCAGCCTGGAAGAGGCGCAGCGTATCGCTGAGCGACTGGCAGAAAATCCGGCGGTGGCATCGGCACAGCCCGACAAGCGCATGTATCCCGCGCTGGTTCCGAATGATCCCGAGTTTTTCAATCAATGGTATCTGTTTGAAGATACCGCCGGCATACGTATGCCAAGCGCCTGGGATCAGGAAACCGGCTCAGGCAGTATTGTGATTGCGCAGCTGGATACGGGGATTCTTCCACATCGTGATCTTGACCCGGCCCGCATTCTTGCCGGTTATGATTTGATCACCAATGTTGACACTGCGAATGACGGTAACGGCAGGGATCCGGATCCCTCTGATCCGGGAGACTGGGCTGATGTCGGCGATCCTTGTTATGTCGAAAATCCCACCCCGGGAGAAAACGATAGCAGTTGGCACGGACTCGCCGTTGCCGGTGTCATGATGGCCGAGTCAGATAATTTAACCGATATTGCCGGCATTGATTTTGCCGCCAGGCTGTTGCCGGTGCGGGTGCTGGGCAAGTGTGGCGGTGCTGTTTCGGATGTTGTTGATGCCATCCGCTGGGCAGCGGGATTGCCGGTTGCCGGTGTTCCGGATAATCTGACACCCGCCAAAGTGATTAACCTGAGTCTGAGCGGTGCTGGCAGCTGTTCATTCGAAGAACAGGCCGCCATCAACGATGCCGTCAACGCCGGGGCCGTGGTTGTGGTTGCGGCCGGCAATGAGTCTGGCGATGTGGCAAACATCAGTCCGGCCAATTGCGATAATGTCGTCACCGTCGCTGCGGTGGGCCGGGATGGAAGCCGCGCTTCTTATATAAATGCCGGGGAAGAGGTCGACCTGAGCGGCCCTGGTGGCGATGGCGATGGTGCTCTCGCTGACGGTATCCTCACCTTGTTTAACAGAGGATCAACTGTGCCCGGGGCTGACACGCTGGCCGAGATTCAGGGTACCAGTTTTTCCACGGCACAGACCTCTGCGGTGGCCGCCCTGATGTGGGCCGCCAACGGGTCTGAACTGACTCCCGGGATAATCCAGGAGATCCTGCGCCGCACCGCACGGGCGTTTCCGGACAGCAGCTGTACTACGAGCACCTGTGGAACCGGTATCCTGGATGCCGATGCCGCACTGGCTGGTGCGCTGGACCCGGCATCGGTATTGGGTGCCACCGCCAACACGGGCAGCGGTGGATGCTCGCTTGTCGCTCCCGGCGCTTCAAGGTTTGATCCGCTGTTTGTTCTGTTGCTGATAGCGGCAGGCCTGTGCCGGTGTCGCCGATGCAGAAAAAGCGAGTTTCCCGAGTAGCTCATTCATACCACAGGACCTTTTGTGTTAAGCGCCATCCAGGATTTTTTCCGTTTAAAGATTGAGCCCGATATGGAAGCCGGGCCTGACCAGCATGGTTTGCAGTTAGCGACAGCTGCATTAATGTTTGAAATGATGCGCGCTGATGACGACGAGCATCCTGAAGAGCGCCATACGCTGCAGCAGGCGTTGCAGAAAAGCTTCGCTCTCAGTGAAAGTGAAACGCGCCAGCTGGCCCAACTGGCCGACCGTGAAGCGGCCGAGTCAGTTTCACTGCATCAGTTCACCGGTCTTATCAACAGGCATTTTTCACCGAATGAGAAAATCCGGGTGGTGGAAATGCTGTGGCAGGTTGCCTATGCAGACGGCAGGCTGGATCGTTACGAAGAGGCTTTGGTTCGCAAGGTGGCCGATCTGATTCATGTCCCGCACCGCGAATTCATGCAGGCCAAACACCGGGTGCTGGAAGCCGGGCGTTAAAAAAGGCAGCCGGTCCGGCTGCCTTTCAAGGAGCAAATCTGTTCTTGTTTATTGCCTTCCAGGTTAGGGGTTTTGACGCTTGCTTTTGTCAAAGCCAGGCGGTGCCCTGATCAGACCATATCTTTCAGGCCCTTCAGCGGCAGCACCTTGACGACATTACGTGCAGGCTTGGCTTTGAAAACCATGGCTTCACCGGTGAACGGATTAACACCACTACGTGATTTTGTGGCCGGTTTGCGAACAACTTTGATTTTCATCAGACCGGGCAATGTGTACATTCCGGGACCAGTGCGTCTGATATCACGCCTGATAAGGGTGTTGAGGGATTCGAATACGGCGCTGACATCTTTTTTAGTCAGGCCGGTTTTGTCTGCAATATAGGTAAACGTTTCAGCTTTGGTGGTAGGTCTCTTAACCGCCTTGGCAACAACCGTTTTCTTAGCGGTCTTTTTGGCAGCCTTTTTCTTTACGGCCATTCAATGTACTCCTTGCAGTAGTTGACTGGGTCGTGACCGCGCAACGATAGCACAAAGAAAAAAAAGTGGAACCCCTTTGCGCGATTTTATGCCTGTATTTTAAGTATAAAATGAAAGTGGCGCTGTTAATGTGCGGAAAATACAGTAGCAGATGTTTTTATCATGTGCGCAGACACCGAATGTCCAAAGCTTTCAGTGTAATTTCTCATTCGATAAATTTCCCGTCGGCCTATACCGACATGATGTGTGAAACGCCTGCCCGCTTTATCTGCCTATCGCATATCCGTAACCTGTGACGGCCATGCCGTCGCCTTGCTTATGGTGGGTGATGACGAGCCCCTTGCAACAGCATAATCGGTGCCGATTACGTGAGCCGATTCACATTTAAACGCTACCCTGCGGCACTAAGATTTTGCCCTCACCGGCCGATAGCAGAAAAGCGTGGTGGAGCACCGCGCCGGCCCGATAACGGGTGCCTACAAATCGACAACAGACAAGCAGATTGGGTGGATTGGCAGACCATGGGAGCGGCAAAAAAACTCAATTATAAGAAAGTGTTATGCGACCTTGTTCCGATCAATGCGCTATCCGCTGCGCACATCGCTGAAGTCACAAAAAAGGTCGACATCGAAGATGTTCGCTCCGGGCATTACGTGTTCAGAAAGGGCGACCGCGATTACCAGTCGGTATATCTGCTTGAAGGCACCGTAGAACTGATCGGTGAGGGGCGTGACCTGGTCAGCACTGTCAAGGCGGGATCAAAGGATGCGCTTCATGCACTGGCTCACAAGCAACCGCGACAACTGTCTGCACGTGCCTCCGGAAAGGTCACCGTTGCCCGTATCGATTCCAATCTGCTGGATGTATTGCTCACCTGGGATGAGTCTGCCGGTTATGACGTGGTCGAGATCGACGCCCAGAGTGGTGATGACTGGATGACCCGTATGTTGCAGTCGCAGGCGTTCCTGCAACTGCCGCCCTCCAATATCCACCAGCTGCTCATGCGCCTCGAGTCGGTCACCGTCAGTGCTGGCGATGTCGTGATTCGCCAGGGTGAAGACGGTGACTATTTCTACATCGTTAAAAACGGGCGCCTCGCGGTAACCCGCAAGACGTCAGCCAGAAGCAAGGAAGTGCTGCTTGCGGAATTGGGTGAAGGAGCGTGTTTCGGTGAGGAAGCCCTGGTATCGGAAGCTAAACGAAACGCGTCGGTGACAATGGTCACCGACGGCTTGTTAATGCGTCTTTCCAAGGATGACTTTAACGAGTTGCTTCGTGCGTCGATGGTACACGAGGCTGATTTCGCAAAGGCACAGCAGCTGGTTGAAAACGGTGCACAATGGCTGGATGTTCGTTTGCCCGGTGAATTTGAAAATCAGGCCATTAAAGGCAGTAACAACCTGCCTTTGTCTGCCTTGCGTGACCAGAGTGCAGATCTGGATAGTAATACGACCTATATTGTGTGTTGCGATACCGGAAGGCGCAGTTCTGCGGGTGCCTTTGTGCTGAGTCAGCGCGGCTTAAAGGTTTATACGCTGAAAAACGGATTGATGGATGTACCCGATGAATCGCTGACCGGGAAATCTAAAGATGAGCCGGCCAGGCATAAAGCCAAAGACGCTGACATCATTCCGTTTGATTCGGACAGCAAGTCCTCTGTTGAATCTGCCGGGGCGAAAGCCGTTGAGCGTGCCCGGCCACAGCCTGTCGATACGGCGCTGATCGATGCGCTGGCGCTGGCTGAAAAAGAAAAGGCCTCCTTGCAGCAGCAACTCGAACGCGCACAACAACAGTTCGCTGAAGCAAAGGCCGCGCTGGAAGCGGCAGAATCGCGTTATAAAGAGGAACAATCGGGTTCACAGCAGCACAGACAACAATTTGATGAACAGTTACACGCCGCTGAGCAGGAAAAGGGCCGGCTTCAGGCGGATCTGGATGACACAAAGCAGGCACTGGATGACAGCCAGCGCCGTTTTGATTCCATGGAGGGTGAGAAGCAGTTGCTGCAGGAGGAACTCAACCGCCTGCAGCAGACCCAGTCACAGCTACAGGCGTCGGCCGATGGACGTGAAGGCGCGCTGCGTACTGAGCTGGAGCAGATGGCAAAAGACCTGGACCAGCAACAGCAGGCGCATGACAAGAAAAGCCACGAGCTGGAACAGGAGCTCGGCCGGCTTCGTAGTGATTATGAACAGCTGGGTCAGCATAGCAGTGCGCTTGCCGACGAGCGGGATGCTGCCGTCGGCGACCTGGACCAGGCCAGGCGGGATCTGGGGTCGATCCAGCAACAACTGAGTGACCAGCAGGGTGAAGCCGGCGCGCAGCAGGAGTCACTGAAGACGCTGCTGGAGCAACGAGAACACGAGCTTGAGGAAGAAAAAGACCGGCGCCGTTCGCTGGAGCAGCAGGTCAGCGAACTGGATGGCAGTCGCAGGGCGCTGGAACAACAGATCCAGTCAGTTACTGAAAGTGCAGATGCCGGTCAGTCAAGGACCCGGGAACTGGAAGCACAACTGGCCGCCAATGAGGAAAAACGGCAGGATCTCGAGCAGTCACTGCAAGATGCCGGTGCACGTGAACAGTCGCTCCAGGTCCAACTCGAGCAGATAGAACGGAAAAGTGCGGATGAGTTGGAAGGCTGGCAAGCTGAAGCTTCGACACAACAGGCTGAACTGAATGAACGCCTCGCGGCGTTACAGGTTCGCCTTGACGATCAGGACAGCCAGCTCCGGCAGCAGCAGTCAGAGCGCGAGGAACTGGAGCAGAAACTTAAAGAAACTCAGCAGTCACTGGAAGAAGCCGCTGAACGCGAGCATCAGATCGAGGAGAAGCTGGAGCAAGGCGAAGGCAGTACCCGCCAGATTCAGAAGGCTCTTGATCAGTCCACCGCCGATGCCGATGAGTTGAGGAAACAACTGGATGAGGCGAAGCAACAGCTTGCCGGGTCTGAACAGCAGGTCATAGAGCGGGATTCCCGGCTCAAAAGCGCTGAGAAAGAACACGCGTCAGATATAGCCAGCCTGCGGGAAGCACTGACCCGCGCCCAGGATGAGCGTGAAAACGTCTCGCGCGAACACACGCGCCTGATGAAAGCTCTGCGTAAAGCCGAGCGCGATCTGGAGCGCGGACGCCAGGATAATGAAACTGAAGTCCACCGTTTACAGAAGGCATTGAAGGAAGCGGCAGGGGAGTCGAGTGCAGGCCTCGCTGCCGAACTGGATGCCGTACAGGAGCAACTCGAGCAGGCTGCGCGAAAACGCGATGATCTGGAAATCCAGCTGGGTGAGCGTAGTGCGCAAATGGAAAACGCGCAGGCCGAGGCAGAAAGGCTCAGTAAGCAACTGAAACAGGCGCAGGACAGTGCCCAGCAGGCTGAGCTGCAGCTGAATGAAGCGAATCAGGCCGCGAATGAGGAGATGACAATTCGGCTGGATGCCGAGCAGCAGGCGCAGCAGGTATTGCGCGACCAGCTGGAAGCCGTCACCTCGGAACGCAATCAGCACCAGGAGCAGCTTACTGTTCAGACCCATGAGCTTGAGGAACTACGTGACTCGGTTCGGCAGGCACAGGCCGAAGCAACGGCAAATAAGCACAATGCGCAGGCCTTGCAGGAAGCTGAACAACAAGTGCAGGCATTGCGTGAGGCGGCGCAACAGCTGGAGCAGGCGCGCGACGAAGCCCGCAATTTGCAACGGCAGGCAGAGCAGGAAGTCGTCCAGCTGCGCGCTGAAGCCGAGGTAAGCCGGGGCCTGGTGAATATGCAGGCGTCGATGGGTGACAGTGAGGAAGTGCTCCAGGCAGAGCGCGCGGTCAGTTTGCGCATCCAGGCCGAGGAAAAGGCCGTCGAGTTGCAACAGGAAGTTGAACGTCTGCAGCTTGAACTGAGCCGGGCCACTTCTATTGATAGCGTGGCTGAGCGGGAAGTCAGGTTTCCTTCCCTGGATGAAAATGATCCACAGGCAGCCGCGCCGCTGCATCGTGAATTCGATGATCAGCAAGAGGATGCATCAACGCCTGACTATAGTGACGGCTTGCCTGAAGACGATGCAGCGAGCGTGTCTTCAATCAGAATGGAGGCAGCCGAAGCGGAGAAAACCGGTGGCGCGAAGATGCTGCTGATAACCCTGTTGACAGTTGGTCTGGCAGCCGCGGCTGCCTATTGGTGGTTCACCCACAAAGCTTCAGGTGAGTCGTCGGCCACCCCGGAAGTGATGGGCGATGAGGCGGTCGAAGTGCCGCGCCTGGCAGATGCGCCAACTGTTGTTGAGAATCCGGAGGAGGCTGAAACAGAACTTAAAAAGGAACTGGCGCCGGAAAAAATTGACAAGCCAAAATCGCTGCCTTCTTTCGCCAGGGGTATGTCCGAATTGCCGATACCGGCCAGCGCTGAAAAATCGGCCGACCCTGAGGCTGCGCTGCCGAAAGCACCGGCAGAAGCGCAGCAGGACGCCGCCAGAGAACCAGCCGCCGAGCTGGAGCAAGAGGCAACACCGGCCAGGATGCAGCCGGTACGGTCCTTCCGTGAGGGGCTGAAGAGCGGGGGTACTGCGCCGACTATCGTCGAGTTCCGGGCGGACAGCTTTGAAATGGGCAGCAGTTCGGCTTCGGCCAATTTTTCAGAACGGCCACGCCATCAGGTCAAACTGAAACGTTTCGCTATCGGTAAACACGAAGTGACGTTTGACCAATACAAACGGTTCGCACAAGCGACAGGTCGCTCGGAGCCGAACAGTGCCGGGTGGGGACGGGGCAGCCGACCGGTGATCAATGTCAGCTGGCAGGATGCCGTAGCTTATACCCGCTGGTTGTCAGAGCAGACCGGTAGCCGTTACCGCTTGCCGACCGAAGCGGAATGGGAGTTCGCCGCGCGTTCCGGCAATGATAAACTTTTCTGGTGGGGGAACGCGGTCGGTGAAGCCAATGCCAACTGCTTTGACTGCGGCAGTGAATGGTCAGGCAGCAAGACTGCACCGGTCGGCAGTTTCACGGAGAGCACCTTTGCATTGCATGACATGGCCGGCAACGTGATGGAGTGGGTACAGGACTGTTATCGGTCCGGTTATGCCGACGCTCCGGATGATGGCAGTGCTGTTGATGTCGCCGGCTGTGAGCAACGCGTGGTTCGCGGTGGGGGTTATGACAGCCCCGCCGATCAGCTGCGCAGCGCCAGCCGGGGCCAGCGTTCACCGGAGGTGCAACTGGATAATCTCGGCTTCCGGGTGGTCCGGGAGTTCTAGCCGGATTTGAAATCCGGCACCTTACTGCCTAAGCTGCCTGTTCTATGGCACACGTTCTTGCAGTGGGTATCACCACACTCGATATTATCAATGAGGTCGAAAATTACCCGCCGGAGGATGGCGAGGTGCGCGCGATCGCGCAGGAAATTCGCCGAGGCGGCAATGCAGGCAATACACTGGTGGTGTTGAGTCAGCTGGGTCACAGCTGTGAATGGGCAGGGGTTTCCGTAAAGGAATCTGATGCAGAGACTGTTTTCAGCGAACTCAAGCACTACGGCATAGGAACACAGTACTGTAAACAGCTGGATCAGGGAAAGATGCCGACTTCCTACGTCACCCTAAGTCGTGCCACCGCATCACGAACCATTGTGCATTACCGTGATTTACCGGAGTACGATTTTGAAGCCTTTTACGAGATCCCGTTACAGGATTTCGACTGGCTGCACTTTGAGGGTCGCAACGTTGCGGAAACGCTGTCGATGATGCAGCAGGTACGGGAACAGCGGCCGGCACTGCCGGTTTCGCTGGAGGTGGAGAAGCCGAGGCAGGGTATAGAAACCCTGTATCCTCACGCCGATCTGATCCTGTTCTCAGCAGCTGTTGCAAGGCACCATGGGTTCAGCGCCCAGCAGCTGCTGACTGAAACACAGAAACTGGCAAAAAACGCCGATATCGTGTGTACCCTTGCTGAAAAGGGCGCTGTTGCCCTGAGTCGACACGGTGAATCTATCTGCAGCGAGGCTTTTCCACCTGTGAGGTTGGTCGATACGCTTGCTGCCGGTGATACCTTTAACGCAGCCATGATTGATGCTTTGTTGCGTGGCGCACCGCTAGCCGATGCCTTGCCTTTTGCCTGTCAGCTGGCGGGAAATAAATGCGCCCGGGCCGGACTGCGCGGTCTGGATATCCCGCCTCGTGGTTTCTGAACGATGGGTGGGAACATTAAACCGCTATGTAGCCTGAAAGACCTGCCGGAAGGGTGCAGCCGGGGATTCAGTGTCAATACCCCCTCCGGCTATGAAGATGTTTTTCTGGTACACAAAAACAGCCGGCTGTTCGCCTATCGCAACAGCTGTCCGCATACCGGGGGTCCGCTCGACTGGGTACCCGACCAGTTTCTCAATCTGGACGGTGACCTGATTCAGTGTGCGACACATGATGCCCTGTTTCGTATTGAAGATGGCACCTGTATTGCCGGTCCGTGCGCCGGCAAGGCGCTGAGCCCTGTGCCAGTGGAAATCAGCAACGACAGGATTTTTCTTGTACTCGATTAGTTAAATCAATTCAGACTTCGCTGGATTTAAGCAGTGAATCGATAGCAAAGCCTGCAAGGATGCTGGCTGACTGCTTGACAGAAGCTGTTGCCTCGACTGTTGCCAGCTGTAGTGTCGGGTAGTCATCAATACCGGCAGCGTCAGTCAGCTGACTTTTCTCAGCCCTTTGATTCGGGCAACTTAATTCCTCGCCCGGGTATTCCTTACCACTTGACATATCAAGCATGAATGCCATGGGTCATCTCCTTAAGTTGGTCGCAGCAGGTAGCGCAGCCTTCAAGATGCTATCGGCTCGGGGCTATAAACATTAAACCCAATGTAGAATTCAACCCGGGCTTTACTCAAGGCGCTCCAGCTCGGCCATCCAGTCTGTGGTTTGCTCCAATATCTCGGGACCCTGACTATCCTCACGCGATACGTCCATGGAACCACTCCAGTCTTCCGGTGGTTCGATGAATTCGGGATTCATGGACCCCCATGCTTCCGGGTCCAGTTCCTCCACTGTTCCGTCGTAGTACTGCAACTCCAGGGTGTCGTCTTCTTCGTCCTGCGCGATGACTTCAAATGCGTCGCCAATAGTGTTCTTGTACCAACTGCCAATTCTGGGAACAGGTTCAAAAGTCATTGTGGGTTTACCTCCGTGAGTAAACTGCTGATACTTGACACACTGAGCGTGTGTCGGCCGTCTACTGGCGCAGCAGATCATGGTTGCAGCTGGGCCATATCGGATTTATAGGCGTATAAACCTGCTTTTGCAAGCAAACAGATTTAATCGGTTCCGAGGGCTTGAATATGGCCAGAAATTTAGAAAATAACGGGGTGCTGTCTTGAGCTGGTGGGGCAAGCTGTTGGGGGGCACCTTCGGTTATCTGCTCGCCGGGCCTCTGGGTGCTGTGATCGGTGCCGCTCTGGGCCATAGCTTTGACAAAGGGTTGGCCGGCAGTGTCCGCGCCTACGTGGAACCCGGTGCACAGGAACGCGTACAGACGGTATTTTTCACCACGCTGTTTTCTGTGATGGGCCATCTGGCAAAAGCGGATGGCCGGGTTTCCGAAGACGAAATAGAACTGGCGCGGGATGTCATGCGGCGAATGAATCTGAATGAAGACATGCGCCGTGCCGCCATAGGTTTATTCAATCAGGGCAAGCAGGCGGATTTCCCCTTGGCAGATATCCTGGCTCAGTTCCGCCAGGAATGTCATCGGCGCCGTAATCTGATGCAGATGTTCGTGGAAATCCTGCTGCACGCAGGCTATGCGGATGGAAAGCTGAAGGCAGCAGAGCGTGGTGTGTTGGAACAGGTACGCCAGCAGCTGGGCTTTTCTATCCAGGAGTTCCAGCACATTGAAGCGCTGGTGCGCAATGCCAGGCATTTCGGTGGTGGCGGATTCGGGCAGGAACCACCGCTATCGCCACAGGCTTCGTTGCACGAGGCCTATGAAATTCTGGGGGTAAAAGCCAGCGCCAGTGACGGCGAGGTTAAAAAAGCCTATCGGCGTTTAATGAGCCAGCATCATCCGGATAAGCTGGTTGCCAAGGGCCTGCCAGAGGAGATGATGAAACTGGCAACCGCGAAGACCCAGGAAATCAAAACGGCCTATGAGCTGATCAAGGAAAGCCGGGCGTCTCAGTAACCGGCAGTGCAGGAGCACCACCCTGCGGCGCGATATCGCGGCCAGCAGGCCGCCGGCTACGCAGAAGTTCAGAGGTAACGGCCACCGGCCGCCACCGCGATCACAATCAGGCCCAGGCTGAGGTTGATGCCGACAATGAGTCGGATCTGGTTGAGGCGTTTACCGGCTTCCGGCCACTGTTCGGTAACGACGGCTTCCTTCAGCCGGCGGAACGGTGCGAAATACAGGTGCATGTATAAAAGCACCATCAGCCATCCCAGGCCCTGCATAATGTGAACGTGCAGCCCAACGGCGGCCATGCCGCCAAACAGCTTGAACACCATCCAGTAGCCGGTGACCAGCAGCAGAGCTATTGATAACCACACCCACGGGAAAAAGCGTGTAAAAACCTGTGACCAGAGTCGCAGTCGTTGAGGGGGCTCGAATTGCTGAACCGCCACGGGACGCAATACCTGGTGTGCGAAGAACATGCCGCCGACCCAGAGGACCGCGGAGAGTATGTGTAAGCTGATGGCTAGCGTGGAAAGTGTCGTCATAAGTGGCTACCTGGGTTTTTTCTCAAAATGGGTTTTCAACCAGCCGTACACGCGGCGGTTAAGCGAGTCCTCCATGCCGACAAAGAAATGATCGGCGCCTTCGATTTCCAGTTGTTGATAGTTTGCATTAGCGGCTTTACGGGCGGCTTTTCTGCGTGCTTTTACCGAGCTGAGTACAGTCGCCAGGTCACGGCTTCCATACAGATCGAGTACCGGGATGTGGATCTTTTCCAGTGCCAGGCTGCTGTTCATTTTGTCGTCCACAGCGGTCACGCTGAGGCCAATGGCAATAAACCCCTGTATCTCATGTGGTTCATGGCTGCCGAGATAGCTGGCGGCCATGGATGCGCCGAGGCTGTGGCCGGTCAGAACGATGGTCTGGTTTCCCTGTTCATGGAGGTATCTGACGGCTGCTTCGAAGCGGGGTGCCACTTCATCGAATAAGGGGGCGTAGTCTTCCAGCGCTGCCTTATTGTCCAGGATCGGCATCTGGATGGACAGTGTCGACCAACCGTGATCGGGCAGGTCGCTGCGCAGCGGATTGATGATGTCCGGCCAGTCAGGGTGTGCACCCATACCGTGCGCCAGGATCACAGCCCGGCCTGTCGGGCCGTCGGAGGCCTCGGTAAAAATGCCCATAAACGGGGTGCCGCCGGCCTCAAGTTGAACCGATTCCCCCACCAGCAGGCCATCGCCAATCTGTTCCGACCAGCGCTTTTCCTTCTCAAGGTCCGAGGCGGCTCCAGCCTGAGTGTGAGTGAATGCAAAAATAGCAAAAGATATTAATAAGTTAAAATATTTCATCATGGTGTGCCCAGGGTTGTTTCAGCGACGCCTCGCCGCAGGCCCATTAAGTCGTGACGAGCGCTTTATTTTCTCGCAAAGGCGCAAAGGCGCAAAGGATTATTGCTGGCGGGCTTCGCGTCTTTGCGAGAGCAATACCTGAAACTTGATTTATTTGCAAAGATTGTTTCGACAGGCCTCTAGGGATGAAAAAGGCGATCTCTAACGGATAGGCTGCAATCGTTTCGATGATCGGGTAAAGTGCGCGGTCTTGTTTTACCGACAGATTTCAA
>Ga0055476_10000004_pt1 | contig 43555 bp, 56 predicted proteins | sample Muzzi_CordC_D2_FD_57682 | JGI IMG/M metagenome (GOLD analysis project Ga0055476, IMG submission 57682) | Wetland microbial communities from San Francisco Bay, California, USA, that impact long-term carbon sequestration - Muzzi_CordC_D2 | ecosystem: Environmental > Aquatic > Marine > Wetlands ... | reverse complement strand
CTCGACATCCATTGGGCCGTGTTCGCGGCATTGCTCAGTCCGCTGCCCGAAGAGCAGTGCGCGATGCCGCGATTCCTGCGCGAACAGTACGAGCTGGCCGAACAGGAAACGCGGGCGGCGGCCGACCCGATCCTGCTCGAACACCGCGATGCGATCTACCGCGACTTCCTGCTGCTCCCGCTCGACTTCTGACGACGAGCCCGGGGCGCGCGACACCTCCAAGCGTGAAATGGCGAATCTGCTAGCTTGCCGCCGTTCCCATGCAAGAACCGCGCAAAGACCTCCGCAATCTGGCGATCATCGCCCACGTCGACCACGGCAAGACCACCTTGCTGGACGGACTGCTGCGTCAAACCGGCGCCTTCCGCGAGAACCAGCAGGTCGCCGATCGGGTGATGGACAGCGAGGACATCGAGCGCGAGCGCGGAATCACGATCCACGCCAAGGAAACCGCGATCGAATTCGAAGGGGTCCGGATCCATCTGGTCGACACGCCGGGCCACGCGGACTTCGGCGGTGAAGTCGAACGCGTGCTCGGCATGGTGGATGCCGTGTTGCTGCTCGTCGATGCGGTCGAGGGCGTGATGCCCCAGACGCGTTTCGTGGTCGGGAAGGCGCTCGCGCACGGGCTGCGCCCGTTGGTCGTCGTGAACAAGATCGATCGCCCCGAGCAGCGGGCGCATGCCGTCGTCGACGAGGTCTTCGACCTGTTGGCCGCGATGGGCGCCACCGACGAGCAGCTCGACTTTCCGGTCATCTATGCCTCGGCCAAGCAGGGCGTTGCGTCGCTCGACCCCGCCGAGCTCGGCACGGACCTGCGGCCGTTGCTCGAAGCGGTCATCGAGCACGCGCCCGCACCGAACGTCGACATCGACGGACCGCTGCAATTCCAGGCCGTGACGCTCGACTACGACGACTTCGTCGGCCGACTCGTGATCGGACGGGTTGCGCGCGGTCGCCTCGATCGGGGCTCGATGGTGTCGCGCGTGACGGAAGCGGGCGTGACCGAGACCTTCCGCGTCACCAAGTTGCTGGGCGCGCGCGGCCTCACCCGCGTCGATCTCGACCGTGCGCTCGCGGGCGATCTCGCGGTGATTGCGGGCGTGGATTCGATCGAGATCGGTGACACCATCTGCGCCCCGGAGTCGCCCGAGGCGCTGCCCCGGATCCACATCGACCCGCCGACGATTCGGGTGCGCTTCTCGCCGAACACCTCGCCGTTCGCAGGGCAGGACGGCAGGTTTCTCACCAGCCGACAGATCGGCGACCGATTGCGGCGCGAGGCGCTGGGCAACGTTTCGCTCCAGATCGAGCCCGCCGAAACCCCGGAGACCTTCGTAGTCGCGGGGCGCGGCGAGCTCCAGATCGCGGTGCTGATCGAGACGATGCGGCGCGACGGCTACGAGTTCAACGTTTCGCGACCCGAGATCATCCGGCGCGAGATCGACGGCAAGCAATGCGAGCCGGTCGAGGACGTCGTGATCGACGCTCCCGAATTCGCGACCGGCGTCGTGATGGAGAAGCTCGCCACGCGCAAGGGGCGCCTGATCTCGATGGAGAATCGCGAGGGGCAGGTGCGGCTCACCTTCGTTGCGCCGAGCCGCGGGCTCTTCGGCTACCGCGGCGAGTTCCTCTCCGACACGCGCGGCGACGGCGTGCTGCATCGGACGGTTCGCGGCTACGAGCCGTGGACCGGGGATCTGAAGGGTCGACCGGTCGGCGCGATCGTCTCGACCGACCAGGGCAAGACGACCGCCTACTCGCTGTTCGGGATCCAGGAGCGCGCCAGCATGTTCGTCGGCGCCGGCGTTCAGGTCTACGAAGGCCAGATCGTCGGCGAGAGCCGCCGCGAGAAGGACATGAACGTGAACGTCACGCGCCCCAAGAAGCTCACGAACGTGCGCGCCGCGGGCAAGGACGAGGCCGCCGTGTTGACGCCGCCGCGCGCGCTCCAGATCGAGTGGGCGCTCGAGTGGATGGAAGACGACGAGCTGCTCGAAGTCACCCCGACGAACCTGCGTCTGCGCAAGCGCATCCTCCCCGCGAACCTCCGCAAGCGCATCTAGCAGGCCGCCGAACCCGTGCGGCCCGGGTTGCCCGCCGTCCGGGCGGGGATGGGGCGGCGGTGTGAGGCGGGGCTTCGCAGAGGCCGCGCTCCGCTGGATTGCGGGTCAGGCGCCGCCGGCCTTCTCCGGGACATGGGCTTCGGCATCGACGGTCGTTTCGACCTCCTGGCCGTACGACAGTTCGAGGGTGTGGTCGTCGGGGTCGCGAATGAAGACCCAGTAGCCGACCGGCGGCCCGGCATCCTCGGGTCCGCCGATCAGCCGATCCTGCTCGCGTGCGAGTTCGGCGAGCCGGTCGACGTCCTCTCGCGTCGCGCAGGCGACGCCCAGGTGTGCGGCCGGCCGCAGCGACGACGCGACCCGGTCGACTTCGATCAGCACGATGACGAACGGGCGGGTGTTGTCGCCGAGCCACGCTACGCCGTCGCGGCGGTGGACCACCTGCATCGCCGCGAAGTCGGCGTAGAAGGCGATGCTCGCATCGAGGTCGCGGACTTCGAGCGCGATGTGGGTGAGTCCGACGTCCGTCATCGGCGGCAAGAGTACCACGCGCGTCGATCGTCGCCGGGAGTGCGCCGCGTCAGGGCTGTTCGGGGCGCGAGGCGTAGATCGGTTCGAGGCTGAGCTCCTCGCCGCGGACGGCGACGATGCGGTGCTCGCTGATTCCGAATTCAGGATGTCGGAACGACACCCGATGGCTTCCCGGTGCCAGGTCGACCACGTCATCCCCGTCCGCGCTCAGCACCGGCCGCCCGTCGATGCGAACCTCGGTCGCCGGGTCGACCCGGAATCGGACACGCGCGAGCGGTTCCTCCGCGACCGGAGTCGCTCGCGTGCGCGGGAAAGCGCCCACCTGGACGAGCCCGACTCCCGCGAGAACGGCGGCGCTCGCCGCCGTGAACGCGGCCGCGCGTGCTCGGCGATGGCGCCTGCGGCGACCGTCCGGGGGGCGGATGACGCCGGTCTCGTCGCCTTCGGCGACGAAGACCCCCCGCTCCCAGAGCCACGCCGCGATCTCGCCCCGACATTCCGCGGGAGGCACGCGCCCGAGGCTGCGTTCGAGCGCTCGGCGGATCTCGGTCGCGCTCTCGAGTCTGCGCTTGGGGCGCGCGACCAGGCAGTGCCGAATCAACGCAGCCAGCGATCGCGGTATCCCGGGGACGAGTCGGCGGGCCGGCACATAGCGGCCGGCCTCGATCTGGTGGATCAGTGACGGCTCGTCGTCGTCGTCGTCGTCGTCGGGCTGCTGGAACGGCACGGTGCCCGTCAGCATTTCGTAGAGCAGCACGCCGAACGAGAAGATGTCGCTGCGCTGGTCGGCTCGCTCACCGCGATGCTGTTCGGGGGACATGTAGCCCGGCGTTCCGACTGCATGACCGACCTGGGTCAGGGCGGTCTTTCGCTGCTCGAGAGCGATCCCGAAGTCGGCGATCTTCACTTCGCCGGCGCGGCCGATGAGGATGTTGCCCGGCTTCAGGTCGCGATGCACCACGGTCTGCGCGTGAACTTCCTCGAGCCCGCGCGCGATTTCGAGCGCGATCAGTCCGGCGATCGCGGGCTCGATCCTTCTCACGATCCGCAACACGGCCGCGAGGTCTTCGCCCGCCACGTATTCCTGGACGATGAAGCGCTCGCCGCGCCATGCAAAACAGTCGTAGACCGCCACCGTGTTCTGGTGGTGGATCGCGCCGGCGGCCTGGGCTTCGCGTCGGAAGCGCTCCTCCAGACTCGCGTCGTCCGCCAGACCGCGGCGGAGACTCTTGATCACCACCTCGCGCTCGAGCGCGGGCTGCGTCGCGAGGTAGACGACACCCATCCCGCCCTGCGCGAGTTCACGGAGAATCTCGTAGTTCCCGATGGTCTTGCGCTGCGAATTCGACATGGTGGGGGTTTCGCTTCGAGGGCCGTCACTCGTCGGCGATGACGTAGGTCGGCGGCGCTTGATCGCGATTCTCGATCAGGAACTGGAATACGTGCTCACCGATCTCGAGCCGATCGCCGTGGTCGAGCTCATGAGCCATCAGTCGCTTTCCGTTCACGCGAATTCCGTTGGTGCTGCCGGTGTCACGCAGCACGAAGCCGCCGTCCGCGAATTCGAAGACCGCGTGTTCGCGCGACATCGCCGAGTCTTCGAATTCGAATTCGACCTCGGGTCCGCGACCCAGGCGAATCTTCGGATCGTCGAGGATGCGTTCGCTGCCCACGACGCCGCCCGACAGCACCACGATCGAAGCGATGTGTCGCTCGCGAAAGTCCTGGAAGTCCAGGTCGCGCGGGCTGGTTTCGAGCTTGCGGGTTCCTTTGTCGCTCATTCTTTCCTCCGGATTCACGATCCATCGCCGCTGGAGCGCGATGCGCGCGGCCCTACCGTCTAACGACCGAAGGCAGCGGCGGCATGAGTGATGCGGCGCACAGAAATGCGGAAGTCATCCGGTGGCCGGCAACCGGTGCGCAGGCGATCGGCAGGCGATCGGCAGCCGTGCGGTGAATCAGCGGCGCGGCAGGGTCCGTCGCAGCACGCGGATCGCGTTCTCTCCGACGATCCTCCGGATCGACGCTTCGGACAGGCCGTCATCGAGCATCTGTTGGGTGAGCGCCCGCAGCTGGCTGGTGTCGAACCCGACGACGGTTCCGCCGTCGTAGTCGGAGCCGAGTGCGACGTGTTCGTCGCCGACGAGTCCAATGACGTGCTTCATCGCGGCGACGGTCTCGGTCGGTTCCTCCCCGCAGACCGCGAGTCGGAAGTAGCCGATCCCGATGACGCCGCCGGCGGCGGCGATGGCTCGGATCTGCTCGTCCGATAGGTTGCGGGGCGAGTCGCAGGTGGCGCGGACGCCCGTGTGGGAGACGAGCGGCGGCTTCTTGGCGATCGCGAGCACGTCGTCGATCGCGGCCGGCGAGAGGTGGGCCAGGTCGATGGCGATCCCCATCTTCTCCATGCGCGCGACGAGTTCGCTCCCGAGGTTGGTCAGGCCGCCCTTGCCGACCCCGTGAGCCGAGCCCGCGAATTCGTTGTCGAAGAAGTGTGTGAGCCCGATCATCCGGACCCCCGCGTCGAACAACAACGAGAGGTTGTCGAGGTCGCCTTCGAGTGCGTGGGCTCCCTCGACGCCGAGGATGGCGCCGATGACGTTCGGATCCTCGCGGTGCGCCGCGATCGCAGCGTCGAGTTCGGCACGCGTTCGGATCGGCAAGACCGTGCCTTCCGAACTCTCGATCATCCGGCTGAGCCGCTCGGCCTGATGGAGTGCGCGGTCGCGCAGGCCCATGCGGGCCATCGGCGAGCGCTGGGCGACGAACCCGACGGTGAGGATGTCGAGGCTGTTGGCGTCGATTTCGTGGATGTCGAACGAGAACGGCATGCGCGTCACGGTGGTGAACATCTGCAGCGCCACACCGCCCTCGCGCAGTCGCGGGAAATCGACGTGACCGACGTCGCCGCGGACGTTGAGATCGCGCTCGAACAACAGGGAGTCGGCGTGGAGATCGACGACCAACGACTCGTCATGGATCCGACGCGCCTCGTCCGTCACGCCCGGCAGCACGACCGAGTCGACGCGATTGATGAAGCGCTCGACGTTGGCGCCGAACCAGAAGAAGAGCCCTACGCCGGCTCCGACGACGATCGGCAGCTGCCAGAGAAGTCTTCTCATGTGCTCCCCTCCTGCCGGCAATTCGCTGCTTGCGTCATGGGAGCCGTGTAGCGCGCGGGAGGGGGAGGCGAGCGGCCACGCGGCTCGATTCGGATGGGCCGTCCTTCGGCTCGGTGGCCGGATTCAGCCGAGCGTGATCTTGCCGGGTCCGGTATCGCGCCCGGGCACGACGATGCGTGAAGCCTCCTGTCGCTGCATTTCGCGCGCTTCTTCGACCATCCGTTCGACCGCCTGATTGACCGCGGCCGGGAAGGCCTTCATGGCGTCGGCGAGCGAGGCGGCTTCGATCGGACACTGCACCGGCACCGGGCCCGCCTGGGACATCAGGGTGGTTTGTCCTACGAAGATCACCGGGCGCGCGGGGTCGTCCGAGCCGTCGGGGAGGATCGGGGCGAGCCGCCGAATCGTCGCGACCTTGAGATCCGTAAAGATCTCCTCACGATAGAGATTGGACGTGTCGACCTCGATTTCGTCGATCAATCCTCGTTCGGCTTCACTCACGATTTCACTCCTCCGGCGTCGAATGCAGCGCACTTCATACCGAAAACGGAGCCTGGATGCTCGGATGGGGCCTTCCGGCGGCTGCGCGCGTACCGTCGGAGGGGTCGGCGTCGAGCGGGAGGGGGCGCCGCGGTCGGATCAGTAGGGGTTCTCGAAGCGCATCTCGACCATGCGGTCGATCAGGCAGGCCGCGGACTCGGGAATCGGACCCGCCGAGATGGCGTGGCGGAAGGCGAGCTCGACGCTGTTGGCGATGCGGTGGTTGCTCGAGAATTCGAGCTTCCAGTCGACTGCGTTGCCGTCTTCGGAGAGTCGGAATCGCACCGCGACCGTCTGGTCGGAGGGGGTGTCTTCGGGAACCACCCAATGGAGCATGACCTGGTCCTGGAAGCGGTGCAGATAGGTCACGGCGGCCGCGCGTTCGAGGCACGGTATCGTCGGGATGTCGCCCTGAACCGCGGTGGAGTCCTGGTCGGCGCGCGCCGCGATGCCGAACCAGCTCGCGGCGAGGAGTATGTGAAGCGCCGCGCTCCGACTCGCGCGCGTCACGCTTCGCCACCGGCTGCGCGTCTCCAATACCAGAGCAGGAATCCGCCGAACAGCACGACCGTGGCATCGTGGGTCGGGGCGAAGGCGCGCTGCCAGGTGGTCGCTGGATGATCCGTCGGGCCGCCGGCGGCATTGGCTGCGCAGATGAAATGGCCCTCGATGGTGGTGCTCACCAGGTACGACGGCAGCACGATCACGGCCGCGGCTGCGGTCCCCAAGTGGAGCAGGCTGGGCCAACGCACGACCACGCCGAATCCCGCGGCCAACGTGAGCAGCAGCGCCGCCATCGCCAGCGTTGCCGGGCCCACTACGAGGCTGACGAGGTAGGGCAGGGCGTTTCCGTCGTCGCAAGCGTGCAGGTGCGGAGCGATCAGGTGGAACGGGTAGCTGAACGACGACAGCCATCCGAAGATACAGAATGCCCCCGCGACGAGTCGCTCGCCGGAGTTCGTCATCCCGCTTCTCCGTCGGACTCCAGGCGCCGCTTGAGGTTTCGGAGCAGTCCCGCTTGCGAGGCGTCGGCACGAGCCGCCACGAAAGCGCGCAGCGCCCGCGGCATCTCGATGCGCACGTGCTCGTGCACCATGGTTCGAACGCCGTCCGGTGTGAGGCTGAAGCGGCTATGCACGCGAATCCGCGGGAAGCTGCGCGCGTGGAACTCGATCACCTCGTCGGGTCGGATCCGGTCGATGCGCACTTCGATCCGATTGCGCCGCGTCCATCCGAGTGCGATCGGAACCACCTCGATTGCGATGAACGAGCGCGACGAATTCGGCGTGCTGGTCGTGAGTTCCTCGATTTCGACCAGCAGCGGCTGCAGCCCGATCTGCCGCTCCGGATCGGAAAGTTCGGTGTAGATCGCATCCGGGTTGGAGTGGATCGAAATGCGCTTCTCGAACGTCACGCAAGCCATCTGGAGGTTCGCTTTCCCTTCCGGCTCTCGTTGCGGCCCGCCGCCGGGTTCGCCGGGTGCGCGCCGGGCGTCACGAGCGACTCTTCGTTGCGATCGGCGGATCGGCGTGGAGCACGCACTTGCGAACGCGCGGCTGGGTCAGGTTGTCGCACCTGGCGCGGCTGCAGGAGTCGAGCGGCCGATAGATCCCCGTGGACAGCTTTCGCTGCGTCTCGTTGCGGTCGTCCACGAAGAGGTGGGGGGCCAGGTCCGCGTCCGCGATCACGAAGTCGTCGAGGTGCCGATCGGGCCGGCTGTTTCCCGAACTCACTCCGGCTCCCGGTTTCCGCTCGAGCGGGAGGCGGGTCACGTGGTTGTACTTTTCGTACTCCACGTTGTAGTACCAGGTTCCCCTCGCGACCGCGTCCGCGAGGAAGTCGGAAAGGTTGTTCACGACTTCCAACGATACGACCGAGCGATAATCCCCGCGGATGGAGGTCGCGTTCTCGGGTGCGTGCTTCTCGGTGATCAGGTTCGGACTCGAGACCCATCTTTCGAGCAGGCAGGTCGGGCACCACGGTCGAGCCGTGGCGGCCCACTCGGTACCGCAGATGCGACAGACCACGGCGCTCAATACGCTTCTCCGGACCGGATGCGGCGGAAATCGGGTTTCACTGTTCCCACTCGGCCGCTCCGTCGCAGTCTATGGCTCATCGTAGAAGGAGAGGACCGCCGCGTTGCCGTTTCGGACCACGTGTTGCAGCGCGAGGCTCGCGACCTCGCAGCGCGGCTTCTCCGCGATTGCGGCAAATCCGCTGCCGAGCGTTCCGATCCGGATCAGGCGCTTCGACGCATACGCTTGTTCGAGCGCCTTGACTGCGCGATCGTGGCTCGCGCGGGTGACCTGGTTTCGCGCGCTCGACGACCAGCTGCCGACATCGAACACGGAATAGATCACGAAGGTTTCGCACGAACGCGGAAAGTTCCTCCCGGGCGGGCTCGGCCGGAGCTGGATGATGTGACCTTCGGGAACGCTCTCGGCGACTTCGAGCACTTCGAAGGTCCAGCTCAGCCCGCCGTCGTCGGCGAGCGCCGCGCCGGAGCAGAGCAGGGCGATCAGACCGATCACGCTGGGCCGATTCATCGCGGCGCCGTTCGGCTGCGGCGACCGCTGGTGCCGTCGTCGCGGGCGATGCGAAGGATCTCGGCGGCGTCGCGCAGCGGGCCCGAATTCATGCCGGGGCACTCCTCGGCTTCGTCGTCCCAGGTTTCGCTCGAGAAGACGACGCTGCTCCAGAACGGCCAGGTTCGGCACTGCTTCGGCCGGTCTTCGTAGACCCTGCAGCCCTGCTCGCGGTCGAAGAAGATGCAATCGTAGTTCTCCTTCTCGACGAGACTGACGTCGCCGTTGCGCAGCCGATGGGTGTAGCGAGAGCGAAACCACGCATCCGAGATGTCGAGACGATCGGCCAGTGCGGCGATTTCGTCGTCGCTCACGCGGATGGTTCCGGGGCCGCCGCCGCAGCATTTGCCGCATTGGGTGCACTCGAATCTCAGGCCCTGTCGGTACCACGGCTGCTCGTTCACTGCGGGGCTGACCTCGGGTTTCGCGGGTGGGAAGTGTATCGCATGCCGCGGGCCGGGCTCGCGGAGCGGAATTCGGGGAAGCACCGGAAGCTGCGAGACATCGCCCCGAGCCTCTATACTGCGGGACGAATCGCGCGGAGGGTTTCCCATTGTCGGTGTCACTGATCCTCACGCTGATCGGGGAGGACAAGCCCGGCCTGGTCGGAATGTTGTCGCAAACGGTCGCGGACCACGACGGAAACTGGCTCGAAAGCCGGATGTCGCGGATGGCGGGCCGCTTCGCGGGCATCCTGCGCGCCAGCGTCCCCGAGGCGAAAGTCGACGCGCTGGTCGAGGCGCTCGGTTCGCTGGAATCCCAGGGTCTCCGGGTCGCCATCGAGGTCAGCACGCATTCCGATGTCGAGTCGGAATTCCGGAGAATTCCGCTCGAGCTGATCGGAGCGGATCGCCCCGGCATCATTCGTGAGATCTCGCAAGCGCTCGCGAGCAGGCATATCAACGTCGACGAGCTGCTGACGGAATGCTCGAGCGCGCCGATGTCGGGTGAGATCCTGTTCATCGCGAAGGCCAGTCTCCGGATTCCCCATGGAGCGCCGGTGGACGAATTGGCCGACGCGCTCGAAGAGATCGCCGACGATCTGATGGTCGAACTCACGCTGGGCGACACCGGCGAGTTCTGATCGCGACGAGTGAAGCGCGGCGCGTTTCACTGCGGCGATTTGCCGCTAACCGGCTGCTGAAGAAGTCCTGCGATGGTCGCGAGAGGTCGGGAGGTGCCTGCCGCGACCGTCAGCCGCTCGGGGAGCGGCAGGCACCCCCCGAGCTCGCGCGGATCGAACCGGATTGGCCTCTTTCAGCACCCCGCTAGCGCGTGTCGCGGTCCGCATAGAAGATGTAGCCGTAGCCGGGTCGGCGATACGTTTCGAATGAATCGACTCGGACGCTCTCTACCACGACGATGCGCGGCGGGTCCGAGGGACCGTTCAGCAGCGCGCGGTTCAATTCGCCGTCCTGCTTCACCGACTCGATCGCGAGCCGCCCGGCCTCCTCCGGACTGCGGGCTTCGATGTCGCGCGTGGTCGAGAATCCGAATCGCTTCGGCTTTCCGTCCGACGCGAAGATCAGGTTTCGACCCTCGATCATCACGATGTACTTCTCGACGGTCGCCGGCGTTGCGGGTCCGGGCGCCATCGCCGGCGGGCTCGCGCACGCGATCGCGAGCAGCAGCAACCACGGCAGTCGTCGCGCCAGATCCTTGTCCTTGGATTGGAGACCCATACCGCTCCGCATCGATGCGGCGAACCGCTCGTTCAGCGTAGTGCCGCCGCTCGACTACGACAATCATCATCTGCAGCGCCGAATTCGCCTCCGAGGGGTCTTCAGTATTGGACGCGCACCTCTTCCAGGTGGGTCACGACCCATTCGTAGTTGTCCAGTAGCCACGCCAGCATCCGGAAGTCACCTCGCTTCTGGTGAGTATCATTGGGCCGGATTCGCTTCGGATAGCCGCGATTCAGCGTGAAGTAGCCGTACAGGTTGCCGACCCGGTCGACCACGAGCGGAGGATTCGACGAGCGTGGATTCCAGGGGCTGAGCGGGCTCGAGCGCGACCCGTAGGGGCCTTTCGGGTTCCAGATCGAATTCTCGTTCTCGGGATCCCCGTATTCGCCGTTCTCGTTCCAGACCGAGAAGGGCTCGCTCCGGTAGCAATTCAGGCAGCCGATGAACTCGTCGCGGTTCGGGCCTCCGAACAGCAGCAGCGGGCCGTCGGTCGCACGGGCATGGCCGGCGGCCATGAGCATCACCACGAAGCTGAAAGTCGCCCAGGTGCGACATCGGATCGACATCGACTCTCCGAGTGCGCGATCAGTGGTCGTCGGTTTCGAAGATCACTCGCTCGTAATAGTCCGCGGTCTGCGCCAGGTACCGGATCGAGGCCTCGAATTCGGCGGGATCCGCATCCTCGAGCATCAGCGTATCGACGATCATGAGGTGGTCGTCCTTCACGGCGAATGCCCCGTGAGCAAGTTCCGCGTTGATTCGCAACGCGATCGTGAGCCGCACCGGCGTCAGCTTTGTGGCTTCACCGATGGTCGACGAAAGTCGCACGAGCTCCTCGTCTTCGTAGTCGAAGAGCTCGAGAGCGACGACCTGATGGCGAGCGCCGGCGAGGGGCACATGCACGCCACTCGGGTTCAGCTTCCAGCCGCGCTCCGCGCAGACGCGGCGGCAGATGTCGGGAAAGGCTTCGTGGTCGACCAAAGGCGGACCCCCTGTCCGGTGGATGGTGCGGATTCCAGTCTATCAAATGCCGCCGGACGGCTGGACCGGCGCCCCCCGGGCCCGCTACTCGAGCGACGCGGTCGTCCGCCTCATCAGATCTTCGCAACAGCCGCTGAGCTCGAATTCCAACGAGTCCACGCGGCTTCCGGTCGCGGTGAGCCGCGGGTTTGCGCCGTGTTCCGGGCAGCTCAATTCGCCGACCCGGTCCCGAATCGACCGTTCGATCTGCTTCAGCGCCGAGCGTTCGCGAACATCCTCGACTTCGTCCAATGCCACTTCGACGCCGCGAAGAACGAATACGATCTCGATCATCGAGGGAGCTCCCGCCGGCGGTCCGGCTTCGAGAGTCGTTCAGCGCGCCGCCCACTGACAACCTTGCGGCCAGCCGAGCGGGGGCTTCTTCCGCTCCATGAATGCCGTGGCCGGCAGAAGCAACGTGTCGAGCACGGCACTCAACGGCAGGTCGAGCGTGAAGAACAACCTTCCGTCGGCCGGCAGGTCGCCGACCTGATCGTTGTAGTAACGGACACCCGAATAGATGCCGGGACAACCCTGGTCGAACGAGCGTGTGGTCTGGCAGCCGACGCCGAGTGCCAGCGCGGCAATCAGCGCTCCCATCGCCAGCGGCAGCGGCACGGAGGCGGTCGAGTGGAAGATCACGGCTTTCTCCTCGCGCGTGGGCGACCATCGGGTCTGCGCCCGATGAACGAGATCCCGGTGGCGAGGTTCCCGTTCATCGTGCGAGCCGCGAATGGTTCGAGCAGGACGGGCTCGAAGGCTCCCGTCAAAGTGAGAATCCATTCGAGGCGGTGATGGCGGAGGACCCCGCCACCGGCGATCTCGAATACGCCATAGGTCTCGCAAACGTCCGTCGAGCTCTCGTAGCGCGTGAGGTTTCGTTCGTCGGAATGGAGCAGGAAGTCGCGGAGCAGCAGCACGCCGCCGGGGCGCAGCATTCGCCAGAGTTCGGCGAGCAGCATGCGTTGCTCGTCGTCGCGCGCGATGCACGTGAGCACTGCGGACAGCAGGATGGCGTCGAAGCACGCGTCCGGATGGGGCGTCGGGAGTGTTTCGCAGACGTCGATCGACAGGCCCGGCAGACGTTCGCGCGCCCGCTCGACCATCGCCGCCGACGCGTCCACGCCGGTGAGGTTGCGATATCCGAGCTGCGAAAGCTCGGCGAGCTGCCTGCCGTAGCCGCAGCCGTAGTCGAGGATGCGCGCGGACGGATCGACGAAACGGCGAACTCGAGGCACGTCGAGCGGGAGCGTGAAGACGGCGGTGGGCGCGACGCGATCCCAGTACTCGCGCTGATCTCCGCCGGCGATCATCGCAGCGTGGGTCTCGCGGCCGTCATTTCGGACGAATGCTCAGGATCTCGGCCGAGACGGGATCGATCTTGATCTCGTACTCCAACCCGGCCTTGTAGACCCGGAAGTTCCATACGCCGTCGTCGAAGGCGATCTCGGGGATGACGGTATGCCCCTCGGCTTCGACGATCTGCACGATCTGCGACAACGGCCGTGCCGTCGCAGGCGGAATCCGGTCCGGATCGCGCGCGTACGCGCTGCCGATCGCCAGGCCGATTGCGATCGGAAGCGTCACGTAGATGCGTCGAAGCATGGCCGAGTTCCTCTGTCCCTCGTCGAGCCGGTGTCTCCGATGCTACCACGTCGACGCCCTGTCGGAATCGTGGCAGAGTGACGCCGGAGAGGGGATTCGATGACCGCCGATCGCACCGGAAACGGACCCACGACTGCGGACGAGCGGGAATGGCGGGATTGGAGACCCGTCGATCGCGCGACACTGGTGTTCGTGGTGCGTCACGACCAGACGCTGCTGATTCGCAAGAAGCGCGGACTCGGTGCCGGCAAGATCAACGGCCCCGGCGGCAAGCTCGAACCCGGCGAGTCGCCCGCCGCGTGCGCGGTTCGCGAGGTGGAAGAGGAGCTGTGCGTCACCCCCACCGGCCTCGTACAGGCGGGCGAGCTCCAGTTCCAGTTCCGCGACGGTTATTCGATCCATGTCGACGTATTTCGCGCCGACGGTTGCCTGGGAGAAGCCCGAGAAACCGACGAGGCCGTACCGCTGTGGACGGCGATCGATCGGATTCCCTACGACGAGATGTGGGAGGACGACAGCGTCTGGCTGCCGCTGCTGCTCGTCGGTGAGTATTTTCGCGGTCGCTTCGTGTTCGACGGCGATCGTATGCTCGACTCCGCGATCGTCGAGGGTCGCCCGCCGCCGGGGCGCCCCGTCGCGAGTCGTTCCGGATCGCCGATCTGGCCCTTGCGCTAGCGCGGGTCGCCGGTGGGAATCGATCCGGAGCAATCGTTATGTTCCCGCTCGCACCCCTTGAGATCTCGTAGGAGGAGCGCATTGATCGAACACGAGCGAGACGGTGATGTGCACGTTCTCCACATGCGCGCCGGCGAGAACCGTATCAACCTCGAATTCCTCGCTGCGATGAACGAAGCGCTCGATGGCGTCGAGTCGAGCGAGGGTGCCGCGGCGCTGGTGACCACCGGTGCGGGGAAGTTCTACTCCAACGGCCTCGATCTCGATTGGATGGGCGGCGTCGGGCGCGAGCGCGCAGGCGAGGTACTCGCGGGCTTGAACGCGCTGTTCGCGCGCCTCCTGACCTTCCCGATGGCCACCGCGGCGGCCTTGAATGGACACGCCTTCGCGGGTGGAGGAATGATCGCTCTCGCACACGACTATCGCGTGATGCGCTGCGACCGTGGCTTCTTCTGCCTGCCCGAGATCGATCTCGGAATGGGGGTTCCGCTCGCAGCAGGAATGTACGCGGTCATCGAGTCACGTCTGCCGGGGCCGCTCGTCCACGAGATGCTGATCACCGGCCGGCGATACGGCGGCGAGGACGCGCTCGCGAAGGGGATCGTCGACGCCGCGGTGCCGGAGGCGGAGGTCGTGATGCGAGCCGCGGAGCTCGTTCGCGGGCTTGCGGCCAAGGACCGCGCAACGATGGCAGCGATCAAGCGCGGTCTCTATCGATCGGCACTCGAGGTCCTGCAACGTGATTCCTGACGCACCGCGGCGGCGTGGCCGACTGCTCGCCTCGTCGGCCGGGGAGTCGACGTGAAAAGGGCGCTCCCGGGTCCGCTCGATCCGGAATCGTTCCGGCGCTTCCTCGACACGTTCATGTACCGCGAAGCCGCCTTCCTGATCGACGAGATCCTCGCGGTCGATGCCGCCCTGCACCGTATCGCGGCGCGTATGGAGACCACTCGGGACCTGCCGTTCGCACGGCAGCAACGGGTCGGCCCCGGGCACCCCGCTCATGTTTCGGGCGCCGAGCTGGTGATGGCGACGAGCAGCCTCGGTTGCCTCCACGCCTGGTTCTTCCACGATTGCCGCTGGGACGAGGGATGGAGCGGCTTCGGAAGCCGCATCCACCGCGCCGATTTCAAGAAGCTCGCGCGCATCGGTCCGCCGCTGCGCCTCGAATCTCGCGAGCTGCGTGCGCGCGTCGGCAATCGCCGGGTAGTGCTGCGTTTCGAGTTCGACTTCTGGCAGGAAGACGTGCTCGTGTACCGTGGCGACCAGACGGCGATGTTCCTCCGCGACGAACGAACGGAACCGCCGGAGTCTTGATCCGTTCCCCGCGTCCGTCCGCGCCGGATCGGATCAGCCGTCGTCCGCAGCGAGCAGCTTCCGCACCTTTGCTTCGATGAGGTCGCGGATGGCGCGGAATTCGGCCCGGGGCAGACGCGCGGGATCGGGAATCTCCCAGTCTTCGCGGCGCGCTGCACGTACGTTCGGGCAGGCGTCCCCGCAGCCCATCGTGACGACCACGTCGAATTCCACCTCCGGCAGTTCGTCGAGCGAAATCGAGCGATGACGTGTGAGGTCGTAGCCGACCTCGAGCATCGCTTCGATCGCCTTCGGGTTGATGCGTCCGGATGGACTCGAGCCCGCGCTCATGGCTTCGACGTCCGGACCACCGTGAATGCGCGCGAAGGCCTCTGCCATCTGGCTGCGATTGGCGTTCTCGACGCAGACGAACAGGTATCGCTTCATGTGCGTCTCTCGTGGACCGGCAGCGTTTCGGGATCTCCGAAGCGTTGCCGCAGTGTGCGCGTGAAGGCGCGGTCCGCCCGCAGCGAGACGAGCTCGAGCGGTGAGCGTCCGTCGCGCCGGGCGATTCGCAAGGTCCATGCGAGCAGGAGCGCGGTGATCGCGAAGTTCGGCCAGGCGGAGAGCTCCCACTGCCCCGACCAGGTCAGCTGCCAGGCATTGGAGAAGGGATTCAGGTAAGCAATCGGCCACTGGTAGCCGTCCGGGCCGCGCGACCCTGCGACGTCGCCGAGCAGGTGCAGATGGAATGCCAGGAATGCCAGCCCGGCGGTCGCAAAGCGGCGCGTGGCGACGCAGAACGCGACCGTCGAGTACAAAACCGCGGCCGTCAGATTGTGCGCGAGGTTGTGATGGAACGTCCACCACCACGTGAGATCGCCGTCTGCGTGGTTGCGCGCCAGGTCGACGGCGATTCCCAGGCCGTCGATGTCGGGAAGGACTCCCGCGATCGTGACGATCCCGCGGTCGCGGCGCTCGAGCGAAGCCGAGTTCGCGACCGTCCAACCGACGAGCAGGTGCGTGACCGGGTTCATACCGGGCCTCCCGGCCCGTCCGGAGAGCCGTGATCGGAAACCGAACGGCGGACCGTCGTGGCAGCGTTCGCGCTCCGGGCCGCATCACGCCATCGCGGCAATTGGCTACGACTTCGCGATGACGTTGCCCGCAAATTGTTCGAGGGCGTCGATCTTGTGCTCGAGAGTCTGTGTATCGACCTCGTAGGCGTTGCGGAAACCGACGACGACATCGGTCACGCCCATATCCTCGAGGCGGTGAATGCCGTCGACGCTATAGGCGTCCATCGAGATCACATGGATCTCGAAGGGCTCCTTCTCGCGGCCGTATTCCCGGCGGAGGTCGCCCAGGCGCGCGATGTAGCGCTCGAGATCGCCTGCATCACCGCCTGCGTGCATCCAGCCGTCGCCCAGGCGCGCGGCGCGCTTCAACGCGGGTTCGGCGTGTCCGCCGATCAGGATCGGCAGCTTCTGGTTCGGGGTGGGACAGATCTTGATGCTCGGGATGTCGTAGTATTCGCCCTTGTAGGCGAAGAATTCGCCGGTGCAGAGGCCGCGGATGATGTCGATCATCTCGTCCATGCGCTTGCCGCGAGACTTCCAGTCCTGGCCGCATACCTCGAAGTCCTCCGGCCACGGACTGAGTCCGACACCGAATCCGAATCGGTTGCCGCTCATCACCGCGACTGATGCGGCCTGCTTGGCTACCAGTACCGGCAGTCGGATCGGGAGTTTCACGACGAAGGTCGTGAAGCGCAGTCGCTCGGTCACCGCGGCCATTGCGGGAATCAGCGTGAACGGCTCGATGAAGGGCTTGCCGTCGAGGAATTCCCGGTTTCCGTCGGGAGTGTAGGGATACTTGCTGTCGGAGACCTCCGGATAGCAGATGCTGTCCGGTACCGTGAAGCTGGTCCAACCCGATCGCTCGGCAGCCATCGCCAGCGGTAGGTATTGGCTCGGGTCACACATCGATTCGGCGTAGGTGAATCGCATGGAGGGGTGTCCTCGAAGGTTGAGCGGGCTGCGCGAATGGGAGATTAGCCCGCGCTCCGGGTCAGGAGTAGCCCATCCCCGGGTACAGCAGGTTCAGCATCAGGGTGAAGACCGGCTCGAAGAGCGAGCCGAAGAACCGCCAGGCGATCAACAGCCCGATGAAGCCGAACATCGGTCGGGTGGAGAATTCACGGAAGCGGCGGGCGGCGTCGTCGCTGAGGAAGAGCGCGAGCGCGCTGCTGCCGTCGAGGGGCGGGAGCGGCAGCAGGTTGAACAGGAAGAGGATCAGGTTGAGGCTCAAGAAGATGCTCAGCATCAACGCCGCCGCATCCCAGGCACCGGTCCCCGCCGCTGCGACGACCTTGCTGAAGCTCGCGGGATCGGGTGCGTGGAACACGCCCGCGAGCACGCCGACCCGGATCACCGCTGCGCAGATCGACACGAGCCCGAGGTTCGCGGCCGGGCCGGCCAGCGCCATCCATGCGGCGCGGCGTGGATGGCGTTCCGCCCAGGCGAGGTTGTACGGCGCACTCGCATAGCCGAACGGCCAGCCGATGATCGCGAGCGCGAGGATCGGGAGCACCACCATTCCGATCGGCTCGCGGCGAATGTGCGGGATCGGGTCGATCGTGACCTGGCCGATTTCGTAGGCGGTGGCGTCGCCGCCGCGTTTGGCCGCGAGGGCGTGGGCGGCCTCGTGAATGGTCGTGGCGAAAATGAAAGCCGCGTACCAGACGACGGCTTCGATGACTTGGTTGGCCAGCGGGAACTCCTCGAGTCGCGACGGATCCTAACACTCGCGGACGTGGTCTATCCAGCGAGCGTATTGCGGATCAGCACACTCGAGTACTGCAGGTGGTAGAGCAGGACGAAGTAGTACACGAGGAAGACTCCGAAGATCGCGATCACCGCAATCGGGCGCGTTCGGTGCCGCCACAGGACCAGCGAGCCCGCCGAGACCAGGCCGAGCTTCGTGGTGACGAACAGCAATGCGTTGTTCTCGACCAGATCACGCAGCAATGAATTCGCCTCGACGGCGAGCCCCGCCCGAACCCACACCAGCGTGAACACGGCGTCGAGCGCGTTCAGCACGAGCACCGCGATCACGATGCCCTTGAGCCAACCCATCTGCTCCGGTGTTCCGACGGGCCTCGATGTCACAGGACGGCTTCGAATCCCTCGAACTGCGGATGTCCGAGGTAGGTTCCCTTGGGTGCTCTTGCCTGGGCGTGTGCCTTGCGGAACGCCTCGGATTCCGTCCATGCCTCGAAGGACTGGCGGTCGTCCCAGACCGTGTGCGACGCGTACAGCGTGGAGGTTTCGCTCGACGGTCCTCGCAGCAAGTGGAAATCACGAAAGCCCGGTACGTCGTCGAGGTGGGACTCGCGGTTCCGCCACAGGGTTTCGAACGTGTCTTCGCTACCGGGTGAGATCTGGAAACGATTCATTGCGATGAACATGTCGGCTCCTGTGTCGGTGAGTCCGCCATCGGTCGATCCGGAAGCGGCATCCGGAGGAATTTGCACGGCCCGCGCCGGGTGGTCAAGGTGAAGGCGCCTCGCGCGATCGGGCCGGGCCTGTGATCGCGATCACGCGCTCGGCCGCTCGGGCGTTCGACAAGTGATTGCGGGTCAGGAACGGTTCGCCTGCTGCGTTGCGAGGGCCATGCGTTGAAAGAATTCGATTTCTCGTTGTTTACGGATCGGCAACTCGGTGCGCTGGCGCGCCAGCTGACGGCCGAATTCGTCCGCCGTCGGGAGGCCGCGAAACGACTGGTGAAGCGCCGCGGCGGCCTGGTCGAGGGGGCCGGACCGAAGTACGTGAATCCCGACAACCCGGCCCAGACCTGGTCCGGTCGCGGCAAGCGACCCGCATGGCTCGACGCTGCGATCGACGCGGGGCACGACCTCGATAGCCTGGTGATCTCCGACGACCACCCCGTAAGACGAGATTGATCTACCAGAAGGGGGCGAGCGTTCCCTCGATCGCGGCTCCCTGGTGGTTCCGGAGCTCGCAGGCATATCGCAGCGGGAAGAGCCGTTCCGCATCGGTGTCGAGCGCCGACGCGAGCCGTCCGGCGGCCCGTGCCGAAAGCTGCACCAGGCTCCGGTTCAGGCAGAACTCGGTGTCCGCGACGAAGATGCCGAATGCGTACGGTTCGAGCAGATAGCCGGGCAGCCGAATCCCGAGGTCCGATTCGAAGGTCACCCCGACGACCATGTGTGCTCGCGCCGGGATCGGGTCGAGCTCGAGTACCGGGTAGAGGGGAGGCGAACCGCAGTAGTCGTAGCGTGCGATTTCGCCGTCGATGCGCTCGGGGGAGACCCCCCAGTCCAGCAGGATCCGGCGATCCTCGGACGATTCGAAATGCGCCCAGACCGGATGTTTCTCGAGCGCTCTGCGCGAGGCGGTCTCGATCATTTCGAAGGAGTCGGGCGTGATCATCGCTGGATACCCGGGAGCTGGCTCGCAAGCCTGAGGCGCTTTGGTTCTACATTCGGTATTTCCAGTCGGCAGCTTGAATCTGATTGTACCCCAAAGAATGTTGGTAACGAACTCGACCCCGCTCCGGCGCGAGTCGGCTCGAAACCTCGCTGGAACGCGTATCGGAGCTGATGAAGCTTCGACTGCGGCAATTCTTTGGGGCACGACCTACAGGCCATCGAGTGCGTGGAGCAGTTCTCCCAATCGCGCCTCCTCCGCCGTCGCGTGCTCGAGCAGCGGCTGGAGTCCGGCGAGATCGGGATCGAAGTCCGGACGGTCCGGCATTCGATTCTCGCGGTCGGGCCAGACGAATTGGACCACCGGGAAGTTGCGATCGCCGTAGTACCAGACTGCGTAGCCGAGGAAGGTCTCGTACCAGACGCCTGCGACGGAGCGGAATTCGCACGCAATTCCCGGCAGGATCGTGTCGCAGGTCGAGCCGGCCGGGTGGCTTCCGCCCGCGGCGATGTCGCGGGCCAGCCGTTCGACGATCTCCCGATTGGCCGTTTCGGGGAGGCCGAAGGCGATCACTTCGGGGTGTTCGAAGGAGCGCTGCAGGCCGATCGTGAACGCCCAGCCGGGCCGATCGTTCCGCTCGTCGACCGTCACGACATGCCAGCCGCGCGTGGCGATGTCGCGAATCACGCTCCTGTCGGCTTCGGTCTGGGGAATCGGCTCAGGCATGTCGCTTGCCGCGTTGCGGGAGGTTCCATGCGGTCCAGCCGCGGCCGGGAATCGGAGTCGTCCGCCCGCCGCCGCGGCAGATCGGCGGCTCGCCGCCAGCATGCAGGCCGGAAGCGATGCGACCGTCGCGCCACAGCGGCTGCCATGCGCCCGCATTTTCGAGATCGGCGCGCACTGCGGCCGTAGCCGCTTCGGGCAGGGCATCGAAGTGCTGCTGGAGTCGTTCGCGACACCAGACGCGGTAATGCACGACCGGCGTGTCGCGGTAGCGCACTCCGTCGACCTCCCAGTCGAAACGCCGTCGGCCGTCGCGCCACGCCGCCGCATTCGCGTGCAGGTAACGCAGGTACGCCGCGGTATCGCCCAGCAACTGCGCCCACTCGGGCGGCGGGTCGGCCGCGGGCGTCCATTCAGCGTCGATTTGCGAGTGTCGCGCGGACCACATCCGGGCCACCCAGGCGTAGGTGCGGGGCGCGCGGTCGCGCATGATCCTTCCGGGCGTAGGGTCGAGGCTGAAGTGCCGGAACATCGAGGCGAAGAATCCGAAATCGGCCAGGCTGGGGCGTCCTCCGAGCAGGAAGGGACGATCTGCGAGGATCGCTTCGAGGCGTTCGAGCGTGTTCAGGTAGATCGACTCGACGTGCTCGCGTGTCTCCGCGCGCACTCCGTCGCCCGTGACGTAGACCCGGCGTTGGCGGCTGGCGATGAAGCGCGCAGCCAGCGCCTTCGGGATCGGTAGGTCGTCCGCGATCGCCTCCGCGATGCGGCGGCCGAGCAGGCGGGCATCCGGCCCGTAGCTCCAGCGGTAATGCAGCGCCGGACGCCACAACCACTCGTCGGCGTGGTCTTCGAGCAGTCGGCAGCAGAACGCTTGTGCGTGGTCCTGCGGAAGCACACGGCCTTCCGGATGACGCGCCTCGAGGTAGTCGATGATCGGTGTCGTGTCCTGGAGCCAGACGCCTTCGGGGGTCCTGAGGATCGGCACCTTCGCGATTCCGGTGTTCGGGAGGATCGTCCTGCGCATGACCCGGTTCGAGACTTCGACGCGTCGAAACGGGATCTGTTTGTATTGGAGATAGGCTTCGAGCTTGCCGCTGAAGTACGAGACGTCGAGTCGGTAGAGGGTGTAGTCGCCCGAAGTCATTCAGGAGGTGGGCGGGTCAGGCGTCCGGGGCGCCGGGTTTGGCGAATGCGCCGATCTCCTGCAGGTGCAGGAAGCCGAACGCAAGGATCTGCGCGCAATGAGAGGCAATCCCGCCCTCCGCGCGGCGGATCGCGGGCAGGAAGATCGCGCATTCGAGGGCGTGGATTGCGGCCATTCCGAAGAACACCATGCGGCCGACACCGGCGAGCGTCGATTCCGGAACGATGAAGAACGAACCGAGGCAGAAGGTCCAGGTGGCGATCAGAGCGATCTTTCCGGGGTGCATGCGATTCCTCTCGGGGCTCAGACGACCAGCACGGCTTTGGCGGAGGGGCGTTGCCTGAATCGCCGGTCCCAGGCGTGCAGATGTTCGAGTGACGGATCGAGCGCGACTTCGCCGAAACGCCCGAATTGCAGTGCCGCCGCCAGGGTGCAATCGGCGACGGTCGGTTGCGAGCCCGCGACGAAGGTCCGTCCGTCTGCGAGGCCACCGTCCAGCAGCTGAAGCGGACGCGTCAGCGCCTCGCGGGCGTTCTCGGCGATTTCCGGCGATGGCGGGAGCCCGAGCGGCGACCGGGTCGCGTGGACCAGACGCGCGATCGGTATCAGCACGCCGATGTCGCAGATCCGCTCGAGTTCGCGGACCCGGGCCCGTTCGCGCGGGTCTCGGCCGATCATCGCCGGTTCCGGGTGGAGCTCTTCGAGGAATTCGATGATCGCGAGCGACTCGATCACGCAGCTGCCGTCGTCGAGTTCGAGAGCCGGCAATTTGCCGAGGGGATTGCGCGCGAGATGGGCGGCAGAATTCTGCTCGCCCGACGGCAGGTCGACGAGCGACTCGTCGATGCCGAGCGCCGCGCCGCCGGCTTCTTTCTCGGCGATGTACAGGCGTACCTTGGTCGGATTCGGAGCGACGGGGAAGGAATGCAGGATCACGCTCGGAGAAACCTCGTGCTTCCGGGGCGTCGGCAGGCTTGCGCCCGGCCTATTTCAGGATGCAGTGCTTTGCGAAATTCCCGGCATCCTCGGCGCTCCATTTCGCCTTGTCCTTCTCCTTCATCTTCTCGCACCATGCGTCGCTTCCGACCTGAGGCGAGCAGGCGGTGATTCCCAGCGAGAAGATCAGCGCGAAGCCGACTGTGAAAATGCGACCCGAGAAATTCGACATGTTTCCTCCGATTTGGGCATTCGTTCGAAGTTCGACCGATCGAGAGCCGGAATATGCCAGATCCCCGAATCGGAGCCTTGTTTCGATCACGCGAAATCGCGATGGTTCGACCAGCCGGACTGTAACACGGCCGAGGCGTCGCGCGCTCGATGCTCGGGAGCGCTCGAGACACGCCGGCTCGGCGCGACCAATCGGAGGTGCCGCCATCGAGATCTTCGTCGACGCAGACGCCTGTCCGGTAAAGGATGAGATCTACGCGGTCGCTTCGCGTTACGGCTTGCGGGTCGTGCTGGTCGCAAATTCCCGCATGGCGATACCACCGGAGATCGGCGTCGAGCTGGTCGTCGTCGGCGCGGGTGCCGACGTGGCCGACGACTGGATCGCCGAGCATATCCGTGAGGATGACATCGCGATCACGGCCGACATCCCGCTCGCCGCCCGCTGCCTCGAGCGCGGTGCTCCCGTGCTCGGCCCCAACGGGCGCGAATTCACCGAGGATTCGATCGGCGTGGCGCTCGCTACGCGTGCACTGAACTCCGAACTTCGCGAAATGGGCGTGCTCGGGGGCGGGCCGCGGCCGATTCAGCCCAGGGATCGCTCGCGTTTCCTCTCCAAGCTCGACCAGTTGATCCAGGCGGGGCGCCGTCGCCGCGACGGCTGAGGTCGCGGCGACTACACGGGAGGAGAGCGCGCGACCGATGCTACGATCGCAGCCCTCTCGGAGGTCGCGATGACGACAGGTGAAGCGTGGCGGCGCTGCAGCACGTGCAAGCAGCCGATCGAACTCGGCGCCACCTACTGGGTCTGCAACGTTTCGACGTGCAATCGCAAGCGGACCGGGCTCGTGTTCTGCACGCTGACGTGTTGGGAGGTTCACCTGCCGGAAGCGAATCACCGCGAGACCTGGGCCGTCGAGAAGTCCGCACCGCGGGTGGCGGAGGCCGAGCCTCTCCGCCACGAGCCGAAGGCGAGCCCGGGCGTGAAGGCGAGCCCGCCCGCGATGCCGTCCGCGGCAGGGCAGCGACGAATCGTTCGGGCGGCCGCGGCTTCTCCCGCGTCCGATGCGCCGCGCGAGATCCTGATCGTCGCCAGCCGGTTGAAGGATTACATCCGTGCGAAGTCCGGATTCAATACTTCCGACGGAGTTCTGGAGCCGCTCTCGGATGCGGTGCGACGTCTATGCGACGAGGCGATCGCGAATGCGGCACGTGTCGAGCGCAAGACCGTGCTCGAGCGGGATATTCCCGGCGGTTCCCGCTGAACTTCGCTCGTTCCTTCCGCTGGGAACGTTCGATTCGTCGCCGCGATGCGCACCGTCGGGCCGCTACAGCAGCTTCGTCGCGGTCATCAGGAATGCGACACCCCCACCCGCGATCGCTCCCCCCAAGAGCTTGCGGATGGAGGAGAATTCCTCCGGGAGATAGAGGACGCCAGCGAACGCCCCCGCGACGATGCATACCGCGAACAATGCGGTGAAGGCGCGGTTGCGCCGAAGCACGCCCCACCAGCCCGGTGTGGCGGCCGCATGGTTCGCCGCAGGCGGTTCGTCGGCTCTCATGCTCAGCAACCATCGCAGGGCAGCCGGCTCTCCCGCCAGCCACGCATGTCGCCTTCGAGATGGCGAACGCCGGTGAAGCCGGCCTGACGAAGCGTTTCCTCGGCAACCGCGGCCCGGCGTCCCGATTCGCAGTAGACGACGATCTCGTCGTCGGAATCGAGGTTCTGGTCCGCCAGGCGATCTGCGATCTGGTCGTAGGGCAGGTTGATCGCACCCGGAACGTGTCCGCTCGCAAACTCGTCTTCGCTGCGAACGTCGAAGATCACGGGTGCCGACGCGTCGGCGATCCGCGCCGCCAGATCCTGCTGGGAGATCGTCGCGGGGGCGGGGGCCTCGGCACAGGCGGAGCCCACCGCTTCGACGATCAGGAACGCGATGAAAGGCGCGATTTGTCGGATCATGGCCAACCTCGTGGACCGAGTGTGAATTCGGCCCGTAGCGTTTCGGGTCCCGCGGTCGATGTTCTCCCGGGCGTCCCGGTCTTCCTCGTGTTCCACGGCCGCTCGGTCGCTCGCGCTGCCTACTTCGTGATCATCGAGCGGCTTCACGGCTCGACCCGGCCGGCCCGGTTCGTGGCGAGAATATTACAGCGCCGAGCGGCTCGGCGCCGCGCCTACGGCGCGTTCCGGGGATGCTGGCCGTCCGGTGTGAATGCCCCGGGCCCTTCGAGATCCGGCCACGGTCGTCGCGGTCGCCCCGCGAATCCGCCGGCACGGATCAATCGGCGGTTGAAATCGTCCTCGGGCACCGGCACCATCGGGCGCACACGGAGGCAGCCGATGGACCCGAAGCTAGCTACGCGAACGACGCAGGCCGATGAGCCGCTGCCGCCCCATACGCCGCTCACGAATTACTACGACAAGGACGCAGCACGCAGTCGCTATGTCCTCGATCTGTTCAACCGCACGGCGAAGTACTACAACACGATCGAGCTGCTGTTCCTGAACGGCGGTCTGTTGTATCGCAGGTTGTCGCTTCGACGCGCAGGCCTGCGGAAGGGCATGAAGGTGCTCGACGTCGCGATCGGAACGGCCGCGGTTGCGCGCGGCGCGACACGGCTGGTCGGACCGGAAGGTCGCGTATTCGGTGTGGATCCGAGTTCGGGCATGCTCGGCCAGGCCCGGAAGGTCTTCAAGGGACCGCTCACGCGCGGCGTCGCCCAGGAGCTTCCGTTCGCGACCGACAGCTTCGACTTCGTCACGATGGGGATCGCGCTGCGGCACGTTTCCGATCTCGCGGCAACCTTCCGCGAGTATCTGCGCGTGCTGAAGCCGGGCGGAAAGCTCTGGATCCTCGAAGGGCACACGCCCCGCACCGGGCTGGGGCACAAGCTGACCGAGTTCGTGTGGGCGAAGGTGATTCCCGGTATGACGCTGATCTCGACCGGCAGCCGCGATGCGAAGTTGCTGATGGACTACTACTGGGACACGGTCGATCAGTGCGTTCCACCCGAGGGCATCCTGGCCGCGCTGGAAGCGGCCGGTTTCGAGAACGCCAAGTACGAGGTCGTGGTCCCAGGCGCATTCTGCGAGTACACCGGGACGAAGGCCCTGCGACCGCATTGATCCGCTCCGCCGCTCGGGACCCACGCCGGCACGCAGGGTTCAGGTGTGCGCGCGACTCGATTTGCCGCCGATCGGCGGTCCCGACATGACGTAGTCGTCGAGGTCGACGCGCCGGGTCCATTTCCAATAGTCGAGCAGCCGCCACGGCGACAGGACGGTCACCTTGCCCGCGCTGTTCCGGTACCAGCTGTTCGAGATGCTCGGGTGCGACCAGACCATGTCGGCGAGTTCGTTCTGGAGACGCCGGTTGTAGTCGTCGTGCGCCTTCCAACGGCATTCGAGCGAGGAGGCTTGGTTTTCGAACAGCGCCTGGATACCGCTCATCGCGTACCGGACCTGGCATTCCGAATGGAAGATCAGGCTTCCGCCGAACGCGAGATTGGTTCCCGGACCGTAGATGCAGAACAGGTTGGGAAAGTTGGGAACCGTGATGCCCAGCAGCGCGGACGGATCGTCGCCCCATTGTTCGCCGAGTGTCACGCCGCCGCGTCCGGTGATTTCCATCGGCCACAGATAGCGGTTGGCATGGAAGCCCGTCGCGTAGACGATCACCTCGACCGGATAGCGTTCGCCATTTTCGCACACCACCGCGTCTTCGGTGATCTCGCCGATCGAATCCGTGATCAGCTCGACGTTCTCCTGCTTCAGCGCCGACAGCCAGCTTCCGTCGTCCTGTAGCGTGCGTTTCCCGAGCACGACGTAGTCGGGGATCACCTTTTCGAGGAGTTCCGGATCGTCACCGACCTGTTCCTTCAGGTAGTCGCTGAAGATCTGGCGGATGGCGTCATGCCCCTCGTTGATCGAGCGGTCCTGGTGGGGCCAGGTCGGGTCGTTGTGCAACGTCGGCAGCAGCGCGTCGCACGCGGGCCAGAAGATCAGGAAGCGGTACCAGCGCCCGTAATAGGGCAGGTGCTTGAGCGCCCACTTCACGCCGTCTCCCACCGCGCGGTGGTAGTTCGGGTTCGGGAACATCCAAGGAGCGGAGCGTTGGAAGACGAACAGCCGGTCGGCCCGCTTGGCGATTTCGGGGACGACCTGGAACGCGCTGGCGCCGGTGCCGATCACGGCGACGCGCTTGCCCGCGAGGTCGTGTTCGTGCTGCCAGTGTGCGGTGTGCATCGCCGGCCCTCGAAACGAATCGCGGCCCGGGATGTCCGGGAGCTTCGGCCGGTTGAGCTGCCCGACTGCGCTGATGATCGCATTCGCCGCGATCTCCTCTTCGCCTCCGGATGTGGAGCGGATGCGGACGTTCCAGCGATGGCCTTCCTCGTCGAAACGCGCGGCGACGACTTCGGTCTCGAAGCGGGTGTGCTCGCGAACGCCGTACTTGTCGGCGCAGTCTTCGAAATACTTGCGAAGCTCCCGATGGCGGGAGAAGAACTCACTCCATTCGTGGTTGGGCTCGAACGAGTAGCAGTAGAAATGGTTGCCGACATCGACCCGGCAACCGGGATAGGTGTTCTCGTACCAGGTGCCCCCGACTCCCGCGTTCTTTTCGATCACGGTGTAGGGGATTCCGACCTCGCCGAGGCGAATGGCCGCCAGAATGCCGGACATGCCACCGCCGATCACGACGACGTGAAAGGCCTGCTTCGCCGAGGGCGAGGTCTGTTTCGACCAGTGCGGCTCGCGTGCATCGATGCCGTCGAGCTCCATTTCCTCGAGCATCATCGGGACGTACTCGGCCGGAACGTCGCCCGCGACCATGAAGCACATCATCTTCCGGATCGTCTCGTCGGACGGCATCGGGGGCAGCTTGCAACCGCCGTCGCGGTACGCCTTGATCACTTCGAGCGCCTGTGCGCGGACCTGTGCCTGCTGCTCCTCGGGCATGAAGCCCTGCACCTCGTTGATGTAGAGCCCGAGCGGTCGCAGCGGCCCTTCCAGAATCGAGGTGTCGCCGCTCATGTGGACCATCGACATCATCAGCGCCGGGATGCTCACGTCTTCGAGCGCCGCGGCAATCGTCGCGTCGTCGTCGGTGATCTTCTCGCCCGCCGTTTCCAGGCGTTCGCTCATTTCCTCGATTCCTTCTCGAATCCGTTCGGGAGTGGCGTCGTCGGGGCGCTCAGCTTCCGACGCGGCGGTTCGCCGAAGGTTTGCGCGCCAGCGCGAAGCATGCGACTCCGAGCACGATCGAAAGGTCGCTCAGATTGAAGATGCCGGTTCGCAACGGGCCGATTCCGATCTGGACGAAATCCGTGACCAGCCCGTCTCGCAGCAGCCGGTCGATCAGGTTGCCGATGCCGCCGCCGAGGACGAGCGCGAGTCCGACGACTTGGGCCGCGCCCAGGTCGGACCCGAAGATCGACGCGATGGCGATCGCCGCCAGCAGCGCCGATGCGACGCTGACGAACAGGAAACGCCGCGCCGAGTCGGAATAGTCCGAGCCGAGGCTGAGGAAGGCGCCGCGGTTCTCGACCAGTTCGAGTCGAACGGTGCCGTTCAGCAGCGAGATCGAGCCCGGATCGCCGAGAGTGTTGCGGGCGAGGTGCTTGGTCGCCTGGTCGCAGCCCGCGGAAGCGAACGTGATGATGGCGATCAGTGCCAATCGAGTGGTTCTCGTCACTGCAACGTCCCGCTACGGAATCTTCGCATGGCTGGGGACGGAATAACCCGCATCGCCCAGCGCTCGGATGATGTCCTCGATGGACAGCTCGTCGTCGTCGAATCGGACGGTGACCGTGTGTTCTTCCATGTCGGTCGAGACGGAATCGGATCCGGTGAGCTTCGCGACGGCCGCACGGGCCCTCGACGCGGTACCGCCTCAGACGACGCCGGGTGTCTGGAGGACGTACTCCACCGGTGCCGCGTGCGCTGCAGCGGCCGATAGGATGACGGCAATCGAGGCCATGCAGGTGATCAGTGCCCGTCGGATCATGTTCGCCTCCTGTGCACGAGCGACCCTAGCCCGGCGAATGGGGGTGTCAACGCGAGCCGCCGGAGGCGCGATCGCTGCTGCGTCTTCCTCGCGGACGAGCGTTCTCCCCCGGGTAGCGGTCAGAGCGCGCGGGAATCCGGTTCGTCGTCGCGGCGCGGCGGCCTTCGCGGAGTCAGGCCGACGGCTTCCGCGGTCGCGGCTTCGTCGACCCAGCTGGGCGCTTCGAGCGGATCCGGTAGATCGGAGAACGGGAACGGCACCGCTCCGTCGTTGTAGGTGATGTAGCGATCGAGTCGATATCCGTAAGTGATGACGCGATTGGCCAGCGCACGCAGGCGCGGGTGCGGCGCTCGTCGCGTGAAGAGCGCCCATAGCAGGCTGAATGCCACGAGCACCCGCACCAGGGTGTCGAGCACGCTCGCGACGATCGTGAAGAGCAGCGTCAGGAGGATGCGGATCGCGGTATCGCGCGGGTCGAGGTCGAGGTCGCCGATTCTCGGGGAGTCGGTAGCGGTCGAATGGCTCATATCATTCTCCTGTGAGCGAGTGCGCTTCCGATTCCGATGATGCACGCAGCGTGCCGATCGCCGCGGGTCGCAGCGCGCCTCCCCGGCCCCTGGGCCGCAGTCCGGGTACTGCACTGTCGCCCGGTTCCTGCATGCGGGGACCCGCGGTGCTAGAGGCTGGCTTCGCAGCGGGCGCAGTGCCGGCGGAAGGGTCGCGGCATCCGGTCCGGGAAACCGTGAAAGGATTCCAGGCACGCGGGGCATTCGAACGCGAGAAACGCCTCGACCCGGACCCAGAAGCGCCCGACTCCCCACGCGTGCAGTGCCAGGACCAGGAACAACACGAATCCGGCGTCCGAACGCTGATTCGGCGTCAGCGCAGCCACGACCAGCAACAGCAGCGAGACGATGCCGAGCACCGCGGCTTCGGAGAGCAGCTGGGCCCAGCCGAGCACGTCTGGAACCGCGGTTTCGGGAACGGCGGATTCGATTTCGCGCATGCTGGGATGATCGGCAGGTGATCCCGCAAGCTTGACCCCGCGTTCGCCAATTCGGGATCGGCGCGCCCGGCTCCTTGCCGCATCGCATCCCGGGCCGCGCCGAGGCAGCGGTCTGGGATGCGTCGATGGTCGGCGTGGCTCGTTCGCCGACGCGAATCGGAAAGCGATCGAAACCGGGCGGCTGTGCGCGGAACCCCGGCTCAGTCGCCGAATGCGTCGCGAATCCGCCCGATCGCGGCTTCGACGTTCTCCCGCGAATTGAAGGCCGAGATCCGGATGTAGCCCTCGCCCGCGGCGCCGAAGCCCGCCCCTGGCGTCGCTACGACGTGGGCGGCTTCGAGCAGTCGGTCGAAACATTCCCATGAGGACAGGCCGTCCGGAGTCCGCATCCAGATGTACGGCGCGTGCTCGCCACCGAACAACGTGAAGCCCGCTGCGCCGAGCCCGTCGCGGATCCGAGCGGCATTGGCCATGTAGTAGGCGACCTGCTCGCCGGTCTGCTTGCGGCCTTCCGGGCCGAAGACCGCCGCCGCGGCGCGCTGGACGACGTACGGCACGCTGTTGAACTTGGTCGCGTGGCGTCGGGCCCAGAGCGGGTTGATCGCGACGCGGTCGCCGCCGGCCGTGCTGCCGGTGAGTTCGTGCGGGATCACCGTGTAGGCGCAGCGGACGCCGGTGAAGCCGGCCCGTTTGGAGAAGCTGCGCATCTCGATCGCGCATTCACGCGCGCCTTCGATCTCGTAGATCGAGCGCGGCAACGCGGGATCCTGGATGAACGCGTCGTAGGCGGCGTCGAAGATCAGCACGCAGTCGTTCGCACGCGCCCAGGCGACCCAGGTTTCGAGGCTCGCGCGGTTCGTGACGGCTCCGGTCGGGTTGTTGGGCGAACACAGGTAGGCGAGGTCGACGCGACCCGTGGGGGGATCGGGGCAGAAGTGGTTGGCTTCGGTGGCCTCGAGATAGGTGATGCCCGCGTAACGGCCGTCATTCCCCGCGGCGCCGGTTCGGCCGGCCATCACGTTGGTGTCGACGTACACCGGGTATACCGGGTCCGTGACGGCGAAGCTGCAGTCGCTTCCGAAGATCTCCTGGATGTTGCCGCTGTCCTGCTTGCTGCCGTCCGAGACGAAGATCTCGCCGGCTTCGATCTCGACGCCGCGTGCGCGGTAGTCGTGCTCGCGAATCGCGTCGAGCAGGAAGTCGTAGCCGTTCTCCGGTCCGTAGCCGTGAAAGCCGGCTTCGGTGCCGAGCTCGTCGACGGCCGCGTGCATCGCCGCGACGACCGCCGGAACGAGCGGTAGTGTGACATCGCCGATGCCCAGCTTGATTACTTCGGCGCCGGGGTTGGCCTCGGTGAAGGCCCTGACGCGGCGGCCGATCTCGGGAAAGAGGTAGCCCGCCTGCAATTTGCGGTAATTCTCGTTGATGCGTGCCATGGCGCGGACTGTAGCAGGCGTCGTCAGTTCGGGTCGATCAGCACGCCGGGATTCAGCACGCCCGCCGGGTCGAGTGTCCGCTTCGCGGCGGACAAGACTCGCGCGAAGCCGTCCGGACGTTGCTCGTCGTACCAGCGTCGGTGATCCCGGCCCACCGCGTGGTGGTGCGTGATCGTGCCGCCGCACCGCAGCAGAGTCTCGGAAGCCGCGGCCTTGATCTCCGCCCACTGTTCGAGCTCGCTGCCGCGTCGACCCGCCGCGAGCACGGTGTAGTACGGTGCGGCACCGTCGGGATAGACGTGTGTGAAGCGGCACCCGACGCTGCCCGCACCGCACACGCGCCGCACTGCGTCCTCGACCGAAGCGGTCACTTCCGCATGGAAGTCTTCGAAACGATCCCAAGTGATCGCGGTCTCGAATGTCTCCGAGATCACGGCGGCGCGAACGAGCACGTCGCGCAGGTAGGGCGCATTCAAGAACGCGTTTCGCCAGGCGCCGGCTGCGCCCTCGCGGCCCGCGCCGGAGTCGGTGCGTGTTGCGCCCGCACCCTCGGGAACTTCGCCGCCGCCGTCGCGGCAGAGTTCGAGCGCGCGCTGCATCGCCGCATCGAGGGGATGGTCGGCGGACTCGAAAGCCACCACGAGGACCGCGCTTTCACCGTCACCCGCGCCGGCCGTGAGCGCCTCGAAGGGCGATAGCAGCCGGCAATTCGTCGGATAGAGGGCGCTTTGCGACAGCTCCCGCACGACGCGCGCGCCGCGCAGGAAGCCGTCGTCGCCCGCGAACGACACCGCCGCGGACGCGCGGAAGCGCGGTCGGTCCTGTAGCCGCATCCAGGCTTCGGTGATGATTCCGAGCGTTCCCTCGGAGCCGATGAACAGTCGATCCGGGCTCGGGCCGGCGCCGGAGCCGGGCAGCCGGCGGCTCTCGATGGAGCCGCTCGGGGTCACGACACGGAGGGCTTCGACGAAGTCGTCGATGTGGGTGTAGAGGGTGGCGTAGTGCCCGCCCGAACGCGTCGCGATCCAACCGCCGAGCGTCGAGAACTCGAAGCTCTGCGGGAAGTGCCGAAGCGTGAGTCCGTGCGGCCGCAGGGCGTCTTCGAGCGCAGGCCCGTAGATGCCGGCTTCGATCCGCGCTGCGCGTGAGGTGCGGTCGATTTCGAGCACGCGCGACAGGCCGCCGAGGTCGATCGACACGACGCCCCGGTAATCGCCGCAGCCCGCGGCCTCGACTCCGCCGACGACGCTCGAACCTCCACCGTACGGGATCGCCGCGACATTCGCGTCGGAGCACCAGTCGAGCAGCGCAACCAGGTCGCTCTCGTCGCGTGGGAAGGCGACCAGGTCCGGAGCCGGGTCGAATTGCGCGCGCGCACCGCGCACGGTGTCGCGGAACGACTTCCCGTACGTATGCGATGCGCGGTCGAACGGCGTGGTGCTGCAGCGTTCGGTCAGGCTCGCCGGAGCCGCCAGTCGGGGCGACGGCAACTCTACGTCCTCGATTCGCGGAGCCGGCGCGACCGTGAAGTCGCTCACCCCCAGGCGTCGACCGAGTGTCCGGGCGATGCCTTTCGCCTGCTCGTCGCTCGGGCCTTCGTCCTCGAAGCCCCAGCCCCAGAACTTTCGCCGTCTTGCCTGCACGTCGGCCTCCAACGGATCAGCGTCGGTTGGGAGCGAGCGCCTCGAGCACTCGCGGGTCGGCGCCCGGGTTACCGTCCGGTCGCAGCGGTTGGATGCAGACGTGGTCGGCGCCCGCGTCCCAGTGCTCCTGGATACGCGCAGCGATCGCCTTCTCGTCGCCCCACACGACGATCGCATCGACCAGGCGATCGCTGCAGCCGTCTTCGAAGTCCGAGTCGTCGAAGCCGAGCCATTTCAGGTTGTTCCGGTAGTTCGGCAGACCGGCGTAGATTTCCATGTTCTTGCGGGCGATCGCACGCGCCTTCGAGGCGTCGGTCTCGAGCAGAACCATCTGTTCGGGACACAGCAGCGGACCGCTGCCGAGAATCTCCCGTGCTCGAGCGGTGTGCTCCGGGGGGACGAAATAGGGGTGCGCGCCCTGCGCCGCGGTCGCCGCGAGCTCGAGCATCCGCGGGCGAAGCGCCGCAAGCAGGATCGGCGCCGCCTCGCCGGGCTTGCGCGCCATGAACAGCGCGCTCCGCATCTTCTCGAGGTAGTCCCGCATGGTCGTCAGCGGCTTGCCGTACTCGTGGCCTCGGACTCCCGCGACCAGGTGTCCGTGCGAGACTCCGATGCCCAGGATGAAGCGGCCCGGCGCGAGATCGCCGAGCGTATTGTGGATCGCGTTCATCAGCATCGGGTCGCGCGCGTAGATGTTCGCGATGCCGGTTGCGAGAACGAGTCGTTCGGTTTGCGCGGCCAGATAGCCGAGCATCGAAAAGGGATCGCGCCCGACGGCCTCCGGAATCCACAGGGCCGAGTAGCCGAGCTGCTCCAGCTTCCGTGCGAATTCGGCGGCTTCGGGGCCGCTCATGTCGTCGAGCCAGGTCCAGACTCCGAGTCTTCCGAGTTCCATTTCGGGGGTTCTCCGGATGCGATCGATGTGAGGTTCAGGGCGGAAGACTAACCTTCAGGTGAAGTACGTGCCGCCGCCCTCATCTGTGTCAAACTGACGCCGATGCCGAACCGGGTGCGTGGGTTCCGTCGCTACGCCACCTTCGCGATGGTCCTCGTCGTCATGGCCGGCGTGGGGTGGAGTGTCAGTGACCGCTTGGAGCGCGACGATGATTTTTGTACGTCCTGCCACATCGCGCCCGGGCAGCCGCTGCACGCGTCGATCCGACGGAGCTTCGACGGCGAGCCGGCTGCGACGCTCGCCGCGGGCCACCGCGGCCGTCGAGACGCCGACTTCCACTGCATCGATTGCCACGGTGGCGTCGGCTGGCGCGGGCGGGTGCGAGTCAAGGCGCTCGCTGCGAAGGACGCCTTCTTCTACGTCATCGGTGATTTCGAGGAGCCGACCCGGATGCGCTGGCCGCTCCGGGACGAGGATTGTCGCCAGTGTCACGCGACGTTCGACGCGGGGATTGGAGAAGAGCGACGATCCCAGGAGTTCCACCGACTGGCGCTCCACAATGCCGCGCTCGGAGTCGACTGCGTCGAATGCCACCGCGCACACGCGGCGGGCAATCCCGATGGGAATTTCCTGCGGGCGCCGGAAGTGAGGCGACAATGCGCACGCTGTCATTCGGAATACGAGGAGGGAATGGGATGAGGGTTCATCAGGCGCTCGCCGCTGTGGTCGCCGCCGCAACGTTCGGATCGTTCGGGGCCGCGGCGTACCCGGGCGGAACGCCGAACTACCAGACCGATGTCGCGCCCTATTGCGCCAGCTGCCACTCGTCTCGCAGCGCCGAGGCGTTGGCCGGCGTGGGCGAGCGCGCCGAGAAGGAAGTCGCGGAGCGAAAGCACATCGCGGTGATCCTCGCGGGCGAGAAGGGTTATGAGAGCCTCAGCGAGGCGGATCGGAAGATTCTCGCAGAACAGATTCGGGCTCTCGACGTGGCGTCGTCGGTCGCTCTGACGGCGCCGCCCAGCGTCGCGATCGGCCAGGAGTTCGACGTGACCGTCCAGGTGACGGGCGGAGCGGGCCCCGCGGTCGGCGTCGCCCTCGTCGACGCCGACCACCGCTGGTACGCCCGCCCGGCGTCGTCGGTGGGCTTCGTCGTGGTCGCTCCGCCCGACGTCGAAGGCCCCGATGGCAAACCCCAGATCGAGTGGTTGTCGAAGCGGCCGGAATCGCAGTCGCGCAATCTCTCCTTCGTGAACGTCACCGGCATTGCGTCCGATTCCGCCGCAAAGCAGTGGGCCAGCGCGCGCGTGACCTTCCATCTGCGCGCTCCGGATCGCCCCGGCAGCTATCCGTTGGCCGCCGTCTACCTCTACGGAACCGAGAAGTCTTCGGTGCTCGGCTACACCACCAACGCGGTCGGTTGGAAGGAGGTTCGCGGCGGCGTGGGAGGGGGCTCGGGCCGGGTGATGTTCACGCCGGTACACCAGGTGGTCGTCGCTTCGCCGGAGTAGGGCGCCGCCCGGCCGGAATTCAGCAGACGCGTTTCATTTCGCCCGATTCCAGCTTCCCGAGATACGTGTCGAGTTCGGACTTCACTCGACTCGAGAGCATCACGACGCCGAAGATGTTCGGGAATGCCATGCCGAGGATCATCATGTCGCCGAAGTCGATCACCGCGCTGGCCTGGAAGATTGCGCCGAGACACGCGAAGACCAGGAACAGGGCCTGGTAGCCCAGGACCGAACGCCAACCGAAGAGGTAGGCCCAGCACTGCTCGCCGTAGTAGCTCCACGAGATCATCGTGCTGAAGGCGAACAACACGGCGGTGAAAGACAGCAGATAGGGAAACCACGGAAAGACGGTCGCGAATGCCCACGACGTCATCGCGATGCCCGAGCCCGCCTCCGGGACCGCCCAGGCGCCGGTCACGACGATCACCAGTCCGGTCATCGTGCAGACGATGAGGGTGTCGACGAAGGGCTCGAGCAGCGCGACGATTCCCTCGCGCACCGGCTCGTCCGTGATCGCGGCGGAATGCACGATTGCGGCCGAGCCGGTGCCGGCCTCATTGCTGAAGGCCGCGCGACGGAAGCCCTGGATCAGCACGCCGGCGAAGCCGCCCAGGCCCGCCTCGGTCGAGAACGCCGAGCGCAGGATGGTGACGAGGCCGGGGCCGACCTGGTCGGCGTGCGTCAACAGGATCGCGAACCCGCACAGCAGGTAGAGGCTGCACATGAACGGCACGATCGCGGCCGCGACTTCACCGATTCGCCGGATCCCCCCGATGATCACGACTCCGACGAGCGCCGCGATCGCGACGCCGAAGATCACCGCGCCGAGGGTGCCGTTCAGATCGGGGAAGACCGTCGCAAACTGCTTGTAGGACTGATTCGACTGGAACATGTTGCCGCCGCCGAAGCTTCCGCCGATGCACATGAACGCGAACAGTCCTGCGAGCCCCCTTCCGAGGCGTGGTAAGCCTCGCTCGGCGAGGCCCGTGCGCAGGTAGTACATTGCGCCGCCCGAGACGTGCCCGTTGGGCAGGATGGTGCGGTAGAGCTGGCCGAGGGTGCACTCGGCGAATTTCGAGCTCATGCCGAGAAAGCCCGCGAACACCATCCAGAAGACCGCGCCGGGCCCGCCGATTCCGATCGCGACCGCGACGCCCGCGATGTTGCCGAGACCGACGGTCGCCGAGAGAGCCGCCGACAGCGCCTGGAAGTGCGAAATCGAGCCGGCCTCGTCGGGCCGGGTGTAGCGGCCGCGGACGCAGTCGATCGCGTGTCGAAAGGCGCGGAAGTTCACGAACTGGAAGCGCAGCGTGAAGAAGGTCGCGCCGAGAATCAGCCACAGCACGACGAGTGGAATCTGGATCTCGTCGCCCCGGGCGTTGTCCCAGAACCAGACGTCGTAGAAGATCACCGCCGAGAGCGGAGCCACCAGGACGTCGGTGAAGATCGTTTCGAGCCCGCTCAGGATTCCGATCGTTTCGCCCTTGTTCGGATCCACGCTTCTCCCCCCCTGCTTTTCGTTTCCACCTATCGGCCGACCGGTCCGGGGGGAGGAGGGCAGCCGTTCCGAACGGAATCTGCAGCCGACCGGTCGAGCCGTTAGCATACGGGGTTCTCGATCGTCCTGCGAAGGAGTCACCCTGTTGGCAAGCAGCGGTTCCACCCTGTCCGAGCACGCCTCGAAACGACTACTGGCGGCGTACGGAATTCCGCTCGCGCGCGAAGTCCTGGCCGATTCGGCGAGCGCAGCCGCCGCGGCGGCCGCGGAGCTGGGCTTCCCCGTCGTACTCAAGTTGTGCGGCGACGCAATCGCGCACAAGACCGAGCGCGACCTGGTGCGGCTGAACCTCGGGGATGCGTCCGCGGTCGAAGCCGCCGCGCACGAGCTGTTGGGCCGCGCGTTGCCGGAGGACGGCGAAGTGGGCCTGCTGGTGGCCGAGATGGTGCGCGGCAACCGCGAGCTGATAGCGGGCGTGGTGCGCGACCCCGTGTTCGGCCCGTGCGTCATGCTCGGCCTCGGTGGGGTGCTCACCGAGGCACTCGGCGACGTCGTATTCGCTGCGGCGCCGCTCGCCGAGAGCGAAGCACACCGGCTGCTCGGCGCGCTGAAGGCGAGTCACCTGCTGGGCGAGTTTCGCGGCGAGCCGCCGGTGGATGCGAACGCGCTGGTCGGATTGCTGGTGGGGCTGGGGCGCCTCGCGGTCGAGCGCCCCGACATCGCGAGCGTCGACATCAACCCGCTGATCGTGCGTGCGGGCGCGCCCGTGGCGGTGGACGCACTGGTGGAAATCGCAGACGCACCGGCGACACCGGCTCCCGAAGCGTCCGCCGTCGGCGATGCGGAGATCCTCGAACGCTTTGCGCCCCTGTTCCACCCGCGCGGCATCATCGTTGCGGGCGCATCGACGCACCCGGGGAAATTCGGCTTCGTCGCGCTCCACAACCTGTTGCGCTTCGGATACGACGGCGAAGTCTTTCCGGTCAACCGCGACGGCAGCGACATCCTCGGGCGCCCGAGCTTCAAGGACGTCAGCGAGGTTCCGGAAGGCGCGGCCGATCTGGTATTCGTCTGTACGCCGAACCAGGCCAATCTCGAACTCCTGCGCGCGTGTGCGAAGAAGGGCGTGCGCGCGGCTTTCGTCGCGAGCGCCGGTTACGCTGAGGCGGGTGACGAGGGGCGCGCGCGCGAACGCGAGCTCGTCCGCCTCGCCGACGAGCTCGGGATCCTGCTGATCGGACCGAACGGCCAGGGCGTGATCTCGACGGCGCACTCGATGTGCGCGCAGATCGTCGCACCGTATCCACCCGCCGGGCGGATCTCGGTCGCGAGCCAGAGCGGCAACCTCGTCTCGTCCTTTCTCAATTACGCAGTCGAATCCGGTATCGGGATCAGCAAGGCGGTTTCGTGCGGAAATTCGGCACAGACGACGCTGGCGGATTGTTTCGACTACTTCGGCGCGGATCCGGAAACCGACGTGGTGCTCGGCTATCTGGAAGGCGTTGCCGACGGTCGCCATTTCACCCGGAGCCTGCGACGGCTGACGGCGCGCAAACCGCTCGTGCTCGTGAAGGGTGGGGCGGCCGCAGCGGGGGCGCGCGCGGCCGCGAGCCACACCGGATCGCTGGCGACCGACGACCGCGTCTTCGACGGCGTGTTGCGGCAGCATGGCGTGCTGCGCGCGCAGACCGTCGAGGAGGCGTTCGAGTGGGCGGCGACGCTCGCCACGCAGCCGCTTCCGCGCGGCCGGCGCGTGGTGGTGTTCACGACCGCGGGTGGTTGGGGCGTGCTCGCGGCCGATGCCTGCGCGCAGGCGGGTCTCGATCTGATCGCGCTACCGGACGACATCGTCCGGCAGATCGACGCGTTGGTTCCGGCACGCTGGAGTCGCAACAACCCGGTCGACCTCGCCGGCGGCGAAACACGCGACACGATCCCCGAAGTGCTCGACCTGATCTGCGCGAACGAGCAAGTCGATGCGGTGATCCACCTCGGCATCGGCATCCAGGCCGCATCCGCCGAGGTGCTCGCCACCGGGAAATTCCATCCCGAGTACGGCCTGGACCGGATCGTCGATTTCCACCGCCGACAGGATCGTCGCTATGCGGCCGCCGCTCGCGAGGCCTCCGAGCGCCATGGCAAGCCCGTTCTCTCGGCGACCGAACTCGTCCACACCGATCGCGCCTACGGCAACGCGGGCCCCCAGGGCATCAAGCAGGAGGGCCGCCTGTGCCATGCCAGCGCTCACCGCGCGATTCGCGCCCTTCGGGCCCTCGTCGACTACGCCGAATTTCGCCGTTCCGACTAGCAGGCTGCTGAAAAAGGCCGGTTCTGTTGGATCCGCGTTGGCTTGGGGGGTGCCTGCCGCTCCCTGATCGGCTGACGGTCGCGGCAGGCACCCCCCAAGCCAACGCGCCTTCGAGTCGTTCAAGCGCAATCGCCGAGGTGCATGCTCGGAGATCTGGAGTCCGTGCTGGATCGATCCTCTTCGGAACTCTCTGATTCCCCTTTCCAACCACCGCTGACGTATCGCAGGACTTCTTCAGCACCCTGCCAGCAGGCTGCTCGGCAAGTGCGGAGAGGGTTGCCGGAGGCCGGGGGTCAGTCGAAGATCGCCGGGTCCACGTCCACGCCGAGCGGGCAATGGTCCGACCCCATCACTTCCGGCTGGATGAACGCGTTGCGCACGAATTTCATCGCTGCCGGTGACGCCAGCACGTAATCGATCCGCCAACCGACGTTGCGAGCGCGCACGCCGAAGCGTTGGCTCCACCACGTGTAGTGATCGGGGCCGGGTTCGAAGGCGCGAAAGGTGTCGATCCAGCCTTCGTCGATCCAACGGTCCAGCTCGGCGCATTCCTCGGGCAGGAAGCCGCTCGTCGCGCGGTTTGCGCGCGGGCGCGCGAGGTCGATTTCCTTGTGTGCCGTGTTGAAGTCGCCCATGACCAGTACCCGCCGACCCGATCGTCGCAATTTCTGCACCCGGTCGAAGACCGCATGGTAGAAATCGAGCTTGTACGGCACGCGGCTGTTGTCGCGTTCCTTGCCGTTTCCGTTCGGGAAGTAGACGTTCGCGATCACGAGCCGTCCGAAGTAGGCGATCTGTATGCGCCCTTCGCTGTCGAATCGCGCTTCGCCGAGGGTGGTGTCGACGCGGTCCGGAAGGCGGCGTGAGTACAGTCCGACGCCGCTGTAGCCCTTGCGCTCGGCGAGATGGTAGGACGCGTGCCAGTCGTTCGGCTCGCGCAGTCTTGCGGGGATGTGGCCGGCGGCCGCGCGCACTTCCTGGATTCCGATGATCTCGGCGGGCGAGGTACTCAGCCAGTCGACGAAGCCCTTCTTTGCAGCGGATCGGATTCCGTTGACGTTCCAGGAGATTATGCGCGTGGATTCTCTGGCGGACATCGCGTGGCAGCTTAGCAAGCCACGGCGATCCGAGTGGCCCTGCAGTCAGCGCGCAGGGTCCCGGCGGTTGCTGCTCAGGTAGGTGTATTCAGAGAGCCCCCGCTCGAAGCGATGGCGCAGTTGAGCGCTCTCCTCGATCGAGATCTTGCCGCGGCGCATCGCCTCCTCGATCGTTCGTCGCACCTTCTCGACCAGCGTTCGGCGGTCGTACTGCACGTAGGCGAGCACGTCCGCGACGCAATCGCCTTCGACCACGTGTTCCACGTGGTAGCTGCCATCTCCGTCGAGCCGTACGTGAACGGCATCGGTGTCGCCGAACAGGTTGTGGAGGTCTCCGAGGATCTCCTGGTACGCGCCGACGAGGAACATGCCGAGGTAGTAGGGTTGGCCGCTCCAGGCGTGGAGCTCCAGGGTGTCCTTGACGTCGCGCTGGTCGATGAACTTGCTGATCTTGCCGTCGCTGTCGCATGTCAGGTCGGCGATCACGCCGCGGCGCGTCGGCTTCTCGTCGAGTCGGTGGATCGGCATCACCGGAAAGAGTTGCTTCACCGCCCAGTGGTCGGGCGCGCTCTGGAAGACCGACAGGTTTCCGTAGTAGGTGTCCGCGAGGCCGCGCTCGAGGTCTTCGAGATCTTCCGGCACGTAGTCGAGATCGCGAACGATGCGCAGGATCTTCTCGCAGCAGTTCCAGAACAGACGCTCACTGCGCGCACGGGTGCGCAGGTCGAGGTAACCGAGCGCGAACAGCGACGAGGTCTCTTCGCGGAGCTGGAGTACGTCGTGATACGACTCCTGGACGTTCTTCTTCGACGTCGTCTGCCAGATATCGTGGAGATCCTGGATGATCTTCGGGTCGTCTTCGCTGACGGGCTCCGGAGGCTTGCCCGAGATCATCTCGTTCACGCCCAGGATGTCGAAGATCAAAACCGAGTGATGGGCCGTCATCGCGCGGCCGGCCTCCGTGACGATTTCCGGGTGGGGAACTTCCGATTCGTCGCAGGCTTCCTGTACCAACGCGACCACGTCGTTCGCGTACTCCTGCATCGAATAGTCCTTCGACGAGTGGAAGTTGGTCTTCGAACCGTCGTAGTCGACGCCGAGGCCGCCGCCCACATCGAGGATGTGCGGCGCCGCGCCCAGCTGGTGCAGCCCGACGTAGACCCGACTGGCCTCCTTGATCGCATCCTTGTGCGCGCGGATCGCCGTGATCTGCGAGCCGATGTGGAAATGCACGAGCTCCAGGTATTCGAGCATGCCTTCGGCGCGCAGGCGCTCGACCGCGTCGACGATCTCGGACGCCGAAAGCCCGAACTTCGAACGGTCACCGGTCGACTCGACCCATTTTCCGGCGCCCTTCGTGGTCAGACGCGCGCGCAGACCCAGATGAGGTCGGATGCCGAGCTCGTTCGCGGTCTTCACGACCAGGTCGATCTCATCGAAACGATCGATCACGATCAGCGGCGTTCGTCCGAGCTTCTGCGCGAGCAACGCCGTCTCGATGTAGGCGCGGTCCTTGTAGCCGTTGCAGATGATCAGCGCGTCCGGGGTGTCGAGCAGCGCGAGCGCGATCAGCAGCTCGGGCTTGCTGCCGGCCTCGAGGCCGATGCCCTTGCTCGCGCCGAACTGGATGATCTCTTCCACCACCTGTCGCTGCTGGTTGACCTTGATCGGATAGACGCCGCGAAAGCGGCCCTTGTAGTCGTACTGCGCGATCGCGGTCTCGAAGCTGGAGACGAGTTGTTTCACCCGGCTCGCGAGCAGGTCGGAGAAGCGGATCAGCAGCGGCGTGCGCAGTCCGCGGCTCTTCAGATCCTGGATGAGTTCGAGCAGATCGACGCGGCGCAGTTCGTCACCGGGTGGGTGTACTACGAGTCGGCCGGCCTTGTTGATGCCGAAGTAGCCTTCGCTCCAATGCGGAACGTTGTAGAGCTCCAGGCTGTCTTTGATGGTCCAACCGCGCATGTCTGCCTCTCGCGAGCGGTTCCCGCGGCCCGACGGAGAACGATTGTATGCGTGTTCGGGGCCCGGTGCACCAAGCTCGAACGCAATCAGTCGGGAATCGGCTCGGAGGTCTGCTCGCCACTCGTGAGGTCGCGTATCAAGACCTCGCCGCGAGCCAGTTCGTCGGGTCCGATCAGGTACAGGCGCCGAGCCCCGGATTTGTCGGCATCGGCGAGCACGCGCTTCAACTTCGGTTGGCCGAGGACCAGCTCGACCGATTCGTCCCGCGCTCGCAGGGCGCTTGCGACGCGCACCGCGGCTGCGCGCTCGGCTTCGCCGAACGGGAAGACCACCGCCGACAACTCGCGGCGGTGGTCCGGCAGCACCGCCTCTTCGGCGAGCAGCTCCGAGATCACGACGTCGCCGAAGCCGAAGCCGACCGCGGGAGTGGCGGGGCCGCCGAGCGTCTCGATCAGGCGGTCGTAACGTCCACCACCGCAGATCGCGCGCAGCGAACGTCCGGCGTCGAAACCCTCGAACACGATTCCCGTGTAGTAGGCGAGGCCGCGCACGATCGAGGCGTCGAAGACGACGCGATCCGAAAGCCCGTAGGCGTCGAGCAGTTCGAACAACCGGGTGACCTCGGCGGCGGCCGTCGAGTCGGCGGGCGCGTGCTTCGCGGCGTCGTCGAAGTCACGCAGCGAGAGCCAGTCGACGACGAAATCCGCCCCCGCCGTGTCGAGCCCGATGGCTCCCTGCGGGTCGACGAGCAGATCCTTGACTGCGTCGGCTCCGATCTTGTCGAGCTTGTCGATCGCGACGCACAGCGGAGTGAACGCCTCCGGCCGTCCGCGCAGAACCGATTCGCACAGCGTTTCTTCGAGGAGCGCGCGACTGTTCACCCGCACCCGTGTGGCGGCCTCCGCGAGCCCCATGCGGTCGAAGCAGTTGAAGATCGCCGCGATCAGCTCGGCTTCGGCGGTGACCGACGGTTCGCCCCAGATGTCCATGTTCCACTGGTAGTGCTCGCGCTTTCGGCCTCGGGTCATTCGCTCGTAGCGCCAGCACTGCGGCACGCTGAACCAGCGCAACGGGAATTTCAGCGCACCGCGGCGAGCCGCGACCATGCGTGCAACCGAAGGCGTGATTTCCGGACGCAGCGCGAGCCGTCGGCCGTGCAGCTCGAAGTGGTAGAGCTGCTCGACGATCTCCTCACCCGCTTTGCGAGTGAACAACTCCTCGTGCTCGACCACCGGCGCGTCGATTTCCTCGAAGCCGAACTGGCGTGCGACCGCCCGGAAGTGGCCGAAGATCCAGTCGCGCAGCCGCAGGTCCTCGGGATAGAAGTCGCGTGTGCCGCGCGGAGGCTGGAGAGAAACCTTGCTCATGGGCTTTCCATTATCATACCCGGGCCCGCTGAGCCCGGGGTGCTGTCGATTCGCGTGGGAGATTGCTAAACCACGGAATCCGCTCGAGGAGATTCCATGCAAGTCCGCCCCGGATTCACAGCCGTTCTCGCAGTCGTCGTGTGTATCGTCGCAGCCTGCGGCGCCGATGAAAAGCCGACTCCCGCAACTCCCGCCGCGAAGCCCCCGGCAGCGGCGG
>Ga0055476_10000003_pt1 | contig 53625 bp, 38 predicted proteins | sample Muzzi_CordC_D2_FD_57682 | JGI IMG/M metagenome (GOLD analysis project Ga0055476, IMG submission 57682) | Wetland microbial communities from San Francisco Bay, California, USA, that impact long-term carbon sequestration - Muzzi_CordC_D2 | ecosystem: Environmental > Aquatic > Marine > Wetlands ... | reverse complement strand
GTTGCCGCGGCGCCGTTGCCACCTCGTGCTCTCGATCTCCGCCGGCAAGGACACGGATTCGATCCTCGCATCGCTGCTTCCGGGTGCCGACATCGTGACCGTCACCTGCGCGCAACCACTGCGATCACTCACGCCGGAAGCGCTTGCGGCCGCCGTGCGGAAGCTGGATCCGGAGCTCGAACTTCGGATCGTGCCGGACCCGCAGCAGGCCGTGCGGGCCGCCCGCGCCGAGCTCGCCTGCGATGATCTGTTGTGCGCCACGGGCTCGGTCTATCTGGCGGGAATCGCGCGCGGAGTACTGAGCGAGCCGTCGAGCGGAGCATTCGGCCGGGGCGTGCGTGGAGGCAGCTGACCGCGACGACGAGGCGGCCTTTACCGCAGTCGTGCACGAGAACCTGCCCCGCAACTTCGCCGCGCACCTCGCTCATGGTCTGCTCGGGCAGACGGGCATGCGGCTCATCAATGCGCCGACCTTCGTCCCCCTCTACATCGCGAACCTCGCCGGCTTCGATGCCGCCGCGGGCATCGCCCGCGGGTTGCAGTACTTCGGGATGTTCCTGTCGCCCGTCCTCGGCGCAACCCTGATCGAACATCGGCGCAAGGTACTTCCGGTCGGCTTCGCGATCGGCGCGGCCATGCGCCTCCAGATCCTCGCGCTCGCGCTCGCCGGACTGCTGCTGCCCGACCCCTGGCCCCTCGTGTGCGCCTGGCTCTTCCTGTCGCTGTTCGGCTTCTTCCTCGGGATCCAGGGAGTCGTGTTCCACACGCTCGTCTCGAAGGTGATCCCGGTCGAGCGCCGCGGCACGCTGATGGGCCTGCGCAATGCGCTGGCGGGAATCACGGCCTCGCTTGCCGCCCTGTACGCGGGCCCGATGCTGATCGCCGCAAACGCGCTCGGGAACGGTTATGCGGCGACCTTCCTGTTGGCGTTCGTGCTGACCTCCGTCGGGCTGGCGATGCTCCTGTTCGTGCACGAGCCGCCGTCACCGCAGGTGCGGGAACCCTCGCAGGTTCGCGAGCGGCTGCGGCAATTGCCTGCCCTGTTGCGTTCCGATCGCCCCTTCACGCGCTATTTCATCGCTCGGGCGATGGCGACGATCGGCCGCATGGCGGTGCCGTTCTACGTCCTCGACGCCCGCGGTCGTTTCGACATCGGCGGCGCCGAGCTCGGCGCGATCAGCGGTGCGTTCATTCTCTTTCAAAGCCTCGGTCCGCTGCTCGGGGGCGTGGTCGCCGACCGTCGCGGCTTCCGGTTCGTGTTCCTCGTCGCCCTGGCGACCTGGATGCTCGCCGTGGTCGCGCTCATGAGCGCGAACGATGCCGTCGGACTGATCTTCGTGTTTGCGGCTCTCGGCGCGGGACTGGGGGGGTTCCAGATGTCGGCCCAGAATCTGGTGCTCGAGTACGGGTCGCGGCGAAACCTGCCGATGCGGATCGCCGTCGCGAATTCGGCATCGGATCTCGTCGCGGCTTTCGGCGCGTTGCTCGGCGGAGTGCTCACGTTCTTCGTTTCGTTCGACGCGATCTTCACGATCGCGCTCGCGTTCCAGGCGACGGCGCTGGTCGTCGTCGGGCTCTGGGTCGACGAACCGCGTAACCGACACAGTTGAACCGGCGCCGCGGAAGGCGGCGACCTCCCGGTTGCCCGGAGTGGGGGGCTGGGCGCTTCGGATCTCGACGGGGGCGGAAGATGAATGCGCCCGGGCCGGCACCTCGCGATTGCTCGCGAGGGGAGGGGTTGTCGGCCCGGGCGCAATGCTAAGCGGTTGCTCTGATTGACCTGATCGAGAGCAAGTCGCGTGCCAGCAGTGCCCGATTCCGAGCGATTCCCGTAAGTCCGCAGACCAATTGTGTTCTCGATCACGTAAATTCGAGACACCGGCAATTGGCAGGCAATCAGCAACCGGCAATGGCCGCATTTTGTGTCTCGAAGAACGAATCGCGCGCGAGTCTTCGTGTCAGTTGCGCAGTCGTTGCACGATGGCGAGCGTGTGTGCGGGTGTCGTTCCGCAACAACCGCCGATGAGGCTCGCACCGCTGTCGCGCCAGATCGATGCAAGTTCTGCGAGTTCGGACGGCTCGAGTGGCTCGCTGTGTTCGCCCGCGGTCGTCGGTGCTCCGAGATTGGGATAGAGGCCGAACGGTCGCGCCGCGTCGCGCAGAACCGCGAGGCAGGCTGCGGCGTTCGACGCGGGCAGGCAGTTGACCAACACGGCGTCGGGCCCTGCCGGCGCGATGCGATCGAGCGCCGATTGCAACGACTCACCGGACAGCAGCCGCGCGCCGCTCCAACAGACGAAGCTCACCAGGCTCGGCAGCCCCGTGGCGCGGGACGCTCTCAACGCCGCGAGCGCCTCGCGCCCGCTGTTCATCGTTTCGATCAGGATGCCGTCGACTCCCGCAGCGGCGAGGTGCCCGGCGTGTTCCGCGTGCTCGCGTGCGAGCTCGCGATCGCTCGGAACGAGGTCCGGGCGAAAGCAGTCTTCGAGGGGCGGCGCGGAACCGACGACGAAGACTTCGCGGCGGGCGGCGCCGTCACGCGCCGCACGACGCGCGATCTCGATCGCAGACCGGGTGAGCTCTTCGGCGCGTCCTCCGATGCCGCCGCGCTCGAGGGCCCGCCGCTGGGTGCGAAAGGTGTTCGCGGTGATGACGTCGGCGCCCGCATGCACGTAATCGCGGTGGATCGCGGTCACGAGTTCGGGCGCTTCGATCAGTGCTCGAGCCGACCACAGCGGCAGTCCGGTCGCGGCTCCCCGGCGTTCGAGTTCGGTTCCGGTCGCGCCGTCCAGCACGAGCAGGTCGCGCCGGGCGAGGCGGGTGGCGAGCGACGAGCCGTTCGGTTGCATCCGGATCCCCGAGTCAGCGAAGCCCCCAGCGTGAAGGACTTCCTCAGCCGGATCAAGCGCTTCGCAGGCCGACGCCGGCCCGATCCGGGTCTGGTACCTTCCTGCGCGGATCGGCCCGGCCAGCGGCCGTCCGGCCGATCGATTCCACCCCTCCACGGAGACTCCGAAGCCGTGATGACGAATCCCCGTCCCGCCATAGCCGTGGTCGGCGCCGGACTCGCCGGACTTGCCTGCGCCTGCGAGCTGACCCGGCGCGGATTCGACGTGGCGGTGTTCGAGCGCGAATCGCATCCGGGTGGCCGTGCGCGCAGTGAGAAGGTCGACGGGTTCACGCTCGAGGCCGTCGGTCCGCTCGTATCCGGCGGCGACCGTCGTCTGCTCGCGTGGATCGATGCCGTCGGGCTCAGCGACGAAATGTTGCCGCTTCGGCCGGTGCTGACGATGCTCGCAGTCGGTGACAAGCTCGCTACGGTCGAATCCGATGGGCTGATCGACATCGCACGAACTCCCGGCATTCGCCCGCGCGAGGCGCTTCGGTTGATTCGCCTTCCACGCCTGATCGCGCGCTACGGGGACCGCCTCGACTACGACGCGCCCGAGCGCGGTGCATCACTCGACGACCGCAGCCTGGGCGACTTCGGACGCCTGTACTTCGGGAGGAGCGTTCTGTCGCACTGGCTGGCGCCGCGAGTCACGGAGACGAGTCTCGGTCGCGCCGACGACCTCAGCCGCGTGTTGTTCCTGAGGCGCTTCCGGTCGCACGGCAACGCGCGATCGGGTTTGCTGCGCTCCGGGATCGGCGAGATTTCGGAGAAGGCAGCGGGCGGACTGGCCGTCACCTACCGGGCCGAAGTCGAACGCATCGAATCCGGAGCCGACGGCCGGATCAGCATCGACGTGAGGGGTGGAACCCGAGCGCGTTCATTCTCGCCCGACGCCGTGGTCGTCGCGACGCCGGCACCCGAAGCCATGCGCATCGCGGCGCCGTCTCTCGTCACCGCCGAGCGTGAGAGCCTCGACGACGTGCCCTATCGACCCGCGCTCAGCCTCGCGGTCGGCCTTCGTCGGCCCTTCCATCCGCACCCGCAGCACATCCTGCTGCCGCACAGCGAGGGCTCGCCGCTCGAGTCGGTGTTGTTCGAGCCGGGTGTGGTGGGCGGTCGAGTTCCGGACGGTCGGGGGCTCGCGCTGTTGCACGCGACCGGAGCCTTCAGCGAGGCGACGTTCGATGCGCCCCAGGAGACGCTCGTGAAGGAGTTCCTGACCGCCTTCACGCGCATCCATCCGGGTGCCGAATCCGCGGTGATGTTCACGAAGCTCTTTCGTGTGGCGCGCGCGTTGCCGTCCTTCGACGTCGGGCGTTACCGAGCGATCGCAAAGTTCGAGCGCGTCCAACGCGAGCTGCGCGGCGAAGGCCGTCGGCTCTACTTCGCCGGCGACTACCTGATGGACCCGTCTCTCGAGGGTGCGGTGGCGTCCGCGCACCGCGTTGCTGCGGCGGTCGCCGAAGATCTCGCTTCACCTTCCTGATACGCCGGCGAGGTGCACCGCAGCCGCCGAAATCGACATGGACAGCGGCTGCCGAAGTGGCAGAATCGGCCGTCGGGCGCCGTCACGCCCCGTCCCTGCAGCCGCGACGCGCTCGCAGACATCCGTGCCAGGAGCTGGAAATGAGTGATCTCGAAGAATTCCGTCGGGAAACCCGAGATTGGTTGGAGGCGAACTGCCCACCGTCGCGGCGGCGCTTGCGCGACGGTGAAGTCGCTCCGGCCTGGGGTACGCCCGAGCTTTACGAAGAAGTCGAGCGCTGGAAGAAGCTGATCTGCGACAAAGGCTGGTCGGCCCCGAGTTGGCCGCGGGAATACGCCGGCGGCGGTCTATCGACCGCAGAGGCTCGGGTACTCGCACAGGAGATGGCGCGCCTTGGCTGCGTTCCACCGGTGGGCGGCTTCGGCATCCACCTGCTCGGACCCGTGCTGCTGGAGTTCGGAAACGAAGACCAGAAGCGGCGCTTCCTGCCCGACATCGTTCACGGGCGCGTGAACTGGTGCCAGGGTTACAGCGAGCCCGGTGCGGGTTCCGACCTGGCCGCGCTCCAGACTCGCGCGGAACTCGATGGCGACGAATACGTGATCAACGGTCAGAAGATCTGGACCACGAGTGCACATCTGGCCGACTGGATCTTCTGCCTCGTGCGAACCGACCCGGAGGCCGCCAAGCACGACGGCATCAGCTTCATCCTGTTCGACATGAAGAGCCCGGGTGTGAGCGTGAGCCCGATCCAGCTGATCAGTGGTGCCTCCGACTTCTGCCAGGTGTTCTTCGACAACGTGCGTGCGAAGGCCGAAAACCTGGTCGGCGAGAAGAACGGCGGCTGGACGATCGCGAAGCGACTGTTGCAACACGAACGCAGCGGTCTGTCGGGAATGATGGGTGGCGGAGCGAGCGGATCGAAGCCGCCGAAGAGCGGCAAGCGGCAAGTTCCGACGTTCCGGGGCATGGCCGATGCCGCCGAGCCGTATCTCGGTCGGGACGAGCACGGTCGTCTGGCCGATGCCCGCCTGCGCGACGAGATCGTGCAGCTCGAGATGGACGGCATCTGCTTCGGGCTCACGATGAAGCGCAGCAGCGAGGCCGCGAAGGCGGGGCAGGGGCCCGGCCATACCGTTTCGATGGCGAAGTATTACGCGAGCGAGTCGAACAAGCGGCGCCAGGAGCTGATGGTGTCGATCATGGGCAACCGATCGCTGGGGTGGGAAGGCGAGGGGTTTGATCCAGCCGAGTTGGACCAGGCGCGGTCCTGGCTGCGCTCGAAGGGGAATTCGATCGAGGGCGGTACGTCCGAGATCCAACTCAACGTGATCGCGAAGCGCGTGCTGGGTCTGCCCGACTGAACGCACTCCGGAAGATCCGGAAACGAGGAAGCCGATGCCGCTTGTGCCGACCGAAGAACAGGAAATGTTGCGCCAGACCGCGCGCGAGTTCGTCACTGAACACACGCCCGTGAAGCATCTGCGAGCGCTGCGCGATTCGAAGGATCCCGTAGGGTACTCGACCGAAATCTGGAAGCGGATGGGGGAACTCGGCTGGACCGGCATCACGCTGCCGGAGGAGTACGGCGGAAGCGGTCTCGGCTACGCCGAACTGGGGATCATTCTCGAGGAGTGCGGTCGAACGCTCACACCGGAGCCGTTGTTGGCTTCGGTCGTGCTCGCCGCCGAGGCGCTCGCGTTGGGCGGAAGCGAGGACCAGAAACGCGAGCTGCTGCCGCGGGTCTGCAGTGCCGAGCAGACGCTCGCGTTGGCCTTCCAGGAGAGTGGGCGCTTCCATCCCTACCGCACCGCAACCACGGCGACCTCGACGAACGACGGCTACCGCATCAGCGGTTCGAAGCAATTCGTCTTGAACGGCCACATGGCCGATCATCTCATCGTGGTCGCGCGCACTTCCGGTGCCGAATTCGACCGCTCTGGCCTGTCGTTGTTCCTCGTCGATCCCGGCTCCGCCGGGGTCGAGGTCACGCGCCTCTCGATGGTCGACAGCCGCAACAGTGCGCGCGTGGTGCTGTCCGGCGCCGAGGTCCCGGCCGCGAACCTGCTGGGAGCGGTCGGCGACGGTGCGACGATTCTCGATCCGCTCTTCGATCGGGCGACGGCGGCGGTGTGTGCCGAAATGCTCGGCAGCGCGAGCGAGGCCTTCGAACGAACCGTCGAGTACCTGAAGACACGCGAACAATTCGGCTGCCGAATCGGCAGCTTCCAGGCACTCAAGCATCGCGCTGCGTTGATGTTCTGCGAGCTCGAGCTGTCGCGTTCGATCGTGGCGGATGTGTTGTCGGCGATCGACGAGCAGCGCGAGGAGTTGCCGACGCTCGTCTGCACCGCCAAGGCGCGCCTGTCGGATACGGCGGCGCTCGTGAGTCGCGAGGCGATCCAGATGCACGGCGGCATCGGAATGACGGACGAGGAAGAGATCGGATTCTTCCTCAAGCGCGCTCGCACTGCGGAGCTGTTTCTCGGCGATGCCCGCTATCACCGCGACCGATTCGCAGCGCTGCAGGGATTCTGAACCCCGGGCTCAGCCCAGCGTCGCGATCGTTACGCCTTCGCCGCCTTCCGACTGCGGGGCGGCGGCGAAGGCGGCGACGTAGGGTGAATTCGCGAGGAAGCGGCGCACGGCGTCGCGGAGTGCGCCGCTGCCGACGCCGTGAACGACGGTCAGGATCTCCCGGTTCGCGCGTGTTGCACGGTCGAGGGCTTCGAGCAGGCGGTCCTCGGCTTCGTCGACCCGCAGGCCGCGCAGGTCGCAGCGGTTTGCGTCTCCGGAGACGGCGCCGCTCTCGAACGAAGCCTCCGGGTCGGCCGGGATCACCGCGATTCGCGCGGGTGTCGCGCCGATCGCTTGCCTGGGCAGCGCGCGGATGCGTTCGCGCGCGACCAGCAGTCGCGCGCCGCCGATCCGGACCGCGACGCGGCCGCGTCGATCCGGCAGCGCGTCGAGCTGACCGCGTCCCGCCCCCGTGACTTCGACCGGGTCCCCCGCGCGCATTCGCCGCCAGTCGACCGCCTCGTGTTCGTCTCCCGGGGTCGCGACGGCGCCGGTCGCCTGCTCGCGATCGTGGGTGCGCCTCTCGAGTGCGAGCAGGCGCTCGCGCGCACGGGCAGCATCCTGGGCGGTTCCGCCGCGTTGCAGATCGCGAATCACACCGGCCACCTGCGCGTGCGCCTCGCCGAAGATCCGGTCGAGGTCGTCGCGCATCTTCCGGTACAGTACGTCGCGGCGATCGCGCAGCTTCTCGAGTCGCGCCTGGTGTTCGGCCCGAGTGCTCTCGGCCGCTTCACGGATCTGCGCGACTTCGAGCTGCTCGCGTTCGAGCGCGGTCCGGCTTGCGCTGAGCTCGGCCAGGACCCGATCGAGCTGGCGGTCCTCGCGCTCGAGAATCCGATTGGCGCGCTCGAGCACGTCGCTGCGCATGCCCATTCTCGCAGCGACCGCCGTGGCGGACGACGCGCCCGGGAAACCCGTCTTCAAACGATAGGTGGGTTCGAGCGTATCGGGGTCGAATTCGACGCTCGCGTTCGCGAAGCGGTCGTCGACTTCGGCGAGTTCCTTCAACAGGTTGTAATGGGTGGTTGCGATCGTCCGGGCGCCCGCGTCCGCGAGCGCTTCGAGCACCGCCTGCGCGAGCGCCGCTCCCTCGCCCGGGTCGGTGCCGACGCCGACCTCGTCCAGCACGACCAGCGTTCGGGGCGTCGAGCGGTCGACGATCCGTGCCAGGTTGCCCATGTGGGCCGAGAAGGTCGAAAGGTGCTCGCGGATGTCCTGTTCATCGCCGATGTCGGCAATCACTTCGTCGAACAGGTCGACGCGTGCGCCTTCGGCTGCGGGAACGAACAGACCTTCCGCGACGAACAGCGCCGCGAGTGCGGCGGCCTTCATCGCGACCGTCTTTCCGCCCGCGTTCGGCCCCGAGATCACCAGCGTGGTGAAAGCCTCTCCGAGCGCAATGTCGTTGGGAACGACTTCATTCGGGTCGATGAGCGGGTGGCGAAGCTGCGGCAGCCGCAGCACGCCTTCCCGCCCGACTTCAGGCGCGACCGCATCGAGCTCCACCGCATAGCGCGCTCGCGCGAATGCCGCGTCGATGTGAGCGGCCGCGCGAATGCCGGCCTCGATCGCGTCGGATTCGCGTGCCGCACGCTGGCTCAAGTCGCGCAGGATCCGACGGATCTCGCGATCGATCTCGATCTCGGCGCGCTTGCGTCGGTTGTTCAGTTCGACGAGCGCGTCGGGCTCGATGAAGACCGTGTTGCCGGAGCTCGATGCGTCGTGGACGATGCCGCGAACGCTGCCTCTCGCATCGGCGCGAACCGGCAGCACGAAGCGGTCGTTCCGGACCGTGTAGTACTTGTCGGTGAGCCGCGAAACGGTGTCTGCGTCGCGCAGGAACTGCTCGGCGCGATCCTTGATCTCCGCCGACAGTCGATGGGAGATGCGTCGGGCGTCGGCGAGCGTCGTCGATGCCGCGTCCGAGATCTCTCCGGCCGCATCGATGCAGCGCGAGATTGCGTCGGCGAGGTCGCGCTGCTCGGCGATCTCCTCTGCGCGCTCGGAGAGACGCGGCGCATCGTTGCTGCGTCCCAAGAGGAAGCGCCGGGTCGCGTGCAGCCCGGCGATCGTTTCGCCGATCTCCTGCAGCTCGCGCGGCGAGAGCGTGCCGTCCTTGCGTGCTCGCGCGAGCGGTTCGCGCAGGTCCCGTACGCCGGCGAGCGGCGGGCGGCCTGCGGCGACGAGCACGCTCCGTGCCTCGCCGGTATCGGCGAGGCGGCCGTGTGCCATGGCGAGCGCATCGCCGCCCGCTGCCGCCAGCGCGTAGGATTCCGCGGGCCTCGCAACGATCAGCTCGCGGCCGGCGGAGGTTTCGGCGTGCTCGACAAGACGCGAAAGAACGTCTGCCCATTCGAGCTGTTCCAGCGTCTTCTGCGATGTGCCGTAGCTCATCTGCTCATTCTAGGGGCTGTGGTCGGTATTCACTCCCGGCCGCCGTCGACCGAAGGATGCTGAATGGGAAAATCCGAAGCGACCGAAGCCGTGCTGGAATCGACCCGCGAACTCTCGAATTTCCGCATCAAGGAGATCCTCGAGGCGGTCCACGCCGAAGACCGAAACGCTCTCGAAGCCGTGGGCGCGGTGTTGCCGAGCATCGAGCTCGCAGCCGAAGTCCTGATCTGCGCGCTGGAGGGTGGCGGCCGTTGGTTCAACGTCGGTGCCGGGACGAGCGGGCGGATGGGAGCGCTCGACGCCGCCGAGATTCCCCCGACCTTCGGACTCCACCCCGATCGCGTCCAGGCCGTGATCGCGGGCGGCGAACGGGCGCTGCTGCGGGCGGTCGAGGGCGCCGAAGATGATGCGGAGGCAGCGCACTGGGAGCTCCGGAAGCGCGAGCTCGGGCCGGGGGATGTCGTGCTCGCGATCTCGGCGAGCGGCGAGACCCCGTTTGCACTCGGGAGCTTCGACATCGCACACGAAGTGGGCGCTCGCCGACTTGCGCTCACCTGCAACCCCGAGTCGTCGCTCGCGGAGGCGGCCGAAATCGCCATCACGCCGATCGTCGGTCCCGAGGTGATCGCGGGCTCGACTCGGATGAAGGGCGGGCTCGCGCAGAAGATGGTGCTGCATCTGTTGTCGACGAGCGTGATGGTGCGTCTCGGCCGGATCGAGGGAAATCTGATGACGAACATGATTCCGGCTTCGGCGAAGCTGCGGGAGCGTGGAGCTCGCATCGTGATGGAGCTCACCGGAGTCGACGCCGCAACCGCAGCCGACCTGTTCGAGTCGGCCGGCGGCAATGCCGCTGAGGCGGTCGAGATCGCGCGCCGGCGAATCTGAGGCGGCGCGAACCGGCTGGGAGGGGGATCGTGCGGTTAGAGCGCGCGGATTCCGGTGATGTGCTCGCCGAGAATCAGCGTGTGAATGTCGTGGGTCCCCTCGTAAGTACGAACCGTCTCGAGATTCACCATGTGGCGCATCGCCTGATAGTCGTCGACGATGCCATTGGCGCCCAGGAGATCGCGGGCGGCACGCGCGATTCGTAGCGCGATGTCGACATTGTTGCGTTTGATCATCGACACCATCGTGTGGTGGAGCTCGCCGCGGTCCTTGATGCGAGCGACTTGGAGTGCGAGCAGCTGTGCTTTGGTGATTTCGGTCAACATGTCGACGAGCTTTTCCTGGGTGAGCTGCTTGCCTGCGAGTGGGCCGCCGGCAACGGTGCGATCACGCGAATAGCGGAGCACCTCGTCGTAGCACGCCATCGCCGCGCCGATCGCCCCCCAGCCGATCCCGAAGCGCGCCTGGTTGAGACAGCTGAGCGGCCCCTTCACGCCGCGGATGCCCGCGAGCCGGTTCTCGTCCGGAACTTCGACTTCCTGGAGGAAGATCTCGGAAGTGACCGAGGCGCGCAGCGAGAACTTGCCCTTGATGTCGCGTGATTCGAAGCCCGGGCGGTCCGTCTCGACCAGGAACCCCAGGACCTCGTCGCCTGCGCGAGCCCAGATGATCGCGACGTCCGAGATGGAGCCGTTGGTGATCCAACGCTTCGTTCCGTTCAGCACCCAGCGCCCGCCGCGTTCTTCGGCCTTCGTGAGCATTCCGGCGACGTTGCTGCCCGCATCGGGCTCCGTCAGTCCGAAGCAACCGACGGCGGTTCCAGCGGCGAGTCGGGGGAGCCATTGCTGCTTCTGCTCCTCGGAGCCGTAGGCGTGGATCGGGAACATCACCAGCGAACCCTGCACCGACACGAACGATCGCAACCCCGAATCGCCGCGTTCGAGTTCCTGCATCACCAGGCCATAGCCGACGTTGTTCATGCCCGCGCAGCCGTAGCCGGATAGATTCGCTCCGAACAGGCCCAGCCTTCCGAGCTCCGGAACGATCTCCATCGGGAAGGAGCCGTCCCGGCGAACGTGCTCCTGCAGCAGTGGCAGGAATTCGCGGCTTACGAACTCTCGGACAGTGGAGCGAACGAGTCGCTCTTCCTCCGACAGCAGCTCATCGATTCGGAGAAAGTCGACGCCGTCGAATGCGATCATGGGTGGACTCCGCTGTAAGTCGCAGCAGCAGGCTAGCTCGCAGCTTCGTTCCTAGGAAGCAGCCGGTTGTCCGATTCGCCGGTGACGCGCCAGCCGGTGCTCCGCAAAAAGAAGGCCCGGTGGTTGGTACCACCGGGCCTCTCATCGGTCAGCTGACCGTGCGGGCCGTGACCCGTCCGAAGCAAGCCCCCCGCCTGCATTCGGAAGGGCCGACCACTGCGGTCGGACCCGCAATCGGTCAGCTGGCTCTTGCTTGGCCGCCCGCGCCGCTCGATTTCTCGAGTTCGCGCAGCTTCTTGTTGATCTGGTTCAGCTTGCGGTCGACGCGCCGCAGATCGCTCTGGGACGCGATATTCAGCGCCTCGAGCAGGCTGTCGACGCTCTTCTCGATCTGCTTTGTGACATCATCGACGGCGCTCTGGGCCCGTTTGATGTACGGATTCTTCTTGAGTTCCTTGCGCAGTCGACTGACCTGCTTCTCGGTTCGCTTCTCGAGGCTCTTGCGCTGGGCCCGGAACCTCTTCTCGGCCCGCTTCTGCGCTTTCTCGAAATCACTTTCGAGCGAGGAAACGACCTCGCGAACGCGCTCGACGCTGTCCTGAACGATGCTGGCTTGCTGTGCCATGACTATCCCCCCTCCTTCGCGGAGGCTCCCGGGTGGAGATCAGGCGGGATCGCTCCGTGCGTGAACGATCGCATTATAACACAGTGCGTTATTGCGTCAATATCTCTCCGCGCAGTAAAAATATGATCTAAATCATAGTGTTGAGAAGCGATTCGCTGAATCAAGAAAGACCATCAACGCACTGCGGCACGCAGTCTAGAGGCGTGCCACCGCACTCGACCACGAGAACCCGGAGCCGAACGTCGTCATCGAAAACAGCTGCCCGGGGGCGAGCCGCCCGCTGCGAATCGCCTCGTCGAGCAGCATCGGGATCGAGGCCGCCGAGCAGTTGCCGTACTTCTCGATGTTGTTGATCCGCTTCTCTTCGGGGATGTCGAGTTGATTGGCGACGTACTCGTTGATGCGCAGGTTGGCCTGGTGGAACAGGAAGAGGTCGATGTCTTCGAGCTTCAGACAGGCCGCGTCGAGTGTCTCCATCAGGACCTGCGGCATGCGCTTGACCGCGTGCTTGAATACGAAACGTCCCTCCATCTTCGGGAAATGCCGTCGCTCGTCGATCATCGCGTGGTCGATTCGGACCGGTGTATGGCCCGACGCCGGTCCTTCGATCCAGAGCTTCCGGGCGAGCTCGCCCTGTGCGTGAAGCCGCACTTCGATCAACCCCGCGTCGTCGCTCTCGTCGTTGTTCGCTTCCAGGATCACGGCGCCGGCACCGTCGCCGAACAGGACGGCGACGTCGCGTCCCTCATCGGAGAGATCGATTCCCGTCGAGTGAACCTCGCAGCCGACGACGAGGATGCGCCCATACATCCCGGACCGGATGAATCCGTTCGCGACCGCGAGCGAGTACACGAAGCCACTGCACTGTGCGCGCAGATCGAAACAGGGAATTTCCGAGGCGCCGAGCGCCTCGTGGAGGAAGAAGGAGGTGCCCGGGAAGTCTGCTTGCGGCGACAGTGTCGCGAGCACGATGCAGTCGATGTCCGAGATTTCGAGTCCCGCTGCTTCGAGTGCACCTTCGGTCGCCTTGTGAGCGAGGTCTGCGGGCTGCGTACCCGGGTCGATGTAGCGGCGCTCGCGGATGCCGCTGCGCTGCACGATCCACTCGTCGCTCGTGTCCATCAGCTTCGTGAGATCTTCGTTCGTGACGACTCGATCCGGAACGCACATCCCCGTACCGACGATCTTTGCGCGTGCGCTCATCTGCTTGCTCCCCCTTCGACCGCGAGCGCCGCCGATCTTGGCCTGCGCTCGTCGGCCGATTCCTCGCTCCAGAGGATCAGTTCCGCTCGGATCAACAGCTCTTGCAACCCCAGGCCCGTGAGTGCTGAAATTGCGACACCGCCGAAGCGATCCGCGAGGCTCCGGCCCGCGCCCGGCGGCAGTCTGTCGATCTGATTGAACACCAGCAGCTCGGGTATGTCCCGCCGGCCGATTTCATCGAGCACCTCGTGGACTGCGGCGATCCGCCGCTCGATGTCGGGTGCCGACGCGTCGACGACGTGGAACAGCAGATCGGCATCACTGAGCTCTTCGAGCGTCGAACGAAACGCGGTGACGAGGTCCTCGGGAAGGTCGCGAATGAAACCGACCGTGTCGGTGATGATGACTTCACGTTCGCGCGGAAAGCGAAGCCGGCGCGAGGTCGGGTCGAGGGTCGCGAACATCTTGTCCTCGACGACGACATCGCTCTTGGTGAGCGCTCGCAGCAGCGTACTCTTGCCCGCATTGGTATAGCCGACGATGGAGAGTACCGGAACGTCGCGCCGATTCCTCCTTCGGCGCCGTTCTTCGCGCTGTCTGCCGAGTTTCTCGAGTTCCTTCTCGAGCCGGCGTATGCGATCGCGTGTCCGCCGCCGATCGACCTCGAGCTTGGTCTCTCCGGGGCCGCGTCCTCCGATGCCACCCGCGAGCCGGGAAAGCGAGACATCCGCGCGTTGGGCGAGTCGGGGCAGGCGATAGCGGAGCTGTGCGAGTTCGACCTGGAGCTTGCCGTCCCGGGAGCGTGCGTGCTGCGCAAAGATGTCGAGGATGAGCTGAGTGCGATCGATTACACGCAGGTCGAGCCGATTGCTGAGGTTGCGAGCCTGGGTCGGCGTCAAATTCTGGTCGAAGATCACCAGGTCGATGTCGTATTGGAACGTCAGGATGTTCAGCTCCTGCAGTTTGCCCGAGCCGATCATCAGTTTGGGGTCCGGTTGTGGCCGATTCTGGCCGATCTCGAGCACGACCTCGACGCCCGCGGAGCGCGCGAGTTCCTTGAGTTCGTCGATCTGCATCGTGACGTCTTCCGCGCGCCGGCCGCCCGTCACCGAGACGAGCAGCGCTCGCTCGCAATCCGTGACTTCGTGGCTGCGATCCTGGCGTGCGAGCTCCTCCTCGAGCGCTCGGATGAACGCGCGGAAGTCGAAGTCGAGCTGGGCGGGCGGCGTCGGATCGAGGTACTGGATCGGTTCCTCGGTGCCGTGGGTTGCGCGCAGCGTCGCGACGTGAGCCAGGCCGGGCAACCCCTCCTCGCTGACGGCGAGCGAGACCATCGCGTCCAGGCGCAGCAGCACGAGGTCGGTCAGGTCGTCACGGGTAAGGCCTTCGTCGCGGAGGTTGGTGTGGATGCAGCGCAGACCGCGCAACCGACCGGCACCGGCGCGCATCCGGCCCCAGTCGGGCAGCTCGATCGAGTGGGCGTCTCCCACCATCACGTGGGTGACGGCACCGCGACGGTCGACCAGCACGCCGACCTGCCGGCCGCTGTCGCGGCTGAGCTCGGTCATCGCCCGGGCGAGCTCCTGATTGACGATTCGATCCGGGGGGATCCGGCGCCGCGCCAGACGTTCGAGCTGCCGAACATGGTGGGCCTTCAGGCCCTGCGTATTGCCGAAGATCTGGATGGGGTCCCCTCTCACCGTCGTGGGGCCACTCGGCATCGGCCGTACCGCCGCCCGGTCCTCACCCACGGCCTGAATCTAAAGAGGTGGCCGCAGGGAGGCAAGCTGGAAGTCGTCGTCCCCGAGGGGTAGACGCTCGCGACGACGCACATGCCGCGAGCGGTGTCGAATACCCTGCTCTTACGGCTGTCCGGTCGCCGCACTAACTTCCCGGATCGCGGCAACCAGCGTCCCCACATGGTCGGAAGACAAGGGTCAGACCGCGCTGACGAAGTGCCGAAGAGAGAGCTGCAATGAGCTCGGCGGAACGAAAACTCGCAATCCTGATCCTGGCCGCAGGGCAGGGCACCCGGATGAAGTCGCGGACCGCGAAGGTTCTGCACCCCATCGCCGGGCGCCCGATGCTCGACTATCCGCTGTCGGCCGCTGAGGCGCTCGAGCCGGATCGGATCGTCGTGGTGGTCGGGCGCGATGCCGAAGCCGTGCGCCAGCGCTTCTCCGGGCGGGCGGAATTCGTCCTGCAGCAACAGCAGCGCGGTACCGGGCACGCCGTCCTGGCTGCCCGCGACGCAATGGCGGACTACCGCGGCGACGTATTGATCTGCTACGGCGACACTCCGTTGCTCTCGACCGGGACGCTCCGCGCGATGGCCGATCGGCGGCGTGAGACCGGGGCGGATCTGTTGATGCTCACGGCGGACGTCGACGTTCCGGGTATCGTCGTGCGCAGCGCCGACGGCGGAGTGGTGCGAATCGTCGAAGCTCCCGACGCGACGCCCGGCGAGCTCGAGATCACCGAACGGAATACCGGTGTCTACCTGCTGGATTCGGAGTGGTTGTGGAAGACGCTGTCGCAAGTGGGCGACGACAACGAGCAGGGTGAAGTCTATCTGACGGACATCGTCGAGCTGACCGTCCGCGAAGGCGGGCGGATCGATGCGCTACGGCTCGAGGATTCCGACGAGGCGCTCGGCATCAACACTCGCGCGCAGCTCGCCGAAGCCGCCGCGGTGGTGCGCCGACGCAAGCTCGATCAGTTGATGGCGGACGGGGTGAGCATCGTCGATCCGACCGCGACCTGGGTGGATTTCGACGTCGTGGTGGGCAGCGACACGCTGATCGAACCCGGATGCGTGATCCAGGGCAACAGCCGGATCGGCAACGGAGTCCACCTGAAGCCCGGATGCATGATCGAGACCGGCTGTGAGATCGCGGACGATGTCGAGATGGGACCGAACGCACACCTGCGACCCGGGACCCGCCTCGGGAAGGGGGTCCGCATCGGGAATTACGTCGAGGTGAAGAACAGCGTACTCGGCGACGGCGTGAAGGCCGACCACCTGACCTATATCGGCGACGCGGACATCGGAGCAGGTGCCAGCTTCGGCGCGGGTTCGATCGTCGTGAACTACGATGGCATCGCGAAGCACCGCAGCAGGATCGCCGAGGGAGTCTTCGTCGGGTGCAACTCGAATCTGATCGCGCCGCTCGATCTCGAACGAAACGCATTCGTGGCGGCGGGATCTACGATTACGAAGTCGGTTCCGGCCGATGCACTCGCGGTGGCGCGTGCGAAGCAGAAGAACGTGGAGGGCTGGTCGGAGAGGCGCCGTGAGGCCGCTCTCGCCGAAAAGTCGAAAGCGGGGAAAGGCCCCGAAGAGACCTGAACGGTGCCGGCCGCGAGGCGTGGCCCAGCGGGAGTCGGTTGAATGTGCGGGATCGTCGGATATATCGGTCGCGAAGGACGCGCCATGGACGTTCTTGTCGACGGCCTGCGCCGACTCGAATATCGCGGCTATGACTCCGCCGGGGTTGCGATCTTCGACGGCAGCAAGATCGCCGTTCGGCGGGCCCTCGGCAAGCTTGCAAATCTCGAAGAAGCCCTGCGCGACGATCCGCTCCCCGGCTCGGTCGGGATCGGACACACGCGTTGGGCGACGCACGGCAAGCCGGCGGTCCGGAACGCACACCCGCACCGCAGCGGAAGGGTCGTCGTCGTACACAACGGCATCATCGAGAATTACCGCGCATTGCGCTCGGAGATCGAGGGAAGCGGGCGAATCCTCGAGTCGGAGACCGACACCGAACTGATCTCGCATCTGGTCGACATTCGGATCTCGGAGGGAGCCGACCTGCTGACGGCCGTACGCGATGCATGTGCGCGTCTCGAGGGTTCGTACGCACTGGCAGCGCTGTGCGAGGAGTATCCGGATCACATCGTCGCCGCGAAGAACGGCGGCAGTCCGATGATCCTCGGCATCGGGGACAAGCAGAACTTCCTCGCCAGCGACATCCCGGCGATCCTTCCCTACACGCGCCAGATGCTGTTCCTGGAAGACGGTGAGTTCGCGGTGCTTTCCGAAGACGGCATCCAGATCGTCGACGGCGACAATCGCCCGGTGGAGCGCGAGCCGAAGCCGATCCAGTGGGACCCGGTCTCCGCGGAGAAGGGCGGCTACGACCGCTTCATGCAGAAGGAAATCTTCGAGCAACCGCGCGCGATCGTAGACACCATCGGGACTCGCGTGAACGAGAGCGAAGGTACCGTCGATCTCGACGGCATCGAGTTCACCGCCGAGCAGATCGACAACCTGTCTCGGATCTATCTGGTTGCGTGCGGAACCGCGAGCTACGCCTGCATGGTGGGCAAGTATCTGATCGAGCGGCTCGCGGGTGTTCCGGCCGAAGTCGATCTCGCGAGTGAATTCCGCTATCGCGACCCCATCCTGGACGAGCGCTGCATGGTGATCCCGGTTTCGCAGTCGGGCGAGACGGCAGACACGCTCGCGGCGTTGCGGCGGGGCAAGGAATCCGGGGCCCGCGTGCTCTCGATCTGCAACGTGCGCGACGCGACGATCGCCCGCGAGAGCGACGACGTGCTGTACACCCATGCGGGGCCCGAGATCGGCGTCGCATCCACCAAGGCCTTCACGACCCAGATCGTTGCGCTCTACTTGTTGGCGTTGAAGATCGGTATCACGCGAGGGCGCATCGGCAGCCAGGAGGCGCGCGAGCGGATCGCCGAGCTGATGCGGTTGCCGCGCACGGTCGAGCAGACCGTGCAGCTGGATGAATCGGTGCGCGCAATCGCACAGAAGTACTTCCATTCCTCGGACTTCCTGTTTCTCGGCCGCGGCATCATGTACCCGATCGCTCTCGAAGGTGCGCTCAAGCTGAAGGAAATCTCCTATATACACGCCGAGGGCTATGCGGCGGGCGAGATGAAGCACGGTCCGATCGCGCTGATCGACGAAGACATGCCGGTTCTCGTGATCGCCAACAAGAGCTACGTGTACGAGAAGGTGGTCTCGAACATCGAGCAGGTCCGATCGCGCGACGGCAAGGTCATCGCGATTGCGAGCGAAGACGACGACGAAATCGCTGAAAAGGCGAGCGACGTGATCCGCATCCCGGATCTCGGTGAGCACCTCACCGCGATCGTGGCGACGATTCCCCTGCAATTGCTCGCCTATCACGTCGCCGTCCTCAAGGGAACCGATGTCGATCAGCCGCGCAATCTGGCGAAGAGCGTGACCGTCGAATAACCAGCGCCGCGCCTCGCCGTTTGCCAAGCATTGAGGGCCACGCCCGCGTCGATTACCTTGCGGGCGGCCATTCGACGAACCGCCGAATGGGAATTCGCCGGGGGCAATCGACGTGCAGGCCGAAGACATCCTGAAGGGCCTGAACGCCGAGCAACGAAGAGCCGTCGAGACCAGCGAAGGCCCGCTGCTCGTGCTCGCCGGCGCGGGCAGCGGCAAGACGCGCGTACTGACGCATCGCATCGCCTATCTGGTCGGTGTTTGCGGCATCCCGGCCGACGGCATCCTCGCCGTGACGTTCACCAACAAGGCCGCGGGCGAGATGCGCGAGCGGGTCCAGAAGCTGCTGGGCCCGACCTCCGAAGACCTGTGGGTGGCGACTTTTCACTCGACCTGTGTGCGGATCCTCCGACGCGACATCGGCCACCTCGGATATTCGCGCGGCTTCGTGATCTACGACCAGGCCGACGGTCTCGGCGTGATCAGGGATGCGCTGAAGCGCCACGGACTCGACCCGAAGGCTACGGAACCGCGTCGCATCCAGTGGCGCATCGACGAGTGGAAGAATGCCGGAATCGGGCCTGGGCGGGCAGCCGCGACGGCGACCGATATCGATACCGAACGCTCCGCCGAGATCTATCTCACCTACCAGCGGTTGCTCGTCGAAGCGAACGCGCTCGATTTCAACGACCTGCTCGTGAAGACCACCGAGTTGTTCGAAAGGTTCCCCGAGGTCCTGGCCCACTATCGTCGGCGCTGGCAGTACGTGATGGTCGACGAATACCAGGACACGAACCACGTCCAGTACAAGCTGGTGCAGCAAATCGCCGGTGATCACCGAAACCTCTGCGTGGTCGGTGATCCGGACCAGTCGATCTACGCCTGGCGCGGCGCCGACATCCGCAACATTCTCGATTTCGAGAACGACTACCCCGACGCGAAGACGGTCAAGCTCGAGCGCAACTACCGCTCTACGCAGCCGATTCTCGCTGGCGCGAGTGCGGTCGTTTCGCGCAACGTCGACCGGAAGAGCAAGGAGCTCTACACCGATCGCGAAGGCGGCGATCTGATCGAAATCTACGAAGCCGAGGACGATCGCCAGGAGGTTCGGTACGTGGTGCGGCGCATCCTGGCGGAGGTGCGCGGCGGTGACCGGTCGGGCGGCGACGTGGCGATCTTCTATCGAACCAACGCGCAGTCGCGTGTCTTCGAAGAGGAATTCCTGAAATACGACGTTCCGTACGTGATCGTCGGTGGCGTCCGGTTCTACGACCGTGCTGAAGTGAAGGATGCGCTGGCCTATCTGCGAATGCTCCTCAACCCCGTCGACACGGTTTCGCTCAAGAGGATCATCAACAAGCCCGCCCGCGGGATCGGCAAGACGACGGTCGATCGCGCCGACGATTTCGCCATTGCGAGCGGTATCACGCTGCTCGACGCCCTGCGTTCCGTGGCGGCGGGTGAAACCGGAGGGCGCTCCGCGCCCAAGGTTGCGGCCTTTCTCGCGATGATGGAGGAGCTGCGCCGCGACATCGACGGTCGGAGGCCTGCGGATGCGATCGCGCATGCACTGGATCGAACCGGCTATCTGCGGGCGCTCGAAGTCGAGGGAACGCCCGAAGCGGAGGCGCGGATCGAGAACCTGAAGGAGCTCATCGCGGCAGCGGACGATTTCGATCGGGCGAACGCCGAGATCGTCCAGGACGAACGCAGCGAGCTGGAGCTGTTTCTCGATCAGGTGGCCCTGGTATCCGACATCGATTCCTACGACCGCCGCGAGGATTGCGTCTCGCTGATGACGGTCCACTCCGCGAAGGGTCTCGAGTTTCCGGTCGTCTTCGTCGTCGGAATGGAGGAAGGCGTGTTTCCTCATTCCGCATCGATGCGAGACGAGAGCGGAATCGAGGAGGAGCGCCGACTGTGTTACGTGGCGATGACTCGTGCGATGGAGAAGCTGACGCTCACGTGTGCGGCGGAGCGCTTCCGTTTCGGATCACGGACCTACGGTGTTCCATCGAGGTTTCTCAAGGAGATTCCATCGCACGTGTTGGCATCACCGCGGCCGCGCAGGGCCGCTTCTGCACCCGCGCGCACGGCGGTGGATTCGAACCTCGATTACTCGTATGGCCAGGCCGAGGCGGGTGAGTCGTCGGAGCTCAAGCCCGGCCTCGCGGTCCGGCACCCGATATTCGGGCGCGGATCGATCGTTGCCGTTCTCGGGGCAGGACCCGGACAAAAGCTTCGCATCCGTTTCGAACGCGCGGGCGTGAAGACGCTCGTGGTGCGCTTCGCGAATCTCGAACTCGGCTGAATTTCCTGAAGGAGCGAAGACAGGGCGCCTCAGGTTTCGGCTTGCGAGTCGTCTCGCGGCGGCCCCTTGAGTTCCACCACATTCCCGTCCGGGTCGCGAACGTACATCGACGGGCCGTTTCCGTTCGCCCCGTATCGCTCGGACACCTCCCCGGGCTCGACGCCGTGGGATTCCAGCTGGGATCGGATCGCAGCCTCGTCGAATTCCTCGAGCGCGACCGCGAAGTGGTCCATGTTGCGAGCCTCCGACCGTGGTGCGTCGCCTCCGAGCCTGCCGAGCGGTGAGGCGACATCGACGAGGTCGATGAGGCATGTGCCGGCTCGAAGCTGGACCAGCCCCAGCGCGTCCAGGCGCCGTTCCTCGCTGCAACCCAGAACGTCGCAGTAGAAGTCGATCGAGGCCGCGAGGTCGGAAACGCGCAGCACGACGTGATCGAGACCTCGGATTCGGATCGCGTTCATCGGAATTCGACCTCGAAGTTTCCATCGTATGTGATCTGGTGGGGGCGAGTGATCCGTACCGACACGAAGGTCGGGTCGCCCTCCCTGTCGACGTGGCGACGAATCTCGACGCTGGACGGGTCGAGTGCACCCACCGCGGCGAGAAACTTCGGTCCGAATTCGAAGACCGCGAAGTCTTCGTCGAACAGCAGGTATACGTTGCGGGCGTTTCCCGAAAACCGCCAGGCACGGCCGGGTCGATTTGCGGAGCGCATCGCCCAGAACGGTTCGATTCGTCCGAGGTCGCGCGCGGCGAAGCGCAGCGGGCCGTCGAATCCCCAGTCGAGGCTCACGGCGACCGTGCCGGGGCGGCTCGACAGCTCCTGTGCGAACGCGTCCAGTGAATCCGACCAGCGCCCCTTCCCGCCGGTCGACCGCATGTGATCGAGGATGCGAGTGGTGACGAGGATGTTTCCGGCGACGAGAAGCGCGAGTGCGGCGACGGTCGCGGCGCGGCGAACGGCGCCCGACCGCACGTCGCGCCGCGAATGGATCCGCACGAGCACGAGCGCGACGACATATTGCGGAAAGGGGTAGATATTGAGCGCGTGATGGATTCGCACGGTTCTAGGGGTCAGGAAGATGCCGATCCCGATCAACAGGGTCGCCGCCCAGACGAATGCCTGGGCGGGGTCGAGCTCGCCCTGCCGACGGTCGCGCCACAGCACGGCGCCGAGATAGACGAGGGACAGCGTGAACACGACCAGGAATGGGCTGGAAGCCGCGCCCGACACCTGCGCCATTCGTTCGAAGCTCCCACCGGAGAGCATCAGCTCGTGGAAGTAGGAACCGTCGAGCGTCGCGGCGAAAGTGTGACTCTTCTCCGCCCAGTCGCCGGAACCGAGGCTCTGGCGTCGGAAGACGTTCCCGGTCGCCGACAGGGCTGCGGTCGCTCCCGAAATCATGGGTGCGGCGCCGAGCGCGAGGCCCAGCCCCGCCGGCAGCAGCTGGCGTCGCCAGGTTCGAATCGGCTCGCGAACGATCCGTGGAAAGACGAGCACCAGGGCCACGGCCGAGGCGGCGACGAAGACGCCGAAGTCGATCTTGTTGTACACCCCGAGCCCGAAGAGCAGCCCCCCGAGGAATGGCGGGACGACCCTTCCACACCGCCAGCCGAAGGTCAGCAAGTAGAGGCCCCCGCAGCGGCAGCAGAATCCGAGAGCGAAGGAGCCCCAATCGTGTCGCGCGGTGAAGAGGAAGCTCGGATCCGTTGCCAGCAGCAGACCGGCGACGATCGCGATGCGAATACCGAGCGTCTCCCGGGCCCAGAGCATCGCGAACAACAAGCCGACGAGCGCGATCGCGAACGTCGTGGCCCGCAGCGCGGGGACGCTCGCGCCGAAGACGGCGAAGACGGGAATCAGCAGCTGGCTCTTCAGCGCACCCATGTAGGGTTGCACCGCGGTCGGAAACCAGCCGCCGAACAGTCGGATCGTGCGGGCGCCCGGAATGGCGGATGGACGGCCGTCTTTCGCCAGGAATTGTACGGCGGGTTCCGCCTGGATGACCTCGTCATAGTACGTTCCCGGTACATCGAGATGGAAGCCCGCCAGCACGACCGCGAGCGTGCAGAGCAGCGCGAACATGATCGCGAGCGTTCGCACACCAGCGCGTCGAACTTCCGGGCGTTCATTCACCGGCAACGTATTCTCTCCCGGTTCCTTCCCTTGACCTTTCTAGTGCGGAAGCGCACGATCCCTCAGCTGCATCCGAAGGAGCGTTCCCTGACCGGCTCGGGACTCTACGAACGTAACGTCGTGGCACTCGATCCATCCACTCACCCGGCGGAGCGGGTTTCGCCGTGCCCCGTGTGTGAGGCCGAGAAGGCGTTTCCGCGATTCGTCGTCGATGGTATCGCGGCGCCGGTCGTCGTCTGCACTGAATGCGGCCTCGGTCGCTTTCATCCCAGTCCGGGAGTCGAGGAAGTACGTGCGCTGTACCCCGACGAATATTACGGTGAGCCGGGCCGGAAATTCCAGCCGCTGATCGAATCACTGGTTCGCCTGGTCGGCACTCGTCACATCGCCTTCCTGTCACGGAATCTGACGGCCGGCGCGAAGGTGCTCGATGTAGGCTGCGGCCGCGGTGTCCTGCTCGGCGCGCTCGCCGACCGCGGTTTCGAGGTCCACGGTCAGGAGATCAGCGCCGAAGCGGCTCGCGGTGCCGACCCGCGCGCGGAGATCCGGATCGCAGCGAGTGTCGCGGAAGCGGGTTATCCGGATTGCAGCCTCGACGAGGTGATCATCTGGCACGTCCTCGAACATCTGCCGGATCCGCGCGAGTCGCTCGAGGCGGTGCACAGGGCTCTCAAGCCCGGCGGTCGTGTGGTGGTTGCGGTCCCGAATTTCGAGAGCGCGCAGGCGCGCTGGACCGGTGCAGCATGGTTCCATCTCGACCTCCCGCGCCATCTCTATCAGTTCCCGGCGTCGACGCTGCGGCGGCTGCTCTCCGAAATCGGTTTCGAGGTGCTGTCGGAACATCACTTCTCGCTGCGCCAGAACCCGTTCGGGTGGATCCAGAGCGTTCTGAACTGCTTTCCGGGGCTTCCGCGTAACGGGCTCTATACGCTGCTGCATCGTCGCTCCCCGGACGGGGCGCTTCCGTTCGATGCGCGAACCCGATTCTGGCTGCGCTTCTGGTTGGTCGTCGGAGCGCCGTTCGGCCTGTTGGCGACCGTGATCGAGACGATCGCCCGCAGCGGCGCGACGGTTCACATGGTCGCGCGGAAGCGCACGGGCTGAGCCGCCGATCAACGCGCTCGTTCGACGAACGCGCGCCGTTCCCGATAGCGTGCGAGCCGGTCCGAGAATTCCCGCACCGACGCCTCGTCCCCGCGCTCTCGGCCGAGCCGGATCGCGCGCTCGAGGGTGCGGATCGCGTCGGCGAAGCGGCCGGCCGAGGCGTAGGCGGCGGCGAGGGTGTCGAGTACGGCCGGGTCGGAATGCTGCGTCAGGCGAGCCGCGTTTTCGCCGACGGCGATCGCGCGAGCGGGATCGCGAAGGCCGGCTTCGGGCGTGGTGGCCAGTACCCAGGCGAGGTTGTTCGAGACAGTGAGCAGATCGGACCGTAGCTGCAGTGCGATTTCGAATTCACTGATTGCGTCGGCGATTCGTCCCTTCTCGAGAAGGGCGGCTCCGAGATAGCTGTGGGCGATGTGGTTTCGCTCGGTGACGCGAAGCGCGTGCCGGAACAGCGCTTCGCTGTCGCGCCAGTGCCGCAGCTGGAGCGACGTCGCGATGGTGAGAGCCGCGATCACGCACGCGGCCAAGAGCGGCAGCGTGATTCGCGGCGCTTTCAGTCGAGCGCACAACTCGGGAACGCCCCACGCCGTCGCGATCGCGAGTCCGACCAGCGGAAGGTAGGTGTAGCGATCCGCCATCGCCTGGGATCCGACCTGGACCAGGCCGATCACCGGAACCAACATGCCGAGATACCACAGCCAGCCGACGGCGAGGTACGGGCGTTTGCGTCGCTGCAACCAGGCGACGGTGGTAATGGTGACGAGCAGCAGCGCCGACAACGCGACGCCGAACCAGGCGAGCGTTTCACCGGAATGCGGATAGAAGACCGCGAGGCCGGTCGGCCAGAGGCTTCTGCCGATGTACGTCGCATAGCTCGTGATCGCGTTTCCGAGGCGCGAGGAAGCGTCGAGCTGGTCGAGTGACGCGACCGCGCCGCCGGAGTCCTGTGCAATCAGCGTCAGGACACTGAAACCCGCGACCAGCGCGAACAACGGCAACTTCTCGACGATGGCGCTGCGAACCTTCGCGGCGTCGAAACGACCCGAGCCATCACCGCGCTCCAGCCGATGCAACGGCCAGAAATCGAGCAGCAGCAGCACGAACGGCAGCGTGACCAGCATCGGCTTCGCCATCAGGCCGAGCGCGGCGCAGGCGAATACACCGATGTTTCCGGCTGCGGTTCCACCGCGGTTGCGATTGCGTGCGTAGACACCGAGCGCCAGCGCGAAGAACAGCGCACTGAGCGGGTCCTTGCGCGCGGCGATCCATGCGACGGACTCGACGTGCAGCGGGTGGACCGCGAAGACGGCGGCGACGAATGCACTGCGCGGCGCATTGCGCGTCAGGCGCGCGAGTCCGTCGAAGAGCGCGAGGCTCGCGAGTGCGTGGAGCAGGATGTTGCTCCAGTAGAACCCGCCGGCTCGGGTGCCGTGCAGCTCGCTGTCGAGCATCCACGAGAGGCGGGTGAGCGGGAACCAGTTGGCGCCGTCGAAGCTCGAGAAGGCCCAGACCAGGCCATCGAGCGTCCAGCCGGCGAGTACGGGTGCGCTCTGTGTGATGTAGACGTTGTCGTCGTAGACGAGCCATGCGTGGTTCCGGATCGGCAGGAACGTGAGCAGCGCGAGCGAGGCGATCGCGGCCCCGAACGCCCAGTGTCGGAGTCGGGCTCGGTAGCTGCCGCCTTCGTCTACGGCCACGCCGGCATCCAGTCCGCCATGGCGCCCGGGGCTTCGAATCGCTGTCTTCCATTGCGGTCCAGAACCACGATGTGCGCCTTCGCGAGCGCTCGCTGATTCATGCTTCCGAAGTCTCCGACATCGGATTCCACGCGCGTCACCACGATGAATTCGCCGTCGGGTGACCAGCGCGGCGCGAGCTCGTTGTGATTCTTGGTGCGCTGAAGGCTGTGTTGGTGCGAGCCGTCTAGATTGGCGAGGAATACGTCCGACGATCCGTCTCGATCCGAAACGAATGCGATCTCGTCTCGCGCGGGCGACGGTCGCGCAGAGTGGTTGCCGTCGGCTCCTGCGATGATCGGGTAGGGGGAGCCGCCGACGGTTGCGATTCCAAAGACGGCGTAGTCGCTGCCCGCGACTGCGCGGCGCGTGTAGATGATTCGGGCTCCATCGCGAGAGAACCAGGCCTTGGAATCGTTCCACTCGGGATCGGTAGTAAGCGGTCTGGGATCCGCCTCCTCCGACAATATCCACAGATTCGAGCTCCCGGTCTGCCCCGCGAGGCGACGCTGGGCCACCAGCAGTCGCCCGTCGGGCGAGAAGTTCGGTCTCAGGAAGAAGTCTTCGGAAGTCGCGCGAGCGACGAGTTCGAGGCGGCGTTCACGCCAGAAGGCGAGTGCGACCCCGCTGCTCGGTATTCCGCCGCGAAATGCGAATGCGATCGATCGCCCGTCCGGAGACCAGGCCGGCCAACGTTCTTCGCGATTCGGTGTCGGCGGCAGCGGGGATTCCCGTCCGCTCACGGGATCCCACAGCACCAGATCGCTCGACCTTCGCTCTCCGGGGGGGGCGACCTGGAAGATCAGGCGGTTCGCTTGCTGCGACCAGTAGGGCCAGCGTTCGTCGCGCGCTGGCGTGAGGGTGACGGCCCGCTCTTCGCCGTCCGCGATGCGAGCTCGCACGATTTCGTTCGAGTCGCCGACGACCCGAACGAATACCAGGCCGCTGCTGGAGTGCGCGTGGCTGGTGTTGGGGGGTTCGTCACAACCGGCGACGAAGAACAGCAACGCGAGCAGCAGGCCGACGCCCGCCCGTCCTCCGGCAGCCGGAATTGCCGCACCCCTTGGCGGGAATTCTCCTTCGGGTTGGTAGAATATCCGGCGATGGAGTCTGAAGACGGAGCCGAAGGGGAGGCCGGTAACCGACCCGCCGCGCAGTCCGGAACTTCGCGAAGCGTCGCCGCGGCGCTCCTCCCGACCGGCTGGCCCTTTCTCGTGTATGCGGGCTTCGCGCTGCTCGACTATTGGATCTACCGCGGCGCGCTCGGAGGTCCGTTCTTCTCGGACGACATCGGATACATCGTCAGCAGCCCGTATACCCGCGATCTCAGCCCGCGCGGCATCGCGGCGATCTTCGACCCCTTCGGAGCCGCCAGCCTCTACACCGCGAATTACGCGCCGATTCATCTGCTTCTCACTGCCATCGAACGTTCCATCTTCGCAGGCGAGGTGCTCGGATTCCACCTCGTCAATATCGGGATCCATGCGCTCAATTCGACCCTGCTCGTGGCGCTGTTCCTGCGTTCGCGCGCGCCCGTCGCAGCGGCGCTGCTCGGAGGCCTGATTTTCGCGGTCCATCCCGCCAACGTCGAGGCCGTTGCGTGGATCTCGCAGCTGAAGACGAACGCGTCGCTCGCGCTGTCGCTGGGAGCATTGCTGGCGTTCTTTCGCCACCCGCTGTTCGCGACCTCGTTGTTCGCACTCGCCCTGCTCACGAAGGCCTCGGCGCTGTTCGCGCTCCCTACGGCGATTGCCATCGCCTGGGTGCGGCCGGGAGCCGGGTCGGGCCGCCGAACCTGGTCGTGGCTCGCAGTCTGGGTCGCCGTCTTTTGCGTATACGCGGTGCCCCAGCTCGGCTTCTTCGGCGCCCTCGGCGCAGTGGACGTGCCCGCCTACGAAGATTCGTGGGTCCACTTCCGAACCATCGCGAGCATCGGCGCTCGCTACCTCGTGATGGCGGCAACCGGGTACGGTGTATCGGCGTTTCACGAGCCGCCTCCGGTATTTTCGGTCGCCGATCCATGGTGGCTCGCGTCACTGCCGCTCGGCGGGCTGCTCGCGTGGCGGACGGTCATGACGCTTCGCAATCGCAGCGAAGAGGGCGTTTGGTGGCTCGCTGCCATTGCCGCCTTCGCGCCGGTTTCGCAGTTGTTTCCGTTCCTGATTCCGGTTGCAAACCGCTACCTCTACTTCATTCTACCCGGGCTGATCGGCGGAACGATGATCGCCTACGTCGGCTGGCGCAGTCGGCTGCGGCGCGATTCGCGAGCCGGCTTCATCGCCGCCACCGCCGTTTTCGCGCTCGCGGTCTTCTTTGCGGCAGCGAGCATCGATCGCGCGCGACTGTGGTCGAATCCGACCCTGCTCTACCTGGACGCCGCCCGCCACTATCCCGAGGGCGGAACGGCCGCCTTTCTCGCGGCTCGCAGCGCCGCCCAGCAGGGCGATGCGAAGTTGGCCGTCGAACAGCTCCGGCGGGCCGCGGATCTGGGTATCGACCGCTTCATGGCCTTGCGCAATGATCCCGGACTCGCACCGATCCGGGACAGCCCGGAATTCGTGCGGCTGATTCACGACATGGCGGGTCGCTGGATCGAACGCGCTGGTAGCCGCGAAGATCTCTCGCCGGCCGAGCTGCGTGTAATCGCGCAGGCCCACATGATTCGGGAGGAGTACGCTCGCGCGGAAGAGCTGCTCGAACAGGCGTTACGGGCGGGCGGCCCGTTCGAGGATGTGGTGCGCAGCGAATTGGAGGCGCTTCGAGCGTTCGTTGCGGAATCGGGCGGCGCACAGGCAGACGAAGCAGCGGAGCGGGGAGACGGCCATCGCACGCAAGACCACTGAGAAGGCGGCGAACGCGGGGAGCGCGACGGCCGCGACCGGGCGGAACGTCGGCGCGGTTGCGCCCGTCGGCTGGGTGCTGCTTGCGATGACGTTCCTGGGCGCGGCGTTGATCGTGTACGAGCCCGCGATGAATGGCGTGTTTTTGTCGGACGACGGGCACTACGTTCAACGCAACGCGTACATCCACGAGCTCAACTTCGAGAACTTCGTGGCGATTCTCGATCCGCTCGGTCCGGTCACCCTCGCGGTCGTGAACTACTCACCGGTCCAGATGTTGATCCATGCGGTCGCCTGGAGCTCGTTCGGTTCCGAGACGACGGGACACCATCTGGTCAACGTGGTTTTTCACGCCCTTGCCTCGTTGCTGTTGATTCCGCTGTTCCTGCGTACCGGCATCCCGCGCACGGCTGCGATCCTCGGTGCGGCATTCTTCCTGCTCCACCCCGCGAACGTCGAAGCGGTTGCGTGGATTTCGCAGCTGAAGAGCAGCTCGTCGCTGGTGTTCTCGCTCGCGGCGCTGCTGTCGTTCCCGAAGCGTCCAGCGCTCGGAACGGCTCTTTTCGTGTTGGCGCTGCTCGCGAAGCCGACCGCCGCGGTCGTGTTGCCGGTCGCGGCCCTGCTGGCCTGGACGCAACGGGAGAAGATTGCGAAGCCGTGGTGGCTGGTGTGGGCGCTGGTCTTCGCGCTCTTCGCGATCGTCGAGTTCTCGGTCCACCAGCGCTCCGGAGCCGCGGAGGCGACCCTCTACGCGACCCCATTCGATCTGGTGAAGACGATATTCGGCCTCGCGATGCGGTACCTGGTGATGAGCGCAACCTCGATCGGCGTCTCCGCATTCCACGAGCCGGATCCGATCCGGTCGCTGCTCGATCCGTGGTGGCTGTGCTCGCTCCCGGTGTTGGCGGGGCTCTGTTGGCGCCTCGTGGTGGTCTGGCGTCGCAGGGAACCCGAGGTCGCGTACTGGGTCTGGGCGCTGGTTTCGTTCGGTCCGATTTCACAGGTCTTCCCGTTCCTCTACCCGCTCGCCGACCGCTACCTCTACTTCATCCTGCCCGGCCTGATCGGCGGCGGACTGCTGGCCATTCGCGAAGGTCTCGGACGTCTGGTGCCGGACGGCGGAAAACGGCGGACCTTCGAACTCGCGGCGGTGGCAATCGGAGTTGCGCTTTGCTCGGTCATGGCGGTTCACAGTCAAAAACGCGCGGGAATCTGGCGTTATAGCGCGACGGTGATTGCGGATGCAGCCAGGCACTACCCCGATGGTGTGTCGGCAAATCTGATCCTCGCGAATCGAGCGGGCAGCGTCGGCGACGCAGACACCGCAGCGGCGGCGTTGCGCGCGGCCGCCGCGCGCGGCTTCAACCGCTTCGAGATGATCTACAACGAGCCGCGGTTCGACTCGGTGCGCCATGACCCGAAGTTCCAGGCGGTGGTGGACGAGATGGCCGGAGCGTGGATCGCGAAGGTCGCTGCGCGCGAATCGCCGACCCAGTCTGAAATCCGTTCGGCCGCTCATGCCCACATCGTTCGTATGGAATACGGCGAAGCGCGACGAATGCTGCTCCGCGCGCTCGAGCACGGTGGAGCCTACGACGCACAGATTCGCGACGATCTCCAACAGTTGTCGACGATTTCCGATTGATTCGCGTGGGCACCGCTCCTAACGCGAAGGCGGAAGCGATCCGGGATTCGTCGGCACGCGTTCGAGGTTGTGCCAGCGGAAGGTGCAACGATCGACTCTGGTGGCGCGGATTTCCGCAGACGTGAAGGTCTGCGTGTAGCACGAATCTCGCACGACGAAGAGCGAAGTCGCGGCGGCCCACAGCGCGCAGAATGCGACGATCCACGGAGCCAGTCGTCGTCTCGCGTCGAGCGCGAAGCCCGCGGGAATCGCGACGGCGAACGCCAGCAATGTGAGACCGCGCAGCAGATTCAGCGTGGAGCCGATACCGAACGGCGCGAGCCAGAGCTCGTTCCAATAGAGGCCGAAGACGGTCGCGCTCACCAGTGCCACCGGACGGTTCCGACGCCACAGCGCCGACGCGCCGACCGCGCCGGCGAGAACGCTGATCGGGCCGGCGAGCAGCGTGATTCGTGCGAGCCTCGCGATGGACGAAGCACCCGCGGCGGGTCGGAGGTAGTCGCCGCTCGAGAACAGGAACGCTTCGGCGAGGCTGCACCCGGCTGCGAGGTGGGCGGCGAAGAGCGGCGCAGCGCCGAGGCTCCCGGCCGTCAACGCAACCAGAGCTCGGCGGTCGCGTCGTGCCAGGGCGATCACGCCGCCGCAGAGGCCGAAGACCAGCGCCGCCGCGGTATGGACGAAGAACGTTGCGCAGAGCGCGGCTGCCGCGGCGACATAGCGCTTCCGGAGCAACCACCCCAGCCCGGCGAACGCGAGCGCGTAGCCGGCGGCTTCGACCTTCGGAATGCACCAGGTAAGCGCGAATGCATACGGCGACCATGCAAACAGCGCCGAAGCGAAGCCGGGGAGACCGGCCGCGCGCTGGAAGCTGCGGAAGCCTGCGATCAGCGCGGCCGCCGCCGCGAACGCGAAGAGTTTCGTTGCTCCTGCCGGTCCGAACCAGGCTTCGAAGATCGCCCCGAGTGCGTGGTAGGCGGGTGCGTAGACGCTTCGCAGTGCAGGGTCTTCCGCCATCTGCTGCATGAGTCGCAGGTGCGGTCGCAGATCTGCACCGCCGTGGATGCCGTCCGTCGCGAACAGCAGCGTTGCGTGGAGCGCGAGCGCACCCGCGGCGCTGAGTCTGAACAGCCGCGTGGAGCGATCGTCGTCGGGGCTCATCGGGGGGTGCCCGGGGGCGGCAGCGGCGGAATCGATCGCCGCGGTGCGCCTGTTCCGGTCATGCGCCGCATGGCGTCGGAAGCGCGACTACGACGGTCGCGCAGCCCGTTCGAGGCGCATGCGGGCGTCCTCCGCCCCGGGGAAGTCGGAGTCGAGGGCCAGCGCCTTCTCGAATGCTTCGGCGGCTTCTTCATCGCGGCTGAGCGCGTCGAGAGTCAACCCCATGTGGTAGTGGAGCCTCGGTGCGACGGCGGTCGCCTGGTCGCCGTTCAGCTCGATTGCGTTGAGGAACTGTTGGAGCGCCGCCTCGTGGAGCCCCTTCCGCAGGAAGACGTAGCCCACGGTGTCCGCTGCCGCCGGATCGGATTTCAGGGATTTCTGGGCCTCCTCGGCGAGTTCCAGGGCGCGGTCGAGATCGCCGCCGGCTTCGCCGGCCGCGAGCAGATAGGCGAGGTCGCTCTTCGCCGCTGCGGCCCCGGGATCCTCGCGAACGACCTTTTCCAGCATTTCGCGCGCGCGGTCCGTGTCGCCCTGGCGAAGATAGATCCTGCACAGCAGCAGACGAGCTCCGGAATGGAGCACACCCGCGTCTTCGGCCTCTTCGAACGATTTGCGGGCTTCCGCCAGCCGCTCCTGTGCTTCGTAGATCGAATAGAGCAGGTCGATTGCACCGGGCAGCGAAGGATCGGCTTCGAACGCGCGCAACGCATCGGATTCAGCGGGCTCGTCCTTCCCCGCCTGGTGGAGCAAGCGCGCCCTCAGCAGCAATGCTTCGGGTCCCGCGTGTCCCGATTTGATCACCGAATCCACCAGGAACAACGATTCATTCAACCGACCCGACCGCAGATCGATGTCGACGATCGCTGCGAGGATTTCCGGATCCAGCGGCTTCTTCTTGAACGCTGCGATGAGGTGTGCGCGGGCCTCGTCGGGGCGTTTCACGGCTTCCCGTCGGGCGAACAGGATCGCCGCGTCGGCGGGGGGGGCCTCGGTTTCGAGAATCTTCTCGAGCACGCCGAGCGCGATTTCCGGTCGACCGCTGCCGTAGAGAGCGCGAACTCGCATGAGTTCTTCGGCGTTGCTGAGCGGCTGGCCATTTGCGGCCAGCGTCCGGAGAGAACGCAGGGTTTCCGTCCATTTCTCGGAGTCGTGTTGGATGACTGCGCGCAGGCGAACTGCTTCGGGCGAGAATTCCTCGCGCAGCTCCATGGCTCGGTCGACCGAATCGGAGGCTGCGTCGAGGTCGCCCTTGCGGTACTGCGCCAGCGCCTGCAGGCGCAGGTCTTCGAAAGTGGCGGGCCCCTGCAGCTCGTCGCGCAGGATCTCGATGGCATCATCGTTGCGTCGTTCGGCGAGTGCGATGCGCGCCTTGGAACGAACGGTCTCCGGATCGTCCGGAAAATCGTCCGACATCTGAACGAACGTCGCCCGGGCAGTGGCCAGGTGGTTCTGCGCGATCTGCAGTCGAATCAGCTGCTCGGAGATCGCGGGCGATTCCAGTCCGCCCTCGATCGTGTCATTCAAGTGGGCGATCGCCTCCTCGCCGCGGTCTCTTCCGGCCAGGTAGGACGCGAACAGGACGTGGGCGTACGGGTCATCCGGCCGCTTGAACAACAGCTCCTTGTAGATGATCACTCCATATCCGGAGGCGTCGTCGACGATGTCGGCGAGCGTGGACCACAGCAAGAGCTGACTCGGGTCCGCGTCGAGCATCTGTCGGATCGCCCAGACCCTGAAGTTCTTCCGATTCGATTTCCTGGCGAACTCCTCGGCGGAGCGGGCCGCCAGCAAGTATACGTCGAGCTTGCCCTGTTCTTTCGCGAGTTCGACGGCTTCGACGTAGAGCTTCTCGGCTTCGTCGCGATCCTGCTTGCGTTGACTGAGCGTTCGCGCGCGCTCGATGCGGGCCGTGACGGAACCACCGGTGAGCTCGTCGGCCTTTTCGAAGGCGGCGATCGCCTCGCGCCGAACCTCCCGATTCATCGGATTCTTCAGGAGCTCATCCATCCGCAACTGGCCCTGGTGGACTCGGCCGAGTTGTAGCCAGAGCTCTCCATCCTCCGGGTCCAGCTCGACCGCCTTCTTTGCGGCCGCCAGCGCGGCTTCGGGGTCGTTGCGGTACAGCTGCAGCTCGGCCTCGGCAGCGTAGACCACGCCGGCATCCGGGTGCGCCTTCTTCGCCGCCGCAATAACGGAGTCCGCTTCGTCGATCTGTCCGGTAATGAGCAGTGCCCGCGTGAGCTGCATTGCGATGTCGATTCGCTCCGGTTCCAGGCGGAGCGCTTCGCTCAGGTAGAACGTGCCCGACAGATCGCCTTGGTGGAGCAGGAGATCCCCGAGTTCCTCGTTTGCGACCGTCTGGTTCGGGTCGATCTTGAGCGCGCTGCGGTACTCGAGGACCGCCTCGTCCTTGTTGCCGTCGGCTGCCAACTCCTGAGCTCGCGCAATATGCGCTGCGACACGCTCTTCGGGCGACGAGCAGCCAAGGATCAGGCAGGTCGCGAGAGCCGCGGCGACCCGTTGGTGGAGGCCCGGTCGGGGCATCGTGCAACTCCTACGGTTCGAGCTTTGCGAGCTCCCGACGGGCTTCGTCGATTTCCTCGAATCCTTCCGCCTCCACCGCAGACTGGAGCATCTCTCTTGCTCGCTCCGAATCTCCCGCCATCGCGAGGGCACTGCCGAGGTGGTAGCGGATCGAAGCGGAGTCGGGCGTTTCCGAGTGCGCCTTCTCCAGGACCGAAACCGCTGCCGCAGCCTCGCCGCGCTTGATGTGGACCCAGCCGAGCGTGTCCAGGACGTCGGCTCTCGGGTCGAGGGCCTCGGCTTCTTGGGCCAATGACAGCGCGGTATCCAGATTGCCACCGGATTCCGCGAGGAGCCAGGCGAGATCGTTGCGTGCACCCGCACTTCCGGGGTGCTTGCGGACGATCGCGCGCAGGCGATCCATGGCGGCTTCCTTGTCGCCGAGCTGCAGTGTCAGCTGTGCAGCGGAGTAGGCGTAGCCCTCGTCGCCCGCATTCTCTGCCGCGAGATCGAAGAGCTCGACCGCCTTGGCGAATTCACCGGAGTTGCCTGCCATGACTGCGAGGCCGGCGATGGCGGCCGTGCAGTCCGTGTCGATCGCGCGAGCCTTCTCGAATTCCTGCCGAGCTTCATCGTTTCGACTCAGGCGCAACAGGGTGGTGCCGCGAATCGCGTGCATGTCGGCGTCTTCGGGGTTTCTGGCTATCGCGGAATCGACGATGGCCAGCGCTTCTTCGTCGCGCCCGAGCGCGTTCAGATTGTCGGCCATTGCGCGCAAGGCGGCGCGATTCTCGGTTTGCGATAGATCGAGACCGCTGTCACGGATAGTCGCGACAGCGGCTTCGGGTCCCTGTTCGGCACGCACCACGTAGGCGAGTTCCGCGGTTCCGGCTGCCTTCTCACCCGGCAATTCGCTGAGCTTTGCCGCCGACGTGCGCGCGTTCTCGAACTGACCGAGCTTCGTCAACGACCGGATCGCGATCACGTAGTCGTCTGCTCGACGGTTCGCCTTGCTTCGGCGAAGCGCTGCGGACGCGAAGTTGGCTGCCTGCTTGAAGTCGCCGCGATCGAAATGGATGCGCGCAAGCAGCTGAGCGGCGTTCGTTTCGGACTTGTCGGCTCGCATCGCCTCGCGCAGCTCGGTGATCGCGCGCTCCCAGTCACCGAGTTGGTAGGCTGCGACACCTGCGAGATAACGCGCGCCGGCGTTGTTCGGCCAACGGCGAATGCCCTTCTCGAACGATTCGAGCGCTGCAGCGGGCTCGTCGTGTGCGAGCTGTATCCGCCCGCGAATCAGCGTCGCGTAGATGGGTTCGTCGAGCGACTTCACGATCTCTTCCGCGCGCTCGTACTGTTCGAGGTCGACCAGCACGTCCGCCTGTGTGAAGCGGAGTTCATCGCCCCCGCCGCCGGTGAGCTCGATGACCTTCTCGACCGCAGCGAGAGCCTTCTCCGAGTCGCCGTTTCGGCGATAGAAGGTTGCCAGCATGTTCCACGCAGCTGCCGAGTCGAAGGTCTCGGCAGCCTCGGTCAGCACCTTCTCGGCGGCCTCCGAGTCGCCCTGCGCGTTCAAGCGGCTCGCCAGCGACGAACGCAGCCCCAGATTCTCGGGCGCGTCCTCGGACGCCTTGCGAATCAATTCCGTCGCGCGCTCGGGTTTGTCGATCGAATCGAAGAAGCCCATGACGTGGTTGACCAGGAAACCATCGGACTCGTACTTCTCGAGGCACTCCTCGTACAGCGCTTCCGCCTCGACGAGGTCCTTCTTGTAATCCTTTGCGAAGAGCGCGGGCGCGATGCACGAGCGCGGTCGTAGCGACGGGTCGTTGCTCGCTTCGCCGATCTCGCGGAGGAGGTAATGAGCCGCTTCAGCCTCTTCGCCGCGGCCCATTTCGAAGAGCACCGTCGCGTATATCGCGCGGTTCTGGTAGTCGTCGGGCGCGATCTCGATCAGGCGCTTCGTGTCCGCGAGCGCCTCTTCGTAGCGGCCGAGGTCGAGGTTGGCCTTCGCGCGCAACTGCAGCGCTGCGATTCGTTCGGGATCGAGCTCGAGTACGCGGTCGATCGCGCGAATCGCCTCCTCTTGATCGCGGACGGTGAAGTGCGCCGACGCAAGCATCAAACCCGCCGGCACCGCGAATTCCTGTGATTCGCTCGCCTTCTTGAGCGCCCAGATCGCGCGGCTCGGATCGCCGGTTTGAACGAGAGCCGCTCCCAGTCGGTAGTTCGCCTCGGGCAGGTCGGGTGAAATCGCCAGAACTTCTCGGAGCTCGCTGATCGATTCTGTAAACTGCCCGACGTCTTGCAGCGCTCGGATTTCCTGCATACGCGACTCGACGTCGCCGCCGCAACCGGTGGCCAGCGCGATGAAAGCGGCGGTGCCGACCCAGACGGCGGCGCGGAAGCGGCGGCTTCGCCGGTCGAGGGGCGGTTGGATCGTGTCGGGTGAAACGGTGGATCGGGACATCGGGCGCTGTGACCTCCAGGTAGCAGACGAATCGCGGATTATACGCGGCGCACAGGGCACGTCTATCGAAAGAATGCGGTCAATATGTGCGCGATTTCGTCGTGTTCCGACGGCTCTTCGAACACCCGCGTGCAGATCTTGCGGCCATCCTCTGGTTTTCGTTTCGATTGTCATGGCATTCGCGTTTTCGGGCTGCAGCGCCCCCCGGGACCGCCCCGTCGACCGCGTCGTCCTCGTCACGCTCGACACGGTCAGGGCCGACCACATCGGCAGCTACGGCGCAGAGCGCGCGCATACTCCCACCTTCGACACCGTCGCAAGCGAAGGGGTTCGCTTCGAAGCAGCGGTTTCTCCGACGCCGCTCACCCTGCCGTCGCACGCATCACTGATGACGGCGCTCGACCCGCCTGCGCACGGGGTGAGACATAATGGGATCTATCGCCTGAGTGGCAAAATTCCCACACTGGCGGAGCGCCTTCGATCCGCGGGCTTCGCGACGGCCGCCTTCGTCGGGGCGCTGGTGCTCGACGCGCGTTTCGGGCTCGACCGCGGCTTCGACAGCTACGACGACGCGATGTCGGATCGACTCTCCGGTCACGTCGGCTACGCCGAACGTACCGCCGACATCGTCGTCGACTCGGCACTCGCCTGGCTCGATCGCGCACCTGATCGATTCTTCCTGTGGCTCCACTTCTACGACGCGCACGCGGATTACGACCCGCCGCCGGGATTCGCGAGTGCATTCGCGAGTCGACCCTACCAGGGCGAGATCGCGTTCGTCGACTCGCAATTCGGCCGCGTGCTGGAAGACCTCCGCCGCCGCTGGCCCGGCGGCGGAACCCTGCTCGTCGTCACTGCCGACCATGGCGAGAGCCTTGGCGAACACGATGAAGCAACCCATTCGTATTCGATCTACGACGCAACCCAGCGGGTTCCGCTGCTCATGAGCGGGCCGGGGCTGCCCAGCGGGCGCGTCGTCGCGGGAATGGTTCGGCTCGTGGACGTGGCTCCGACCGTGATCGGACTCGCGGGCGCCGAGCCGTTGCCGGGGGTGGAGGGTCGCGACCTGAGGCCGCTGATCGACGGGGATGAGAGCGACGAGCGGATCGCCTACATGGAAACCCAGGCGACCCGACTCGATTACGGCTGGAGCCCGTTGCTCGGACTTCGCACTGCCGGATTCAAGTACATTCGGGCGCCGCGTCCAGAACTCTACGATCTCGCGAGCGACCCCGGCGAGCTCCGCAATCTGGCGGATGCGAGTTCCGAGGACGTCGCGCGGCTGGATCGACTGCTTGCGAAGCACCTCGCCGCGACGTCGGTTTCGCGCGAGGACAACCGGCCCTCGGTGGGGTTGAGCGCTTCCGATCGCGAGCGTTTGCGCAGCCTCGGCTACGTCGTCCCGGAAATCGATGCATCGAAGGATTCCGATCCCCACGCCACCGTGGGGCCGAATCCGAGAGACGCGATCGGTCTGCTGCGGGTATTGCGCGAGGCCGAACGCGAGGTCGACGCCGGCCGTCTTGCGGCCGCTCTCGCGTTGCTCGAGAGCACCGGAAACGAAGGCACCGCCGTGCGCGCCATGCGCGCTTCGATCGCTGTGGCGACGGGCGATTTCGTCGCAGCCGAGCGCGACGCGCGCGCGGTGATCGCACGCCAGGGCGACCGGTCCGACGTGCTGCTGATCCTCGGGCGCGCGCTTGCGGGCCAGGGGCGACTCGAAGAGGCGCGCGCGGCGATCGAGGCTTCGCTGCTGCTCGAACCGGCGTCGAAGTCCGCCTGGGGGCTTCTCGGCCGTGTCTACGACGGCCTGGGGCGAGCCGATGCTGCGCGGGATGCCTTCGCGCGCGCTGGAAAGCCGGACGCCGCTTCTCCCTGACGCGAGCCCCGCAGCCCACGGGGTCTCCAATTTCGGAGACCTGTTCGTATCCCGAATCCCCCAACTACCCGAGAAATCGTGGGGAGGGATGCCTCCGCGCCGGGATGTCGCAGCTTGCCACGGGTCTTGAATCTTCTCCCAAGCGCACGAGTCCTCCAAAACACCGGGTAGTTCGACGAATCGGGTATACACGCCCCGGGCGTCATGACAGAATGAGGAGCGCAGACCCGGTTTGCGGCTGCACTGCGATCAACCAGCTACTCGGGAGGATTCTCATGAGGCGATTAGCCACAGTCATTTTCGCAATGCTCTTGGTATTCGGCGCAGGGCAAGCCGGTGCAAAGACGCTCGGTTGGCACGGAACGATAGATCTCGATCTCGGCGCGTTGAAGACACTCACCGTCGTCGGCACTGGTGTTTCGACGGTGAATGACTCGAGCGGCGGCACTCACCTGAACACGTTGCGCCTCGCGGGCGGCATCACGGGCACCGGCACGATTCCGGTCACCGATCCGGATACGACCGGAACGATCCACGACATCAAGGCCACCGTGACGCTCGGCACCGGGACTCTCAGTGGGATTTCCGGCGCTCCGCCGTTGAACCCGCCGGCCGCTATCGGAATCAAGGGCTTCTCGCGCGTGTGCCTGTTCCTCGGCTGTGACATCAACGGTTGGCTCCCGCTGAACAACACCACGAACAACGGGGCAACCGGTATCGGCATCGGCGGCCTGCTCACTCTCGGCAACGCGGGCCCCGTCCGGATCTCGCTCGAGAGCGGTCCGTGGACGCTCGGTTCGAACAACGGGATCAACCAGACGAAGGATGGCGGCTTCATCACCGTTTCGCAGACGGGCTTCGTGCACGGCCCTGCGTCGGCCAACTCGTCGACCGCAGAACCGTCGGGCGTGATCCAGTTGATCGCGCCGCAGCAGGTAACCGTGTCGGGACTCCAGAGCAATTCGACTGCGCTCACGCTGTTCTTCACGTTGACGCTGCACTTCGTTCCCGAACCGGGTCTGCTTCTGCTGCTCGGCTCCGGCGTCGTGGGACTCGGGCTCCTCGGCCGCAGCCGGATGAAGAAGTAGGCGACGTCCAGAGGCCCTTCGGGCGGGACGGGGCGGCTGCTCTCCACGGAGCAGCCGCCCGTTTTTCAGCGTGCGCCCGGCTGGAAGAGGCCCGTCGCTGCCGCGCAAACCGGGTTCTTTCCAGCGCGGTCCGATCGCAATCGCGTCCTCCAGGGCTTTTTCTGATCGTGGTGGGTTGTTACGCTCCGCGGTTCCCATGGAGGAGGCTCGTCTTGATGCTGCGGCGTATGTTCGATTCCGCGTGGTTCTATTTTGCGGCCGCCGGTTTGTTGCTCGCCGTTGCGATCGCGAGTCAGTTCGAACTCCACGTTCCGTCCCGGCCCAAGGGCACGGTCGACGACATCGCGGCGCTGTCCAAGAGAGATGACTTGAACGTCATCTTCATTCTGGTGGATACGCTGCGCGCGGATCGCCTCGGGATCTACGGCTACGAGCGTGACACGAGCCGCTACATGGACGATCTGGGCAACCACGGCATCGTGTTCAAGCACGTGATTTCGCAGTCGAGCTGGACGAAATCGTCGATGGCATCGCTCTGGACCGCGACCAACCCGCGCAAGAACGGAATCCTCCGTTTCAACCATTCGCTGCCCGAAGATGCGGTGTTGCCCGCCGAAATCTTCCAGCAGGCGGGCTTCCGGACTGCCGGGATCTGGCGTAACGGCTGGGTTGCGCCGAACTTCGGGTTCGGCCAGGGCTTCGGCACCTACGTAAAGCCGGTGAGTTCTCCCGAGCGGCGCAAGATCCAGCGCGGAAATCCGAGCGCCCGGGCGCTGAAGGGAACCGATCTCGACGCGACGGATTCGGCGATCGAGTTCCTGCGCAACTTCGGAAACGATCGCTTCTTCCTCTACCTGCATTTGATGGACATTCACCAGTACATCTTCGACAGCGGAGCGCCGGACTACGGCACCAGCTACTCGGATGCGTACGACAAATCGATCAACTGGGTTGACCGGGTCATCGCTGGCTTCCTGCACGAAGTCGACGAGATGGAACTGCTGACGAACAGCATCGTCGTGATTGCTTCCGACCACGGCGAGGCGTTTCAGGAACACGGCTTCGAGGGGCACGCGCGCAATCTCTATCGCGAGGTTGGAGAGGTTCCCGTGATCATCATGCTTCCGTTCGTTCTGGAAGAGGGCATCGTCGTGGATTCCGCCGTTCCGAATATCGATGTGTGGCCGACCATCCTCGACCTCGTGGGTCTGCCGCCGCTCGAAGGTGTGGATGGGGTTTCTCAGCTACCGGCGATCCTCGCTGCAGGCGGGGCGCCGGCGGAGTCGGACCCGCAAGGGCGGGAACGGCCGATCTTCGCCGAGCTCGACCGCGCCTGGGGAAACGGTCAAGCGGACCCGAATCCTCTGGTCGGGGTGACGGACGACCAGCTACGGGCCTTCATTCCGATCAATGACCCCGAGAAGGCCGAGATCTACGACTGGGCGACCGATCCCGGCGAGCAGAACGATCAGGCCGGCGAACGAGCCGACGAAGTCGCGAAATTCGTCGAAATGGCCACCCGCTACGTCTCCGATGACGATCCACCATGGGGAGTCGCGGCGGGCACGATCGAGATCGAAGAGATGCAGCTGAATCAGCTCAAGGCTCTCGGCTATCGCATCGGGAATTGAAGCGCCCGGTTCAATCCGAACGGAAGACCTTGGAGAGTTCCGACCGCTCCTGGTGACGTTCGAGCGCCAGCTCGATCAGGCGATCGAGCAGGCTCGGGTAGGAGAGCCCGGAGGCTTGCCATAGCCGCGGGTACATCGAGAACTCGGTGAAGCCCGGGGAGCTGTTCAGCTCGTTCATGAAGAACTCGCCGGTCCGGTTGTCGAGCAGGAAGTCTGCGCGTCCGATCCCCGCGCCTTCGAGCGCATGCATCGCCCGGACGGCGAGATCCCGGACGAGTCGGGTCTGCTCGTCGGTCAGCGGCGCGGGAACGATCAGTTCGGTGGTGTCATCGGCGTACTTCGCTTCGTAGTCGTACCACTCGTGGTGGGTTCGGATCTCACCGGGGACCGACGCATCGATGGGGTCGTTGCCCAACAGTGCGACTTCGATTTCGCGCGCATCGAGCCCGCACTCGACGAGGATCTTGGTGTCGTAACGCGCGGCTTCGCGCAGAGCCGGCAGCAGGCCGGCGGAATCGGCAACGCGCGAGATTCCGACCGAAGAGCCCAGGTTGGCGGGCTTCACGAAGAGCGGCAGCCCGAGTTCCGATATCACCGGATCGACCACTGCAGCTGCGTCGTGTCGGAGATCGGCGGCGCGCACGGTGACCCAGGGAACCACGCGCAACCCGGCTGCGTCCAGCAACCGCTTCGACACGTCCTTGTCCATCTGGACCGCCGATCCGAGCACGCCGGAACCCACGTACGCGATATCCGCCATGTCGAGGAGGCCCTGTAGCGAGCCGTCTTCGCCGCCGCAGCCGTGAATCACCGAGAAGATCACGTCCAGCTCGGTCGCAGCTTCGAGATCGCGGCCGGCGAGCGAGACCAGCGTATGCGAGCCCGGATTCGCGGGCAGGCTGATTTCTTCGCCGGTCATCGCCGCTTCGAGCGGCCGCGTCGGCGAGCCGAGGTGCCAGCTTCCATCGGGTGCGATCGCGATCAAGGTGATGTCGTAGCGATCGCGGTCGAGCGCTCCGAGCACGGAGGTCGCCGATGCGATCGAGACTTCGTGCTCGACCGAACGCCCCCCGAACAACAATCCGACGCGTAGTCTCTCCATTCGCCCCCCCCGACTCGACAATCATACAAAACGGCGCCCACGGGAGCCTTGGCCGCGTAGCGATCAAGGCGCGCTCGGCCGCGCCGGGTGATCCGGTCGAGCCGTCGCGCTTGACCCGATCTGGGTGCCTCCGTACCTTCGCCGCATGCCCCCCGAACTCCCCGATCTCGCCGCGAAGGCGAACCGGCTGCACGACGGCCTGCGGGCCGCGGGCAAGCTGCTGGTGGCATTTTCGGGTGGCGTCGATTCGAGCTATCTCGCATATGCGGCTCATCGCGCCCTTGGCGACGGTGCGTTGGCCGTGACCGCGGATTCCGCCTCCTACCCGGACAGCCACCGGGAGATGGCGCTGCGGATCGTGGCAGATTTCGGGATTCCGCACCGCGTCGTCACGACCCGCGAAATGGCGCGCGACGACTACCGCGCCAATCGATCCGATCGTTGCTACTTCTGCAAGTCCGAGCTTTTCGAGGTCCTCGACGGACTGCGCGACGAACTCGGTTTCGACGCGGTTGCCTACGGGGTGAACGTCGATGATACGAGCGACTTCCGGCCGGGCCATCGCGCCGCGGCGGAGAGGAGCGTGCTGTCGCCGTTTCTCGACGCGCAGATGTCGAAAGCGGACATCCGGGCGCTGTCACGCACGGCCGGTCTGCCGACGGCGGATCTGCCGGCTTCGGCATGCCTGTCGTCGCGGCTGCCGTATGGAATCGAGGTGACCGAGGAGAGACTTCGCCAGGTCGAGGAAGGCGAGAGCCGAATCCGGGCCCTCGGATTTCGCCAGGTACGGCTGCGCCACCACGTCGACGTGGCTCGGATCGAGATCGCACCCGACGAGCTTCCCCGAGCACTCGATCCGGAGATGGCGCGCGCGATCGCTGCAGCGATCAAGCCGCTCGGCTTCCAGTGGGTTTCACTGGACCTCGAGGGCTATCGCACCGGCTCCCTCAACGAGATTCTCCAGATTCGCAGCGAACCCGGTAGTTGACGCCCATGCCGCGGGAATTCGACTGTGAGGGCGCGCCGCGCGACCTCGGCTTCGACCAGGGAAGCGCATGCCGGGACGACCTGCGTGAGCGTTTCGCGCGATTGCCGTTCTGGGAGCGCTGGAGTCTCCGACTCGGAGTGAATGGCGAGCGGCCGGCTCGGCTCGCGCGGGATTTGCGGCGATATTTCCCGCAGCAGTCCGAGGCACTGGAGGGCATGGTGCGTGGCTCGGAGGTTCCGCACGGTTGGCTCGTTTCGGTACTCGAACGCGAGCTCGGAGCCGACGTTCGGAGGCGGATCGGTGCGGCGGGCGCCGCAGCCGCCGATGCTTCGCGGACCGGCGGCGCGCCGATCGTCGCCCGCACGCTCGACTGCGATCCGGTCGTCCGTTACAGCCGGCCGGACGGCGGCTTTGCTTCCGTCGAGTTGACACTACCGTGGTTCACGGCGGCGATCGCCGGCGTGAACGAGGGCGGCCTGGCCGCGACCTGGGTTTCGCTTCCCGGAGGATCGATCGAGAACGGCTGTGCTGCGCCCGCGGCGTTGCTGATCCAGGATTGTCTGGCGCGTTTCGATTCGATTCGTGGGGCCGCAGACTGGTGCCGCGGCCGGCCCTGTGGCGGACGCGCCGTGATCCTGCTCGCCGACGCGGGTGGCGACGTGAGTGCGATCGAGGTGGAGGGTCGCTCGCGGAGCTCGCGCGCGCCCGAAGCGGGCATGGTCTTCGCAGGTGATGCGACGGATGCCGCGGAAGCCCTGCGCGCGGAAGTGAAGCCGGATCCGGAGCGGATTGCGAAGGCGTTCGGCGGCCGCGTCGCCGGAGTCGATCCGATGGGCCGGCGGGTCGCGCTGCTCGATGGCGCGACCGGCAGCTGCGAGTGGTTCGAGGTTCGGTCGCCGGCGCAGGTCGCGGCCGACCGCGCGTAGGTTTCCGCTCGCGCACCAGCGGCTTTGCGTGAGAGCTCACGCGACGCCGGCGTGGAAGCTCCCGCTTTCGGCGTGGCTAGCGTTTGCGACGACCGCCGCGGCGATTGTCTCGCGACCGGCCGCGCCGCGCACCGCGTTCGGATTTCGGAGACTCGGGTGCGGGGCCGTCGTTGCTGGAGCTGCCGTCGGCGGGGACGGTGGTTTCGGGCTTGTGCTCCTGCATGTAGAAGGCACAGATCGCGGCGAGGTCGTGCATGCCCTCGGGTGAGCGCATCAGGCCTTCGACGATCGGAATGAACCGTTCCATCATGGCCTTGCGGTCGCGCTCGGGCATCAACCGCACCTCCTGCTCGACCTTCACCGAGAGTCGGCTTCGCAGCTTCTCGAGCATGCTCGCTTCGCTGGGGATCTCGCGCTCGAGGATCTGGATCTTGTTGACCTGCTGGAGGTAGCGGAAGTTCCCGATGTCGAGCCCCGATACCAGCGAGATCGCGATGCCGGCCTTGCCCGCGCGCCCGGTGCGTCCGGTGCGGTGCACGTAGACCTCGGGAGATTGCGGCGAGGAGTAGGAGATCACATGGGAGAGATCGCTGATGTCGATGCCGCGCGCGGCTACGTCGGTTGCGACCAGGAAGCGAAGCTTGCCGTCCTTGATCCGTCGCATCGCGATTTCGCGCGCTGCCTGTGAAAGGTCGCCGGAGATCTGGTCGGCGTCGAAACCGCGGCGCTGCAGGTACGAGGTGACGAATCGCACGTCGTCCTTGGTGTTGCAGAACACGATCGCGCTTTCGGGATCTTCGTCTTCGAGAATGCGCACGAGAGTCGCATCCTTCTCCTGGGCGGTGGTGACGACGAAGAAATGTTCGATCGATTGCGGTGATTCCTGCCCTTCGGACATCGATACGAATTCGGGGTCCTTCAGGAAGACCCTGGACAGCGACAGCACCTTTTCGGGAATCGTCGCCGAGAACAGGCACGACTGGCGCGACTTCGGCAGATGCGAGTTGATTTCGCGCATGTCGGGCCAGAAGCCCAGCGACAGCAGCTCGTCGGCTTCGTCGACGACGAGCGTCCGGACGTGATCGAGATTCAGCCGGCCCGAACCGATGTGATCGAGCATGCGACCGGGGGTTCCGACGATCACGTGTGCTCCGGCCTCGATCCCCTCGATCTGCGTGGCGTAGCCGACGCCGCCGTAGATCGGAACGCAGCGGATTCCCTTGTGCTTGCCGAGCGCTTCCATTTCGCCGCACACCTGGATGGCCAGCTCTCGGGTCGGAGCCATCACCAGCGCCTGGCACTCGGGGAGGTCGGGGTCGAGCTCGGTGATGAGCGGGATGCCGAAGGCGCCGGTCTTGCCGCTTCCGGTGATGGCCTTGACGATCAGGTCGGATCCCGCACGCATCAGCGGCATCACCTTCGCCTGGACGGGCATCGGCTCGGTCCAGCCCAGATCCTTGATTCCGCGCTGAACGGTTTCCGGCAGTTCCCTGAAAATATCTGCGAGTTCGCTCATGTCGAGCGCTGAGGCTATCACGGCTGGTCGCCCCGCGCCTGGGAAACACTGCTAGCCTCTCCGGCCATGCCGCGCATCACACGAGCCGAGGTTCACCGCGTCGCCAGACTCGCACGCCTGTCGTTGTCGGATGCTGAAGCCGACCGGATGACGACCGACCTCGATCACATTCTCGAGTACGTCGAAACCCTTCAGGATCTCGACACCGAGGGCATCGAGCCCACCGCACACGCGATTCCGTTGAAGACTCCGATGCGGTCGGATCGCGCGACTCCCGGGCTGGATCCCGCGCTGGCGGTCCGGAACGCGCCCGAGGCGCTGGAAACGGCCTTCGTGGTTCCGAAGGTGATCGAAGGCGAAGAGGAGGGCTGACGGTGCCGTCCCCGCTCGGAACCCTTGCGGAACTGCGCTCGGCCCTCGACGCCGGTACGACTTCTTCGCAGGAGCTGGTCGCGCAGGCGCTCGAACGCGCGGAAGCTCTGAAGGGCGGGTTGAACTGCTTCATGGGCCTTCGCGCCGACGCGGCCCGCGAGGAAGCTCTCGCAGCGGACGCGAGGCGGAAGCGGGGCGAGGTGCGCTCGCGGGTCGACGGTGTGCCGGTCGCGATCAAGGACAACATGGTTCAGACGGGCGAACCGACCACTTGTGCGTCCCGCATCCTGACGGGCTTCGTCTCGCCGTACACTTCGACCGCGGTGCAACGTCTGGTCGATGCCGGCGCCGTCGTGATCGGTCGGACCAACATGGACGAATTCGCGATGGGCTCGTCGACCGAGCACTCCGCGATCGGGCCGTGTCACAACCCGTGGGATCCGACGCGAACCGCCGGCGGTTCATCGGGCGGTTCGGCGGCCGCGGTGGCGGCGGGGATCGTTCCGTTCGCGCTCGGCAGTGACACCGGGGGCTCGATCCGGCAGCCGGCGTCGCTGTGTGGTGTGACGGGAATCAAGCCGACCTACGGACGCGTATCCCGCTGGGGACTGGTTGCCTTCGCGTCATCGCTCGATCAGATCGGCGTGCTGGCCCGTACCGCCGAGGATTGCGCCTCCGTGCTGGAGATCATCTCGGGACACGATCCCCGCGACTCGACCTCGATTCCGGAACCGGCGCCTGTCTATCGCGACGCGCTGGAGCGCGGCATCGAGGACATCGTGATCGGCTTGCCGCGGGAGTACTTCGCACCCGAAGGCGCGGACCCGGCCGTGCTCGCGACGGTTTGCGCCGCAGTCGAGGAGCTCGAGCGCGCCGGCGCCAGGACCCGCGAGATCACGTTGCCCCACACGCGCTACGGCATCGCGACCTATTACCTGATCGCCGACGCGGAGGCATCGAGCAACCTCGCGCGGTACGACGGCGTGCGGTACGGGCTGCGCGCCCGCGGAACCGTCGGTCTGACCGAAATGTACGAGCGCACGCGATCGGAGGGCTTCGGGGACGAGGTCAAGCGGCGCATCGTGCTCGGCACCTACGTCCTGTCGGCGGGCTACTACGATGCCTACTACCGCAAGGCCCAGCAGGTGCGGACACTGTTGCGCGGTGATTTCGAGCAGGCCTTCCACGGCTGTGACGTGATCGCGACTCCGACGGCGCCCGAAGTCGCGTTTCGCCTCGGCGAGAAGACCGCGGACCCGCTCTCGATGTACCTTTCCGATGTCTACACCGTATCGGCCAGCCTCGCGGGCATTCCCGGACTCTCGTTGCCGTGCGGCTTTCATGACGGCATGCCGATCGGCTTGCAGTTGCTCGGCCCCGCAATGGGGGAGGCGGCTCCATTGCGCGTCGCCGCTGCGTACCAACGTTCGACCGCCCACCACGAGAACCGTGCACCGGAGACCGTATGAGCGGATCGCCGCTTTCACGCTTCGAAATGGTGATTGGCCTCGAGGTCCACGCGCAGCTGCGCACGGAGTCGAAGCTCTTCAGCTCGGCGAAGGTCTCGTTCGGCGACGCGCCGAATCACAACGTCGAGCCGGTCTGTCTCGCCTTGCCCGGTGTGTTGCCGGTGTTGAACCGGCGGGCGGTGGAGTGTGCGATCCTCGCGGGCTTGGCGACGCACTGCACCGTTCACACGCGGTCGGTGTTCGCGCGAAAGCACTACTTCTACCCGGATCTTCCCAAGGGCTATCAGATATCCCAGTTCGAGCTGCCGATCGCTACCGGGGGGTGGATCGACATTCAGGTGGGCGCCGATGCCGAGGCGGTGACGAAGCGGATCGGCCTCACGCGGATCCACATGGAGGAGGATGCCGGCAAGTCGATTCACGACGACGCCGTGGCGGGTAGCGATGCGACCCTCGTCGACCTGAATCGGGCCGGAGTGCCGTTGGTCGAGATCGTGTCGGAGCCCGACCTGCGTTCGCCCGCGGAGGCCGGCGCCTATTTGCGGACGTTGCGCTCGATTCTCCGGTACATCGATGTGTCGGACGCGGACATGGAGAAGGGCAATTTTCGCTGTGATGCCAACGTGTCGCTGCGCCCGATCGGGCGCGAGGAGTTCGGAACGCGAACCGAGCTCAAGAACCTGAATTCGTTTCGGTTCGTGGAAGCGGCGATCCTCGCAGAAGCTCGCCGTCAGGCATCGATCCTCGCCGATGGTGGCGAGATCCAGCAGGCCACGATGGCATACGATGCCGCGACCGATCGCACCCGGGTGCTGCGGTTGAAGGAAGATGCGCACGACTACCGGTATTTTCCCGACCCGGACCTGATCCCGTTGGAGATCGGCGCCGGTGAAATCGAAGAATTCCGGAGGGCGCTTCCGGAGCTCGCGGACGAGAAGTGTCTTCGATTCCAGGCGCAATACGGTTTGTCGGAGTACGACGCACTCCAGCTGTCCGAAGACCGTGCGCTCGGTGATTACTTCGAGGCTGCGGTGGAGAACCATGGAGCCGCCAAGACCGTTGCGAACTGGATGCTGCGCGACGTCCTGAAGGCGCTCGGCGAACTCGAAGTCGAAATCGGAGATTCGAAGCTCACGCCCGAGGCGTTTGCCCGGCTGCTCGAACTCGTCGACTCGGGCACGATCACGGCGAAGAGCGGGCAGGGGCTGGTGTCGGATCTCGTGCGAGCAGGTGGAGATCCGACGGCCCTGGTGAGCGAGCGTGGGCTCGAAGCGGTGTCGGATGCGGGTGTTCTCGCCGCCGCGGTGGACGAGGTGCTGGCCGAGTACCCGGAGAACATCGAGAAGTTTCGCGCCGGCGAGACCAAGGTCCTGAACTTCCTGATGGGACAGGTGATGCGACGAACCCAAGGCAAGGCCGACCCGAACGCGGTCCGTGAGCTTCTGGCGGAACGCCTGGAGGGGTGACGAGCATGCGGATCCTGCTGCGCGCCCTGACGTGGGGGGGGCTCCTCCTCGTCGCGGCGGTGGCCGCCGCTGTCGCGATCGTTCCGGTCGTCGTCGACAGCGACGAGTTCCGCGAGCGCGTCGGGGCCGCGGTGGAAGACGCACTCGGCCGGGAAGTCCGTCTCGGGACGATCGGCTTCGGTCCGTTCCCGCCCTCGCTGGTGCTCGAAGATGTCGTGGTTTCGAGTGACAGCGCCGAGACGCCGCCCCTGCTCGAAGCCGAGCGGCTCGAGCTGAGAGCTTCGCTGCTGCCGTTGCTCGCGCGGACGCTGGTCGTCGAGTCCGTGGCGCTGCGCGGAGGCGTGCTCCATCTGGTCCGAACCGTCGATGGATTCGAGCTTCCCGCGTCGGAGTCGACGCGCGAAGGCGCCTCGACGCCCGGTCGGGACGATGCGGACGACCCGGATGCGGGTTTCCGTCTGGCAGTCGCGGGCTTCGTCCTCGAGCAGGCCGTCATCATCCTCGAAGATCGCTCGGTTTCACCTGCCGTTACGTGGGAGCTCCGCGAGATCGCCGCACGTGCGCGCGGGAGTTCCGCGGAGCGACCGATCGAGCTCTTCTTCGAGCTCGCACTCGCGAGCGGCGGGGAGATGAGCGGGTCGGGCGACGTGACCAGGGCGGGTGCGGTGGACCTCGAGGTGAAGCTCTCCGATGTGGCGTTGGATCACGCGCGTGCGTATTTCGGTTCCGACGCGATGATTGCGGGCCGGCTCAGCGGAACGATCACGGCGGCCGGCCCGGTTGCGAACCTCGAGTCGCTCCGGGTGGATGCGGCGCTTTCGGGCGGTCGCTTTGCACTGGACGACATGAAGTTTTCAGGTTCGGTGAAGCTGGTCGCGGATCTGCACGGCAGCGTTGCGGCCCCTCGCGGAACCTTCGACATCGACGCGACGGACGCAGAGGTCCGATACGGGGGAATGTTCACGAAGCCACCGGGTGATGCGGCTACGGTCCGGGGCAGGCTCGTCGAGGATGCCGACGGATCGACCGGGATCGACGACGTTCGTTTCAAGATCCGGAATTTCAAGGGGACGGCTCCGCTGCACGGGGACGGGAGCTCGCGGGACGCCACGGAAGCGCTCGACGATTCGAACGCCGACGGGGCGCCCGAAGTCGCATCGGAATTCCTCGGGCGCTGGCGTCTCGATCGCGGGGCCGGCGACGGCCGCCGGGCCGAAATCGGAGAGGTTCTGGAGGGGATCTCCGGCGGCTTCGGGCGCGGCTGACACCCGCTGCGCGTTCGTTGCCGGTTCGTGCGCCGCGACCTTGAAGGGCGGCCAATCGTGGTGCTTTCCCTTCAAGTTGAACGTACCGGTCGGTCGATACGACGGCCGTTGATGTGAGGGGACGTTGTGGCGGGCACCATTCTCTGTGTCGATGACGATCGAGATCTGTGCCAGATCGTTGCCCGGGCGCTGGGCGACGAAGGCTACGACGTTCTCACCGCGTTCGATGGCGACGAGGCGGTCGCGGTCGTGTCGGCCGAGTCGCCGAACCTGGTGCTGCTCGATCTGATCCTGCCGCGACGCGACGGGTTCGCGGTCATCGAATCGATCCGAGCCCTTCCGGGCTCGTCGGCTGCGACACGCGTGATCGTCTTGTCGGGCTGCTCGCCGACTCCCGAGTACACGGCGCGCGCCGACGCTCTCGACGTGACCGAGTTCTTGACGAAGCCGGTGCCGCTCACGAAGCTCGTCGAATCGGTCGCGGCGGCGATGCGGGAAGTCAAGACCGAGATCTCGAACTCCGGCGGCGCGCGGGCGTCCCGCGACAGGAAGACCGCTACCGGCTCGCATCGGCTCAACGGCTCGCTCGAAGAGATGCCGTTTCCGTCGCTGCTCCACCACCTGCATGGGCTTCGTGCCACCGGCGTTCTGCATCTCGAGGCCGGCAAGAAGCGCAAGTGGATCGAGTTGCGAGACGGCCACCCGGTTGCGGTTCGTTCGAACCTGCTCAACGAATGCCTCGGGCACTATCTGTTGCGCGACCGACGGATCCAGCAGGCGGATCTCGACGAATCGCGGCGTCGCATGAAGGGCGGTCGACTCCAGGGGGAGATCCTGGTCGCGATGGAATTGCTCTCGGAAGACGAAATGGTCGAGGCGCTCCAGTCGCAGGCCGACGAGAAGCTGTTCGATCTCTTCAGTTGGGTGTCCGGTAGATACCGCTTCGTGAAGAACGAGGAACTCGAACGCGCGAACGCCATCGGCATCAAGCGGAGTCCCGCGAACCTGATTCTTCACGGTGTGCGCACACGCTTCCCCCGCGATCGCATCGAGGCGTTCTTCCACTCGCACGCGGACTGTGTCGTTGCGCACTGCGAAAGCCCGTATTACCGCTTCCAGGATATCGAAATCGAGCCCGACCATGAAGCGCTGCTTCGCGATCTGGACGGAACCCGGCGTGTTTCCGAAATCATCGCGGGCGACAGCGATCTGGCTCTCACGCGAGCGCTCTACGCGCTGATTGCGACTGGCATGATCGAGCTTCGGGGCGGTGTTGCTTCGAGCAGCCAGGCCGCGACCCCGCGTCGAGTGGTGCGTCCCAGGGCATCGACTCCGAGAATCGAAGCCCAGCAGACGACTCTACAGGCGATGGCGCAACGATTCGATGCGCAGAATCATTTCGAGATCCTGGGCGTGAATCCGGATTCGAGCGAATCCGAGATCGAAGCGGCATACGCCTCGCTCGCAGAGAAGTGCCATCCGGATCGTTACGCCGGCTCGAGCGAAGCCGTACACGCCGTTGCGGAGCAGGTTTTCGAATATGTCTCGCGTGCGTACGAGACACTGCGCGACCCGAGAACCCGCGGTGTCTACCTCCTCGACCAGAGACGTGACGAGCGCCTGGCGGAGAAGGAGGAGGTCGGCCGCAAGGCGATCGAAGCCAACAGCCGATTTCAGCACGGCGTGGCGCTGCTGAACTCGCGGAATTTCGAGGACGCGCTGGTGCACTTCGGGACTGCGCTCGAACTCGACCCCGACGAGGGCGACTACCACGCCCACTATGGCTGGGCTCTGCATTTGTGCCACCCGGGGGAGCGGGCGATCATCGAGGAGGCCATGGAGCACGTCCGCCGTGGCATCAAGCTGGCGAGTCACGCCGATCGGGCCTACCTCTTCATGGGCCGCCTGTTCCGAGCCATCGGAAAATCGGAGGCGGCGGAAAGAATGTTCGCTCGAGCAGTGCAGCTCTGCCCCGATGGTGTCGAGGCGCTCCGTGAGCTGCGGCTGATCAACATGCGGCGGGAACGTTCAAAGGGTCTCATCCGACGACTGCTTCGCCGGTGAGCCGGCAGGGGCACTCAAGATGGGCGTCAATGGCGAAAAGATCTGGGTGGACGGCGGTTTCGTGGACTGGGCCGACGCCAAAGTCCACCTCCTGACACACACCCTCCACTACGGCCTCGGAGTCTTCGAGGGAATTCGCTGTTACCGGACCTACGACGGCAGGTCGGCGGTCTTCCGCTTGTCCGAGCACATCCGGCGGTTGTTCGACTCGGCCCGAATCAACCTGCTCGAGATTCCCTTCGGTCGAGAGGAGATCGAAGAGGCCACTCTCGAGACGATGCGACGCAACCATCTGGAGGAGGGCTACATGCGCCCGCTGGTCTTCATCGGCGACGGCGAAATGGGGCTCAACCCCGGAAGCAATCCGATTCGCGTCGCGATCATGGCCTGGGCCTGGGGCGCTTATCTCGGCGAGGAATCGATGGAGCGCGGCATTCGCGCGAAGGTCTCGACATTCAGCCGGCACTACGTCAATGCCAAGATGACCAAGGGCAAGACTTGCGGCGATTACGTGAATTCGATTCTTGCGAAGCGCGAAGCGCTGCTCGACGGTTATGACGAGGCCATCTTGCTCGACACCCACGGGCTCGTATCCGAAGCGAGCGGCGAGAACATCTTCATCGTCCGGGACGGCGTGTTGAGGACGCCGCCACTCCACACCGTGCTCGACGGCATCACTCGCGAGACGGTCTGCCGACTCGCAGCCGACGAGGGTATCCGAGTCGAAGAACGATCGGTGACGCGCGACGACCTCTACATCGCGGACGAGATCTTCCTGACGGGAACTGCGGCGGAGGTGACGCCCGTTCGGGAGGTCGATCGCCGCGTGGTCGGAGAGGGACGGCGTGGGCCGGTGACGGAACGACTGCAAGCAGCCTTCTTCGCCGTTGCAGCAGGTCGCAACCCGAAGTATCAGGACTGGCTGCGCTACCTCTAGCCGGCGATCTTCAGCGGGACCGGAGCAGACGGGCGCCGGCTTGGTTCACCGGCGCATCGTTCAATTCGCGCTCTTGTGCGTGCGGTAACGGCCGTCGCTGAAGCCGCTGAAGTATCGATCGACCAACGGGTGCCGCACCGGTTCGTCGCCAAGGTCGAGCTCCAGGTTGCGCTCGGCAACGTAGGTCGAATGGGTCGCGTCGCTCACGAGCACGTGGTACCACGGGGCGTCCTTCGGCGGCCGGCTGCGGGCGACCTGCTCGTACCACGCGTCGTCGCCGGCGAAGATCGCATCGACATCGACCACCACCCCGCGGTATCCGAAGAGTCGGTGGTGGATCACGTCGCCCACCGAAAAGCGGGCCTGGGTGGCATCCATCGGTTCTGCGAATCCTCCAAGCCGAGCTTAGGTCGCTTCCGGATCACGAAAAAGCCTGTGATCCCGAATGCTTGAGCAGGGTCCGAGCGATCGTGGGGCGATCCGGCGTCGCCCGGGCGTCATCGCGGGCC
>Ga0055476_10000002_pt1 | contig 55549 bp, 44 predicted proteins | sample Muzzi_CordC_D2_FD_57682 | JGI IMG/M metagenome (GOLD analysis project Ga0055476, IMG submission 57682) | Wetland microbial communities from San Francisco Bay, California, USA, that impact long-term carbon sequestration - Muzzi_CordC_D2 | ecosystem: Environmental > Aquatic > Marine > Wetlands ... | reverse complement strand
CGACATGCACCGACCCTCCCTCGCGGCCGTACTGCTGTTTCTCGCGACCGTCGCGTGCGCCGGAGCGGCTCCGCCCACGCCGCTGTCCGATGCACGGAGCCTCTACGCCGAGCAGTGCGCATCCTGCCACGGCGCCCGTCGCTACGGCGGCTACGCGTCCCCCCTCATCCCGAGCACCCTCGGGCGGAAATCCGACGAGGCGCTCGCACAGGCGATCCTCGCGGGCCTGCCCAACACCCAGATGAAGGCCTATGGCGACACGCTCTCCGCCGAGCAGGCCGCCGCTCTGGTCGCGCTGCTGCGCGAGCCCACCCCGGAGATCACCTGGACGGCGGCCGACATCGCCGCGAGCCGCGAGGAGTTTCCGGCCGGCGAGCGCAAGATCCCCGCCGAGACCCGGCGTCAGAACCTCACGCTCGTGGTCGAGCGCGGCATCGGCGGCGGCAGCGGCGGCGTGGCGATTCTCGACGGCGACAGCCTGAGGGAACTCGACCGCTTTCCGGTCGGAAAGGTCCACGGCGGCCTCAAATTCGACCGCGCACTCAGCAGGGTGCTGGCCTCGACGCGCGATGGAGTGATCGTCGATTACGACCTCGAACGCGGCGGCCTGCGCACGCGCGTCGTCGCGGGCGTGAACACCCGCAACATCGCGATCTCGCCGGACGGTGACTTCATCGCGGCCGCCAACCAGCTGCCTGCCGGGCTGGTGATCTTCGACGCCGAGCTGCGACCGCTCGCGGTCTTCCCGCTCGACGGCCAGCCCAGCGGCGTCTACTACGTTCCGGGCGAAGAGCGCTTCATCGTCACCACGCGCGACACGCCACTGCTCAGCTCGGTCTCGATCCGCGACCTCACACTTTCTCGGACCGAGCTGCCCGAGCCCTTCGAGGACTTCATATTCGTCCCCGGCAGCAGTCGCCTCGTCGCGAGTTCGCGAGGCGGGAACCGACTGACCCTGTACGATTATACCGAGCACCGGGTGATCGCGACGCTGCCGACGCAGGGGCTCCCGCACCTGTTCTCGGCCTGCTTCTTCGAGCGGGAAGGCCGGCTCCACGCCGCCTTCAACCACATGGGAGACCCGAAGCTCACGATCATCGAGATGGAGAACTTCCGCGTCGTCCGGGAAATCCCACTGCTCGGATCGGGCTACTTCGCGCGAACCCACCCCGGAACACCCTATATCTGGGTCGACACGAATACCGAGACGGTCCAGCTCGTCGAAAAGGCATCGCTCGAGCTGGCCGGGCAGGCGATCCGCCCGGAGCCGGGGAAGCAGGCCATGCACGTGGAGTTCACCGCCGACGGCAAGACCGCGTTCGTGAGCGTCTGGGATCCGCAGGGAGCGGTGGTGGTCTACGACGCCGTTTCCCTGCAGGAGATCGCGCGAATACCGTTTGCGATGCCGGTCGGGAAGTACAATGCTGGCAACAAGACTCGGGAGCTCCGCTGATGGGTCGCTGGGAGGGACCTCGGTCATGAAATTCCTTCGTTCGAGTGCGATCGCCGCCCTGGTGGTGGGGCTCAGTGGCCCGGCGGTTGTGACGTCGCCCGCGGCCGCCCGTGACGACGTGCCCGAAGATGTGGCGGCTCGCCGGAACCCGGCCGGCGAACTCAGCGAACGCGACGTCCGCTACTTCGCGAAACAGTTCAAGACCAAGTGTGCGCGCTGCCACGGGCCGGACGGCGGCGGCGGCGGCGAGGAAGCCGCCGAACAGGCCGTCCCGCCGGCGGATTTCACCGACTCCGCCCGCATGAGCAGCCGCACGGACGGGCAACTCTTCTATCAGATCCTGATGGGCGGCGGCGAGCGCTGCGCAATGCCCGCCTATGGCCCCGAATCGTCGCACGGCTGGACCGAGGAGAAGGTCTGGCGCATGGTCGCCTTCGTGCGCCGATTTGCGCAACACACGGACGATTGAACGCCGACGCTCCAGGTGGTGGGCGAAGCTACTCCTGCAACTTGCGCTTCAGCATGATGAACGTCGAGCTGGGCGTGTCGACATTCGTCGCCTGCGGTGTGTGGCACATCGTGCAGTTGTAACGAGTGCCGACGACGTCCTTGGCGTCTTCATAGCTGCGCACGACCCACACCATCGGATCGCCCTTCCCGCCCGAACCCATCACCGCGCGCGAGAAGTGGCTCTTCGGCAGCGGCAGATCCGATTTGCTGACGGCATTGTCCGGATGGTGGCAATCCACGCACTCGTTGGATTCCGCCGTGATCGGCAGCATGTCGACCACCGTGTGCGGGATCTGCGGCGGCGCATCGGGGAATGCGCGTTCGATCAGCTTGGACTCACCCGCTTCGGCGTCCGGATACGACTCCTGCGCCTGGTCGCTCATGGCCGACAAGTCGACGTCGCGGAAATAGATGTCCAGGCCATCGTCCGGCTCTTTTTCGTTCGCAGTCGCGCCGGCTGCGAAGAACGGCAGCAGGCTGATGACGAGCCAGTATCTAAGCTGCGCTCTGAGTCGCATGGTGTTCTCCTTCTTCAGGGTGCTTCGCCGCGCCTCGCACGAAGCGCAGTGTCGGCTGGTAGGCATCACGAGGGCAGACCTCGAGGCAACGGTTGCAACGCGTGCATTCGCCGGAATCGATCGAGCCGCTGGCAGCCATCGCCTTGAAATCGATGACCTGTCTTTCGGGGCACACGACCACGCAGTCGCCGCAGTGATCGCAACGCCCCGCGTCGAAGCCGACTCGCAGCGGCGAGCGACGCCCGACCAGCGCGTAGAAGGCCCCGAGCGGACACAGCGAGCCGCACCAACCGCGCTTCAGCACGTAGACGTCGAGCATCACGATTCCCGCGATCGCGAGCAGTCCAAGGCCGGGTCCGAAGATCAGTTCGCGGTGGATCATGCCGATCGGGCTCAAGCACTCGAATGCTGCGACACCGGTGATCGCCGAAACGACGAGCGCGAGCAGCAACACTCCGTAGCGGGTGTGGCGGGAAACGTTCCACTGCCCGGAGATTCCGAAACGGCGCCTCAGCCACGCGGCGAGGTCGGCGAGCGGGTTGACGGGGCAGACCCATGCACAGAACGCGCGCCCGCCGATCAGGAAGTAGCAGGCCAGCACGATTGCGGCCCCGAGCAGCACGCTGCCGGCAACGAGGTGACCGGTCGCGAGGATCTGGAGCACCGCAAACGGGTCCGAAAGCGGAATCGTCCGGAAGACATGCGATGCACTCAGGTTGCCGGTCAACACGTCGAGGTGTCGATGAGCCCCGAGCCAGAACAACAGCAGGATGGTCAGTTGCGTCGCCCGCCGCGCGATCAGGATGCGATGTCCGGTCGAATGGATCACGGCTCTTCGATCCCCGACAGATCGTTCATGCTCTCGAGAACCTTGCGGAGGCCCTGCTCGCCCCACGCCGGCACATCCGGCGCTTTTCGAGGCGCTTGGAAGTCGCGGCTGATCCGGGCCTCTTCGGTCCAGCCGAAGCGGTAATGCTCGCCCAACTCGCCCTTCGCGACGTCGAGCGGAAGGACCTTGATCGCAGCCTCCTGGATGATGCACGCGCTCTCGCACTTGCCGCAGCCCGTGCAGTAGCTCGAGTCGACGACGGGCAGGAAGAAGGCGTGCTTGCCGGTGCGCTCCTGGGGCCGCATATCGAGGCTGATCGCCTTGCCCATGAGAGGGCAAGCGCGGTAGCAGACCTCGCAACGCAGACCCTGGAACGCGAGGCAGTTCTCCTGGTCGAGCAAGACCGCCAGACCCATCCGCGCGTCTTCGATCGAGGTCTCCGGGGTCAGTGCATCGGTCGGACACGCGCCGATACACGGAGCGTCCTCGCACATGTAGCAGGGCGTCTTCCGCGGCTCGAAGTAGGGAACCCCGGTTGCCCGTTGCTCTTCGGCCGTGGCGAGCTTCAGGGTCTCGAACGGACAGGCTTCGACGCACTGACCGCACTTGATGCAGCTGGCGAGGAAGTCACGCTCGGGCAAGGCTCCCGGAGGGCGCAGCGACTCGCCCGAACCCCGAGAGGAATCGACCACGTGCGTCCAGGCAAGCGCACCCGTCGCCGCCAGAGCCACGTTGCGGCTCCGGAAGCTTCCGGTCATGAAGTCGCGCCTGCTGATGTCCGCCTTCCGACCCATCGTCTCAGGCCTTGCGCACGCTCACGGCGCACTTCTTGTAGTCCGTCTCCTTCGAGATCGGACAGGTGGCATCGAGAGTGAGCTTGTTGATCAGGACGTTCTCGTCGAACCAGGGTACGAAGATCAGCCCCTCGGGCGTCCGGTCGCGACCCTGCGTCTCGATGCGTGTCTTGACGCTACCCCGCCGCGACGTGATCACGACCTCGTCGTGTCGCTTGAGCCCGCGCGCCTTGGCATCGGCCGGGTGCATGTAGCACTTGGCGTAGGGCACGGCGCGGTTGAGCTCGGCGACGCGTTTCGTCATCGAGCCGGAGTGCCAGTGCTCGAGAACGCGCCCGGTGCACAGCCACAGGTCGTAGTCTTCGTCCGGACTCTCGGCCGCCTCGGCGTAGGGTCGGAAGAAGATCTTCGCCTTGCCCGGGAGAGCGACCTGCTCGCCCGTCGGCCCGCCGGACGGGATCGCCTTCAGCGCCTTGCCGTAGAAGTTGAAGTCCTCGCCCGGCTTCACATAGGGGTCGTACCCCTCGCGGAAGCGCCACTGGGTCTCCTTGCCGTTCACGACCGGCCAGCGCAGACCGCGCACCTGGTGATAGGTGTCGAATTCCGCGAGGTCGTGGCCGTTGCCGATTCCGAATCGTCGATACTCCTGCCAGAGCGCCTTCTGGACGAACCAGCCGAAGTCCTCGGCGATGTCGTTCGGGTGACCGTCGGCGATCTTGTCCGGCCACTGGTACTTCTTCATCTCCTCGGTTGCGAACAGCACCTCGAACAGGGACTGCTCCGGGTCGTACCCCATCGCCTTGGCCTCGGCGAGGACGTCGGGCAGCTTGCCGTCGGTGAAGCCCTCCGCCGCGAGACCGGGCAGCGGCTGTTCCTTCCACACCTCCTTCAGCTTGAAGCGTTTCGAGAACTCGAGAATCTGCCAGAGGTCGCCCTTGGCATCGCCTGGCGCCTTCACCTGCTGGCGCCAGTGCTGCGTGCGGCGTTCGGCATTCCCGTAGGCGCCCCACTTCTCGTAGATCATCGCCGCCGGAAGCACGAGGTCCGCCACCTTGGCGGATACCGTCGGGTAGCAATCCGACACCACGATGAAGTTGTCCTTCTCGCGGGCTGCCCTGATCCATTCGTTCGCGTTGGCGAAATCCTGGAACGGATTGGTGACCATCGCCCAGAAGAATTTCACCTCACCGCTGCGCAGTCCGCGCACCATCTTCACGGCGTGGGTCCCGACCTTCGGGTTGAGCGTGTTCGCCGGCAGCTTCCACAGCTTCTCGGACTTGTCGCGATGCTGCTTGTTGGCCACGACCATGTCGGACGGCAGCCGATGCGCGAAGGTGCCGACCTCGCGCGCGGTCCCGCAGGCCGAGGGCTGGCCGGTGAGCGAGAACGCCCCCGAACCCGGCGTCGATATCTTGCCGCCGAGCAGGTGAACCATGTAGATCTGCTCGTTCACCCAGGTGCCACGGGTGTGCTGGTTGAAGCCCATGGTCCAGAAGGAGATGATCTTCTTCTTCGGGTCGGCGTAGAGTTCGGCGAGCTCCACGAGCTTCTCCGCGGGAACGTGCGAGAGCTTGCTCACGTACTCGACCGTATAGGGTTCCAGCTTCTTCTTGAATTCGTCGAAGCTGATCGCCCAGTGAGCACCCGCCTTGGCGCGCATCGTCTGGCCCTGCTCGCGCGGGTCGTCGTCCGGCAGGCCAAAGCCGATGTCCTCCGGGCCGGCCGCGAAGATGCAGTGCTTGTCGACGAACTTCTGGTTTACCTTCCCCTTCTCGATCATGTAGCGAGCGATGAAGTTCATGATCGCGAGGTCGGTCTGCGGCTCGAAGATCATCTCGAGATCGGCAAGATCGCTGCAGCGATTCGAAAACGTCGAGAGATTCACGATCTTCATGGGCTTGTGGGTGAGCTTCCGGTCGGTCACGCGCGACCACAGGATCGGATGGCACTCGGCCATGTTGGCGCCCCACAGCACCACGGCGTCCGTGAGTTCGATGTCGTCGTAGCATCCCGGCGGCTCGTCGATTCCGAAGGTCTGGATGAATCCCGCCACCGCCGACGCCATGCAGTGCCGTGCATTCGGGTCGATGTTGTTCGACCGGACGCCCGCCTTCATGAACTTGGCGGCAGCGTAGCCCTCGTCGATCGTGTACTGGCCCGAACCGAAGATCGAGACGCTCGCAGGTCCGTATTCGTCGTAGTACTCCTTGAACTTCGTCGACATGACGTCGAAAGCCTTCTCCCAGGTGACGGGAGTGAACTTTCCCTGCTTGTGGTACTTGCCGTCCTTCATGCGCAGCAGCGGCTTCGTCAGCCGATCTTCGCCGTACATGATCTTGGCGTTGAAATAGCCCTTCACGCAGTTCAGACCGCGATTGACCGGGCACTCGGGGTCACCCTTCACCGAAACGATCTTGCCCGCGGTCGTCGCAATCATGATGCCGCAGCCGACGCCACAGAACCGGCAGACCGACTTGTCCCACTTCCAGTTCTCCTCGCGCTGCCAATCTTCGGTCTTGGCGCGAGCGGCTGCCGGAACCGAGATACCGATGCTGGTCGCTACGGAAGCGGCCACCGTTGTCTTGATGAAGTCTCGTCGTGTCTGGTTCATGTTCGTCTCCGGTGATGATTGATTCCGATTCGGGCTACCTTGCGCCGCGAAGCCGAACCGCGATCTGCTGGTTTTCGTCCGATCTTCCTTCGATCCGGCGGGTCGGCGTGCCGGCCCGATCGCTGCTGTCTAACCGTCCGCTTCTTCCACCACGAACTCGGCCAGCTCCGCGATGATCGCGCGCGGGAGCTGCTGGAGTTCCTTCAGGCGATCCATGCTCTCGTCGATGTCCGCTGCTTCGATCGTCACCACGAGGCGTCCGTTCGGGTCGGTGTAGTGGACCTCGGCCCAATCGAGCGCGTCGACCACCCCCGTCATCTCGGCGAGGTGTTCCGGCCGACAGGCCATCACGATTCCCGAAACCGTCATTGCAGTTCCCCTTTCGGTCCGGCGCCGAGATCCCACACGAAGACCCGCGCGTCGTTGCCGGCGCTGATCAGTCGCTCGCCGTCGGCCACGAAGAGGAGTTGCTGCACCGGTGCGGTGTGTCCGCGGAAGCGCCGCAGCATCCGACCGTCGGCAACCCGCAACACCCCCACCTGGTGATCTTCGAGCGGCAGCGCGAGCAGACCCTCGCCGCGTTCGGCGCCGAGGGCCGTCACGTAGTGGTCGGCCGAATGGACCGGTCGAGGCTCGTCACCCGGCAGTGCGAGATTCCAGAGCAGCACGCTCTTGTCCTTGCTCCCGCTCGCGAGTACTCCGTCGGAGAGCCAAGCCAGGCCGTAGACGCTGTCGCGATGGCCCTTCAGGACGTATTGCGTCCCACCGTCGTCGGCGGCGAGGATATGGATGCGACTCGAACGAAACGCCACGGCGACACGCCGACCGTCCGGGCTCGGCGCCAGCGCATAGATCGGGTCGTATTCGAGCTTCCTACGGTAGATCTCTCGGCCACTCCCGACCTCGACGAGCGCGACCTCGCCGCGACGATCCCCCACGAGCAGCCGATCCTCCGACAGGAAGCGCGCCGTGAGCGGATCCGCCAGACGCATGCGCCGCAGCGGATCCTCGAAGGGCCCATCACCGATCCGGTAGAACTCGAGCATTCCATCCGATGACACGATGGCGCAAAGCGCGCCCGAGGGTGAGACCGCTACCGAGGTCACAGTGGCGGAAAAGGCGGCGCCCGACGGCGGCGCCGTCGCGTGCATCAGCCCGCCGGCCTCACCGTCGCGCCAGTCGTAGGCTTCGACGCGCCCCGACTGCGTGGCGACCAGTACGCGCGAGCCGACCACGGCGGCGTCGAGAACCATGTGATCGGCGCGAAATGCGAACAACCGATCGACCGCCCGCTTCGCGGCGCCGGCAGCCGCCGGAGCGGCGTAACCGACCAGCAACGCGCTCATCAGCGCAATCGCGAATTTTCGGCCTGGCTCCTTCACGATCGTTCGTACCGCATCCTTCCCACCGTGATCTCCATCGCGACCTTGACCATCAGCGTGAACAACAATGCGCCGATGCCCCAAACCCCGACGGACACCATGACTTCGTTCAAGCTCGGTTTGTAATGGTAGACCTCGCCGAGCACGCCGGGGGTCATTCCCGGCAGCAACAGCCCCATGCCCTTCTCGATATAGACGCCTGAAATCGCAAGCAGACAGGCAGTGCTCAAGACCGGCAGGCGATAGCGAAGCGACGGCACCATGAAGCATATGAACGCGAGCGAATTACAGGCCAGCGCCAGCCACGTCCAGATCGCGATGTCACTGCTGCCGTGGATGCCGAACCACTGGAAACGCGCGTGGACCGAGTGAGCGGTCTCACCGTAGAATTCCGTGAAGACCTCGACGCCGAGAAAGAAGATGTTGATCGCCATCGCGTAGGCGATCAATTCTCCGATCTTGAACAACGCCTGGTTCGAAATCTCGATCTTCCCGACGCGCCGCAGGACCTGGAAGATCAGCAGCAGCAGCGCCGGGCCCGAACAGAACGCGCTGGACAAGAAACGCGGCGCGAGGATCGCAGTGTGCCAGAAGGCCCGCGCCTTCAGACCCATGAAGAGCATCGCCGTCACGCTGTGGATTCCGACCGCGAGGGGAATCGACAGGAAGATCACCGGCATGATGAAGGACGGGTTGTACTTCTGACCGGTGAACGCCATGAAGAGCAGGTAGGTGACGATGAAGTAGTTGATCAGGAAATAGGCATTCAGCACCAGGATGTCCCAGACCAGCATCGAATACGGGAAGTTCGGCGTTCCGACCCCAGGCGCCAGGTGCCAGAGGAACTCCGGGCGGCCGACGTCGACCGTGACGAAGAGGATGCACATCACGATGGCAGCGACGGAAAGAAGCTCAGCGATCAGTACGACGTCGCGAAGCGGCCCCCAGTTGTAGACATACGCGGGCACCACCAGCACAACGGCAGCCGCGGCGACACCCACCAGGAACGCGAAATTCCCGATATAGAAGCCCCACGACAGCGGATCGCGCATGTTGGCGGTGATGAGTCCCATACTGGCCTGGTTCACATAGGCGTTGACGCCGATCAGGATGACGACCACGAGCAACGCGATCCAGGCGTAGTACGCTCGAGTCCCACGGCTCACGACGGCGACGCTGCCGATCACGAAGTGCCAGAAGTAATTCAACGTCTTCATCACTTCTCCGATCCGCTCGCGAGCCTCATCCCGATCATCCGTAGAAGTAGAAGAACTTGGGGTTCGTCCCGAGCTCCGACTTCAGTACGAAGGTCCGCTTGTGTTTCAGCAGGTACCGGATCTCACTGTCGGGATCGAGCAGGTTTCCGAACTTGCGCGCGCCGACCGGGCACGCCTCGAGGCAGGCCGGATAACGTCCCTTTCGCACGCGCTGGATGCAGAAGCTGCACTTCTCGACCACGCCGCGGGACCGCGGGCGATTCCCGAGCAGGTGCATGTCGGGGTTGATCTCTTCGGCAGGAACGTTCGGCTCGCCCCAGTTGAACTTGCGCGCGCCGTACGGGCACGCGGCCATGCAGTAACGGCAACCGATGCACCAGTCGTAGTCGATCACCACGATACCGTCCGGCTCGGACCAGGTCGCTCCCGTCGGGCAGACGTTCGTGCAGGGCGAGTCTTCACAGTGCATGCACGAAACCGGCATGTAGAACTTGTCCTCGGCCGGCACCGTTTCGTGGTCGTAGTACGGGTTGCCGTCCTCCAGGTCGATGCCGCGAATCGCGGCTTCGCGTTCGAACTCGAGCACCCGGATCCAATGGATCTGGGGATCGCGGGACTGGTTGTTCTCGTCGACGCAGGCGTAGACACAGCGCCGGCAGCCGATGCAGCGGGAGATGTCGAGGCCGTAGCCGTAGACGACGTCGTCCAGCGGCCCGACCGCGTTCACCGTCACTTCCTTGCCGTACTTCTTCGAGTACTTGCGCGACAGCCGATCGACGACCTCGTCGATCTCTTCGTCGGACATCTGCCGAAAGTTCTTCTGGAGAAAGGACTCGAAGTCGAAGGCCTGCGCGGCCCCGGGAGCGCCCATCGCGGCGGCGGCGCCGGTCGCGGCGACCTTCAGGAACTCGCGCCGGGACGCCCCGCGAACTTCCCGCTCGTCTCGCTTGTTCGGATCACTCATGCGCGACCTCGTGGCGAACGTTTCCGTTCAAGGTGATGTCCGCAGGCCGTAGCGGCGGAGGTTTCGGCACCAGCGGCTGGAAAGGCGGCGAATGTGGGTTGTGGCAGTTCACGCAGGTCCGATACTCCTTCGTTCCGCGCCAGTGGCCGGTCCGCTTGCCGTGAACGCCGGCCCGCCAGTCTGCGAGCTTCTTGCCGTGACACTGGGTGCAGAGCTGCCATGAGTCCTCGAAATCGATGAGTGCGTCGTTGGCGAGGTGCAGCTTGTCGCGGCCGTTCAGGTCATGGCAGTCAAGGCACCACAGCGTTCCGTGCTTGAATTCCATGTCTTCGTGCTCGTCTTCGAGCTCACGCTTGGTCGGATTCGGCGGTTCGTCCTCGTGGCAGTCGCTGCAGGGGAGGTAGTCGTCGCTCATTTCCGGCGGCGGCAGCAGCACCGGAGTCGCGTCGGGCATCTGCGGTCGACTGGCATAGTCGCGACTGCTGTTCGGTTGATGATCGGTGCGAACGGTGACCAGCCCCACCACCACCACAACCGCCAGCCCGAGGACCACCCAGGTCACCAGCTGGTAACCCGGTGGCCGATACTCCTCGGGATCCGGCGGTTGCCCGGCCATGCTCAGTCGGCCTCACCGTCGGCATCCGGGTCGTACCCTTCCGGAACCGGATGAGCGATCTTCTCCGAGGCCTGCTCGAAGTCGAAGCCGGCCTTGCTGCCGTCCGCCCTTGTGTAGCGATCGGGCTTCCAGGCGGGGCTCTCATCGTTGTGGCAAACGGTGCAGTCCTCTTCCTTCGGCTGCACCAGGCCCTTCGATTTCGCCAGATCGACGTCGATCATGACCTTCTTCTTGCGGTAGTCCTTGCCGGCGCCATGGCAGGCCTCGCACTGGACCCCGAGGTTCTTGGTCTTTTCGAACGTCTTCGCCAGTCGTTCGGCGGGTACGCCATACGCCGTGACGTGGCACTTCAGGCACTTCTCGTCGGCCTGCGGGTCATCGACTCCGGCCTCCGCCGCCCACTTCTTGGAGTCATCGCTCGCGAGCGACTCGTACGCCTTGGCGTGCTTCCCATCGACCCACACGCCGTACTGGTCTCCGATGGCCTCCTTCTTGTGGCAGGTCTTGCACTTCAACACACCGACGTAGACGTGCTCGCCGGCCGCGGCCGAGGCTCCGACCAACAGACACAGCGCCAACGCGATCAGCCCGGCCAGGCCTGCGATACCCGGAAGCCGAGGGTTTCCCGGATTCACTTCTCGAAATGTGGCTTTGCGATTCATGCTCTTGGTCACGTTGAATCCTCCTCGTTGCGTTCAATGCGGACGTTACGCTGAAACTGCAGCCTCGGCGAGTCCACCTCGAGCCGTTCCCCGCCCTGTCGATCGGTCCGAAAGGGCGGGACAATCCGGCACCGACGCTGCGTTTTCGCCGGCCCCTCGCTTCGGTTCCGCGCGGCCAGGCCGTCCGCGTCGCTGCGAACCCCGATCTCCGGGCCGCTTCCCACTAATACACGTCGTGGACCGTATTGTAGACGTTCCACTTCCCGGTTGGTGCGACCAGCCAATCTCCCTTGATCCGGTTTTTCACCTTCAGGGTCTTGTCGTCGTAGACGATGATCTCGCCGTCGTTGTCCCAGACGGCAGTCCAGACCTCGTCACCGGCCTTGTTGTACTCGAAGTGCACGATCTTGCCGTGATCCGTCGCCTGCCAGCAATTCGCACCGGCGTCGAAGTCGTCCTTCTTGAACACGCAGATCTGCCGATTCGCGCCCTCTTCCTTCGACAGCGTGGCGTCGGTCCAGATGTGGTTGCTCTTCGGGTGGGTCTTCAGGAAGAGGCCGGGGCCGCCGGTTTCCGCTTCACGAACGACTCGCCAGGCATTTTCCGGATGCCCTTCCGGGTCGGAACCGTAGACCGCGATCAGGCCTTCACCGAGGTGGGTCGTCGCGCTGACGGGTCCGTACTCCGGATCGTTCCAGTTCGCTCCACGCCCCGGATGGGGTTTCACGCCCGTCTCGAATTTGGTGACGAACTTCTTCTCCTTGGCATCGACCACCGCGATCTGGTCGCGCATGTTCGCCGCGATCAGCAGATATCGCTTCGTCGCGTCCCAGCCACCGTCGTGCAGGAAGCGTTCGGTCGCGATCTGGGTCATCGACAGGTTCTGCAGATCCGAGTAATCGACGAGCCAGACCATGCCCGTCTCCTTGATCGCCACGACCCACTCGGGGTCGAAATGCGACGCGACGATCGTCGCGACGCGCGGCTCCGGGTGATACTCGTTGGTGTCATAGGTGGACGAGCGGGTCGAGATGACCTTCAGCGGCTCGAGAGTCTGACCATCGAGAACCACCATCTGCGGCGGCCAATAGCAACCCACCAGTGCGTACTTGTCGATGAAGTCGCCCTTCGGGCCCTTGTACTTCGACACTTCGACCGAGCGCGCGTCGAGGCAGACACGCGCTTCTGCGACCACCTCGGGCTTCTCCGCAAACAGATCGGTCATCGTGACCTTGCCGTCGCGACCGATCGTATAGAAGTAACGACCCGTTGCAGAGGCGCGGAAGATATGGACCGCGTAGCCCGTGTCGACGATGCTCACGAGTTCCTTGCTGTCGCCGTCGATGAACGCGCCCTTGCCCGCGTCCCGCAGGATGACGCCGAACATGTTCTCGATGTCGTGGTCGTGCTGTTGCTTCTTCGGCCGCTCGGCGACCGGCACCTTCACCTTCCACGACGCCTTCATTTCCTTGAGACCCATCTCGGGCGGAATCGGAGGCGGCAGCTGCACGTACTTCGACATCAGCTCGGCCTGCTCGCGCGTCAGCTCGCCCGTGCGGCCCCAACCCGGCATGCCGGCGTCGGTTCCTTCGAAGATCGTCTCTTCGAGCTTCGAACGCTTCTGCTTCAGCATCGCCTCGTCGTTGATCGCGGGACCGGTCGCGCCCTTGCGGAGCGTGCCGTGGCAACCCGAGCAGCGGTCGAAATAGATGAACTTCGCGGCTTCGAATTCCTCGTCCGTCAGTGTCGGAGCCGCGGCGAGTGCGCCCGCAGCCAGTCCCAATGACGCCAGCGCCACGCAGGTCGAGAGCGCGAGCGCGAAGCCGCGCGCAAACGACCCGTTACGTGAAGTTCGTGTTCTTTCCGACATCTCTCTCTACTCCTCCCGAACAGGTTGATCTCTTACCCGGAATCCGTTCCCGACGCCGAGCCTCAGCGAGCTCGAGCCCGGCCCGGTACCTCGGCCGCGCGCGCACAGCCGGTGAGAAGTCCCGGCGAGATGTGCGGGAGATGCCCCTTGCAGGCCTGCAACGAGGCGGACCCGGGCAGGACGCCCCGGTCGCCAGTCTCCCGCTCCATCCGCCGAACTCGGTGGGCAATCCGCGGTGGCCCCCCCACCGCGCGAATGCCGGAAGACGCTTCGATGGTTCGGACCCGATCGGGAACCGCGGAAACATCCGCATTCTCGATTGATCCCGGGATTTCGCGTCGAACAAGCATTCGAACTCACCTTCCGAGGACGGGAACATAACCAATCGATAAATAGACATCTATATCTATTTATCGTGTTCAACAAAAAAATGGCCGCCGGCCGTCGCCTCGCACGTGAAGCATTAGACGATCCCGATTCTCATATATTCAGAGCACTTAGGGAGTCACGACGGCCTATCGCGCCGGCCCGTCGGCGGCCCGGGCCGGAAGATCAGCAGGGCCCTGCTCATCCGCTCGCGGACGGTATGATGGCGGTCATATCGGGGAGTACCACGCCCGAGCATTTTCCGAGCGTCGCAGCCGGAACGGTACAATTCAGCCACTGCTTCGTGTGGGCGAGCAGCCCGGGCGGACGCGGACGACGAACCCGATCCGAACCGAACCGAAGGAGAGAGGAACGGTGGTTTCCGAAGTCGAAACACTCACGAGCTTGGAGGGTCCGGAGCAGCAGCTCGCAGCGGCGCGCAGCCGCGCGTACGCGCTGTTCAGCGAGGGGCTCGCCTACCCCGACGACGAACTCCGTGAAATCCTGACCGACGGAGGTCTCGCGCGGCCGCTCCGCGAGTGCCTGACCGCGATCTCGAGCGAGATCGCGGATTCGCCGGAGCGCTGGCGCGCGTTGCAGGAAGTCGGCGGAACCGACGATCTCGCAATCGAATACACCCGACTCTTCGATGCCGGCGCCTCCGGCCCGCCCTGCCCGCTCTACGGCGGGCTCTACGCCGGCGACCGGATGGCGAAGATGGAAGAAGCGGTGCGCTTCTACAACCACTTCGGACTCACCCTCTCCGACGAGCAACGCGAGCTGCCCGACCACATCACGACGGAACTCGAGTTCATGCACTTCCTCGCCTATCGCGAGGTCGAGGCCATGCAGGCCGGCCTGGACCCGGGTTCCTACCAGCGAGCGCAACGAGATTTCGTCGTGCGGAATCTCGGCAGCTGGATCCCGAAACTCTGCGAACGACTCGAGAAGGAACGCGCGGACGCGTACTTCCAGAGCCTGCTCGGCCTGCTGGCCGAATTGCTGAAAGCCGACGAACGGCACTTTTCTTCGATTTGATGCCCCGGGTATGACGCCCGTCATGCCGCACCGATAGAGTCGACTCTACGGTTGGAGCATGGTCTCTGACCCTCCGGCGCTGCGGCAGAACCGATCGACGGCCCCGCGGCCCGCGAGCGAGCGGAAATCGGCCGCCAGGAAACCGGGACGCCGCGAACGGCGCAGCCAGGAACTCCGCGACCGCATCTACCAGGCCGCGCAGTCGCTCTTTCTAGAATACGGCTTCGCCGCGACCACGGTGAACCAGATCGCCGAAGCCGCCGATGTCGCACAGGCGACCTTCTTCAATCACTTCCAGAGCAAGGCCGCGATTCTGGGGGCGATGACCGAAGAAGTCTTCGCACAGCTCGAATCGCTGATGTCCGAGGTGCTGTCGCAGCCCGGAACGCCGGCGGAGCGCATTCGCCGCTTCGCACGCCGGGTCGCCGATGAAACGCTCGCGGTCCGCGGGCTCGCGAAGGACGTCCTGCTCGAACTGCACCAGATCGGCGTGCAGAGCGGCGACGTCGCACCCCACCTCGCCGGAATGCGCGAGCCCTTCGAGCGAATGCTGCGCGAGGGACAGCAGGAGCGCACGGTTCGCGACGATTTCGACGCCGAGTTCCTGGCCGAATTCGTGATCGGAGCGCTCAACACCACGGTCACGAACTGGTTGATCCAGACCGACTATCCGTTGGATGTCCGCCTCGACCAGGCGGCGTCCCTTCTCGTCGAAGCCATCGAGCCACGCCCGGTCGAGCCACCGGACGGCTCATCGCCGATCCCCGAATCGAACCGGGAATCGTAGGAGGACGAACATGCGAGCTGTCTACGCAAGCGCCGAGCTGGATTCCCTGCTCGATTCGGAATCAGCGCCGTGGCGCGCCCAGGCGAGTGAGTCCATCCAGCTGATCGGAACGCCGGCCGGCTTGCAACCCACCGAGGCCATTCGCGCCTCCTATACGGGCAAGGTCATCGGCGCCACCACTTCCGTGCGGGTCAGAGCGCTCCACAACGGAGACGTGCTGGCGTTCCGACTCGAATGGGAGGATCCGCACGAGGACAACGCGCTGCTCGACAACGATTCGTTTCCCGACGCCGCTGCGATCGCACTTCCGGCGGTCGCGGACGCACCGCTGGTGCTGATGGGCGCCCCGGGAAAGCCGGTGAACGCCTGGTACTGGCGCGCCGACGAACCGAACAGCGCGCGCCACGTCACCGCCGAGGGGTTGGGAACCAGCCGCACGCTGGATGTCGATGTCGTCAAGGCGCGCGGCGTCTGGAAGGAAGGGCGCTGGAACGTGGTGATCGCGCGCGCAATGAACGTCACGGTACCGGGCGCCGCTCGGATCACCCCGGGCAGCGACACCGGATTCGGCGTCGCGATCTGGGAGGGTAGTCACAAGGAACGTGCGGGGATCAAGGCATTCTCCGGCGATTGGAAAGTTCTGACGATCGACCCGACGCATGCTGGAGGAGCGGCCTGATGGAAGCCTCGAAGCGACAACTCGCCATGGTCATGGATCTCAACAAGTGTATCGGCTGCCAGACATGCACGATCGCGTGCAAGCGGCTCTGGACGCGCGACGAAGGCATGGAGTACATGTGGTGGAACACGGTCAACACCCAACCGGGCCGTGGAACACCCCGCGACTGGGAAATGTCGGGCGGTGGCTTCGAAAACGGCGTCGCGAAACCCGGCAAACTGCCGACGCGCGGCGAGTTCGGTGACGCCTGGGAGTACAACCACAAGGACGTCTTCTACGGCGGCAAGGGAAAGAAGGCGCACCTGGAAATCCAGGGCACGAAGCCCGAATGGGGCCCGAACTGGGACGAGGACCAGGGCGGCGGCGAGTACCCGAATTCGTACTACTTCTACCTTCCGCGTATCTGCAACCACTGCACGCATCCCGCCTGCCTCGAAGCCTGCCCGCGCAAGGCGATCGAGAAGAACGCCGAGAACGGCATCGTCACGGTGAACGAAGACAGCTGCCGCGGCTACCGCTTCTGCATGGAAGCCTGTCCCTACAAGAAGATCTACTTCAACCAGGCCGCCAAGGTCTCGCAGAAGTGCATCTTCTGCTTTCCCCGGATCGAGCAGGGTGTCGCGAACGCGTGCGCGCGACAGTGCCCCGGGCGCGTCCGCTTCGTGGGCTACCGCGACGACGTGAACGCTCCGATCTACAAGCTCGTCGACAAGTGGAAGGTCGCGATTCCGCTGCACCCCGAGTACGGCACCGAGCCGAATGTCTTCTACGTCCCGCCGCTCGCACCGGCTGCATTCGACGAAAACGGTGAGATCGACGAGAGCCGCTCGAGGATTCCCATCGAATACCTCGAGTCGCTCTTCGGCCCGGCCGTGAACGACTCGCTCGCGACTCTCAAGACCGAGATGGAGAAGTCGCGCAACGGCGAGAAGTCCGAGCTGATCGATCTGCTGATCGCCTACAAGTGGAAGGAGATGTTCGGCGGGTTCGACAAGGATCCAGCGACGATCGAATGGGTCAAGAGTTGAACACGAGCGGGCGAGTCACGCGCCGGACCGTCCTGGTCGCCGGCGCGGTCGGCGCCGCGGGGGCCGTGGGCGTTTCACTCGGTCTGCGCGTCCTGCGACCGCAGGTGCCGCCGAGTGCGCCCGCAGCGGCCCGCACGCCCGCACCGCCTGCATACGACGACTGGCGGGATGTCTACCGCGAGCGCTGGCGCTGGGACAAGGTCGTTCGCTCCAGCCATTTCGTGAACTGCTGGTACCAGGCCCACTGCGCCTGGAACGTCTACATCAAGGACGGGCTGGTGTGGCGCGAGGAACAGGTCGCGGAATATCCGCAGACCAACTCCGAAGTCCCGGACCCGAACCCCCGCGGCTGCCAGAAGGGAGCCTGCTTCAGCGCGCGCATGTACGACCCGGGTCGCGTCCGTTATCCGCTGAAGCGTGTCGGCGAACGCGGCTCGGGCAAGTGGAAGCGGATGTCGTGGGAAGAGGTCCTGCCCGAGATCGCCGACAAGATGCTCGACACGATCACACGCGACGGCTCGGACCGCGTGGTCTGGGATGTGGGCCCGCTCTACACCGAAGGCACCATGACGGCCGGCCACCAGCGCCACCTCACGCTGCTCGACTCGACCCACCTCGATCAGAACAGCGAGATCGGAGACGCGCACCGCGGCGTTGCGGAGACCTTCGGCAAGATCTGCTTCGAGCGTTCGGCCGACGACTACATGTACTCGGACCTGATCGTCGTATGGGGCAGCAACCCCTTCTACACCCAGATTCCGAACTCCCACTTCCTCACGGAGGCGCGTTACAACGGTGCACGCATCGTCACGATCGCGCCCGACTTCAACGCGTCGTCGATCCATTCGGATCTCCACATCCCGGTGAAGCCAGGCTACGACGCAGCGCTCGCGCTCGCAGTCGCGCACGAACTCGTGAAGAACGACTACCTCGACCGCGGCTTCATCGCAGAGCAGACCGACCTGCCGCTGCTGGTTCGCGAGGACACCCGGCTCTTCCTGCGCGAATCCGACCTGAAGCGCGGCGGTAGCGACGAGAAGCTCTACCTCCACGACCCGAAGCAGGGCGTCGTACAGGCCCCGCGACGGACTCTCGCACTCGGGAAACTCGAACCCAGCCTCGACGGTCGCTTCGAAGTCCGACTCGCGACGGGCGAGACCGTCGCCGTCCGCACGGTCTTCTCGCTGCTGAAGGAGCGCCTGGCGGACTACTCACCCGAGCAGGCATCCGAGCGTTGCGGCACGCCCGTCTCGGCGATTCGCGAATTCGCGCGGCTGATCGGGAACGCCAGATCCGCCGCGATGGTGACCTCCAGCAACATGGACAAGTACTACCACGGCAACCTGATGGAACGCGGCCAGGCGCTGGTGTTCGCGCTCGCGGGCCAGTTCGGCAGGAAGGGCAGCGGCTTCGTCGGCTTCCCGTGGCTCGACCACGACTCCATCGAACACTTCGTGCGCGGGATGTTCTCGGTCGGCGACATGATGAACCCGACCGCGATGAAGGTGATCGGCGGCATGTTGAAGGACCGCGTGCGGATGAAGCTCGACGGCTACACCGACGAGATGATGACGCACGAAATGGGACGCGGACTGCTCGAGGACGGACGCATGTCATGCGGTTCGCTGTTCTGGTACATCCACGGCGGGCTCATCCACGCCAGCGACAAGCTCGAAGAGTGGGATCCCTACCTGAAGCGACCCGTCAAGGAAGTCCTGCAGGAATCCCTCGACAAGGGCTGGCAGGACGTCTGGCCGAAACCCGGGACGGACCCCAAGATCCTGTTCGTGCTCGGCAGCAACCCGCTGCGCCGGATCCGAGCCTACCCGCTGCTGCTCGAACACCTCTGGCCCAAGCTCGACGCCGTCGTGACGCTCGACTGGCGCATGACGTCGACCACGCAGTTCTCCGACTACGTGTTGCCGGCAGCGGGCTGGTACGAACGCGATGAAATCAAGTGGGTTTCGCCACTCAACCCGTACATCCACTCGGGCGAGAAGGCGACGACCTACTACGAAGCCAAGTCCGACTGGGAGATCATCTCCCGCCTCACCGAGGCGGTCGACATCCGCGCAAAGGAGCGCGGGATCAAGAGCTACACCGACCGACGCGGTGACGTCCGCCCGCTCCACAACCTCTACGAGAAATTCTCGGGCAACGGCGAGTTCGGACATACCGACGACGACAAGGTCTGCGAAGAGTTGATCAAACACTCGACCAACCTCGGCGGCCTCGAGTGGAAGGACCTCAAGAAGCAGGGATTCTCGCGTTTCGAGAAGATCGGAAAGGGCACGGTGACGGTCGGGATCGCCACCGAAATCGAGCCCGGCAAGACCATCACGCCGCTCACCCACCACGTGCTCGACAAGCAGCCCTACCCGACGCTGTCGCGGCGGATGCAGTTCTACCTCGACCAGGCTCTCTACCTCGAGATGGAGGAGGAGCTTCCGATCCACAAGGATCCGCCGCTGGCCGGGGGCGACTATCCGCTGATGCTCACGGGCGGGCACACGCGCTGGAGCATCCACAGCAACTGGCGTGATGACAAGTTGATGCTGCGACAGCAGCGCGGCGAGCCCGCGGCCTTCATCAGTGTCGGCGATGCCAGGCGCCGCGGAATCCGCGACGGCGGCAACGTGCGCGTCTACAACGACATCGACGAATTCGAGATTCAAGTCAAGGTTTCGAACGCCGTACGCGAAGGACAGATCATCATCTATCACGCCTGGGAGAACTTCCAGTTCAAGAACGGCAAGGGCTTCCAGAACCTGATCCCGACGCCCCTCAACCCAGTGGAGCTCGCAGGCGGCCAGTACCATCTGCGCCCCATGGTGATCGCGATGCAACCCGGCTGCACCGACCGGGACACCCGTGTGGAGATCGAAGCGCTATGACGAATTCGCCCCGAACCGGAATCTCACGCCGAACCTTCATCGCCGGTGCCGGCGCCGCGGGTCTGTCGCTCAGCATGTGCCGACTCGATTCGAAAGACGAACGGAAGCCGGGCATGCGCGAGCTGCCGACCTTCGAACCGGCGCTTCCCGTTGCCTACGACGACTGGAGTGACATCTACCGCAGGAAGTGGGAGTGGGATCGCGTCGCCAAGGGCACGCATACCCGCGCGAACTGCATCGCAGCCTGTTCCTGGAACGTCTTCGTCAAGGACGGGATCGTCTGGCGCGAGGAGCAGGATGCGGTCTACGGCACTCCGCGCGACGACATCCCCGACCCGAATCCGCGCGGCTGCCAGAAGGGGGCTTGCTACAGCGATCTCCAGGTCGCTTCGTCGCGCATCACCCACCCGATGAAACACGTGGGCGAGCGCGGCGCCGGCGAATGGAAGCGCATCTCGTGGGAGCAGGCGCTGGAGGAAATCGCCGACAAGATCGTCGACGCCGCGATCGATCAGGGCACGGAATCGATCATCCACGACCACGGCACCACCAACGCGGGCTACGGCCCCGAGACCGCGGGCGAGATCCGCTGGGCCGAGTCGATCGGCGCGACGGTGATGGACTCGTGGTCGGGCGTCGGCGACATGCCGATGGGCGCGGTGCAGACCTGGGGCATGTACAACTGCGAGGGAACCGCGGCCGACTGGTTCCGCTCGGACTACATCGTGGTGTGGATCGGCAACCCCGCCTACACCCGCATCCCCGAAATCCACTACATGCACGAGGCGCGCTACCGCGGCGCGAAGCTCGTGGTGATCGCTCCGGACTACAACGCCACGAGCATTCACGCCGACCTCTGGATCAACCCGAAACCCGAGAGCGACGCCGCGCTCGGACTCGCGGCCGCGGAGGTGATCATCTCCGAGAATCTCTACGACGCGGAGTACGTGCGCGAGCAGACCGACCTGCCGTTCCTCGTGCGCGAAGACACCGGCCTGTTCCTTCGTCAGAGCGACCTCAAGAAGAAGGGCCGCGACAACCAGTTCTACTTCTGGGACGAGAAGAAGGATCGCCTCGCCCCGGCACCGGGTTGCGAAGGCGACGGCAAGGGCGGGCGATCGCTCGAGCTGAAGAAGCTGCAGCCCGCGCTCGAGGGAACCTACAGCGTCGAGCTGCACGACGGCACCAAGGTCGAGGTGCGGACCGTATTCGAACGCCTGCGCGAAAAGCTCGCGCAGAACACTCCCGAGATCGCCGCCGAGACGACCGGCCTCCCGCCGTCGTTGATCCGGACGTTCGCGAAACAGCTCGCCGCTGCACCGACCGCGATGATCTTCGCGTCCTGGGGCGCATGCAAGCACTATCACAGCGACCTCTTCCAGCGCGCGATGATCCTGCTGATGGCGCTCACCGGGAACCAGGGCAAGCCGGGCGGAGGCATGCGCATCGCCGCCTGGTGGGGCCTCGACGGACTCGACCGCCTCGGCGGCACCGGACTCTCCCTGGGCGAGATCCTGCGCGCGATCCCGAAGGCCGTCCGCGGACTCACCGCGCGCGATTACGAGCAGTTCTTCACCGAGCACAGCCAGAAGGGTCCGATCGTGCCGCTGATGCCCTTTCTCTACGTGCACGGCGGCTACAAGGAGCTCTGGGATCGCAAGGACCTCGCAGATCCGGCGTTGCCGCGCCCCCTCGCCGACTACATGCGCCATGCAATCGACAACGGCTGGACCGAGATGTGCCCGCGCGAGGACCGCGACCCCAAGGTCTACATCTTCACCGGCTGCAACCCGCTGCGACGCTGGCCGGCGCCGCAGATCGCGCGCAAGCACCTCTGGCCCAAGCTCGACTGCATCGTCGCGGTGAACTTCCGCATGAGCACTTCCGCCAAGCACGCCGACTACTTCCTGCCGGCTGCGGGCTACTACGAGAAGCACGGCATCAAGTACGCCCAGAGCTATGCGCCCTACATCATCGTCTCGGACGAGGCCGTCAAGCCGCAGGGCGAATCCAAGAGCGAGTGGGAGATCTTCGGGCTGCTCTCAGAGGCCGTGGCGCGACGCGCGACGGAACGAGGCGTCGAGTCCGTGCGCGGCTTCCGCGACGCACCGTTCGACCTCCGAAACGCCTACAAGCACTACACCTCCGACGGCGAGTACGATCCGCACGACCCGAAGGACCCGGTCAAGATGATGGACAACATCCTGCGCGCGAGCCCGAGTGTGGGAGGGATCGGCGCGGAAGAGGCGCTCAAGCTGGGCGCGATTCCGATCATCGGCCCCGCGCGCGCGTCGCCGATCTACCAGTCCAGCAGCGACTTCGATCCGGACGACACCTACTGGCCGCATCGCTGGTTCGTCGAAGACAAGATGGCCTGGCCGACGATCACCGGACGGCAGCAGTTCTACATCGACCACCCCTGGTACCTCGAAGCGGGCGAAGCCCTGCCCGTCCACAAGGACGCGCCGGGCGCTTCACCCGAGTTTCCGCTTCACATCAACGGCGGGCACACGCGCTGGAGCATTCACGCCATCTGGCGCGACCACGAGCTCATGCTGCGTCTCCAGCGCGGCGAGCCGGCCTGCTTCCTGAGCCCGTCCGACTGCAAAGAGCGTGGGATCGAAGACGCCGACATGGTGCGGGTATGGAACCGCACCGGCTCGTTCGAGGCGATGGCGAAGGTCGCCGAAGGCGTCCAACCCGGCGAGGTCATCATCTACCACGCCTGGGAGCCCTACCAGTTCAAGAACGAGCAGGGCCAGGACGAGCCCGTGGAGGCGCCCTGGAAGGCGATCCACCTCGCCGGCGGCTACGGGCACATCCACTACCGGATGTTCTACGGCTCGCCGAGCCACGTACCACGCGGTTCGGGAGTCCAGGTCGAACGCGTCTGAACGTGCGTGGGTCGCGCGACCCGCACATGGGTCGCTGCGGGATTCCACGGCAACGCGTGAGCGATTCGGCTCGCGCGAAGAGGCCTTCGAAGCGCAATGAGTGATCGCAACAGCCGCACGCCGCGCCGGGGTGCCATGAGCCGGCGGACCTTCCTGGCCGGATCGGGAGCCGTCGTCGCGCTCGGGCTCACGCGACTCCAGGCCTGCTCGCCCGCCGAGGCTCCGATCGCGCCGCTCGCCCGCACTCCGAATGACGTGCCCCGCTACGACGACTGGCGCGACATCTACACGCAGAGGTGGACCTGGGACCGGATCGCAAAGGGAACCCACTACGTCAACTGCGCCTTCCAGCGCGGCTGCGCGTGGAACGTCTATGTCAAGGACGGGATCGTCTGGCGCGAGGAGCAGGTCGCCGACTACCCACAGACCAATTCCGAAGTTCCGGACTTCAATCCGCGCGGCTGCCAGAAGGGAGCCTGCTACAGCGACCGCATGCACGACGCCTCGCGTCTGCTCCACCCGATGAAGCGCGTCGGGCCGCGCGGTGCGGGCCAGTGGAAGCGCATCAGCTGGGAAGAGGGTTTGCGCGACATCGCCGATGCCGCGATCGACGCGCTCTCCGAAGCGGGCCCCGGGTCGATCATCTGGGACATGGGAAGCGCGGTCACCAACGGCTGCCACGGCCTCGGACTCACCCGAACCGTCTCGGCGCTCGACACCCCGATGCTCGAGACCAACACCGAAATCGGCGACCACTACCCGGGAGCAACCGCCACCACGGGAAAGATCTGCTACACGGGCTCGTTCGACGACCTCCACTACTCCGACCTGATCCTGATCTGGGGCGGCAACCCGAACTACACCCAGATCCCGAACGTCCACTTCGTGAACGAAGCGCGCTACAACGGCGCCCGGGTGGTGACCATCGCCCCGGACTACAACTCGTCGTGCGTGCACGCCGACGAGTGGGTTCCGGTAGACGTCGGAACCGACGCCGCGCTGGGACTGTCGCTCGCCCATGTGATGATCGAGGAGGGGATCTTCGATCGGGACTTCGTCGTCGAGCAGAGCGACATGCCATTGCTCGTACGCAGCGACACGGGACGATTGCTGCGCGGGAACGACATCGAGAAGCGCGGACAGGAAGACCTCTTCTACATCTTCGACCGCGCGAGCGATCGGGTGGTCGAAGCGCCGCGTTCGAGTCTCGCGCTCGGGAAGCTCGACCCCGCCCTCGACGGCGAATACGACGTCGAGACCCTCGACGGAAGGATCCGCGCAACCCCCGTGTTCGAGTTGCTGCGCAAGCGCGCCGCGGAGTACACGCCGGAAGTCGCGTCGAAGATCACCGGCACGCCGGCCGCCCAGATCCGCGGCCTCGCGCGGGCGCTCGCGGGCGCGAGGGCCGCCAGCGCCATCACCCAGACCAACTTCTCGAAGTACTACCACGGCCTGGAGATGGAGCGGGCGGTGATCCTCGCCTTCACGCTCGCCGGACAGATCGGCAAGCGAGGCGCCGGGATTGCCGCATTCCCCTACCTCTCGATCGCAGGGCCCGACGCGCTCGCGGTCGCCGACGGGAAGCTGCCGCCGAAGCTCGGCCTCGCACTGCTCGGGATGAAGTCCGCCCCCGCGATGGCGAAGATGAAGCTCCAGGGTTACTCGACCGAGATGATGATCGCGGCGCTGACGCAGCTCGAGTACAAGTCGGGACGCTACCTCGCGACACCGCTCTGGCTGTACAAGTACGGCGGGCTCGAGGAGTTGTACGGCGGCGCGAAGCGCTGGGATCCGTCGTTGCCGAGGGAATTCAAGGAGTACTTCGACGAAGCCGTCGAGCGCGGCTGGCAGATCGTCCCCGAGCAGCCGACCCGAATCCTGTTCGAAGTCGGTGGAAACCTGCTGCGGCGCGTGCGCGGCTACGACCGCTTGATCGACAACCTGCTGCCCAAGCTCGACCTGCTCGTGACCGTCGACTGGCGCATGAGCAACACCGCCCGCTTCAGCGACTACGTCTTTCCCGCGGCCGGCTGGTACGAGAAGGACGACATCACCTGGGGCTCACCCATTACCCCCTTCAGCCACGTCACCACCGCCGCGGTCGAACCACTCGGCGAATCGAAGACCGACTGGGAGTTTCACTGCCTGTTCCTGAAGACGCTGCAGCAGCGGGCCAAGGAGCGCGGGATCCTCGAATTCAGGGACCGAAACGGCGACGTGCGGCGGCTCGACGAGGTCTACGACTGGTTCACGTTCGGCGGCCGCTTCACCGAGGAGAACACCGAGGAGTTCCTCGCCGAAATCCTCGAGCTCACGACGAATCTCGGGGGCATCAGCTGGGAGGTGCTCAAGCAGAAGGGTTACGCGCGCTATACCGGCGTGGGAATGACCCCATCGCAAATGGGGCACGGGACGGACATCCAACCGAACGAGACGATCACGGCCAACACCTGGCAAGTGCAGAAGAAGCAGCCCTGGCCGACGCTCACGCGACGGATGCAGTTCTACATCGACCACGAGTACTTCTTCGAGCTCGGTGAAGAACTTCCGATCCACAAGGACAATCCGAAGATCGGCGGCGACTACCCGCTGAGGATGACGGGCGGCCACAACCGCTGGTCGATCCACGCCTCGTGGCGCGACCACAAGGGCCTGCTCAATCTCCAACGCGGCGAGCCGATCGTCGTCGTGGGCGAGCAGGATGCCGCTGCGCGCGGCATCGCGGACGGAGACGCGGTCCGCGTCTACAACGACCTCGGCGCCTTCGACATCCAGGCCAAGGTCACGCCCTCGATTCGCGCGGGCCAGGTGGTCGTCTATCACGCCTGGGAGCCCTTCCAGTTCAAGGGCGGAATGTCGCACCAGTCGTTGATTCCGAGCCCGATGAATCCGATCCATCTCGCGGGTGGCTACTTCCAGCTGCAACCGACGCTGTTGATGGGCGAACCCGGCTGCCCGGATCGCGGCACCCGCGTCGACCTGGTGAAGATCGAGGCGTCTTTGAGCCAAGGCGTTTCAGGCGAGGCTGCGGAAGGCCTGGTCGCGCAGCGGCCGAAACGCAGTTAGGAGCATCGAGCGCAGCGATGCGGAAGATCAGGACATGCAGCGGCCGAGCGCGGCCGGCCGTGGCGACGAGTTCGCGCACGTCAACGCATGGAGCGGAGCAGCGCCTCTTCTTCGACCTCGTGCGCGGCGAACAGCGTCTGCAGCTCTTCGAAGCATTGCACGGCGTCGTCTGGCTGGCCGGCGATGACGAATTCCGCGGTCTTGTCGAGCTTTCCGAGGTAGCTGGCGTGCGCCGCGATCAACCCACGCAGACTCTTCTCGCAATCGGGTCGCAGCTGCCAGAGGGTCGGAAAGTAGAGCTCTTCTTCCTGCGCGAAGTGGGTCTCGAGCTCGTCGCGGAGCTGCGCACAGGCGTTCGCGGCCCCGTCGCCCGCAAGCGCGGATCGGGTCGTTTCGAACCAGCCATCGATCCGGCCGTGGGCGGCCTCGATCTTCGACAGCGGACCTCGATTCCCGACTTCGGACATGCGTATCGTCCCGTATTCCATTCCAGAAACCCCGCTGTAGATCCTCCCATACGCGCGGCGGCTCGGATATGATCCCCATCATACCGACGGGAGACGTGGTGTCCACGAAAGCAGATCCGGCGCTAAAGGATGCGGAGTTCTTTCGGGCCCTGGGATCGGAGCGCCTCGAGACCGTCCGACAACAGCTTTCGGACACCACGTTTGCGCGCGGGAAGGTGCTCTACTTCGTCGGCGCGCCTGCAGAATATCTCTGGTGCGTGAAGCGCGGCGAAGTGCGCCTGTACAAGAGCTCCAGCAACGGGCGCATCACCAGCCTCGAAGTGCTGGGGCCGGGCGAGATCTTCGGAGCGGTATCGGCGCTCGGAGAGGACGACTACGCCGTGAGCGCCGAGGGCGTCACGGAGGGCGCCGCCTGGTGCCTGCCGCGCGCCCACTTCCAGCGCCTGCTCGACGAGGACCCGAAGCTCACGCGCGAGCTGCTCGAGATCATCACGCGCCGCCTGCACAACGCCCACGAGCGCGTGCGCTCGTTCGCGCACGACCCGGCCCCGTCGCGACTCGCCCAGGCGCTGCTGCGCGCGAGTCATGACGGACACGCGAGCGTGACGCGCCGCGACCTGGCGGAGTCGGCGGGTACGACCGTCGAGACCGCGATTCGCGTGCTGCGCGGCTTCCAGCGCGACGGCATCGTCGAGGGAAGCGTGGGCAAGATCGAGGTGATCGACCAGGCCGCGCTCGAGCGAATCGCCGGCCGCTAGCTCGGAGCCCTGCCTTTCGCAGGCCTCTCGCGCAGGCGGCCGAGACGCCCGATCCGGTCAGGAGGCTGAGCGGCTGGATCGATCAGCGTTCTTCATCCGACGCGACGACGTCCGGGGTGCAGGTGCGGAAGTACTCGAACTCCCGCAGGATGGCGCGCTGCAGCGGGGCGAGGGATGGGATCACCGATGCGTTCGCGCAGAGGGTCCAGCTCATGCGGCCGTCGTAGGAGAACACGGTGATCGCCAGCCCGGCGCCCTCCAGCAGCATCGCGATCGGATGCAATTCCAGCGCGCGGCAGCCGAGGAAATGGATGGCCGCGGGCGGCCCCGCCATGTTCGAGATCACCAGGTTCTGGAAGCGATTGGACAGACCGATCATGTTGCCAACGAGCTCGGGAGCGGCACGGTCGGCCAGCTCGATGGCGAACTGGACCGCATCGGCTTGGTGCGACTCCTTCGCGCGCCGGGTGGCGCGAACGACCGCCTCGTGGCGAACGAGGGGGATCGGCTCGTCGGTCGGCAGGTCGACGACGAAGCTCGCAGTTCGATTCCCCTCGCTGTGCTGCCCGGGAGTGCGGGTATTCGACGGGCAGGCGGCCCGGAGCTTCAGATCCGCCACCGGGTGACCATCGGCCTCGAGGTAGCCGCGCAGTCCTCCGGCGATGAGGGTCAGCATCAGGTCGTTCAGGGTTCCCCCGAGCCTTCGGCGGATCGTGTTCAGCTCGTCGAGGGGCATCGTGAAGCAATCGACGCGGCGCCCACCCCCCGAAGCCGCGTCGATGGGGCTGGGCTGGGCGAGCGTGCGTGCCGCGTCCACGAAGCCTTCGGCGAGCTCGATCCCTCGTTCGACGGTCTTCACCGGGTTGCGGACCGCATTCAGCGCGTCGGTGAAAAGCGACCGCGCACCCTCCAGCCGCTCTCGAAGCTCGCCGGCGAGCAGCTCGAGGGGAACCGGCAGCGGTCTCGGAGACGGAGCCTCACCGGGGGCCTCGCCGACTTCCGCCTCCGCATCGTGAAGCACGCGCATCAGATCGAGCCCCGAGCTTCCATCCACCAGCGCATGGTGGAGCCGAAGCAGGATCGCGAAGCGATCGTCGGCCAGGTCTTCGATCACCCAGGCATCCCAGAGCGGGCGGTCTCGCGGAATGGGCTTGCAGTGAACCCGCTCGACGAAGCGAATCAGCTGCGCATCGTCGGCGGGCCTGGGCAACGCCACGCGATACAGGTGGGCGTCGAGGTCCACCTCCCCGGCGTCCACCCACACCGGGTGGTTGAAGACCGGAACCCACGCCAGCCGCTTTACCAGGCAGGGCGCGCGTGACAGCGCGGCCTCGAAGCGGCGCCGCAGCCGGGGAAAGTCCAGGCTGCCGTCGGGCAGCTTCAGGTTGCTGCCGTCGTAGATGATCAACGAGGCGATCACCATCGGCCTGTTCAGGCTCTCGCTGGCCAGGAAGGAGGCATCCTGCGCGGAGAGGCGTTGGTAGTGTTCGATGGGATGCGTCATGCGCCCGGCGCGCTCCCCTCTTCGAAGAGCGGGCCGAGGTCCCGGCGAACGACCTTGCCGAGGGCGTTGCGGGGCAGCGCGTCCACGACGGCCAACCGCTCGGGCCACTTGAAGCGAGCGACGCCGCGCTCGGCGAGCCACGAGGTGATCGCGTCGAGCGCCGGCGCGTCGGCCTCCGACGGCACGACGACCACGCCGACCCGTTGCTCGAGCTCCGTGTCGGCGACGCCGCAGACCGCGCACTCGACGACACCCGGCAGACCTTCGAGCAGCGTGTCGAGCTCCTCGGGGGAGATCTTCATGCCGCCGCGCACGATGATGTCCTTCGAGCGGCCGATGAAGCGCAGGTAGCGTCCGTCCGGGAAACCGGGCGCGATTTCGAACACGTCGCCCGTCCGAAAGAAGCCCTGCTCGTCGAAGACCTCGGCGTTCGCGGCCGCCGGGCCGAGATAGCCGCCGAACACACTCGGGCCCGCGATCCGGAGCTCGCCGGGTCGTCCGGGCTCCTCGATCTCCTCGCCGCTCTCGAGGTCGACGAGGCGTGTTTCGAGGAAGCGCCCGGCGCGGTTCTTCCACACGACCCCGGGAGCTCCGAAGCGGGGAAAGTACGCGGCGCGGTGCTCCGGATGCGGCACGTCGTTGGGTGCACCGACGAGGCACGTTCCCTCGTTCGAGCCGAAGAGGTTCAGGATGTCGATGCCGAGTCGCTGCCGGTACGCGTCGACGAGCGACGCGGCGACCGGCGCGCTGCCCGAGCCGATCGTGCGCAGCGCCGACAGGTCGAATTTTGCGAGCAGCTCGGGCTGCTGGAGCAGTCTCGAGAGCAGCGCCGGAGGTGCGACCGTGTACGCGACCTTCTCGTCCTGGAGCTGCGCGAGGAACACGCCGGCGTCGAAGGGGTGATGCAGCACGAGCGTGCCGCGGAGGCGGAGCCACAGGAAGAGGAAGCCGCCGATCGAGGCCATGTTGACGAGGGGGAAGGGGTTCAGCAGCACGGCCCCGTCCGGCAGCGCGACAGCGTCCTCGGAGGCGATCGTCGTCGCCCGCCAGTGGTTGAAGCTGCGAGGCACGCCCTTGGGTTGCCCGGTCGTGCCCGACGTCCAACAGATCGTGAAGACGTCGTTCGCGTCGACGGCGAACGAACGCAAGTAGTCGTGGTAGCCCGCAGCGTCGATCTCCCGGTCGAGGTCGATCGAGCCGTTCTCGCCGAATACGAGCACGCTGACGTCGGCGGGCAGCGCCTTCGCCCGCTCGCCGGCGAAGGGGGCGCCCTTGAAGCGTTCGAGGGTCAGGTACGCGCGCGCATCGGTCGCGCCGTGGACGTGCGAGAGCTCGTGCGTCCCGTACTGCATCGGCAGGGGGCTCACCACGATGCCGAGCCGGGCGCACGCGAGGTAGACGGCCGCGAGCTCGACCACGTTCGGCAGCTGGACGATCAGGCGGTCGTCGCGCCGCAGGCCCGCCTCGAAGAGCTGCGCCGCGAGGCGCTCGACCGCGGCCTCGAGCTCCGCGTAGTGGAGCCGCTGCGGCGGACCGAAGGCGATCGACTCGCGATCCGGCGGGTCGACGAGCGCGACCCGTTCGGGCACCGCGCGAGCCGTGGCGCGCCACAGCGTGTCGAGCGTTTCGTCCCCCCACCAGCCGTCGGCGGCGTAGCGCTGGATCCGGTCTTCGGGAGTCGTGCGCATCCGGTCTCCTCGCTCAGTCGCGCAGCGCCGCCATCGCCTCGAGCGTGCGCGCGCCGCCCGGGTCGTCGGCGGTCGCCGGAACCAGGCAGATCTCGTCGGCGCCGGCGGCGCGGTAGTCGGCGAGTCGCGCGCGAATCGACTCGATGTCTCCGATCAGCCCGACCGCCACCGCGAGCTCGGCCGGCATCGCGGCGAGGATCTCCTTCGGGTGCGGACGCGTGCGTGCGAAGCGCACCAGATCCGCGAAGCCCGCCTCGGCGAACATCTCGCCGTACCCGGGCGCCGCGAGATAGGCGACCTTGGCCCGCAGGATCTGGCGGAGGGTCGCATCCCCGGGCTCGACCGCGCAGACGAGCCAGACCGCGAGGGCCGGGGTCGGGCATCCGGCGAGCGATGCGGCCTTCGCGAGCTGCTCTCGCAGCCGCGCGAGCGCTTCGGGAGTGACCATGTTCAAGACCATCCGGTCGGCGTGACGGCCCGCGGCACGCACCGCGCCGGGCCCGAACGCGGCGATCGTCACGTGGGCGCCGGGGGCCGGCAGCCGCAGCCGGTAGCCGTGCGTCCGCGCGAGCTCACCGTCGAAGTCGACCTTGTGGCCGTCGAGAAGGCCGCGTACGGCCTTCGCGGTCTCGGCGAGGTGGGTCGCCGTACGCCCCCAGCGACACCCGTGCCACTCCTCGACCACCACGGCGCTCGACGCACCGAGCGCGAGCCGCGTCGGCCGTCCGGTGAGCGCCGCGACCGAGGCGGTGCCCATCGCGAGAGTCATCGGCGTGCGCACTGCCACCGCGAGCGGGCCGAGCGTCAGGGAAACGCGTTCGCAGGCGCCGCCGACGGCGGCCGCAAACGCGAATGCGTCGAAGGTCGCCATCTCGCCGACCCAGAGCTCGCCGAAGCCGAGCCGATCGGCGCGCAGCGCGACCTCGCGGTTCTCTTCCGGCGGCCGATCCTGCCAGAACGGGGTGACGACGCTGAGGCGGAACGCACCCGACGGGGGAGGTTCCGATCGATCGGGATGGGTCGGATCTGAGGGAGACAAGGACACTGCTCTCCTGGACCTCTTCTTCTCGCGGAACGGGCCAGGCCTGGACCAACTCTATCATCGATGGCGGGACTCTGGACTTCTCCTGGTTTCGTGGACACCCAGAGCCCGCGGTTCGAGGCGGCCTCGAGCGCCTCGGGACCGACACCGCCGAGACGGCGATCGCTCTCGAACGAGCGCGAGGTCGGGGGTGCCGGCCGCGACCGTCGGCCGATCAGGGAGCGGCCGGCACCCCCGACCTCGCGCGGATCCAACAGCACCGGGGGCATGCGATCCGCGAAGCGCCTCGCATCCGACGACGAAGAAACCCCGGCCGCGAAGCGACCCGGCTGCGATCAGGTGTCGAGCTCGAAAGCGTCGAGCTTGGCGCGGAGCTCGGGCCAGTCGACCTGGAGGGCATTCTCGGCCATCGGGTAGAGCATGCCCTCCTCCTTCATGTTGTGCTGGTGAATCAAGATGTTGAGCGTGTCGCCCTGATCGACGAGCTCGTCGGCGTCGCCGCGCGCCACCGCCGCCGCCATCTGCTCGAGAACACCGCGCATCTGCTGGTGCTCCATTCGCATCACCTGGGTCGGCCCGCCGTTCGCCATGCCGGTGGCGGCCTCGAAGGCGGGAAACAACAGCTGCTCCTCCATCGCGAGGTGACGCAGCAGCGCGTTTCGGAAGCGCTGCCAGTACGCGGCCATGGCAGAGGCGTCGCCGGCGTCGGCGGCCGCTGCGACATCGGCCCAACCGGCGTCGCAGGCGCGGTGGTCGCCGGTGAAGTATTCCACCAGGCTCGCGCCGGGGTGCTGCGCTTGGTTCGACATGCTCGATCCCGATCCTCCCAGGGTTGGTCATAATGTTATCACGTGATAACTTGAGGGGCAAGATGGTTAGACGCCTCTCGCGGGATGCCCGGCGCAGCCAGATCGTGGATTGCACGCTCGCGCTGCTGGCCGACACGCCGATCGATCGCATCACCACGCGACAGGTCGCCCGCGAGCTCGGCATCAGCCAGCCCGCCCTCTTCCGCCACTTCCGCTCCCGCGACGAGATCTTCGAGGCCGTGGTGTTGCACGCGCGCAACCAGCTCGAGCAGCTCGCCGCGCAGACACTCGAACGCTGCGAGCCACCGCTCGACTCGATCGCCGGGTTGATTCGAGAGCTGGTCGCCTTCGTGACCCGGCATCCGGGCATGCCGCGGCTGCTGTTCTACGACGTTGGCGCGAGAGCGGCCGCGCCGTACCACGGGCCACTCGCCCAGCTCGTCACGCTGCAGCGTTCACTCGCGACGGAGCTGGTGCGGCAGGCGCAGTGCACGGGCGGAGTCGACGCCGGTGTCGACCCCGCCCGCGCGGCATCGCTACTGATCGCATCGCTGCAGGGCCTGATGCTGCAGTGGCAGCTCTCGGGGCGCGCACTGTGCCTCGACGAGGAAGCCGATGCGATGCTCGCATTCTGGCGGGCCGGGCTGATGGCGGGTCAACCCGCGAGATCCCCAAGCGAAACACCCGCAGACGGTGGGTCCGCTGCGCACGGCGCCTCGCGAGCGCTGGTCGGCCTCGACGCGCGACCGCTGATCGAAGCCGGGCGCGAACCTCTCGCGGAAATTCTCGAGGCGCTACGTCGTCTGCCGGACGACGGCGTGCTGAAGCTCATCACACCGTTTCGCCCGGCACCTCTCTTGAGCCTGCTCGCCGCCGGCGAACACCGAAGCCGGACCCGAGAGCTCGAGCCCGGCTGCTGGGATACCGAGGTGCTCGGGCCCCGCGCGGCGGACCCCGAGGACCTGCGCGAGCTCGAGGCTCCCGAGCCGCTCGAACGCATCCTCCTCGCAACCGCCGGGCTCGAACCGGGTGCGAGCTACTGCGCGCGCACTCCGCGTCACCCACGGATGCTGCTGCCGCGCCTCGAAGAGCGGGGGCTCGCGTTCGAGGTCTACGACGAACCCGACGGCAGCGCGCTCGTGCACGTGAGGAAGCCCGCATGAGCACGCCGAGCTGGACCGGTGGTCTACGTCTCGACCAGGCGCCGCCGCTGATCGTCCCCACCACGTTCTTCGTCACCGCTCCCATCGCCGCATTCGCGGCCGGCGGGCTGCTGCTCGCGTACGGCGCCTCCGCGCTCACGTCGAACTGGGCGCCGCAGACGCTCGCCCTCACCCACCTCGGCACGCTCGGCTTTCTCGCGATGACGATGTTCGGCGCCCTGTACCAGCTCGCACCGGTCGTCGCGGGCGCGCCCGTGCCCGCGGTGAGGCTCTCACGCGCGGTGCATGCGTTGCTGGTCGCCGGACTGGCCCTGCTCGTAACCGGATTCATCACGGCCGCACCCGCGATCACGATGGGGGCCCTGGTGTCGCTCGCACTCGGCGTGATCCTGTTCCTGGTGCCGATGGGCCGCGCACTGATTCGCGCACCGACCCGAAGCGCCACGGTCTCGGGCATGCGACTCGCCATCACGAGCTTGCTGATCGTGCTGTTCCTCGGACTGTGGATGGCGCACGGCTACATCGGGCTGCCGTTCCCGGGCTCGCGCTCGCTGTGGATCCAGGTTCACCTCGGCGTCGCCTTCCTCGGCTGGGTCGGATGCCTGATCAGCGCGGTGTCGTGGCAGGTGCTGCCGATGTTCTACGGCGCGACACCCCATTCCCAGATCAGCCACCGGATCACGCTCGCGGGGATCGCCAGCGGCGTCGCGTTGCCGGTGCTGGTGTTGGCGCTCGATTTCGTCGGCGCGCTGCCCGCGAACGGGCCGGAGCCGTCCCGCCTGGCCGCGTTGGGCGCACTGCCCGCGCTGGTCGTGGTCTGGTGCCTGCAACCCTTCTGGGCGCTGCGCGGCATCGCCAGGCGCCGTCGCCGACGCCGGCTCGATGCCAGCCTGTACTACTGGCGCACCGGACTCGCCCTCGCGGTGCTTTCCGCACTGCTCTCGGTGCCCGCACACCTGCTTTCCGACCCGCGCCCGAGTCTGGCCGTCGGCTGGCTCGTCATCTGGGGCTGGGCCGGGCTGATCGTGCACGGAATGCTGAGTCGGATCGTCCCCTTCCTGGTGTGGTTCCATCGCTTCTCGCCGGCTCTCGGACAGGTGCAGGTGCCCTCGCTCCGCAGCCTGCTACCCGACAGCTGGATGCGCCTCGGGTTCGTGCTCCATCTCGGTTCGGTATTGGCGGGGCTCGCGGCGATCGCGAGCGGCGCCGACTGGCTGGCGCGGCTCACGGGATTGCTGGTGATGGCGACCGCGAGCCAACTGCTCTATTCGATCCTGCACGTCCTTCGGCAACGCGTCGACGCGCCGGGCTCGACTCGTGCGTGAACGTCGACTCGCGAAATCGGCGGCGTGGCACGGATTTCGCACCTCCGAGCGTGCTCGCCCTGCATTCATCCGCGAACGTTTCATGCGTATATTCGTGTCAAAATGACCCACTCGAGGTGTGGATTGCGGAATTTCGACCGTTTCATTCTGACGGCGACCCTGCTGGTCGGCCTCGGATGCGGGCAAGCGGACCCGGCGACACTTCCGGTTTCCGGGCGGCCCGCGAGCGACCCCGAATCGGGCTCGCTGCAGCCGACCCTGCCGGTGACGACGGTCGCGGTGGAGAGCGGCTCGATCGAACAACACATATCGGCTCCGGGCAGCCTGAAGGCGCGACGCGAAAGTCGGATCGGCGCCGAGGTGCGCGGCCGGATCCAGACCATCTTCGTCCGCGAGGGCGACCGCGTCGAAGCCGGCGCGGAGCTGTTCCAGATCGATCCCGCGCCGTACGAGTTCAACCTGCGCCAGGTCGAGGCCGGTCTCGATCTCGCACGAGCCGAACGCAAGCAGATCGAGGCCGATCTCGCACGCGCGGACCAGCTCTACAGCCGCGACATCGTCTCGAGCGACGAGCTCGCGCGCATGAAGACCCAGGTCACGGTCGCCAGGGCGCGCGAACGCCAGGCACAGGAGAGTGTGGCGATGGCGCGGCACAACCTCGAGCAGACGCTCGTCGTCGCTCCCTACGGCGGATCGATCGCGGCGCGTCTGGTCGACGAAGGCACCACCGCGCTGGTCCAACCCCAGACCACGGTCGTGGTGTTGCAGGAGACGACGCAGCTCGAAGCCGAGGCCCACATCCCCGAGAGCCAGCTCTCGACCGTGCGGGTGGGCGACCCGGCCATGATCCACGTACAGGGACTCGGGCAGGCGATCGAAACCACTGTCGCGGTCGTCGGCGACACCATCGACCCGGCCACACGCACTTATCACGTTCGCATGCTCGTCGACAATGCCGACCACCGCCTCAAGGCGGGCGTCTTCGCGCACATCGACATCACACCCAGAGTCAAGACCGACGTCATGCTGGTGCCCCGCGAAGCCGTCCGCAGCGAAGACGGCCAGACGCGTGTGCTCGTCGTGCGCGACGGCCGGGCCGTGCCGGTGCAGGTCGAACTCGGCATCGTCGACGAAAGCCGGGCGGAGGTGCTGTCGGGCCTGACCGCCGACGACGCGATCATCGTCGGTACGGCCGCGCGTGAAATCGCTCCGGGCATGCGCGTGCGGGTGGTAGCGCCGAAGCAGGCCGAGCCGGCGACGTGAAACTCGCCGACGTCTCGATTCGCCGACCGGTCTTCGCGGTGATGCTCGTAGGCGCCCTCGCGGTGCTGGGTCTGGTGTCGCTTCCGCGCCTCGGGATCGACCTGTGGCCGCGTGTCGAACTGCCGATGGTCGTCGTTTCCACGGTACTCGAGGGCGCCGCGCCCGAAACCGTCGAACAATCCGTGACCCAGGTTCTCGAGGAGTCGATCAACACCATCGAGGGCATCGCGAGCCTGCGCAGCAGTTCGAGCGACTCGCTGTCGATCATCTACGTCGAATTCGAGCTCGATTACGAGGTGCAGGAAAAGGCGCAGGAGGTCCGCGACAACGTCGCCGCCGTGATGGGCGATCTGCCGCGGGATGTCGAGATACCGATCGTCCAACGCGTCGATCCCGACGCCCAGCCGATCCTGTCGATCCTGCTCGCGGGCCCGGATTCGATTCGCTCGATCAGCGAGTTCGCGGACAAACGCTTGAAGCCGCGCATCGAACGGATTCGCGGCGTCGGAAGCGTGAGCCTGGCGGGAGCCCGGCGGCGCGAGATCCGCATCTGGATCGATCCCCTGCGGCTCGGCGGCTACGGACTCGCCGTCGACGACGTTCTAGGAGCACTCGAACGCGCGCATTTCGAGCTTCCGGGCGGCCGGATCGAAACGGACCGGCAGGAGTGGGCGCTGCGCACCGAGGGAAAGTTCACCAGCGCCGAGCAGTTCGGCGCGGTGGTCGTCGCCGAGCGTGGAGGCAGCGTGATCCACATGCGCGATGTCGCGCGCGTCGAAGACGGCATGGAGGACGAGCGCACCGTCTCGCGCCTGAACGGACGCCGCGGTGTCGCCCTCCAGGTGCGTCGCCAGTCCGGCGAGAACACCGTGGCGGTCGCGAGCGCCGTCAAGGCCGAGCTCGCGGTACTGCGCCAGGACCTGCCCGAAGGCTACGAAATGCTGGTCGCTCGGGACGCTTCGATCTTCATCCGCAGCTCGATCCAGGACGTCGCGGTCGCACTCGCGTTCGGCGCGCTGTTGGCATCGCTGGTCGTCTTCCTGTTCCTGCGCAACCTGCGTTCGACCCTGATCACCGCGCTCGCCATCCCGTGCTCGATCGTCGGCAGCTTTGCCTTCTTCTACTTCTTCGGCTTCACACTGAACACGATGACGCTGATGGCGCTGTCGCTGTCGATCGGACTGCTGATCGACGACGCGATCGTCGTGCTCGAGAACACCTACCGCCACATGGAGTCCGGCAAGGAACCCGCACAGGCGGCCTCCGATGCGGCCGAAGAGATCGCGCTGGCGGTGATCGCGACGTCACTCGCCATCGCTGCGGTCTTCGTTCCGATCGCCTTCATGTCCGGCGTGGTCGGCCGCTTCTTCCGCGAATTCGGCATCGTCGCCACCTGCGCGGTATTCACGTCGACGCTGGTGGCGGTCACGTTGGTTCCGATGCTGTGCAGCCGCTACCTGCGCCCCACCGACGAACACGGCCGCTTGTATCAGGCGCTCGAATCGATCTACGTACGACTCGAGCACCACTACCGCCGCGTGCTGAAATGGGGACTCGCTCACCGCGCGGCTACGATCGCGCTCGCGTTCGTCGCGATCGCCGGCGGCGTGCTGTCCGCTCGCGCCGTACCCGTCGCGTTCATGATTCCGTCGGACAGCAGCGAATTCAACGTCTGGCTCAAGCTGCCGCTCGGAAGCACCGTTCACGCCACGAGTTCGGTCACCGCGCTCGTGGAGCAGCAGCTCCAGAACGACCCGGACGTCGAGGCCGTCTTCTCGACGATCGGCGCCGGCGCGAAGAAGCGTGTGAACGAAGTGGAGATCTTCGTCCGCCTGGTCCACAAGAGTCGCCGCGACCGGACCCAGCAGGAGATCATGGGGGCGATTCGGCGACAGATCCAACAACTCGAGCTGCCGATCCGGGAATTCAGCGTCGAGGAGCTCGCGATCTTCGGCGGAGCGGGCAGACGGAACTTCCAGATCCGGTACGTGCTTCGCGGACCCGACACCGATCGGCTCCAGTACTACGCCCATACCATCGCCGAGAACATGCGCCGCTCGGGCGGGTACGCCGATGTCACGCTTTCCTACGAAGCGGGCAAGCCCGAAATCGCACTCGAGATCACGCGCGACCGCGCCGCCGATCTCGGCGTCCCCGCCATCCAGATCGGTCGAACCGTCTCCGCGTTGTTCTCGGGCTTCAAAGCGACGACTTTCGAAGAAGGTGGTGAACGTTACGACGTGCGCGTGCAGGTGCTGCCCGAATACCGCAACGACCCCGAGAAGTTGTCGCTGGTGCGGGTACGCGCCCCGAGCGGCGCGCTGGTACCCCTGCGCAATCTCGTGATCTCGCGCATCGGCAGCGGCCCGGTCGAGATCGAGCGCGAGAATCGGACACGCGCAATCACCCTCCAGAGCAACCTCGACGGCAAGTCCGCGGGCGAGGCGGACAGCGAGATTTCACGCTTCGCCGCCGATCTGGACCTGCCCGCCGAATACGATTTCGAAGCCGCGGGAACGTCGAAACGCATGCGGGAATCCCTCGACGCGATCGAATTCGCCTTTGTGCTCGCGTTGATCGCGATCTACATGATCCTGGCATCTCAGTTCAACTCCTTCACCCATCCATTCATCATCATGCTGTCGGCGCCACTGTCGTTCATCGGCGCGTTCGCCGCAGTCGCGGCGATGGGGCACCAGCTCGACACCCTGGGCCAGATCGCCTTCCTGATGCTGATGGGGATCGTGATGAAGAACGGAATCCTGCTGGTCGACTACATCAACACGCTGCGCGCGCGTGGGCACTCCGTCCGCGCTGCCGTGCTCGAAGCCGGCCCGGTGAGGCTGCGCCCGGTGCTGATGACCGCCGTCTCGACCATCTGCGGCATGCTGCCCCTCGCCTTCGGCGTGGGCGACGGCGCGGAGTGGCGCAACCCGATGGGCGTGATCTGCATCGGCGGCCTGATCGCATCGACGCTGCTCACGCTGCTGATCGTTCCGGTCGCCTACACGCTGGTCGACGACGCCCAGAACGCGGTCACACGCCGACTGCGCGCCCTCCGCCCCAGCAGTGCGAAGCGGAGCTTCGGAGGCGCGAAGTAGCAGCCGCTCCGCGCCTCCGGCCGCGGCAGCACCGCGAGCGCGGCCTGGAGCGAGCAGAACGCGTAGCTGCTAGAAGAGATCGCATGCCGCCGACACCGGCACCGGAGACGCCGGCTCGCGCGACCGGCTGGGGGAAGTGATGGGCAAGACGACCGAACGACTCGCGGCGATACTGGTGTTGGCGATCGGGCTGATCCTGCTCGCGCCCCCGATCCACGCCGAGGCGGAGCCCGAAGCGGCCCCCTCCGAAGAAGCACTCGCCGCCGCCGCCGCGGCGCAGGCAGTCGCAAAACGCGAAGACAGCCTGCGCGGAATCATGGCCTCGCGCGAAGCCGTCGCGACCAAACTCCGGGCCCGCCAGAACGACCTCGAGAGCGACGCGGCCGTCGGGCGTCAACAAGAGATCACCGCCGACATCACCGCGCTGTCGCTGAAGCTCGAGGAACTCGACGCCAACTTCACCGAAATCGCGGCCGGCATCGACACCAAGTCCTTCGAGACCACGCCGAAAGCGGAGCAGATCAACCTCGGCCAGGAAGTCCGCGAGCTGCTCGCCCCGCTCATCAAGGAATTGAAACGCGCGTCGAGCCGCCCACGCGAGATCAACCGACTGCGAACCGAAATCACCGAAGCCGAAGAGCAGCTCGAGCTGATCCGGCGCGCCGTCGCGAACCTGGAGTCGTTGCTCGACGGCGTGAAGGACCGGCGCCTCCACGAGAAGTTGAAGTCGGAGCTCGCCAGCTGGCAGGAGCAGCTGCAGAAGACCGAAACCGATCACGACATCGCCGCCCAGAAGCTCGACCAGATGCTGAGCGAGCGGACGTCGATCGGCGATGCGATACGGAACGTCTTCCAGCTGTTCTTCCGCAGCCGCGGCCGCAACCTGCTGCTCGCGTTGCTGGTGACCGGCGCCTTCCTGGTGCTGTTGCGGCGGCTGCACCGCCAGGCGATGCGCTCGGGCCCGCTGCAGCAACCCGCGAACAGTTTCTGGGCGCGTGTCTTCAACCTGCTCTACGTCCTCGCGACGATCGTCGGTGGGATCCTGGTGTTCCTGATCGTGCTGTACTTCTTCGGCGACTGGGTGTTGCTGATCGTCGTGCTGTTGCTGATCTTCGGCGTGCTCTGGGCATCGAAACAGGCCATTCCGAAGTTCTGGATCCAGGGCACGCTGCTGCTCGACATGGGTCCGGTGCGGGAGGGCGAACGGCTCGACTACGACGGGCTGCCGTTCCGCGTGGACTCGCTGAACTTCTACACCGACCTCGTCAATCCCGCGCTTTCGGGTGGCCACCTGCGGATTCCGATCGGAGACCTGAGCGCTCTCCGCTCGCGCCCCTTCGAAGCAGACGAGCCCTGGTTTCCGACGACCGTGGGGGAATGGGTGCTGCTGTCCGACGGAACCTACGGGCAGGTGGGCTTCCAGTCGATCGAGATCGTCGACCTCCGACTGAAGGGTGACAGTCACAAGATCTATGCCACGCGCGACTTCCTGTCGCTGTCGCCTCTCAAGCTGAGTACGGGTTTCCGCGCCCGAGCGACCTTCGGGCTCGACTATGGCTTGCAGAGCATCATCACCAGCGAGGTCGTCCGGACCCTCGAGACCAGCGTTCGCGAACGCCTCACGGCCTCCTTCCTGGGCGAATACCTGATCAAGATGCGCGTCGGCTTCGAAGCGGCGGGACCGTCGTCGCTCGATCTGCGCATCGTCGCGGATTTCACGGGCGATGCCGCGAGCGCCTACAAGATCGCGCCGCGGCTGCTGCAGGAATACTGCGTGGACACCTGCAACGCCAACGGCTGGGTGATCCCGTTCGGCCAGCTCACCCTCCACGTCGCGCCCAACACGGAGAGCTCCTGACCGCGCCGCTTGACTGGAGCGGTCGCCATCGTGCATAACGGTGGCGCGGCGCAACGCACTCCGATCGGCTCCGTTGTCGGCCGTGAGGAGTGCGGCGCAGGCGGGAGAGGCCCGGTTCCAGATGGCGACGGCGAGCCCGACATCCAGCGACAAGTGGCTGCAAGGACCGGTTTCCGACGTGGTGCTGGGCGGCGGCCTGCTCTACTTCCCGATCCTGCTGTTGCTGGCGTTGGGCGGCCCCGGCTTGCGCGACGCGCTGCCGCTGCTGCTGATTCCGATGATCCTGCTGGTGTGCATGAACGCTCACCTCGGCGCCACCCTGCTGCGCGTCTACGAACGCTCCGAAGACCGCCGCCACTACGCCTTCTTCGCGATCTACGTCTCGCTCACCGTCGCGGCCGTGGGCCTGGCGAGCTTGTTCCTGCCCCACGTCGGGTCCGCCTTTCTCACCTTCTACCTCACCCTCGTCCCCTGGCATTTCACGGGCCAGAACTACGGCATCGCCCTGATCCTGCTGCGGCGGCACGGTGTCGAGATCGATCTGGCGCTGAAGCGGATCATCTACGCGGCCTTCATCCTGCCGTTCGCGCTGTGGATCCTCGCGCTCCACGGCTCGCGTCCCGCGGGCGTCGAGTTCGCGCTGGTCGACACGGTAGGGACCCAGTTCCAATTCATTCCCATCGGCATCCCCGGCAGCATCCAGGGGCCCGCGATCATCGCGGCGATCCTCGCCTATCTGTGGGTCACCGGAGAGTGCTACCTGCGCCTTCGCGGGCGGGTGTCGTTCCGCGACGTCTTTCCCGGCGTCACCGTCTTCTTCTCGCAAGCGCTCTGGTTCGCGGCGCCGGTCGTCGCGCGGATCTTCATCGAGCCCGGTCACCTGGGCCCGTTCGCGCCGGACTCGGCGTCCTTCACCTTCCTGTGGGTCGCCATCATGCACGGGATCCAATATCTGTGGATCACCTCGTACTACGTGAAGCGGGAGCGGCCCGGCACCCGAACACCGCCGTTCATCGCGAAGGCGATGCTGATGGGGACGGCGATCTACGGCATCCCGGTGCTCGTACTCGCTCCGCTGTCGATCGGGCGCGTTTCCTACGGCGGCCTCGAGCTCATCCTCGTCGCGACGATCAGCGTCCACCATTTCCTGCTCGACGGCGCGATCTGGAAGCTCCGCAACACGCGTATCGCAACGATCCTGCTCCGCGGAGCCAAAGACACGGGCGCGACCGTGACGACTCCGGGAACGCATTGGGTCAAGGCGCTCGTGCTCGCTTCGGGCGCGCTCGGCATCCTCTTCAGCCTGCTGGGGCCCGCCGAGCGCCGCTACGGGGTCGAATACGCCTTGCAGGATGGAAACCTCGAGCGCCTGCAGACGGCGGCGACACGGTTGCGATGGATGGGGCGCGACGATTCCGAAATGCGGGCCCAACTCGGCTTCCTGCTCGCGAAGCACGACGACACCGAGGCTGCGCTTCGCGAATTCGAGCGAAGCAACGCGCTCGAACCCAACGCGGTCGCCTGGACGAATATCGGCGCCCTGCACGAGCGCGAGGGCGAGATCCAGGCGGCTCTGTCGGCGTACGCTTCGGCGCTCGCCCTCGAGCCCGACAACGTCGATGCACTGCTCTACGCCGGTCGCGCCTCGCTCAAGGCCGGCCGACGAGATGCCGCGCTCCGGCATCTCGAACGCGCCGTCGCGCTGGCGCCCGATCGCAGCGACATTCGCGCCAGCCTCGCGAAGGCGTCCGAGGGTTGAACCTCGGGATCGTCGGACGGTCGCGGCAGGCCCCCCCGACCTCTCGCAACCATCGCAGGACTTCTTCAGCACCCTGCTAGGCGCGCAGCTTCCGGTAGCGCTCGATCAGCGTGTTGGTGGAGCTGTCGTGTTCGAGCGACGAGTCGTTCGCGAGTTCCGGCGCGATCCGACCGGCGAGCTGCTTGCCGAGTTCCACGCCCCATTGGTCGAACGAGTCGATGTTCCAGACGGTTCCCTGGACGAAGACCTTGTGCTCGTACAATGCCACGAGCTTGCCCAGGGTGGCGGGATCGAGCCGTTCAGCGAGCAGCGTGTTGCTCGGACGGTTGCCCGGAAACCCCCGATGGGGACGCTGCACCTCGGGGATCCCCTCGGCCGCCACCTCCTGCGCGGTCTTGCCGAACGCGAGCGCCTCGGTCTGGGCGAAGAAGTTCGCCATCAACTGGTCGTGATGATCGCCGATCGGGTTCAGGCTGCGCGCAAAGCCGATGAAGTCGCACGGGACGAGCTTCGTGCCCTGGTGGAGCAGCTGAAAGAAGGCGTGCTGTCCGTTGGTGCCGGGCTGGCCCCAGACGATCGGTCCGGTCTCGCCCGTCACGGGCCGGCCATCGCGGTCGACGCACTTGCCGTTGCTCTCCATGTCGAGCTGCTGGAGGTAGGCGCTGAAGCGCCAGAGATATCGGTCGTAGGGAAGGATCGCGCAGGTCTGTGCACCCATGAAATCGTTGTACCAGAGGCCGATCGCCGCGAGCAGCACGGGCAGATTGCGCTCGAAGGGCGCACTGCGAAAATGCTCGTCCATCTCGCGAAAACCCGCGAGCAGCTGGCGAAAGCCTTCCGGCCCGATCGCGATCATCAGCGAGAGCCCGACCGCGGAGTCGAGCGAATAGCGCCCGCCGACCCAGTCCCAGAAGCCGAACATGTTGGCCGCGTCGATGCCGAAGTCCGCCACCGCTTCGGCATTCGTCGAGACCGCCACGAAGTGCTTGGCGACGGCGGCCTCGTCGGCCAGTGCCGCCAGGCACCAGGCCCGCGCGCTGCGGGCATTGCTGAGGGTCTCGAGCGTGGTGAAGGTCTTCGAGCAGACGATGAACAAGGTCTCCGCCGGGTCGAAGTCGCGCACGGCCTCGACGAAGTCGCTGGCGTCGACGTTCGAAACGAAGGCGAAGCGAAGGCTGCGATCGCTGTAATGCTTGAGCGCCTCGTAGGCCATCATCGGCCCGAGATCCGATCCACCGATCCCGATATTGACCACGTTCCGGATCCGCCGCCCGGTGTGGCCCAGCCAGGCACCGCCGCGTACCCGCTCGCAGAAGTCGGCCATCCGGTCGAGCACCGCGTGGACATCCGGCACGACGTCGCGGCCAGCCACTTCGAGCTTGGTATCGCGCGGCGCACGCAATGCCGTGTGAAGCACCGAACGGTTCTCGCTGGTGTTGATCTTCTGGCCCGCGAACATTGCTTCGATGCGCGCGCGCAGGCCGGACGCCTCGACGAGCCGGAGCAACAGCCTCAACGTCTCGCCCGTGAGCAGATTCTTCGAATAATCGAGATACAGGCCGCACGCCTCGGCGGCGAATCGCTCACCGCGCTCCGGTTCGTCGCGGAAGAGATCGCGCAGCCCCACGCCTTCGAGCGCCTTGAGGTGCTCGCGGAGCGCCTTTCGCTCGGGGCGCTCGATCGGCTCGGGCGGGGTCAAACGGTTCTCCTCGGACGGCCGCGTCGGCGCGACCACACCCATTTCATACCGCAATCTCCGTCGGTCGCGCGCCGCCTTCTTGCTCGCCGGCTGCATTTCCCGCCGAGCGAAGCTCCGCACGAGCAGCGTGCGGCTGGACGCGGACCCCGCACTTGCCGCATGCTTCGACCGGCGAAGACGGCGAGCCGGGGAGTCGCATGCGGATCATGGTCAGCGGGGGAACCGGCTTCACCGGATCGCACAGCGTGCGCGCCTTTCTGGCTGCGGGTCACTCCGTGCGCCTGCTCGTGCGCGACGCCGCAAAAGTGCGCCGCGTCTACGACCCGCTCGACCTCGCGATCCCCGAACGCGACGTCGTCGTCGGCGACATCACGGACGCGTCGAGCGTCGAGACCGCCATGGCGGGCTGCGACGCCGTCTTCCACAGCGCCGCCCTCGTCGACCTGCGCCGCTCGCAGGCGCGGCGAGTGCTCGACACCAACGTTCGTGGGACGCAATTGATCGTGGGCGGTGCCGCACGGCGCGGAGTCCCGTCCATCGTGTACGTCTCGAGCGCGTCGATCCTGTTTCAACCGGGCCTTCCCGAGCTGCACCTGGGCCTTCCCATCGCGCACGCCAACACCGCCTACGCCAAGAGCAAGGCCGACGCGGAGCATTTCGTTCGGAAGCTGCAGGACGAGGGACACCCGATTCGCACCTCCTATCCCTCGGGAATCATCGGCCCCGACGACCCGGGGCTGACCAACAGCAATTACGCGCTGTACACGTTCCTCGCGATCAGCGGTGTCGAAACCTCCGGCACCTTCCAGGCCGTCGACGTGCGCGACCTCGCGACCCTGCACCTGCGCCAACTCGAACTTCCCGAGGGCCCGCGCCGCCACGTCGCCGCCGGCCCCGCCCTGCCCTGGGCGGAGTTCTACCAGATGCTGGATCGACTCGTCGGCTACCGCCTCGCGCGCGTGAGGGTTCCCGGTGCGATCCTGCGCGGCGGCGGCGTCGTCGGTGACTTCATCAAGCGCTTCTGGGACTTCCAATATCCGCTGACACGCGACGCGATGGAGTTCGCGACCCAATGGCCCGGCATCGACGGAACGCCGACCACGGCCGAACTCGGCATCCGTTTCCGCCCCCCGATCGATACCTACACCGACGCTCTGCGCTGGCTCGTGAACGCGGGGCACATCGAAGCGGGCCGGATCGGAAGACTCGCCGACGGCTGAACGACGATATTGCGCAACGGCCCGTGCGCGCACATCATCCGACGCGTCGGGAAGCCATGGATTCGCGGGGCGAGACGGCGCACCGCGACACACAGGAGTCGAGCATGTTCGCCAAGATCGCTGCGCGGGACCTGGTCGTCATTGCGGTATCGGTCGCGCTGTGGCTCGGTCTCGCCGAGTTCACGCGGGGCGATACCCCACTGGCCGACTTCCTCGGCGTGATCCTGGGACTGCTGATGGGTGTCTGCGGCTACTTTCTGCACGAATGGGGGCATTTCGCGGGCGCGCTGCTGACGCGCAGCCGCGTCTACGCACCCGCAACGCTCACGACCGCCTTCCTCTTCAGCTTCGACTCGAAGCGGAACGACAAGCGACAGTTCCTGATCATGAGCCTCACCGGCTTCCTGATGACGGCCGTCGTCACGTTCGCGTTCTACACCTTCCTGCCCGACGATCTGCTCGCGAGCCGGGTCGCGCGCGGCGTGGCCGTGCTCGGCGTCTTCCTCGCGCTCTTCGTCGAGACACCGCTGCTTCTCTACGGTCTGTTCGGTCCGACCGGCATCCCACCCATCGAGGCGCCCGGCTTCCGCGTCGACCGGCCCCACCTCACGGAAACGCCCGAGCGCGAGGCGATCTGAGCGCTCCACCGCCCCTGCTACGATCGACGGGTGGTGGACGTACAGGGGAACGTGGATCCCGGCTTCGAGCCGGTGCGCGACGCCTTCGCGAAGAACTTCGAGAAACACGGCGAAGTCGGCGCCGCCTGTTGTGTCTACCGCGACGGTCGCGCGGTCGTGGACATCTGGGGCGGCAGTGCCGACGCCCGGGGGGAACGCCCCTGGCAGCACGACACCCTGCAACTGGTCTTCTCCGCCACGAAGGGCGTCACCGCCATCTGCGCCCACAAGCTGGTCGAAGCGGGTCGCCTCGACCTCGACGCCCCGGTCGCGCAGTACTGGCCCGAGTTCGCAGCCAACGGCAAGGCGGCCATCACGGTTCGGCAGGTACTCTCGCATCGCGCGGGGCTCGCGATGATCGAAGGCGAACTGAGTCTCGAGCAAGTGCTCGCCTGGGACCCCGTCGTCGCCGCCATCGCGGCGCAGTCGACCAATTGGGAGCCCGGATCGACGCACGGCTACCACGTGCGCTCGTATGGATGGATCGTCGGAGAGCTCGTGCGAAGGATTACGGGAATGAGCCTAAGTCGCTTTCTCGAAACGGAAATCGCGGCACCGCTAGGCCTCGACTTCTACATCGGGCTGCCCGCGGCCGAGCTCGACCGCTGCGCCGAGACCATCCCGCCCGAAGGCGGACTGGACGCGCTCGTCGAGATCCTCGGCGCCGACTCCCTGACGGCGCGAGCCATGCGCGGCCCCTCCGACCTCTTCGCCTACGACGACATGTGGAACCGCCGCGAACTGCTCGCGGCCAGCATGCCGTCGAGCAACGGCGTCGGGACCGCGCACGCGCTCGCGCGACTCTACGCCGCCACGGTCGCCGTCGTGGACGGCGTTCGGATCCTCGCCCCCGAAACCGTCGACGCGGCGCGCGCAGTCCATTCGGAGGGGCCCGACAAGATCATCCTCGTCCCGAGCCGCTACGGGCTCGGCTTCACCCTGCCGCCGATGCTCGCGCAGGGCTGCGGCAACGGTGCGTTCGGCCACCCCGGTGCGGGCGGCTCGCTCGGCTTCGCCGACCCCGAAGCGCGGCTCGGCTTCGGCTACGTGATGAACCGCATGCAGCTCGGGCCCAAGGCCGACCCGCGCGCGCACGCACTCGTGAAAGCGACGGTTCGTTGCCTCGCGGTCGCCTGAATTCGAAGGCCTAGCCGAAGTACTGCGACATCCCGCGGACGATGTCGCGGCGCGTGATCTGCCCCACCAGCTTGCCGTCTTCCACGACGGCGAGTCGGCGGAAGGGATTTTCGAGGAAGATCTGCGCCACGCTGATGATGTCGAGGCGACTGTCCACCGTCATCGGAACCGCATGCATGTAGTTCTCCACGGTGTCGTCCGGCATCTCGTGGAAGCCGCTCTGCAGCAGCACCTTCAGGCAGTCCTTCTCCGAGAAGGCGCCGACCAGCTCACCCGCCTCGCCGACGACGAGCACGCCGATCAGCTGATTCTTCAGCATCAGGTCCATGGCGTCGTGAACCCGGGTATCGGGCGTCACCGTGTTGAACGACTTGTCCATGAAATCGTCGACGATCGGCAGTCCGCGCATGGGGTCCTCGCGTTCGTTGTTCGAGGCAGTAGCCGCCCGGAAAGTGTAGCGGGAAGTCGCGCCGAGTGGCGGCGCGGAGATGTGGTCTCGAAGCTTCCGCACCCGCGCTTCGAAGCCGGCGGGCCGCTGCTCTACCCTTGACGGCGACGGTTCGCAGTAGGAACCTCGGGCAGGAACGTCCAGCGTGTGCGAAATGGCGGCCGCGAAAGGAGCTCCCATGACCAATTTCAGTGAGGTTCCCTGGATCGCAGAACACATCGCGCTCTACCGACGAGACCCGGAGAAGGCGCACATGTGGGACTCGACGCCCCTCGGCGGCCCCGGCGTCCTGCCGACCCTTCTGCTCACGACGAAGGGCCGAAGGTCCGGCAAAGCCAGGTCACTGCCGCTGATCTACGGGACGATCGGCGACAGCTATGTGGTGATCGCCTCGAAAGGCGGAATGCCGGATCACCCCGCGTGGTTCCTGAACCTCGAAGCCCAGCCCGATTGCGAGCTGCAAGTGGGCGCCAAGTCGATCAGCGCCCGCGCGCGCACCGCGGAGGGTGAGGAGCGCAAGCGCCTCTGGGATCGGATGGCCGCGATCTATCCGCCCTACCTCGACTACCAGAAGGCCACGGAGCGAACGATTCCAGTGGTGGTGCTCGACCCGGCGGCGTGACGACGGTCGCGGGATGCGAGGTGCGGCTCGACCGGACGAAGCCTCCTCGACCGTGGCGAGACGAGAGCCGAGAGTGGGGGGTCGCGATGACTGGCGAGCAGAGAGACCGCATCCGTGTGGGATTCCTCGGCTGCGGGCGCATCGCAGACCTGTCGTGCCTGGGCTACCTCGACCACCCGCGCGCCGAGATCCATGCGGTGTGCGATGTCGACGAAGCGCGCGCGAAACACCGCGCCGAGCAATGGGGCGCCGCCCGCGTCTACAGCGACCCGGACGAGCTGTTCGCCGACCCCGAGATCGACGCGGTCGAAATCCTCACCCCGCATCACCTGCACGCAGCGCACGCCAAGGCGGCCCTCGAAGCCGGCAAGCACGTCTCGCTCCAGAAGCCTCCGACCCGTACGCTCGCGGAGTTCGACGAAATCACGCGCGCGCTGGAGAAGACGAACCTCACGCTGCGCGTGTTCGAGAATTTCATGTTCTACCCGCCGCACGTGAAGGCCCGGCAGCTCGTCGACGGGGGAGCCATCGGCGAACCGTTGTCGATCCGGCTCAAGACGGCGGCGGGGCGTTTCGGCGACGGTTGGGAGATCGCGCCTCAGACCCAGGCCTGGCGCATGGACACCGAGACCTGCGGCGGCGGCGCAACCACCTTCGACCACGGCTACCACTGCTTCAACATGGGCCGCTTCTTCATGCCCGAAGAGGTGGAGCGCGTGCACGCCTTCATCCATTGGACCGAACTCGCGCCGAACCAACGCATCGACGGCCCGGCGATCATCACCTGGAAATACGCGGGCGACGTGCCGCGCTTCGGCTCGTGGGAGGTGATCGCGTCGCTCGGCATGCGCGTCCGCAGCGACTACTACGCCAGTGACGACCGCATCGAGATCCACGGCAGCGAAGGCATCCTGTGGGTGAACCGCTGTACCGGCAAGCTGCTCGACGAGCCCGCCGTGGTGCTGTATCGCGACGGCGAGACGCGTGCATTCCACGATCTCGAGTGCGACTGGGCCGCGTCCTTCCGCATCGGCGGGAAGAGCTTCGTGGACGATCTGCTCGAAGGTCGCCCGCCCGTGCACGGCAGCGACGAAGCCCGCCGCACGCTCGTCTTCGCGCTCGCGGCTGCACGCAGCGCCGAGCAGGGCCGCGAGGTCGCACTCGCCGAGATCCGGAGCGAAGCGCCGGGGCCGATCGCGTAGCAGCCGCCGGAGCGCGCGCGAATTCAATCACGAGCGGGAGTTCGACGACGAGCGGAATGCCCCAAACTGAGCGATCGGAGTCATCGGCTGTCGAAGAGACGCGCGAATTCTTCAGCAGACGTGCGGCGTTCTATGATTTCGCCTTCTTCAAGCTGTCGCCCTTCATGCCGGTGGTGCGGTCCCTCCTGGCGGACCGGAACCTGTTGACCTCCAACATGAAGGTGCTCGACGCAGGCACGGGCACCGGGCTGATGACCCGCGTCCTCCATTCGTTGGCCGGGGAGGCGGGGCTTTCGAACATCGACTTCCACGCGTTCGATCTCACCCAGGAAATGCTGGATGTCTTTCATCGCTGGATCCATTCCGAAGCAGCGGAGGCTGCCATCTCGACGAGGCTGCAGGACGTGCTCCAGCTGGAAACGCTGCCGCGGACGTGGAGCGACTACGATCTGATCGTGACCTCCACCATGCTCGAGTACGTCCCGACGGAATCCCTGCCCGGAGCGGTTTCGGGACTGCTCGGGCTGCTCAGGCCGGGCGGCAAGATGATCTGGCTGCTGTCGGGCCGCACGCTCGCGATGAGGTTCTTCGTCGGCTGGCTCTGGCGATCGAATCTCTACAGCAAGTCCGAACTCGAGGCCGTGCTTGCCGAGGCGGGCGCTGTGAACGTCGAATACCTCTCTCTCCCGCGTCCTTATCCCACCACGAGGCATCTGCTGGCGGTCGAGATCCAAGCCCCGGGGGCTTGAAGGCGATCGGCGTCGTCTCGCACACGGAGGCAACAGTGCAAAGTTGGTTCCTTCTCGTTGCGGCCATCGTGGCCGAAGTCGGTGGCACGACATGCCTCAAGCTTTCCGACGGGTTCTCGCGACTCATACCTTCGCTGGGCGTCGTCGTCCTCTATCCGCTGTCGTTCGTGTTCCTGGCGACCGTTCTCCGGACCATCGACGTAGGCGTCGCGTACGCCATCTGGTCCGGCCTGGGAACCGCGCTCGTCGCCGTGATCGGAATCCTGCTCTTCGGCGAGCCGGTTTCAGCCACTCGACTGGCGAGCCTCGGCTTCATCATCGTCGGCATCGTGGGGCTCCAGCTGAGCGGCGGAGTTCGCTGAGGGTTCGTCGAGCAGGCGTACCCGACCCCCGAAAGGCCGTGAAGCGAACGATTCCAGTCGTGGTGCCCGACCCGGCGGCGCGATGACGGCGCAGCGACGCCCCGGACCGTTCCATGCACCCGCTTCAATCGGGAACGGCCCCCTGCCCCTCGCGCAACACCACCAGTCGATCGCCCGAGCCGCGCAACACCGTCGAGGGATTCGGCCACAGGGGACCCGCATCGATCACCAGGGCGACATCACCTCCGTAGCGCTTTTCGAGATCGTCGGCGTGCTCCATGCTCGGTTCTTCGTCGGCGGCGCTGACGGAGCTGCTGAGCAGGGGCTCCCCCAGCAGATCGACCAGCATGCGGCAGATCGCGTGATCGGGCATGCGGATTCCGATCTCGCCGTCGCGATTCTTGGCGGTCTTGGGAATGCCCTGGCTGGCGTGCAACACCAGCGTGTAGGGACCGGGCAGACGGCGCCGCATGCTCCGAAACACCCGATTTCCCATGGACCCATAGGTACTGATCTCGCTCAATTCGTTGACCATCATCGACAGCGGCTTGTGAGCCCCCTCCTGAACCTTCTTGATGCGCCGGATGGTCGCGGCTCCCTTCGGGCTCGAGAGCGCGCAACCGAAGGCATAGCCGGTATCGGTGGGGTAGATGATCACCTCGTCTCGCCGCAGCACCGCGATCGCGGGCTCGAGCTTGCGAGGCGCCGGACGCTCGCTTTCCGCGTAGATCCGCATGCTCGCGATATAGCCCCGGCGGATCGGGACGTAAAGCCGTCGGCGAAGAAGTCCCGTGCGCGATCGCGAAAACGACGCCTCGGCCGGGGGAGGCTCCCGTTCAATCGCCGGGTGTGGCCACTCGCGCGCTTCGCGTAGAATCCATCCGAGCACCGCCCCAGGGCATGGAGCAGGGAGGTATCGGCAGCATGGAACTCGACCGAGAACTCTTGATCGGCGCCTACCGAAAGATGCGGACGATCCGGGCCTTCGAAGAGAAGCTCGGAGAGCTGGTCACCACCGGCAAGCTGGGGGGCTTCATGCACCTCTACGTCGGCGAGGAAGCGGTGGCGGTCGGGGTCTGTTCCCACCTGGACGACGGGGACGCCGTCGCCTCCACCCACCGCGGCCACGGCCACTGCATCGCCAAGGGGGTCGACGTCGCGGGAATGATGGCCGAGCTCTTCGGTCGCGCCACGGGCCTTTGCAAGGGCAAGGGCGGCTCGATGCACATCGCCGATGTCGAGAAGGGGATGTTGGGCGCCAACGGCATCGTGGGTGCGGGCATTCCCCTCGCCACCGGGGCCGCGTTGAGCGCGAAGCTGAAGCGCACGGGCGGCGTGAGCGTGGCCTTCTTCGGCGACGGCGCCAGCAACCAGGGCGCCTTCCACGAATCCCTCAACATGGCGGCCATCTGGAAGCTCCCGGCCGTCTACGTGGTGGAGAACAACGGCTTCGGCGAATTCACCCCCACCGAATTCGTGGTGCCCGTGAAGGACATCGCGGTGCGCGCGGCGTCCTTCGGAATGAAGAGCCTGATCGCGGACGGCATGGACTTCTTCGACGTCTACGCGAAGGCGGGTGAGGCCATCGCCTTCGCCCGCTCCGGCGAAGGCCCCGTGCTGCTCGAATGCAAGACCTATCGCTTCGCGGGCCACTTCGTCGGCGACCCGCTGGTCTATCGCTCCAAGCAGGAGGCGGAGGAGTGGATCCAGACCCGCGATCCCCTGCCGCTGTTCGAAGCCCGCGTGACCGAGGCCGGCCTGGTCGAAGCCGACGAGCTTCGCGAGATCGATCGGGAAGTGGCCCTGAAGCTCGCCGCGGCTGCGCAGGCCGCGGACGAGGCGCCCTTCCCCGACCTCGCCGAGCTCACCACCGATGTCTACTTCGAGGAACCGCGATCATGAGCCGGGAGCTGAGTCTGGGACAGGCGGTCAACGAAGCCCTGCAGATTGCGATGGAGACGGATCCGGACGTGATCCTGATGGGCGAGGACGTGGCGGGCGGCGGCGATCGCACGGGCGATGACGTCGACGAGATGGGCGGCGTGCTCGGCACCACGCGCGGCCTCGTCAAGGCCTTCCCCGATCGCGTACTCGATACTCCCATCAGCGAAATGGGGATCCTCGGCGCCGCGGTCGGTGCCGCGATCACGGGCATGCGCCCGGTCGTCGAGCTGATGTTCATGGATTTCATCGGAACCTGCCTCGACCCGCTCCTCAATCAAGCCGCGAAGTTCCGCTACATGTTCGGCGGCAAGGTCCGCGTGCCCCTCACCGTGCGAACGGTGACGGGCGCCGGCATGCAGGCCGCCGCCCAGCACTCGCAGTCGCTGTATTGGTTGACGGCCGGGATCCCCGGGCTCAAGACCGTGATCCCCTCGAACCCCATCGACGCCAAGGGTCTGCTCCTGGCGGCGATTCGCGACGACAATCCGGTCGTCTTCTGCGAGGCCAAGATGGTGCTCGGCTCGATCGCGGAGGTGCCGGCGGGCGACTACGAGATTCCCATCGGCGAAGCCGCGCTCGTGCGAGAAGGCGGCGACGTGTCGTTGATCGGCATGGGAGCCACGGTCCCGATGTGTCGAAGCGCGGCCGAGCAGCTCGCACGCGACGGCATCCAGGCCGACGTGCTCGACCTTCGCTCGATCCAGCCCCTCGACGAGGAGGCGATCCTCGCCACCCTGGAGAAGACCGGCAGCGTGGTGGTGGTCGACGAGGCCACTCCGCGCAGCTCGGTCGCGAGCGACATCGCGGCCCTGTGTGTGGATCGGGGCTTCGACTTCTTGAATACTCCAGTGAAACGAATCAGCGCTCCCCACTGTCCGGTTCCATTCAGCCGGCCGCTGGAGCAGGCCTACATCCCGTCGATCGACCGGATCGTCGAGACCGTACGCGGCCTGGCGTAGCGCGGCGGGGAGAGCGGCATGGCTGCAACCGTCATCGCGATGCCCCGACTCGGCATGACCATGGAGGAGGGAACGGTCGTCGAGTGGCCGCTCCCGATCGGTGCGCCGGTGAGCAAAGGGCAGACGGTGTTGGTGATCGAGACCGAGAAGACCGAGGCCGAGATCGAGGCCACCGCGAGCGGCGTCTTCCGCCACATCTATGTCGAGCCGGGCGAAACGGTTGCGTGTGGAACGCTCTGCGGTGCGATCAGCGATACCGCGGACGAAGCCTTCGATGCCGACGCGTTCGCCGCCGCCCACGCCCCGCCCGAGTCCGCACACCCGAAGGTCCCTACGTTCGAGACCGGGGCCGGCGCGTCGGCGAAGGCCGCGGCCCCGCTCTCCGACGACGACCGCAGCGGCAAGCGGCCCGTGGCTCCGGCCGCGCGGGCCCTCGCGCGCGAGCTCGAACTCGACGTCGACGCCATCCCGGGCTCGGGCCCGGGGGGGCGCGTCACCAAGCAGGACGTAGCGGCCCATGCGGCTGCCCGCGAGCGCCTGGTCTCGGTTGCGCCGGGAATCGCGCTCGAGGTGCTGCGCGCGGGCGACGGCGATCCCGTCCTGCTGATGCCCGGTTTCGGCGCCGATGCATCGGCCTTCGCACCCCAGAGCGCCGAGCTCTCAGTCGACTACTCGCTGATCGCGGTCAATCCGCGCGGGGTCGGGCTCTCCGACGCCCCCGACCAGCAACGCTACGAGATCCCCCAGGCCGCCCACGATGCAGCGGCCCTCCTCGACCGGCCCAGCCATGTCATCGGGGCCAGCCTCGGTGCAGCCGTCGCTCTCGAACTCGCCCTGCAACACGCGGACAAGATCCGATCGCTCACCCTCATCACACCCTTCGTCCGGGCTTCGCCGCGCCTGCTCGCTGTGATCGAAGCCTGGTGCCGCATCGCCGAACGAGACGATCCGAAGACATTGGCTGCATTTCTCGCACCCTGGCTCTTCGGCGACGGCCTGCTGGCGGACGAAGTCGCGCGCCGGCGGACGCTGCAGGGCCTCGCAGCGATGTCCGCGCGCACTCCGGCGGCCGGCCTTCGGCGTTGGGCCGCCGGCATCGCGGTGTGGTCGGGAACGCGCGAAGACTCGCTCGCAACGATTCGAATCCCGACCCTCTGCATCGTCGCTGGGCGGGATCTGCTGACTCCCGATTCGACCCGGATCGCCGCAGCCATACCCGACTCGCGCACGCAGGAGATTGCGGATGCCGGCCACGGGGTCACGATCGAAGCTGCGGATGCGGTGACCGCGGCGATTCGTGCGCACTTGAATCGGAGTTGATCCGGGGCGACGGAAGCGAGAAGGCCTCAATCTTCCGGTCGTTATTGCCGATGTAGCGGGCAGCCATCTGAAGAATGGGAAGGAATCGCATCCCGGTCGACACCGCTTTCGCCGCACCGCTCGTCGATTCCGATCCATTCCACGACGTCGTGGTCCTCCAGCTCGGCGTATGCGCTCGAAGGAAGGATCCGACCCTAGCCCTTGTTGACGAGAATGCTCTTGCTGAAGAACCGCACCCTACTCGCCTTCATCACCGTCGTTCACCGTTTCGTCTATGTCGCCAGTCGCGGAATCC
>Ga0055476_10000001_pt1 | contig 65831 bp, 55 predicted proteins | sample Muzzi_CordC_D2_FD_57682 | JGI IMG/M metagenome (GOLD analysis project Ga0055476, IMG submission 57682) | Wetland microbial communities from San Francisco Bay, California, USA, that impact long-term carbon sequestration - Muzzi_CordC_D2 | ecosystem: Environmental > Aquatic > Marine > Wetlands ... | reverse complement strand
AAAAATGATGGCTCGATGGTTTTGTAGCCGTGATGCTGATAGAAGGGAATTGCGCGCTCGCGGGCGTGTAAACTGATTTTCTCTATGCCGATTTCAATCGCCGCCTGTTCCAGCGCGGCAATCACAAGTGTGCCATAACCCCGCCTTTCACAACCGCTCTCCACGGCCATATAACGAATCTGTCCGCTGTTTTCGTCCAGCCGGTGCAGTCGCCCCACGGCGAGGGCCTTACCGTCCCGTCGGCACACCATGCGGTGAATGCTGCTGTCATCCGTTTCATCGCGTTGACACCCGGTTTGTTGCCAGGGTGCGCGCAGCACGCGCCAGCGCAGCTCGTAATAAGCCCTCCACTCAGCGCTGCTTGCCGGCGAGCGTACCGTTACAGCATTCACGGTCAGGCAAAAACGACCCAGGTGGTGGCGATGTACTTTACACCCCTCTGCAAGGTCACGGCACGATGTTCGTGGGTCCAAAACGGCGGGAATAGCACCAGCTTGCCTTGTTCCGGTTTGATCTTTACGTCCTGAAACAGAAATTCCGTCTCGCCACCGGGACCGGGCACATCATTGAGATACCACAACGCCACCAGCTGGCGTTGGCTGAATTCGTGGCTACCGCCGTCGATATGCCAGTGATAATGCTCACCCGGGCTATAGCGCTGAATTCCATAGCCCATATCCTTGAAGGGACCCTTGAAATAGGAATAGGTTTCACGGAACTCGAGAATAGCCTGGCCGATCGAGCGAAACAGGGCCTGGTCGATATCTTTCCAGTGAGGCTTGCCGCTCACCAACAGATCGGTGGTTTTTTTTATGCTGCGGTCTTTGCCGACATCCTGACCGATGCGGCCTTCGTAGTGCTCGTCACTGTGTTGTTCAAACCGTTCGATGGCAAGACGGCACACATCCGGGCTGAGTGCATGGTGCTTTTCGAAAATGAAGGTATTCGGTTTGACTTCAACGATGCTGCGGAGCGGGGTTACAGTTTTAGTCTGAGGCATTTGATTGATTCCGGGTCTATCGATTGCAGCGAGATGACTGGGGCATGTATAAGTTGGCTGTCATAGAACTTTAGGGACACGCTGTGAATACATCCCTGTACTCTCGACGGCCGCGTCCATGCGGCCGACGGTCCCAAAAGCTGATGACAGCTAACTTATACACACAGTGCATCGTGTTGTCTGCTTGCCTGCCAGCTTGGCAGCAGTCTGCTAAGAAAGCTTACAACTGCTTTTGCTCGATTAATGATTCCATTTCCTGCCAGGCGGTCTTGACATGGCTTTCGTGAAGTTGAATGAGTTCCTGTGCGACCTGCAGCCAGTGCTGCCGGCCAGCCTCAATCAGTATCTCGAGCGGACTGACATCATTATATTCCACCCAGTGGTGATAGGCATCAAGCAGGGCAGGATAGATTTGTTTACGTATCCCGGACAGATTGGCGAAATAGAAGTGCAGCGAGGGTGGGTGAGCCTGCTCAATCAGGGTTGGGAGCGTGGCGAGGGAATCGGCGAGGTGGTCACGAACCGCACGCGCCATCAATTCCAGGCGTGAGCGTGGAAATACCTCGATCATTTCGCGCCAGCTGTCGCCCAGGGCTTCACCCGCCCTGACTTCGCCAATCTCATGCAGCACCAGCGATTCAATTTCGGTCTCTGTCATTTGCTCCAGTGCGGCGTCCAGGTCATTTTCGAATTCATAAAAGCGGATGGCGCGACCCATGGCATTATCCGGTTTATTCCAGCGCCACTCCTCCAGTTTTTCCCACAACATACGGCGCAGCGACTCGCGGCGAATAAAGATCTCTTTGCCCTGGGACATTGCCGGTGGTGCCGACAGGTCACGCGCGTATTCTTCGGCAGAGATATAAATACGGTAATCCTGGTGTTCGATTGTTTTTTCGAGACGTGCCAGGAAAAAGTGTGGTTTGGCTTTGTTACCATAACCGGCGCTGTATAACAGGCGGCGCGTTTTCAGTGCCTCATTGATGGCGTCGGCATCAAGCGGATCATGTCGCCGCCCATCGATTTCAATCGGCAGGAATGATTGATCTTCCAGCTGCCCCCACAGTTCCTCGCGGGCTGTCAGCCAGTCGCCGAGTTCTCTTTGCGGCAGCGTCTTGCCAAAGGCGTAGCCTTTCTCCCAGCGAAAGTACTCGCGCATTTTCAAAAGATAGACGCACATCGTGAAGTCACCGGCAAACCGCGCATCAGAAATATGGCAGTTGTGCTGAACAGTTTCCTGGTGCTGCAGAAACTCTGTGGGCAGCCGTGACTTTTGAGTGTGTATACGCAAACTGAATACCCGACTAAAACACTGTGGAATTTGATGCTAGCATGATGTATTCTGATCTGCCACTGTGTTTTGGAAATACTGCTGTGCGCATTAGAAGCCGTTGGAATGACAAGGGGAAAAAACGCTCGCTGGAAGACGTAGCCGGCGCGCTGGCATTTATCGAGTGGCGGATAGCCGGTGCTGCCTTGCTCAATCTGGAGAACGAGGGCTTCCAGACCGACAGCCAGTCACAGCGACTGGACGTGCTGCAGGAATTCTGCGCCTTTTTGATTCATGTCTCTGACCGTCTGATGCACGAAACCATGAACGACGAACAGCGCCAGCGCTTCATTATCGCTCTGGCGCTTAAAATGACCGATACCTACCACGATAACCGGGTCGATGCAGAGGGGCGTGGCCAGGACTTCAGGCAACCTTTTATCGAAACACTCAACATCCGAATGGCCGATTATGCGGATTTTCGCTTCGAGGATGGTGAGCCTGGATACGGGTTCAAACGTTACCTCGGAGAGTGTGTGACGAACAGCATGGGGCCCAGAGACCGCAAATGGATCAGCGATCAGGTAATGGAAATCGAAATACCCGAGATGTTGAAAACATTGGAAAAAGGGCTCAATGGCTTGTTTGAGTCAGGAACCGTGGAGCAGCCGGAGCGTTCTGTGAGCCAGTAAGCTTGTCGAAGAATTCTGATCCACTGATATTACTGTGCGACACTGCAGGATCTGTTAATATTATCCAACGCTAACACATTGATAATTATAAACGTTGGGGCTTTGCCGTATGTACGAACAATTTTACGGATTCAAAGAACGCCCGTTTTCTCTGCTACCTGATCCGGATTTTTTGTTTCTGGGGGATAAACACCAGACGGCACTCGACCTGCTTGAGTTGACGATTTTCAATCAAGCGGGGTTCTGTATTGTCAGTGGAGACATCGGCGCCGGTAAAACCACACTGATTCGCGAACTGCTCAACCGTCTGGGCGACGATATCTGTGTTGGGCTGATTTCCAATACGCATCCATCATTCGGTGAACTGCTGCAGTGGGTCGTGGCTGCTTTTGATCTGAGCTGCGATTCCGACGATCAATTTGAACTGCATAAATGCTTCCTGGATTTTATCATCCAGCAATATGCCGACAATAAACGCACCCTGCTGATTATCGATGAGGCGCAGAATCTTTCCGTTTCGGCAATGGAAGAGTTGCGCATGTTGTCGAATGTCAACTCCGACAAGGATCTTGTGCTGCAAATCATACTGGTGGGGCAGAATCAGTTACGCGATAAACTGCAGCTGCCGGAGCTGGCACAGTTTGCCCAACGCATCGCCGTCGATCATCACCTGACAGGGTTGGACGAGAAGGAAACCTGTGACTATATCCAGTATCGGGTAACTCGTGCGGGTGGTTCAACAGATCTTTTCAGTGAGGACAGCTGCAGGACGGTTTACCGCTGTAGTGACGGTATCCCGCGTCTGATTAACGGGATCTGTGACATCTGCCTGGTTTACGGGTACTCCGATAAAAGTTCGCTTGTTACACCGGAGCTGGTGAGAGAAGTCGTTAAAGACCAGCGTACCGGTCATATCCGCACGCCGGCAGGCAAGCTTTCACAGCAGGCCGGCGATGTCGCCATGACAGCCTTTGCCTCGACGCTCGCTGACGGTGCGAAGTCCGTCGGGCATGCAAGCACAGTGCGCCCGGAGTCTGAACCGGAATCGGCCAGGGTGCACATGCCTGGCAGTCAAATACCGGACGTGCAGGAAATGATGGCCAGCTCGGTGGAAACAGCCGCCGAAGACACAGAACATCCTACCAGAGTGATCACCAACCAGGAATCATCAGGCACTGCCCCGGAAACCATCGTGGGTGCCATGGAGACGATGTTGCTGCAGGAAGCGGTTAAATCAAAGCCAGCGGGGCCGACTCAACACACTGTTAACGAGAACGATTCAGCGGGCTTATCCAGGCCTCACAGGCTTGTTGTAGAGGCGGAGCAAGGTACCGGCATTATCAATAATGAACGTCCGTCAGCCGTTTCCCGGTTGCTTATGGGGCTGGTGCTGTTGATGGGTATCGGTGGGGCTGGCTGGTTAAGCTGGCTGGCATGGGAGGAGTTCTCCGTTGCCGGGACAGTTACGGCTGATGGAAAAGAATCGGCTGGGCCGCCAACAACGGTAAACGTTCCTGTTATCGATCCATTGAGGCAGGAAAACACGAAAAATTCTGTGCAGCAGCGCGAAGCGGAGCGCCTGGAACGGCAGCGACAGGCCGTCGAAAAGCGACTGGCCGAGCAACGGGAAGTGGAGCGCCTGGAACGGGAACGACAGGAAGCCGAAAAACGACTGGCAGAATTGCGCGAAGCGGAGCGCCTGGAGCGGGAACGGCAGGCAGCCGAAAAGCGACTGGCCGAGCAGCGTGAAGCGGCGCGCCTGGAGCGGGAACGGCAGGCAGCCGAAAAGCGACTGGTCGAGCAGCGCGAAGCGGCGCGCCTGGAGCGGGAACAGCAGGCAGCCAAAAAACGACTGGCCGAGCAACGTGAAGCGGCGCGCCTGGAACGGGAACGGCAGGAGACCGAAGAACGACTGGCAAAGCAGCGAGAAGTGGCACTCGAGGCCAAACGGGCAGCTGCGCTGGCAGCGTGGAAAAAGTTGAACAGTGGAATTGGGTGGGCTGAGGAAATCGAAGACGACGAGGATGAGGGAGAGTAGAATTTCTCAGGGTGCTTTCCCACTCCTTGCAATTACAATTAAGGCGAGCACGACGACGCCAATCAGTACGACCAGTTCCAGCGACAGGGAGTCAGTCATACCAGCTGTTGCGCCATTGCTTCGAGCTGTGGGCGCTCTCGTATCGGCTACAGTTGCTGCCGCGGCCGGAAATGACAAAAAGCACACGGCGACAAGACGCTGAATGGAATATAGCCAACGTGATGGCATGGTTTATCTAATCCCTTGTTGCAGCGGATTTGCACGGTCGACACTAATATTTGCCGCCAACCCGCAGTCTAGTAAAACAACCTGGTGTTAAAGTTCGATCCGTTCGGAACAATGAGGCATTTTGGCAGAGTCATTCTGCATCCTCTTTCGCCATCCACGGATTACATAGATGACAAGGCCCAGGCAGACAGCCTGAGAGATCAGGCAGGCAATTGTGAAAACAGTATCCATCACAGACTCCTTGTAGGATGACAATATCGAGGAGGTGCTCGAATGGCCGGGGGGGCCATAGACCCGCGCACCCGTTACTGGTCTATTCTGCGCCCGCTCAGCCCAACGTTCTTCTTCACCAGGAAAAGTATCTGTCAATATGGAGCAATAGCCGTGCCGAATAGCCTGGAAAGAGGGCAACAGGAAGAAAATCAAGCAGTAATGTGATTTGTTCCAGCGGTTTACAGAGCCTGGGACAGGGTCAATGTGTTGCCTGGTCCCGACAACTAACGGCTGAAAGTTCTTAACTGATTGAGAAATATGGATTCAAATTGTCGTCGTTCTGAGACAGCTTGCGCTGTTGTTAACGCGCATTTCTCACGGCCTCAACAACACATGCAAGGCACCCTGAAAGCCTGAGAAAACCGCCACATCGGGCGTCGAGGTGTCTGATGGTCACGGTATCAGGTGAGCTGAAAAAACGGGCCGGAGGCCCGTTTCCCGTCGCGAACTGACCCGCTTACTTGCCGGCCCAGTTCGAGAAGCTTTCCATGTTACGAGCCTTGCCGTCTTCATAGCCGGCTTCATACGCTTCAGTGGTATGCTGCTCTTCGCGCGGTGGGTTCAATACGTAGCCGCTCTGCCATCCTTCAATATAATCGGCATTGACAGACTCATTTTCCATCTTGGTGGTAAAATCATAATAACTCTGATCCATTGCTGCGATCTCCTTCGACAAGGTTTCGAATCGTTTACACAGAAGCCGGACTTCTGATCATGAAGTTCCACACCGCTGATGCGGTGTCTGGCGAAAAGGCGGGGAGAGCGCAACAGGCCCACCACCGCCCCGGTTCTTTAGCTGACCCTGGGGCATGAAAAGTGCCCTTATGAATGGCGCGGAAGTATACAGGTATATCAGGATTTCGCTATATATCCCCAGTGAGATAATACTATTAAATATATGTGGTAATTTTGCCCTTGCCGGTACTCGCGATTGTCGGGGGAGCATACTCCGGTAAAATCCTGACTAATTTTGTAAGGTAAAGAACACCTTGATATAATGCGATATTTTAATGGGGACCAGTATGTCTGATAACAGCAACCAGGATATCGATTTAGCCAGTGGCATGAGCGCCTTTGAAGCAAAGCATTTTTCCCGCGCTGCCCAGTTGCTTTCACCGTTTGCCGAGAACGGCCATGCCGAGGCACAGCACCGCCTGGCTATCATGTACCAGAATGGTCTGGGTCTGGCCCAGCATGATGGATTGGCGCTACGCTGGATGAAAGCGGCCGCGGAAGGTGGTTACCCTGTCGCACAACATGGACTGGGTTTCATGTACATGGAGGGTGAGTGTGTGGACAAGGATCCGGCACTGGCGGTTGAGTGGTTCCGGAAGGCTGCAGAACAAGGGCTGGTGGGTTCTATGACTACGCTGGCGATGATGTACGAAGAAGGCAATGGCGTTGAGCAGGATATCGATAAAGCCAATGAGCTCTACCGGGCAGCAGGTTTTGATCGTTGATAGATCTGTCTGCTGAAGATTCACTGCGTCTGAATGTATTGCTGGCCAATCCATTGCAGGCGGTTCGTATCGACGAGTCTTCAATGACGGTTTTTGCCTTGTCGGATGAGGGCGAAGCGAGTGTCAAGCTGAATCCGCAGGGTCGGGATGAGCAGTATCTGAAGAAAGTCCGTGAATTGCTGTCCAGCCAGGTGCTCGGTTCTCCGGGTGGCTACCCCATCTTTCTACGCCGCTGGACACGTATGGGACAGGCTCGCGATGACAGTCTGGAGCAGTTGCTGTTGTTGGGAGAGCCTGAAGCAATCGTGGCAGTGGTGCATGCCTCCGGACTGGATAACGAAATTGCCAGGCGTGCCTGGTGGGCCATGCCGGTCGCTGACAATGCGCGGCGTATGCTGGAAAGAGACTCTGTCGTTAGCGGCTCAATGGGCATCGTATTGGCCCGGTATCTGGTTGACTACCTGCCCTTCGAGACCGAGCACCGGGCCATGATGGAAACGGTCCGTCTGGTATTACAGCCAGGTTTGATAGCCGATGAGCTTCGCGACAAGCTCTGGCGGTCAGCCAAACGCAAGAATTCCTACTATGTTGGCTTTATGGACGCCATACCGGACGCGCTTCCCGATCGGGGTAAACCCAGACAGGACTGGCAGGAACTCTGCGAGCGCTTAAAGCCACAGCTGGATGGGGGGAATCCTGTCGCCACACAGCTGTGCCGGTGTCTGAGTGAATGTGGCCAGGTGTATCTGGAAACAGCGGAAGCAGCCATGAATAAACCCGCCAACCAGGACGTTGTCGTCGAACTGTTGAATTCGATTCAGAGCTACTTCAGATCGGTATGCCCAAACGGCGATCCGGGTGCTGATATCGATACCATATTAAGCGACGCTGAGACCTTGTTGCATGTACCGCCAGTCTGCGAAACAACGACAGCGGTACAGGATGTCCTGAAAGCGGTTCCTGAATACCGTGATGACGTGAAGGCCATGATGACGCTGGCCTGGATTGGTGAGCCGCTGGTAAACCCCATCTTTGCCCGCACCGACGCTATCGGTTCGGTCATGCGCAAGAAAATGGAGCCGGTGATGACGCCGATTCAACAGCAGCTGGCCCGGTTATGCGGTAAGGGATAACAGTATTGCCAACTGTTTGATACCATCGATATTCCCATTAACAAGTCATGGAACAGGGCAGGTAGTTCTTATGTCAGAAGTTGTTATGTATTGCACCCGGTTTTGTCCCTATTGCATCAGCGCAGACCGGTTGTTGAATCATAAAGGTGTTTCGGTTAACAGAATTTCCGTTGATAACGATGTCGATCTGTGGGCCAGGATGGAGGAGCGCACGGGTCGCAATACGGTTCCACAGATTTTTATCGGCGATCGGCACATCGGGGGTTATGACGATCTGGCGGCGCTGGACCGGGCCGGAGAGCTCGATCCTTTACTGGAACCGATTCTGAAAGCAATAAAAGCTTGAGGTAACACCATTGAATTTCTTCCCCGTATTTATGGACCTGGGCGGCCTTGACTGTCTGGTGGTCGGTGGTGGCAACGTCGCTGCCCGCAAGGTCGGCCTGCTGGTTCGCGCCGGTGCCAGGGTAGAGGTGGTTGCTCCGGAGCTTTGCGAAAAACTGGCAGTGCTGCGTGACGCTGGCAAGATGAGGCACAGTGCACGGGAGTTCGAGGAAGGCGATGTGGTGGGCAAGGTGCTGGTGATAGCCGCTACCAGCCAGGAAGATGTAAATCGCAGGGTGTCAGAATCCGCAAAGGCCAGAAACATACCGGTAAACGTGGTGGACCAGCCGGAACTTTGCAGTTTTATTGTACCCTCGATTGTTAACCGTTCGCCGGTACAGGTAGCGGTATCTTCAGGCGGCGCATCACCGGTGCTGGCGCGTCTCCTGCGGGCGCGCCTGGAGAGTTATGTGCCAGCAGCATACGGCGAACTGGCGAAACTGGTAGAGAGTTTTCGCGAGGTGGTCAAACAGCGTTTCAGCAGTATCGAGCAACGACGCCAGTTCTGGGAGAACATGTTACAGGGTGAAGTGGCGGAGCTGCTGTTCGCCGGCCGTGATGACACTGCACGCGCTGTTCTCGAAAAAGCACTCCAGGATAGCAACGATAAACCGCATCCCGTTGGTGAAGTTTATCTGGTTGGCGCCGGCCCCGGCGATCCCGATCTCCTCACATTCCGCGCACTGCGCCTGATGCAGATGGCCGATGTCGTGGTCTATGACCGCCTGGTTGCGCCCCCGATTCTGGACCTGGCACGCCGCGATGCAGAACAGATTTATGTCGGCAAGGAACGTGATAACCACGCGCTGTCCCAGGAGAATATCAATCAGCTGCTGGTGCGCCTTGCCAAAGAAGGAAAACGTGTTGTTCGTCTCAAAGGTGGTGATCCCTTCATTTTCGGACGCGGCGGCGAAGAAATCGCCACCTTGATGGAAAACGGCGTAACGTTTCAGGTGGTGCCGGGCATTACCGCCGCCTCCGGCTGCGCCACCTATGCTGGTATTCCTTTGACCCACCGTGATTATGCTCAATCGGTGGTCTTTGTGACCGGCCACCTGCAGGATGGTTCTGTCAACCTCAACTGGAAAGCGCTGGCCCACCCCAATCAGACCACGGTCTTTTATATGGGACTGCACGGTGTTGGCATCGTCTCGGAAGAGCTCATCAAACACGGCCTGGCGCAAACGACACCGGTTGCCTTGGTTCAGCAGGGTACAACACAAAATCAACGCGTGGTAATTACCGACCTCAATAACCTGGAAGACACCGTAAAAACCGAACAGATAAAACCACCCACCATCATCATTGTCGGTGAAGTTGTGAAACTGCACAAAACATTGCGGTGGTTCAAGCCGTTACCTGGCGCCGATCCCAGGCCATTCGGCGGTCTCCCCCACGTTTAATACAAGCCGCGGGTATGGAAGCTGATTTCTGGCACCAGCGCTGGCAGGACAAGCGGATCGGATTCCATCAGCGCGATATCAATCCCCACCTCGTGACCTTCTGGTCACGGTTGCAGATAAAACCGGGTGATCAGGTGTTTGTGCCTCTGTGTGGAAAGAGTCGGGACATGCTCTGGCTGCGGGAACGGTATTCGGTGCTGGGTGTTGAACTGAGTCCGATCGCCGTGGAAGATTTTTATAAGGAAAACGGACTGCTCGCTGTACCCTGCCGGCAGGGCGCATTTTCTGTCCGTGAAAGAGAAAATCTCTGCCTGTTGTGTGGTGATTATTTTGATTTGCAACCCTCACAGTTACAGCATGTTCGTGCCGTCTATGACCGGGCAGCGCTGGTTGCTCTGCCGGCGGATATGCGTTCGCCTTATGCTATTCACCTGACGTCGTTGCTGCCAGCATCGGTGTCCATGTTGCTGGTGGCAATGGAGTACGATCAGCAACAAATGAAGGGACCGCCTTTTTCCGTTGAAGAGAAAGAGATCCGCGCTCTTTTTGAGGAACATTGGTCCATTCAGCTACTGCATGAGGAAAATATTCTCGCCAATGAAACGAAATTCCGCGACCGGGGCCTGCCCTGCCTGAGTGAAAAGATTTACCTGCTCAATAGAAAATAACTGCGGCAGCTTCCGGGATCAGCCATTAAGCGCTTGAATGTCAATTAATTAAGATTATTGCCGTTACAGGCATGTAAGTCCGGCATCGCCCGGAAAAAACTTAAATACAAACGGAATTACAATAGGTTAAAAGGATGTGCTGGCATGAAAAGGATTCTTTCGGCTAATTCCGGCTTGCGACACGCAGCCGCGATTTTCAGCCAGGTCTTGCTGTTCGCGGCTGGCGTTTCATCAACAACCCTGGCCGTGGCCGGTGGCGTCGATGCTGTTCTGGTCATGGACAGTTCCGGCAGTATGGCCAAGAACGACCCCAAAAAGCTGCGGGTTCCGGCGGCCAGAATGTTCATATCCTTGCTCGGTGGTGATGACCGCATTGGCCTGATCAGCTTCAGTGACAACGGTTATCCGGTTTTACATCTCACCACGCCGGCTACAGATACCAATGCCCGGATTCTTGCCTCTGCCGACAAAGTGTCGTCGAAGGGTGTCTATACCAACCTTTACGCGGCACTTTCCAAAGGCATCGAGATGCTCGGCAAGGAGGGCAAACAGGGCCAGGAGAAAATGTTGGTGCTTATGTCCGACGGCAAAATGGACCTGGGTAACAGCGATGAGGATGGGGCGCTGACGCAGAAGCTGCAAGGGGAGCTTTTGCAAGCTGCCAGGGACAAGGGTATCAAGGTCTACACCATTGCATTTACCGAGGCATCCGACATTGAACTGCTGAAACAGATGGCGAAGGAAACCGATGCGCTGTTCAAGCTGGCACGTAGCGATCAGGATCTGCACGATGTCTTCAGTGCCATATTTGAAAGCGCCAAAGATCCGGACATGTTACCGATAGAAGGTGGTGAGTTCATGGTGGACGGATCCATCGAAGAGGTCACCATCGTCGCTTCCAAGGAGCGCGAAGATGTACGAATCTACCTGCAATCGCCGGACGGCAGGAAACTGGGGGCCGAAAATGCCGATGACAAGTTGAAGTGGTTCCTGTCGCATCATTTCGACATGATCACCCTGAGCAAGCCTGAACCGGGCAGCTGGAAGCTGTTGTTTACCGGCGGCAGGAACCGCGCCTATATTGTGACCAATATGGCACTTAACCATAATTCCCAGCGGCACAGTCTGATGGCCGGTGAAGACATGGTGCTGGAGTCCTGGCTGGAACAGGACGGCAAGTTGCTGGACAGAGAAGCGGTGCTGACCAATGCCCGTTTCCTGATGGAAGTCCAGGATCCCGATGGCGCAACAGCGCGTTTCGATCTGTTCGACCGCGGCGAATACGGGGACAAAAAGCCGGCTGACGGCGTGTATTCCAATACCTTGAGTTACGAAAACGCGGGTTCCTACCAGATCAGTATTATCGTTGAAGGCGAAACTTTCCAGCGTCAGAAAACAGTCCACTTCGAGGTTGCGCCGGTTCCCGCCGGTCTGGCAAAGCCACAACCTGAAGAACAGGCTCAGGCTGAACCTGTAGCTGAACAGAAAGCGAAACCTGAGCCGGAGCCGGAACCGGACAAGGCGGAAGCAGAGCCGGAGGCCGGTCCAGAAGCAAGCCCGGAGGAAGACTCTGAACAGCAAGCGCAGCCTAAAAAGAAAAAGGACGTAAACCTGGGGCTGGTCGCTGGTGTTTTTATTGGTATCAACCTGCTGTTGGGTGCTATCGGTTTTGCTGTATGGTGGATCCTCAAGAAGCGTAAGAACACCGATAATGCTGCAGCTGATGATGAAGCTAGTGCACTGTAACGAATAGATTGACATCACGGTACACTAATTAACGGCAGTCTCATGCTTTTGCGGGAATGACAGGAAACAGGCGAATTCGAAGACCGGACGGGTAACGATGGAAAACCTCCAGATCAATGTCTACGCTTTTCTCGGGGTGCTGGAGTTTTCACTGCTACTGCTTATTGTTACGCTGTTTTTTATCGTTCGCAGCAAAAACCTGGCTGGCCAGCTGCGTGTAGTGCAAGGAAAACTGAAAAAGGCGGAGCAGCTGCCGGAAACTGCCACCTTTGATCAGTATCTGCGCGACGAGGTGATTCATAATCAGCAGCTCATAGAGCGTGCGGCTGCGTCGCAAGAGGATGCCGAAAAGAAAATCGCCGAAGTGTTGAACGTGCGCAAACAATTTCTTGAACTGGAAGTTGAAGTGCGAGCATTCGAAAATAACCCGATTACGTTCCAGGACAAACTCGCAGACGGACTGAGTGAGCTGATCGAACGCTTGCGCCCTGAAGCGGAATTGGTGATGGAACCTGTTGCAGAAGCTGTTGAAACAATCCCGCAGTCAGAACAGGCATCGGCAGAGCAACGCGAATTGATTGATACCCATGACGCTGAATTAATTCGCCTGAAAGAGGTGATCAATAATCAGCAGGATGCGATCGAGGCCCTGCGCAGGGCAGAGGACAGAAACGTCCGTCAGGATGAAAAACACGAACTGGAAATAAAGCTCCAGGAACTCGAGGCGCTGGTGGAGTTCAAGGATGCCACCATAGAGGAACTCGAAAAACAATACAGTGAACTGGAGGCCAGATTCCTGGCAGCGAGCGAAGGGAAAAAAGTCAATTAGCGTTACACTGATGTGCCTCGTCACTAACCCTACGCAGCGCAGCATGCCCTGCCTTTGGTTTTTGCCAGCGACGCTGCCGGGTTGCTATCTTCGGGTGGTCCCTGGTCCCCATGGCCCGGTGGGCGGTCAGGCCAAAAGTGTCGCCTTGCTGCCCTGATCTGTGTGTTCAGCCCAGATAGTCTCCGAAACGCTTTGAGTCATCGCTTGCATAGGAGGCCACGGCCTTGTCGGCTGTGCAGGCGCTGCGCAGCTTCTCCACCACCTCATGCAGGCGCTTCGCCGGTATCGCGCAGGTCATCTCGGTGGTGGGCATACCGGTGCGCACGCGACTCAGCATACAGCCGACGCTGATCGCCACCTGATTCTGCTCCTTGGCGATGGCGATGATATGGCACTGGGGCTTGCCCTGGAAGGCGATCTCCGCAACGGCATCGGACAGAACCATCGCCTGCTTTGCATTCAGGCGCAGAAAGACCACATCGGGCTCCAGGGTCGTCTCGTACAGGGGGCCATAACTTACGTGCCTTGGTGTCCCCTTGACCGCCGGAATCTGCGGGAACATCTCCGGGGTCACCCAGCCGGCATCGACAAGGCAGGCGATGTCGGAATTGCCGGCGACCTGCTCCAGCGTCTTCAGGCCATGGGTGACGCAGCCTACACTGCAGTTACCGTGGTCCTCGGCAGCCGTGGTAAAGCTGCGGTCCTGCGCCTTGATCCAGAATACACAGCCGGCCGGTACGCGCCCGGTGCGGCCGTCGGCGGTGGCTGCAGGCATGAAGGCGTCATAGCCGTGAAGCCCATCCGGCGCTTCCTGCGAGAAGGTGATCGCCAGCGGTGTGCTCTGCAGGCTGAGGATATAGCTGAGTTCGGAGGCAAGCGCCTTGTAGTCTTCGGTAGTCACGGAACACTCCTTTATTGGTGCAGGGCGGCTATTGCGCACATTCGGCTTTTGTCGAACGCCGCGAGCGAGGTAATGATACACCAACCACAATACAGAAACGCCTAACTTGCGATCTGAAACCGGCAAAGCAGCCGGGCAGACAAAGATTGGCTGCCTATAAGGCGCCCTCGACGGTATACTACGCATCCTGATATTGGCAGTCGTGCCGATATGGTCATTTCCGTAGCAGTCCCTGATGGCACGAAAGAAACCTACAACTCGCCGCCGCAGCTCGAAAAAGCGACGTAAATCAAAACGCAGACACAGTCGTATCCCCTGGACCAAAGTACTCCTCAGCCTGCTGGTTATCCTGCTCGCTTATGTGGCATTTCTTGATTTCCAGGTTTACCGGCAGTTCGAAGGCAAGCGCTGGTCGCTGCCGGCACGTGTGTACGCCCGTCCACTGGAGCTGTACGCCGGTTTACGCCTGAGTTCGGAACAATTCGCCAGTGAACTGCGGGCACTGGGTTACCGCTCCGTCAGAGTGGCACGGAAAGCCGGTGAGGTATCCAGAAGCGGCAACCGGTTTCAACTCATCAGCCGGCCGTTTGTGTTCTGGGACGGACAGGAGTCATCACAATCTGTACGTGCGACATTTTCGTCAACGCATCTGAAGCGTCTGCAGGATGACCGCAATGGCAGCACGCTGGCGCTGGCGCGGCTCGACCCGCTGGAAATCGGCAGTATCCATACCGCGCGCCAGGAAGACCGGATTCTGTTGCGGCTTGAAGACATACCGGACATTCTGGTCGAGGCACTGATCGCCGTTGAAGACCGTAATTTCTATAGCCACCACGGTATCTATCCGCCTGCCATTGCCCGCGCTATGTGGGTCAATCTGAGTTCGGGGCGGGTGGTGCAGGGCGGCAGTACGTTGACCCAGCAACTGGTGAAGAATTTCTTTCTGAGTAACCAGCGCAGCCTGTGGCGCAAGTTCAACGAAGCCATCATGTCGTTGCTGCTGGAGTTGCGATACGAGAAGGATGAAATCCTCCAGGCCTATCTCAACGAAATTTATCTGGCCCAGGATGGCCAGCGCGCCATACACGGTTTTGGCCTGGGCAGCCGGTTTTTCTTCCAGCGCCCACCGCAAGAGCTGAGTACGGCGCAGATCGCCTTGCTGGTGGGTATGGTCAAGGGACCTTCCTATTATGATCCGCGCCGGCACCCGGATCGTGCGCGCGAACGACGCAACCTGGTTCTGCGTATCATGTTTGAGCAGGGCATTATCGATCGTGCTCAATACCAGAAATCACGTACTGAAAAACTGGGCCTGGTGAAACCTGCCGCGGGTACCAGCAAGACCTTCCCGGCGTTTCTGGATATGGTGCGCCGCCAGTTACGCCGTGATTACGACGAATCCGACCTGGTGACTGAAGGGTTGCGTATCTTTACCACGCTTGATCCACAGTTGCAGTGGGCGCTGCAGAAAAGCCTGGATCAACAGATCAGGCCGTTGCTGAAAAAGCAGCCACAGCTGCAGGGGGCCGGACTGGTAACACATTCCGTCAATGGCGAGGTACTGGCGCTGGCGGGTGGACGAGAGGCAGGTTTTGCCGGGTTCAACCGTTCACTCGATGCCAAGCGGCACGTTGGTTCACTCATCAAACCGGCTGTGTATCTGACCGCACTGGAACAATCGTCCCGTTACAATCTGGCGTCGCTGATTGACGACGGCCCGCTCAGATATGAACAGTCCGGTCAATTGTGGAGCCCGAACAACTATGACCGGAAATTTCATGGGCAGGTCATGTTGTATCAGGCGCTGGCGGATTCCTATAACGTGGCAACCGCGCGTCTCGGCCTGGACCTGGGCGTAAACGCTGTTATCCGGACCTTGCGGCGTCTGTCGGTCGATGAAGCGCTCAATCCTTATCCCTCTCTGTTTCTCGGGGCGACCGATTTAAGCCCGCTGGATGTCATTCGCCTGTACCTTAATTTTGCCAGCGGCGGCTTCCAGGTTCCGCTGCGCAGTATCCGTGAAGTAATGGACGCCGACGATGTACCACTGCAACGCTACCCACTCAGTGTCGAGCGGGTGATTGATCCGGCCCCCGCCTACCTGATCAACCGTGCTTTACAGTTGGTGGTGGCAGAAGGCACCGCGCGTTCTCTCAACAGACGTTTTGCAGCGGCACTCGGGCTGGCCGGGAAAACCGGCACGACCAATGATTTGCGCGACAGCTGGTTTGCCGGTTACGACGGTGAGAAACTGGCTGTGATCTGGATGGGCCGTGATGATAATCAACCCATGGGCCTCAGCGGTGCGAGCGGCGCCATGCAGGTGTGGGCCGATTTGTTCGCCAGTGCGGGTGCAGTCACCCAACAGCTGGCGAAACCGGATTCGGTTGAATGGTACCGGGTAGACAGGGAGAGTGCAGGCCTGGCCGACAAGGGATGCAAAGATACCGTACAATTGCCTTTTATCGAGTCAGAATCAAAACCTGCCGCAGCCCCGTGCGCACAAGGACGGCCGCTACGCTGGTTGCCGGAATGGTTACAATGAAACGAGTCATATTTCTCCTGGCCCTGTTGCTGGGCGCCTGTAGTACCGCGCCCCAGCGCACTTTACCCCCGGTAGTCGATGGGACCCGGCCGGGCACCACACAGCCCGAAACAGCCGACAGTGTGGAACGTCCCGACAGAGTGGAGGTGCCTGTTCCCCCGCCGGCACCCAGTGGTGGCGCCGTTGTTGCTCTGCTCGATCGGGCAGATGGCTATCATCAGTCGGGTGACATCAGTAATGAGGCTGCGACCGTCGAGCGTGCCTTGCGTATCGACCCCAATAATGGCCGCTTGTGGAACCGCCTGGCTGTAATACGCCTGGACCAGGGACAGCCCCGGCAGGCTGAACAACTGGCACTGAAATCCAATGCCCTGTCGCGCGGCGATACACGCTTGCAGGCACAGAACTGGCGCCTGGTAGCCAAGGCACGCTGGTCGATGAACGACGGTGCAGGCGCCCGCGCCGCGGAGCAGAAATCCCGTGAGCTACACTGATCGGGAACCCCCGGGGCCAGGAGTCTGTCGGACTTAGGCTGATTCGACTGCGGCGATGGGAGAGCGGCCCAAATCGTCCCGATGTCTCATTGCACAGGTCCTGCTATGCGCCTCGAAATCATGACGATTTGTTCTCACTCTCCCACTCGTCTCGCTACGAACACCTAAGTCCGACAGGCCCCATGTGGTGTACAATACCGGTCAGCATGGGTGGAAAGTTCTACTGATAGCGAAAAGTCGGCATCGTGGGCATATATTCAGTCGATAAATTAATCTCCGAGGCGCGCCGCCTGGCGACCGAGTTTCGTCGTACCACCGGAAAAGCCTTACCCGGCATCAGCGGAGAGATTGCCGAACACGATGCGGCACGCCTGCTTAATCTTGAACTCTGTAAGGAAAGAGCCGCTGGCTACGATGCTGTCGGTCTGGGCAAGCGCGAAGGAAAGCGGGTCCAGGTCAAGGGCCGGGTCATATTTGATGAGGAAAAGTCCGGTCAGCGCATCGGACAACTCAAACTCGAACAGGAATGGGACAGCGTAGTGTTAGTGATCATGGACGAAAACTATGAACCTGACGAAATCTACGAAGCCGATCGCGAGGATATCCTCGACGCGATGGGCGAGGCTGGCAAGAGTGCGCGCAGGAAACGCGGCGCCATGACGGTCGCCCGATTTAAAATTATCGCCCGTCTGGTGTGGGCACGTGAAGAAGGTGAGCTTGAAGACGAGATCTGGGATAACCGGTCTGGACTCTGATCCTCGCAAGCAATGCCCGATAATCCTCAAGCTGATTTCATGCAAGCTTCCGACTGTTTGAGTAGTGATGGTGTGCTGGCCGGCGAAGTGCCGGATTTTGCCGCGCGCGCCCAACAGCAGGACATGGCCGTCGCGGTAGAACGGGCACTGGCGCACGGTGAGGTGCTGATTGTTGAAGCAGGGACCGGTACCGGGAAAACCTTCGCCTATCTGGTTCCGGCGCTGTTATCCGGCCGCAAAGTGATTATATCCACCGGTACCCGCCACCTTCAGGACCAGCTGTTCCACCGTGATCTGCCCACTGTGCAGTCTGCTCTGGCGGTTCCGGTCAATGCCGCCTTGTTGAAAGGGCGCTCCAATTATCTTTGTCATCATCGCCTCGATACGACGCGCAGTGAAGGCCGACTGACATCACGCCGGCAGCTGGGCCAGCTGGAAAACATCTTTGACTGGTCGGGCCGCACCCGCCATGGTGATATCGCCGAGCTGTCCGGCATTCCGGAAGATGCACCCATCTGGCCGCGTGTGACATCGACGGCTGATAACTGTCTGGGCCAACAGTGCGAGTGTTTGCAGAAATGCCATGTCATCCAGGCACGGCGTGCGGCACAGGATGCCGACCTGGTGGTCATCAATCACCACCTGTTATGCGCCGACCTGGCGCTGAAAGAGGAGGGTTATGGCGAACTGTTACCCGGTGTCGATGCCTTCATTATCGATGAAGCTCATCAGCTGCCCGAAACCGCAGCACGCTTTTTCGGCGTGACACTGTCCAGCCGGCAGTTACAGGAACTGGCACAGGACAGTATCAGCGAATATGTGCGCGAGACGGCAGAACCGGAAGGTCTGCCGGATACCGCCCGGGCTGTGGAACGCGCCGTGCAGGACGTGCGCCTGTCGATGGGTAAGGGAGAACAGCGTTCGACCTGGTCAAGCCTGGCCAACGACAAAGAGTTGAATGAACGGCTCGATAGACTGCGCGAATCACTGGCTGAATTGAGCAGCGAGCTTGGCCGGCAGGCCGGGCGCAGCCGCGGGCTGGATAACTGTTATCAGCGGGCAGTGAAGCTGCAGAGCGTGCTGGTACAGACCACCGAGAAGCCCCCCGCAAATTACATTCACTGGTTGGAGACCTGGCACCAGTCGTTCCGCATCAACCTGACACCGCTGGAGGTCGCAGATAACTTCAGTACCCACAGGCAGGAACTGCCCAGTTGCTGGGTGTTTACCTCCGCCACACTGTCGGTCAACGGCAAGTTCGATCACTTCGCCAAACGCCTGGGGCTGGAAGATGCAAATACCCTGAAACTGGACAGCCCGTTTGATTTCCATAACCACGCTCTGTTCTATGTGCCGGAAGGGTTGCCGGAACCCGCTCACCAGTCCTACACAGAGGCGATGCTGGATCATGCCGAACAGGTCATCCGCGCATCGCGTGGCCGGTGTTTTGTTCTGTTCACCAGCTATCGGGCATTGAATATTGCCCAGCGCCGGCTGAAGGACAGCTGCGAATTTCCGCTGCTGGTGCAGGGCAGTGCACCACGTAACGAATTACTGGAACGCTTCCGTGAACTGGGCAATGCCGTATTGCTCGGTACCAGCAGTTTCTGGGAGGGCGTGGACGTGCGCGGTGAAGCCCTGTCCTGCGTCATTATCGACAAACTGCCCTTTGCCTCACCGGGTGATCCCGTCTGGCAGGCACGTATCGATGCCTTGAAAGAGCAGGGCGGCAATCCGTTTATGGATGAACAGCTTCCACACGCTGTGATCACTTTGAAACAGGGTGTAGGCCGCTTGATTCGCGATGTGAATGATCGTGGTGTGCTGGTGATCTGTGATCCGCGCCTGGTGACAAAGGGTTACGGGCGGGTTTTTCTGAACAGCCTGCCGGACATGAAGCGTACGCGCGACTTCAATGAGGTGGTTGCCTTTTTTCATGCAGTGAAAATCGCCTTGAAGAGACCGGTTAATTAAATATGACACGCATACTCGCCATTGAAGCCGCCACCGAAGCCTGTTCGGTAGCGCTGCTGCTGGAAGACCAAGTCCAGGAACGTTTTGAAATAGCGCCGCGTCAACACGCAGCCTTGCTGCTGCCTTTTGTCGAATCCTTACTGGCGGCTGCCGGCCTCGCTCTCAGCGGGCTCGACGCCCTGGCATTTGGGCGTGGACCGGGATCATTTACCGGTCTGCGTATCGCGGCCGGTATCACCCAGGGCCTGGCGTTTGGTGCCGATCTCCCGGTTGTGCCGGTATCGACCCTGGCGGCCCTGGCACAGGGCACGGTTGCGCAACACGGTGCTCAAGCCGTGTTGGCGGCACTGGACGCGCGCATGAAAGAAGTCTACTGGGGTGCTTTCAGGTGCAAAGATAATGGACTCGTTGAGCCACTGGGCGGGGAGGCAGTCTGTACCCCGCAAAGGGTCCTGGTGCCAACGAAGGATCACTGGGTGGGTGCAGGCAGTGGCTGGGACAGTTATGCCGATGTGCTGGCCACACGGTGTTCCATGGCGTCTGCTGATATTTGCAGGAATCAGAAGCCCCATGCCGCGGATGTGGCGCGTCTGGCGGTCAGGGCGTTCGGACAGGGCACTGTCGTGTCGGCGGAGCAGGCCATTCCTGTGTACCTGCGCGACAATGTTGCAGACAAACCCGGCGGGATCAAGTCTCAGAATGACGAGACGTGAAAATCCGTCTAATCTCTCGCAATGACGCAAATGAATTACCTGGCGGGCTTTGAGGCTTGGCGAGAGATATGATTGAAATTGGACTCATGTGTAAAGATGTTGATCACTCAAGGCGTACCAGGCCGAAGGTGTGACATGCAGGACGATACCCTGGAAAAGGTTGTGGAAATCATCAAGGCTGACCCGCACGCTGGACTCAGTCTCAATCTGTACGCACTGGTCAGTACCCTGAAGATGGAAAACAGTGGTTATATGTACATGTTGCGGAAATTACGTGACCTGTCTGCCGGGCACCGCCAGCTTGCCTATGGACTCATGGAGCTGATGGCCCGCAACGGCAATCGGGGTGAGGCGTGGGAGGCTGCAGTACAGGCCATGGACCGGGCGATCAGGGACGGGTGACTTCTATTTCCATGCCGAAGACAGGAGTTTATGCCTTGCAGTCGGGGGTTCGGGGATTTATTGTCAAGCAATGATTTGGGCGATATCGCGATCACTATGAAAGCTCCGGAACTCCTGGCACCAGCGGGCACCCTCCGCAATCTGCGTTACGCCATCGCCTTCGGTGCGGATGCTGTGTATGCGGGAATGCCCCGCTACAGCCTGCGCGTGCGTAACAATGACTTCAACCGCATTGAAAATCTGGCGGCCGGTATTGAAGACGTGCACGCAAAGGGCAAGGCGTTCTTCATGGCCACCAATGTATTGCCGCACAACAGCAAAGTAAAGACGTTTCTCGCTGACATGGAACCGATCATCGAGCTGGGACCCGACGCACTGATCATGGCGGATCCGGGTTTGATCATGATGGTTCGAGAGCGCTGGCCCGACCTGCCCATACACCTGTCGGTACAGGCAAACTCCATGAACTACGCCAGTGTAAAGTTCTGGCAAGGGGTCGGAATCAGGCGGATTATCCTGTCGCGTGAACTGTCATTGGACCAGATCGAGGAAATTCGCCAGGCCTGCCCGGACATGGAACTCGAGGTCTTCGTGCACGGTGCCTTGTGTATCGCGTACTCGGGACGTTGTCTGCTTTCCGGCTATTTCAATCACCGTGATGCCAACCAGGGTAGCTGTACCAATTCCTGCCGCTGGGATTACAAGGTCAAGGATGCCAGGCAGGATATCAGTGGTGATATCCAGTTGGCTGACGTTTACCTGATCGAAGAAGCCAACCGCCCCGGCGAACTGATGCCCATCGAGGAGGATGAGCAGGGTACCTATATCATGAACTCCAGGGATCTGCGTGCCGTGGAGCATGTTGAACGTCTGGTTAAAATAGGGGTGAACAGCTTGAAGATCGAAGGGCGCACCAAATCACACTATTACACCGCCCGCACTGCCCAGGTCTACCGCAAGGCCATCGATGACGCGGTAGCCGGTCGCCCGTTTGATGCCAGTCTGCTGGGCAGTCTGGAAAATCTGGCTAATCGCGGCTACACGGATGGTTTCTTGCAGCGCCATCATGCGCACGAGTACCAGAACTATATCGATAATCATTCGAAGAGTCTCAAGCAGCGTTTTGTCGGTGAACTGGTGGCCTATAATGCCGAAACCGGAATGGCGGAAGTAGATGTCAAGAACAAGTTTGCAGTGGGCGATGAACTCGAACTGATCGCGCCGGCTGGAAACCGGGTATTCCGGCTCCAGGACATGCAGGATATGAACGGGCAGTCAACTGAGGTGGCGCCCGGCAGCGGTCATCGGGTACAGATAGCGCTGCAGGAGGCCGAGTGTGAAATGGGGCTGTTGGCGCGTAATTTTTCATCGCCATCGGTGGTCAATCGGGAGGAACTGGCATGAGGCGCGTTGTTTTCTGGATAATCCCGTTATTCTGGCTTAACCAGCTTGCACTAGCGGATTCCAACGTGCTGGTCTGGAACATAGACAAGGACCTGGAAACCTCTTACACAACAATCTATAAAGCTTTAGAAAAAAACAGGTTTTTTGTTGTATTTGAGCCAAATATGCAGCGCAACCTGAGTGGTTTTGCTGAACGCTGGGGCGACAATTACAACCGCAACAAACTGGAAGGCATTCGCGCCATGGTGTTCTGCAACGTCTGGTATACCAATGAAATCAGTAACGCCGATCCCGATATGCTGGCCCTGTGTCCCTTACACATTACGCTCATTCAGCAGCAGGGTAGCACACGCGTCCTGTTTGTCCGCCCGACCGTCGTGGCGGCGGACAGCAATGCCCTGGCCATTGCAAAGGAACTGGAACAGGACATATCAAAAGCGATGGAAGAAGCGGTAAACGAATTGCGTGGCTGCGGTGAGGATTGCTAGAAAGCGGGTCGTTCCGGTTAACGACCATAGCCACGGAAGGCACGGAAAATTTTAATCGTTCAGTTCCGAGCCTTTCGTGGCTGAATACAAACCGCTTCGGTCTGCACGGGTTTTTGCCTGTCTGAGCGCCCCTGTAACGGGCTAGCCTTGTCCTCGGACGCATAAACCGGCATCCTCTCGTCCCATGATTATACGAGCCTACCGCTGGTTTGATCGCGTCATCCTGGAACTGGGGCGGGAGCTGCGGCTGTCCTACCTGCCGCCGCTGATGGTGTATTTCGCCTACGGGGTAGCAGGGCTCACCAGCATCGTGGGCACCTTTTTCGTTAAAGACTACCTGGGTCTGTCCGCCGCGTTTCTCGCCGCGCTGGCTTTCTGGGTCAACGTCCCCTGGGCGTTGAAGATGCCGATCGGGCATCTGGTCGACCTGATCTGGCGCTTCAAGTCGGCGCTGGTGTTTCTCGGCGCCGGGTTGACCGCCGCGAGCCTGGCTATCATGCTCGGTTTACTCAGTCAGACCGAGGCCATGCGAGCCGTTATGCCGCTCGGCGCATGGTATGTGCTCAGTACCCTGCTCGCCCCGGTCGGCTATGTCATTCAAGACGTAGTTGCCGACGCCATGACCGTCGAGGCTGTCCCGCGTGTCAACAGCGAAGGTATAGCCTTTCCGGCCGGGCAAATACGCCTCATGCATACAACCATGCAGACCCTGGGGCGGGTGGCCATTGTTGGCGGTGGTATTTTTGTCGCCTTGCTCAACGTGTTCATGTTCGAAGGGGTTGAAACCCTCGCCGAACAGGACAAGGTGGGTATCTACATCGATATTTACCAGATTGCACTGCTGATCCCGGTGATATCGGTGCTCGGCGTCACGCTGGGCGGCTGGATCAAGATCCGCGATACCCGGCGCCTGATGCGCAAAGGCCTCCAATGGGACAAGGCGTGGGAGATGCTGCGCGGCCAGATCGAACGCCCCGCGCCTAACTGGTGGATATTGGGCGGCAGCCTGCTGTTTGTCGTGTTCACCATTACAATGGGTCTGAGCGACGTCCCTTATAACCAGGAAATTATTTTCCTGGGCTCCCTGGCCATTGTACTTTTCCTGATGTTCCGCCTGGTGCGTGTACTGGAGCCGGACGCGCGCCGGGTGCTGGTAGGCACCGCCATTATTATCTTCGTCTACCGCGCCATGCCTGGACCCGGGCCGGGGTCTACCTGGTGGATGATCGATGAACTGGGATTCGATCAGCATTTTCTGTCGGTGCTCTCGCTGATCAGCAGTAGTCTGGCGTTGCTCGGTATGTTCATTTTCCGGCGTTTCATGGCCGAGCGATCCATCGCCTATATCATGGTGTTCCTCACCATCATCAGCACTATCCTGACCTTGCCTGTTGTCAGTATGTACTATGGTTTTCACGAATGGACCGCCGTTCATACCGGCGGCATTGTCGATGCGCGTTTCATTGCCCTGGTCGACACCGCACTGGAATCTCCGCTCGGGCAGGTGGCCATGATTCCCATGCTGGCCTGGATTGCCAACTCGGCACCCGCCAACCTCAAGGCCACTTTCTTCGCCGTGATGGCCTCGTTCACCAACCTGGCCTTATCGCTGGCCCAGCTGGGCACCAAGTATCTCAACGAATTCTTCACCGTAAGCCGTGAGGTGAAAGATGCTGTCAGCGGGACAGTGACAGTGCCGGCCGATTACAGCGAACTGGGAATCCTGCTGATCACCGCCACTGTGATCACTTTTGTCCTTCCCATCGTCGCGGTGGCGCTGGTACTGGGGACACGCCTGAAAAGTGCCTAGTACGAAAATCCCACGTACTCATTGGTAACCACAAAGGTCACACATGGTTGCCGGGTTTCCCGGGGCGGGATAACATGTTCGCCATTCGGCGGGTTTTGATGGCCCTGGTACGGATCTTTTTGCAGAGCATTTCGAGGACTTGCGGGTCCGCGTCACCACGCTTGAAGCGGTTGAGCGCCATGGTGGCATAGACCGCGATGTCTATGAGATTGTCAGAGACTGTATTGAGAGAGGACTGATCGCACTTCGACATCGGCATCGGGGGTTCCTGACACCGTGTTTGCTTGCCTGTGTCGGCATTGCTGCCCTTACTGCCGGCCTTTGTTTCCGGTTCTATCACTGCAATATGCACCGCCGCTTTGCGCCCCGGGGCAGAAGGTGAGGAACGGGACATTCCGAGAGGCTCCTCTGGAGGACCCTTTCCCCCAGGGTACCCTCTCTCGCCTGGCGGCGATTCACCTTGTACCCCAGGGTACCCTCTCTCGCCTGGCGGCGATTCACCTTGTCTTGATATGCATGCAGGTTCTTCATCGGCCGGTGACTGCAGACCCGATAGCTTGCTGCCGAACGATGCCTGCCCGGGGTTGAACGTCAGGCGGTAAATGACCGGTGTCTGGATTGCTTTTCGCCGGTTCCGGTAATCCGGCAGAATGAGGTACACGCTGTTTGCAAGCAGAAAGCCGATAAAACCAAAAGCTGCAAGATATAAAGATGGGATTGCACGGGTATTGAGCAGATGGTCCGCCAGCGTGGCTGCAGCCAGAATGGACAGTCCGGAAACCAGTGCCAGTGCCGCCTGTTTGTTACCCCGTCTGAACATCCGCAAACTGGCATAAAAGCAAAACAGCAATGAAGCCAGCATGGTGAATTTGACGGCAATCCACCAGCTGCCAGCACTGGTATATAACGCTGTCGGCGATATGTCTAGCAGGCCGTATGGTGAGCTTATGCTTCTGATCAGGAATATGACCCATGCGGCTGTCAGTAAATCCAGCAGCAGCAGGGGTTTCGAGCGGGCGTGGAAAGCGACATACCAGATGAGTGCGATCCACAGCAGGATGCCCATCGACATAGAGAGCCTGGCTAACTGGATCTGTGCACTGATTTCCTGCGACTGATGCATGAATGCACTGGTCAGCACGAAGCCCGCAAGCAGCAGGTACATGGCGGCGAGCTGCACGTGTGGCTGAGCGGATGTGCGCGTGATGCCCAGATACAGGTGATGTACCCCGGCATAGAGGACAGTGCCGGTAAGAACAGATAACGCTGCTTCGACCATCAACTGGTATTGCCCGATAAACATTCGCCCTGTGACGATATAGCAATCAGGCTGGAGACGCTAGCCCAGTCTCTCTGTGGCATGAACCAGGCGTGTGGCCAGTATTTCATTCAGGTTGCGAAAAACACGCGCTGCAATTCTGGGATAGCGGCGGCGCAGTGTTTCCAGATCCTGCTGCGTGATGCGCAACAGTCGGGTGTCTTCAACGGCGTCAACATTTGCCGTGCGTTTTGCGAAGAAAAGGCCGGCTTCCCCGACGATATCCCCCCGTGTGTGGGAATCGAGATCGATTCTGCCGGATTTTCCTTCAATAGAGGCCTGCAGTTTCCCGTCGATAACGGCGTACATCTCTATCCCGGGCTGACCGATCTCAATGATGCGTTCTCCTGCACTGACGACACGGATACTGGCCATGCGCGCAACAATGCGCGCCTGAAAGTTGGATAAGTTTTTGAACAGGGGGATCGTTTCCTGCGGTTTTTTACCCAGGTCCAGTGTCAGAGCATCCCAGATTGTCGCGATCCTGAGCTTGCTGCACAGCGCAGGGGTGAGGAGAAAATCACATACCCATGCAAATGCCAGTGCGAAGCAGGCCATGGCGCCCACCTGTGCCTGCATGCGCAAATCGCTCGTCGTCAGTACCAGAAACCCAAGGCACAGTGCGATGGAGGTGTAGGTGACCGGCCGTCCGACGACTCGCAGTGATGAGATGGTGGCCTGCCTGGAGCTGCTCTGTTGCTTCATGAACTCGTTGAAACGGGCGAAATAATGCACGGTGTCGTCGATCGCAATGCCGAGAACCATTGGAGCGATCAGGCTGTTGCTTGGGTTCAGACTGATGCCCAGGAATCCGAGAACGCCAAAATAGACAACAACCGGTAGTATATTGGGGATCAGTGCGACCAGTCCTATCCTGAAAGATAGGAACATGCCGGCCAGCACGCCGTACACAATGACCAGGGCGGCAAACACGCTTTGTACCTGACCCCGGATGATCTTGTCGAGTACATCGTTAATCAGTACCGGATTTCCCGTTACCCGGGCGTGCAGCTGTTGCGGAAGTTGCGCAAGCCTGTCATTGATTCTCTCGACCAGGGCCGCAAGATCCCCGGAGTCGACGGCTTTGCTGCGGACGATGACATTGGCGAGCTGGTACCTTGAGTCAACGAGTTGCTCGACCTCATCACTGGATCCGAAGAAGAGCAGTTGACCAATCTCTTTTCTGCTCTCGGGAATCAATCGATATTCCGGCTTGTTATCATGAAATGCGCTGTTGAGTAACTGCAGGTAATCGACAATTGAAAGTGTTCCGCCTATTTCAGGCTGGGCGTCCAGCCAGCCTTGCAGTTCTTTAATGGCACTCAGATTTACAGGCTCCTTGACGGCGTCCCTGTGGCCTGTCTCGATGACAATGTAAAACAGATTGGCTCCGCCCAGCTGCGCATTGGCTTGTTCATAGGCGCGGCGGACCGGTGAATCCTGTCTGAAATTTGTGATGTGCTCCATGCCAACACGAATCCCGGTCATCCCCGTCACTGCAAGAATAAAGGTGAGGGCGAAGGCAACAAAGATGGGTCTCCTGTACCTGATGTCAAACTGTGCGACCCTTTCGGCAAATCGCTCGAACCAGCCGGATTGCTGTTTTCCCGCTTTCGAGGCTTTTTGCGGTGCACCGTGTATAAGCTTGAGTATTGACGGTGTGTAGGTGAGGGTAACCAGCACGGCATAGCCCACACCGATCACCGAAAGGACACCGAACTCCTTGATGGCAGCCAGTGGACTTAAGGTGAGCGAAAGAAACCCTGTAGCAGTTGTCAGACCGGTCAGTACAACGGGAAGAAAAACCCGCTGCAATGCGGCAGCGGCTGAAGATTGCCTGTCCCCAGTCTCACCAGCCGCCTCAAGGAATTCAGAAACGACGTGGATAGAATAGGAGAGGCTTAGAATCATCAGCAGCGAGGGCACCAGCACGGTGACAATATTCAGTGAGTAGTCCAGGGCTGCAACGGTGGCCAATGTCCAGACTACGGAGATAGCAACCGAGCTGAGCGGGACCAGCACACCCGTCAGACAACGAAAGCAGAATGCGAGGACGACTGCCATCACCAGTATGACAATCAGGGGAATCCATATCAGGTCGTCAAGCAGCACATTCGTGGTTGCCAGCGTCAGCAGTGGTGTACCGGTTACCCAGATCCGCGCATCGTGTGCCTCTTCGGCGACAATCTGTTTGATAGCCTTGTCAATCCGGGTGAAAAATGCGTAGCCGCCGATATCAGCGAGAGACACAAGAATGGCCGTGGCACGGGCGTTTTCGGCTACCAGGCTGCCGCTATACATTGGATTTGCCAGGATACCCTCGCGGAACTGCCGTCGCCCCTCATCGGTGTCGGCAGCGAGTTCCGCGTAGGGCTCTATATCGATGCCATATTCCGTACCCCTGATCGCCAGTGCATTGCTCAGGGATACCACGCGTATCACACCATCCAGCCGTTCGAGATGCTGTGTCAGTCGCGAGATAAGGTCAAGGTTCCTGGCGGTAAAGACATCCTCTGCCTGAAGCAGAAGCAGTATGGTTTCGTCGTTGCCAAAAACCCGGCGGGTCGACTCGTAGAAAACATTAGCTTCATCATCCGCGGCCAGCAGACGTTCTGCAGACGGATCGATCTGAATTTGTATCTGACCGTTTGTGACATCCACAAGCTGGAGCACAGCTAAAACCGTAATGACGGCAACAATGAGCAGGATCGGGTGAGTGTGCCGGGAAATCAGGCAAGGAATGAGCTTCCAGCGGAGGAATCCCGCTGCTTCAGTCGATGCCACGAAAATCCTTGAGCCGGGTGTGATCGAATATCGTATCGGCAATGGGTACGTCGAGGCGTACTTCCCTGACGGTCATTCGGGTCACGGTTTTGTCGCGGATATCGTTCATATGGTACTCGTGGGGTACCTTGATGCCTCCAACCGAGCGTACTTTGTCGGCGTCTACCAGCAGCACTTTTCGAAGTCTGGCTCCCGCTTCGAAAAATTCCACTTTCCTGATAATACAGGTATTTTTGTCGAAGTAGGAAACCACCGATTCATACTTGGATTCGGAAGCCTCCGATGGCCGGCTAACCAGCACGTACACCGCTTGTCCATCAATAAGCCTATCCGCTTTCTGTTCCACCGGTTCAGACGACAGCATGCCGTAAAGCCGCTCGAGATCTTCGTAGGAAAAGTCGCTGCCATACATTGATGATGCGATGCGTTTCGACGTTATACGCCGAATCTTGAACAGGGCCGGCATGTACAGGTACATTTCGTTCACCGGCGCCTTTTCGATAACCAGCAACCGGGTTCCCCGGAGATCCTCGGGCTCTTTGAAATAGGCAATAAGTCCCGTACTTTCATTGGCAAAGCGTTTCAGGTAGAGGTCTGCAACAAGAATCTTTTCAGAGCCGATACGGTCAGTGGAACGGAGTTCAATTTTTTGGATGGCGGTTGTTTTGGGGGCATTGTTTCGGATGCAGGCTTCGACTTCGGGGTTCAGGGAAGAAGCTGTTGCCTGCAGGCCTTGAAAAACGAAAAGCAGCGGGACGACAGCCCGGCGAAGTACATTTGCTACCATCTGCTTCAACATCTTTTTCTTTCAGGCACAAAATCTGTTTTGATGAAGGATGCTGTTACTCTGCATCCCAAGTTATTCCTTTGTAAAGATCGCCGGTTATCTGCTCCGATCTTACCTGTCTTTTTCGATGAGGTACAACTATAGCAGCCGCTGGCGAGTCCGAGGCCTGCTGAAACGGGGTAGATAAGCCTGGCGCGATGCATCAACGTGGAAAAACCACTGCACATGTCCTAAGCTGTCTTAAGCGGTGCGACAAAGTGACTGCCTGCCGGGATCGCGTGGGCAGGGGAAGGGCTTTGCTGCAGGATATCCAGGAGAGGAGCAATGCACGGAAATCACGATGGATATGCTGCGATTGTCCGCGTCCTGTTCGTTGCTTCCATCATATTCATGCACGCGAGTTGTGCCAGTTCGTCGCAGGAGCCCCAGTCGGCAACGGACAGTCCAGTATCCACGATCGATCACCAGCCAAATACCCGTAAACTGGCCCTGCTGGTTGGCATCGATAAATACCAACACAAACACATTGGCAACCTCAATGGTGCGGTCAACGATGTCCACAGCATGAAGCAACTGCTGGTGGAACGATTCGGCTTCCCGGACGATGCCCAGCATCTGCGTGTTCTCACCAACAGCGACGCCACCCGCGAGGCCATCCTCAAGGGGATTGAGGAGCATCTCATAGCCAAGGCGGACAGGAACTCGATCGTAGTCTTCCACTACAGCGGTCACGGTTCGTACCTGCGGGATGATAGCGGCGAGGAAACCGATGGCCGCGACGAGACCATCGTGCCCCACGACAGTGGACATATCGACCCCTATCCCAACCGGGACATTACCGACGATGAGCTTAATGCCCTGTTGTACAAGCTCGCGGACAAGACCCCGAATGTCACCTTTATCTTTGACAGCTGCCATTCCGGCTCGGCCGTTCGCGGCGCCGGTCTGGCGCGAACCGCCCGGCCCGATGAGCGTCCACCACCAAAACGGCTGCGCGCTGCCGGCAGCGCGATGCGCGGGGTAAGCGAAGGTGCCAACGATCTGCGGCCGGGGGATGCGCGCTATGCGCTGATTTCGGGCGCGATGGCCCAGGAACTTTCCTATGAACTGCAGATCGACGGAAAATCCTATGGCGCCTTGAGCTGGTATCTCACCGACGAAGTGCGCCGCGCCGGCATAAACGCCACCTACCGTGACGTCATGGATGTCGTCAAGGCACGCGTGACCGCCAGGTATCCGTCCCAGCACCCCCAGTTGGAAGGGCCGGGGGAGAATCAACTTGTTTTCAGCACTCAAAGCCTGGCGCCAGAACCTTTTGTGCTGGTATCACCGCGGGGGCGTGACAAGGTGACGCTTGACGCCGGTCAGGTACAGGGTGTGACCAAAGACTCCGTCTATGCGGTGTATCCCCCAGGGTCAAAATCGTTTACATCAGATGTCGAGCCCATTGCCCGGGTAAAGGTCAGCGACGTGGATGTAATCTGGTCTACCGCGCGTGTCATCAAGGGACAGGTCAGCGAGGATGCGTCGCGCGCCGTGGAGCGCGAACATCACTGGCCCGATGCTGTGCTGCGGGTCGCTTTCATGAATCCCAACGCATCAGAGACGTTGCGGCGAGTGGAAAACAGGCTACGGGAGTTCAAACACATCGCAGCCGTGGACACCGCCAGCGGTTATGATCTTCTGTTGCGCGAGCAGCAGGACAAGGGCGACGGACAACGCTATATCGTTACCGAGGGCGGTGATCCCACGGAAATTTCTCCCCGGGTGCCGGTAAGCGATCCCGATGCCGTTTCGCGGCTTGTGGAGCAGGTTACGCACTGGGCCAAGTGGTTCAATATTCTGCGGATCTCGAACTCGCAGCCTGATCCGGGGGTGGCATTCGAGTTGAAGGGTGTCGGGGGCACACGTCGGGGCGGGTCGCCGTTTGCGAACCAGGACGTCGATCTCACGCTCGCCGCGGGTGAACGGCTCAGCATCGAGATCACCAACACCTCACAGCAGAACCTGTACATCGCCTTACTCGATCTTTCCAGCGATGGCAGTGTGGACGTGGTCTATCCCTGGCGCGGCGGGCAGGAATTTGTCGCGCCCGGCAAGTCCTGGCGCAAGCAACTGGAGGCGTATCTGCCACCTGGTCACGACACGGTGCGCGATGTGCTCAAGCTGATAGCCACGACGAATTACGCTGATTTCAGTTTTTTGCAACAGGCAGCGGTGCGCGGCGCGCCAGCACTGACACAAACCCGCGGGCAGGTCCGCAATCCACTCGAAGAGTTGCTGGCCAACGCGGCGATGGGGACCACGCGTGGGGCCAGGCCTGTCGATCTCGAAGACTGGGTCACCGTCGACAAGGTCCTGGAGGTGCGCCGCAGGGAATAGAAACCGGCGGGGTCGGGCTGATAAACCATCTGGAGGGCTTGCCCATGAGGGAACTGATAGTTGCAACAGGATTTTCTGCGCTGGTCATGATTCCTTTTCTGATTTTTGTCGCCGCCGGTTGGCCAGGCGAAGAGAACAGCTGTGTGACGGACACCGACGGCGGGCGCATTGCCAACAGCTGTTACTGCGAGGCATTCAACCGCGCCGACATCGGCAGCCCCGGGGTGCGCCAGCCGTTCAACACCTGGTCCAATCTTTATTCGCTCGCCACCGGTGGCATCCTTGCGCTGATCGTGTTCCTGCATCGCAGGAAAGGCTTGCCGTCGAGCAGCAACCGCATGCGCTCAACCGATTTTTATCCGCTGCTCTACATCGCCGTGGTCATCTTTCTGGGGCTTGGCAGCATGTGGTTCCATGCCTCGTTGACAGAGTGGGGCGGCGTCGTTGACAACGCGTCCATGTACACCTTCACGAATTTCATCATCTTCTACACGCTGGTGCGGATGACCGACGTGGATTGGCTGTTCTACATCGGCTATCCAGTGGCAACGGTGCTGCTGATCATCACGGCGGCGCTCGGCGCCGACAGCCTCATTGTGGTATTGGTCAGCGTCGGCGCGTACGCGATTTTGCAGGCGCTCATTGTCCTGTTCATGCCGAAGGTTCGCAACGCAGCGGGTCCGTGGCTGTATTTCTGGCTGCCGGCGGTCGGTTCCATTGGTTTGGCGACGCTGGCCTGGGTGTTGTCGCAGACCGGTGGCCCCTGGTGTCTGCAGACGCATGCCTTCCAGTTCCACGGCCTGTGGCACTGGCTCGCCGGCGCAACGGCCCTACTGCTGTATTTCTTCTGGCGCGCGGCGCCGCGCTGAGGTGAGTGCCGGACTTGCTTGCCATGCGACGACGCTTCCCAACGGCATCGCAAGACGCCGGGAAGTTGAGTGAATATTTGTGGCAAGCCTGTCAAATCGCGGAATCCCTGTTGATACCCCGACTTTCGTTGACTATCCTTGAACAGGTTAGCGATACACATGGATCAAACTACAAGGGAGGTAAGTTCATCATGTCTTGGTCAGTGGCGGGTCGACTGACTAAAGACTGTGCTAATTGGATGACCGGTGTGTGCCGGTGATTCCATACAGCATGTGCTGCTCCGTGGTCTGATTTCAAAGCGCTATGCGCTCTGTTCGTCGTGTCGCACGGCTGGCCGCGCTTGCAGGGAGGTAAGCAATGAGAGCGTTAGGATTGGCTGTAAAATTTCTCGAGGGCTTCCTCTTTTGTGTCGTGCTGCCGGTTTCCGCGGCGCCCGACCTGTGCCCAACGGGTGATCCGCGCGAAAGCGACGGCGAACACCGTCTCGCATTGATCGTTGGCGTTGGTGAATACAGGAGTGCACGCATCAAGAGCCATGTTTATAAGTACCCATGCACGTTTTTTTCATTAACGCGCGCTACGCCCCTGAACGCATCGCCGGGCCGGCGTTCACAACGCAGTATCTGGCGGAACAGCTGACCCGCGAAGGTGATCAGGCGACGGTGTTCTGCCGGACCGAGCGTTCCGGGGTCATTCGCGAAGTGCATGATGGCGTCACGGTCGTCCGCGTCGGACTGGATGTTTCCGCGCAACGGCTTGCGCAGGTCCTTGTTGATGCCGTGAACCTTTTCCAGCCAGATGTTATCCACACACTGTTCCCACGTGAGATCCCGATAGAGCTGCTATCATCGATCGCGGCACAACGGCGTGTCCCCGTGGTGCAGACGCTGCTCTCCTTTTTTCTGCTCTGCGCGCGAGGATCGATGATGCGTAATGGGCGGATGTGCACCGGCCAATGTGTCGATTGCCACACAGCGACCGCCGGGCAGCGCGATTATACGGAGTGGGTTGCGGGTGTCGTCGGTATCAGCCGATTCATGCTGGATCGTCACCAGCGCTGCGGTATGTTCCGTTCGACACCCGTGCAGCAGGTGATTCACGACGCCTACCAACCGCCGTTTATTGATACAGCCGTGCCCCGGAAAGGCAGCGCCTTGCGCCTTGGGTATCTCGGCCGTCTTGTGCCACCGAAGGGGATTGAACTGCTCCTGAAAACGCTGACCACGCAACTCGCTGAGCGGGACTGGCGTCTGGTCGTGGCCGGCAAGGGTGATGCCAGTTACGAAATGATGCTCAAACGCAGCTACGCAGACACGCGCATCCGATTTGCCGGTTTCGTGGAACCGAGTGTGGTGTTGTCAGAGATAGACGTGTTGCTTGTACCCTCCCTGTGGGAAGAACCACTCGGGCGGGTGTGGCTGGAAGCCTATGCGCATGGTATCCCGGTGATTGCCTCCCGTCGGGGGGGCATGCCTGAAGGCATCGAGCAGGGGAGAACGGGGTTTCTTTTCGAACCCGACAGGCCGCGCGAACTGGCGGACGCCATTAATGGTGTGCTGGACAACCCGGCTTCAGTCGAAGCGATGAAGGCGCAGGCTTTCGATAAATGGCGTAGAGAATTCACCCCCGCGGCTATTCTTGGTCAGTATCGCAAGGTCTACGCGGCTGTGTTGTCATGACTGGATGCTATTAATTGCGATCATCTAAGCCCTGATATCGCAAAGTCGATCGCCGCTGGCCGTGGTGGTCAAATTTTGACCTGATCGTCTCTTCAGTCCCCGCTGGCACTTTCCGGGCGCAGCCAGTAGCTGAAATCCGGTGTGCTGACGGCCTGCCGGGCGGCTTCTTTTTCGAGGTTGAGTATATTGGGGCGGTGCACACCATCCAGCATACGCAAGTCGTAGATCTCGGTACAGCCGGCGGTGAATTCGAGTGTGCCTGTCCACTCACCGTTGCTCAGGCTGACTACGGCGACCCCGCACTTGAGGTGATCGTATTTCTGCTGAACCGGCATGCCGCCAAAGATATTGGTCTCGCGGATCTTGCACATGCCGATGAGCGCGTGGTTGCCGCTGAAGCAGAGCCCGCGCAGGTAGGCGGGTAACGCGCAGATGATTTCGCTGTCGCCGGTGCTCGTGTCGATCTGAAGCAATTCGCCCGCACCTGAGTTCAGTACCCAGAGTTTATCCTGATACCAGCGGGGAGAGTGCGGCATGGCCAGGCCGTGTGAGATGACTTCGTTGCTGGCAACGTCCATGACGATTCCGCCACCCAGCTTGCCATCGCGCCAGCCCGCGACATGGTCAGTCTCCCCCAACGCGGTAACCCAGGCGGGCTGGTTATCTTTAAGGGCCAGGCCGTTCAGGTGGCAGCGGTCCTCCGGAACGATGTCGCTGATGAAGGAGGGTTTCCAGCAGGGGACGAAATTATAGTCATGACTGAGTATCGCCAGGCAACTGAAGCGCGTCGTCGCCATCCACAACTGTCCTGCATCGTTGAGTGTCAGGTCATGAATATTCAGGTCGGTGGTGTAATAGCTGGTTCGGGGCAGATAGAGTGCATCGTAGCGCACCCGCTGATCCGGAAAGTAAGAGGGCGCGAGCCGCGGGTCGTTATGAAAAAAAGTAACGGCATCACGCGTGGCCAGTACCAGGCGATCGCCCTGAACATCGAGCCCCATGGGTTTTTCGAAGTGTCTGGGCAACAGCTGCAACTGGGTTCCATCCCAGCCAACCAGCAGCAGCTTACCGGCCTGATAGGTCGATACCGCCAGGCTGCCGCCGCTCGCCGCCAACCAGTCAGCAAAGCCATTGTCGGACTGACAGGCTATTACGTCTGGCGGCTGAGCTTGTTGGGCGTAAACTGTCAAAATGGCGTACCGCAGCTGGGCACATGAGGGCGGGTAAGTTCCAACGATGCCGCGTCATTGCTGTGTTGCAGCCCGCCCAGCATCAGCATTTCCGCTTGCGGAACAGCGCCAGCAACAACAGGGCAAACATCTCCATCCAGCCCAGTCCGCCAGCCAAGGGCCGGTTTCCTGCCAGGGTGCAACCACCACCTGAGCTGCCGGAGGTTGTTCCCGGCTCCGCTGCAGCCGCTGGACTACTGGGGTCCTCGTTCGAAATGACGCTGACCGGTTGCGGCTCGTCAGTGACACTGTCCAGGCTGGCGGCGGTGGTGACACTGAAGGTGTCCGTGACACCGCCAATCACCAGGGTGGCGTTGGTGGTCGTGGAAAAATCCGACCACGACGTCTGTCGCACGGTGACCATGGCGCCGTTGGCAACAGTCCCGGCTTCACTGGTGAACGTGCCTCCGTCGATACTGTAGCTCGCACCCGATACGCCGAGCAGTGATATCGTGGCAGGTGCGTCGATACCGATCACGGTGATGGGGTTCGAGGTGATCACCGTATTCGGTGCGACATTCGTCTGTTCGACGAAGCTGTTCGGTGCTTCAAACGGATCCGGCTGCGTATCGGGTGACACGACGGTTGTCGGTTCACTGTCCGTGCTGTTGGTCAGATCGGCATCGAACTGGTCACCGGTCACGTTCACACTGGTGGTGATATCGGCGCCGGCTGGTGCTGTGGTATCGAAGCTCAGGGTCAGGTCGGCGGTGGTGGCTGTACCGGGCAGCAGTGTGCCTGAAAAAGTGCAGTTGACCTGGCTGGCGGTGCGGGCGGTCTGGGTGCAGGTCCAGTTAGTGCCGCTGGCCGCATTCAGACTGAGCCCTTCGGGCAGGGTGTGGCTGGTGTTGATCCCGGTACTGGTACCGATGGCACTGTCGATGGCGGCGACTCCGCTGGGGGTGACGATCGGGTGATTGTTGGTCACGGTGAAGGCATAGTTCAACAGTCCGCCGGGGTCGACCGGGTCTGTGTCATCGGTCACCACAACCGAAAGGTCGACATCTTCCGGGCCGGCGAAGCGCTGGGCGTAGATACCCAATACATCCCCATCCTGCAGGTAACTGTCCCAGGCGATGACGAAATCCCCATCGGCGTCGAGGGCGATGGAGGGCGCCGATTTGTTATCCGCCGTGTCGGTATTGACCAGGAACTCGCCACCCTGGGGCGTGCCATCGGCGCTGTAGCGCTGTGCGGTGACGTCGAAAATTTCCTGGTAATAATTTTCCCAGGCGATGACGAAATCGCCATCGGCGTCGAGGGCGACAGAGGGCTCAAATTGGCCACTCGTGGTGGTGGTGACACGGAATTCGTCTGCCCGGGGTGTGCCATCGGCGCTGTAGCGCCGCGCAAGGAGGATCAGCTCAGTAGCCAAGGTTCTGGTTCCTTCCCATGCTACGACGAAGTCTCCGTCCGCGTCCATGGCAACGCTGGGGGCACGGTTGGAATCAAATTCGCCGGGAGGACTGACTATGAATTCGGATTCATCCTGCGCCTCGCCAAGGCTGTTGTAGCGCCGGGCGTAAATGTCGTTGCTATAGTAGTCGTCCCACGCCATGACGAAGTCTCCGTCGGCGTCCATGGCTACGCTCGGGTCACGACGCGGTGTACCGCTTGAAGTATTGACTATGAATGGATCATCCTGTGCCTCGCCGAGGTTGTTGTAGCGCCGGGCGTAAATGTCGTAGTAAGACTCGTCCCAAGCCACAACGAAGTCTCCGTCGGCATCCATGGCGACACTGGGAAGTCCACCATTGGTTGTGGCATTAGCCTGTTGCCGTTGGCTATCTCTGGCTTCACAGCGTTGGTTATAGCGCCGAAAATACACATCAGCCAGTTCGACGTCCTCCCATGCGACGACAAAATTTCCGTCTGCATCCATGGCGACGCTGGGGGTCCCGGCTGTGCTGGACGTATCGATCGGAAACTCCGCACTGAGCGGTAGACTGGTATTGCTGTAGCAGCGGGCAAAAATCCCAGCGACTATGATGGGCGCACCGAAACCGTCTTCTCCTATCTGGCCATCGCCTTGCCACACCACAACGAAATCGCCGTCCGCGTCGATGGCGATGGCGGGAGTCGCCTGGTTGTTGGTGGCGGTATTATTGACCTGGAACTCTGCACCAACCGGTTCACCCGGGTTGTCAGCGGCGGTCACCACGCGCAGCTGGCCGATCCCCAGAGCCAATCCAATACCGACGGCCAATGGAGTCAGCCTGAAGTGCCTGCCTCGTTTTGTCTTTGTGGCTGAAGCCATGTGCTAACCTCCTGTTGCCATTCACCTGCGCGGTTCCAATTGCGTAGCCATTTGTACGCCACCCCGATCCATTACCGCCAACGATGCTCAAAACTCGAAACGCAGTCCCCCTGCAATGCTGTGCTCCGTGATGTTATCGCGGCCGACAGAGGTCTCATAGTAGATAAAGGCAGACCGGCCAGGGCCAAGAACCGCCGCGACGCCCGCGCCCAGGTTGAAATAGTCGCGATCCGGATCATCCGTGCGCACGTTGAAGGTTCCACTGGTTGGGTCGTTGAGGAAACGGGCGTTGATGTTCTGGCTGTTGTCTTCGAATTCGTGCGCCCATTCCAGGCGCAGCTGCGGCGAGAACACACCGCGCCGGGTGCTGATGGCGTAACTCGCCTGTCCACCCAGCACTGTGCTGAGTGAATCGACGTCCTGGTCATCGTAGCCCTGTTCGAGCCCGCCGGCCGGGTTTTCCTCGTAGCCATCGATGTCCGCTTTAATGTAGTTCACACGGCCAAACGGGCCGAAGCTGAGTGCACCACGGTTCAAGTCATAACCGGCGCCGATACTCGCCGCGAACTCCGTGCCATCGGGCGAGCCCTTGGCTGTGACATCCGTCGTGCCAAAGCGGATGCGGCGTTTCAAGTCAAAGTCGTTCCAGCCGTAGCTCAGGATGCCATCCACATAGACCTTTTCGGATTGGTACCAGGTGCCGAAAGCTGAAACGGTATAACCCGTGATGTCCTGGTCGCCCTGATTATTATCGAAATCATAATCACTCGAGACGTAACCCAGAGCACCACCCAAAATCAAGGTGTCCGTTAAGCGGTAGTCCGCGCCCGCCGTGATGCCCTTGGTGTTGAAATCGAAACCGAGCTGATCATTCGTGCTGTTGGTGTCACCGAAGCTGCCGCTGCCATTGATGAACACGCCGAGCCTGCCAAACGGGCTGGGTTCATCGGCGCTGGCCGCTCCCCCGCCAGCGTTTGACAGCAGGTAGGCAACGCCCTTGTCGAGCAAGGGCTGTCCTTTAAAGTTCAGTGTTATCCCGTTTGCACTCACTCCGGTAGCACCGCCGCGCAGCTGAACAAGACGCGTGTTGATATTGGTAAACTGTGTGTGCTGAATCTCGACGGACGTGTTGCCCTGACTCGCGACCTGATCGGGCGTGACCTGTTCGATCATGGTCAAGGCTTCAGCCCCCGTCGCGCTGCAGGCAGCGGCCAGGGCTTCAAGGCCCTCGGTGCCATCCTCCAGCGCCGTACAGGTGTTTTCCAGCGCCTTTGCCGTTTCCCGCTGGTTAGGTGTTAGTCCGTCCAGATCGCCGAAAGCAGTGCTGTTGACCGCGAATACGACCTGAGCCCCGCTGGCCGCGGCAGCGGTGACCGTCACAGCGCCGCTGGCACTCGGGTCAAGCGTCAGCGTGTTGCGGGTTTCACCATCGCTGTCGGTGCTTGTCGCATCAGCGATCAGGGAACCTGCCTCCGTCGGCTCTACCGTCCAGCTCATGTTCGTACCGACGATGGGCTGGCCAACCTGGTCAGTGAGCCGTACCACGAAAGGAGCCAGCGTCTCGCCGGGCGAGGCCAGCTGAGCGTCGCCGGATACCTTGCCCAGACTCACGACACCCGGTGGCAAATTGCCAAGGCCCGTGTCGATGGCAAAATCAACCCGCCCCACGGCTTGTGCCACGGCAGTGACGGTCACCGTTCCGATGCCATCCTGGTTTAGCGTGAGTGTGTTCGACGCGCGTCCGTCGGCACCGGTTTGTGAAGAGCCGCTCTGCAGAGTCGCCGCGCCAGGCGGCGAGACGGACCAGGTGACCAGTGCGTTCTCCACTGCCTGGCCGCCATCGCTGATTTCGAGCACCAGACTGCCCAGGGGGGCTCCCACGACGGCGCTTTGCCCGTCACCTGAAACGACAGTGGCGATGGATCCGACGCCAGGGTCGTCATCCTGGAGGTTTACTATGGTCGTTATGATGGTGCCGAGTTGTGCCTCACCGCCGGTGGATACTGCGTTACTCAGTTCGATCTGGAACGATCTCGCTGTATCGACGACTGTGTTGGGCAGAATCTGTATCGAAATCGTTTTGGCAGAGGTATCAGTTTGCAGCCACAGTAAGGGGCTTGGTGTCTGAACGATAAAATCAGTTCCGGTGACGGCTGAGCCGTTAGTCACGGTAAAATCAACTGTGGCATCGCCAGGGATCTGGGTAGGTTTCTGCACATCAATCGTAACCGTGCCGGCAGCTTCGTCAAAGGTATAGCTCGAGGCACCAAACTGGATGGGGGCAGTTAGAGCGTTTGCGTCGTTAGACCACAGTAGCGTGAATGCAGCTAACAAATAAACCAGGGCGTAAAAAGAGTCGACTCTTGTCAAAATTACACGCGAAATTTGAAGACTGATCGCATTGGTGAGTAATGTGCCGACGGCGCCACATGCCTTGCTTTTGTTGCCCATCTTTCCTCCTTTCGTCCATTCCTGGATCGGCCTCATCTTTCCTGCCCGGTTGTTTTGGGTTTTTTGTCCTTGAATGCAAGATAAAAATGGGTTCAGGCATAGATTTTTATTTATTGCCCCCCAGCGAGCTGACTTAAGTACTCTTCAGGAATATGTGTTCTGCTCGTGGATTTGTTCAAAGCCACACCGTTTGCAAAGAGTATAGTCGCTGTTATTGGTATTTCTAGAAATATTGTGGTGGTTTGGCTTAATACCACAAGCTTGTGCGATCCTTAGATGCAGGTTCACCGTTATCTTGACAATTTCCGTGTCTCTGCTTTAGTTGGGTAAAGGGAACCAGAAAGCTAACTACACAAGGAGGTCCCGCCATGGCGCGAGAAATCAACACAGGTGATAATTTCCGGGATCGGCTGCTTAAGCTGATACCCTCTGAATTACTTGGAACCTATATGGCAGCGAATGCGGCGCTCATCTCCATGGATCCATCGACGATGTCAACAGTGCTGCTGTGGGTCGTATTCGGCATTTGTCTGGTGGCTACGCCGCTGTGGCTCTGGTTTGGGCAAGGCGTTCGCAAAGTGCTGCAAATCGTGCTGACGAGTATCGCATTTGTCATCTGGGTGATGACAGTGTCAGGGCCTTTCACGACTATCCCCGGTTACAAGCCGTTTATCGGGACCGTGTTCCTGATTTTGTTTTCAGGTCTCATCGCGCCTCTGCTTGGCATAATGGTGGCGAAGCCAACACGATGATGCCAACTAGCCATTGCCGGTAAATATCTGACGACAATTGGTGGCGCACGTGGCGGTACATCAATACGAACCAGGCATCGTTTATTGCCCTGTTCCTCGCGATCGAATTGGAGTAGGATCTGAACTTATAACAGGGACGGTCGCTACGTCGGAGACGAGACAGCGACCAGAAGCATCATGACAACAATGATATTCAGTGGACGAACTCGGAGGAGAGTCCGTGAATGCTTCGTCTAATAAGGAAGGCAACGCAGCTGTCGGCGGTGCCCGGCCCGCAGAGGGCGCTGACGTGATCGACGACGTTGATCAGCGCTTGAAGGATTGGGTCGGCACTGTGTTGGCAGGTGCGGTAGTCTCGCTATCACCCCCGGTTGACCAGGGCGCCGAACCGCTGGTCGGCCTGTATCTGCTCGACCTGCACCCTTCACCTCCCGCCAGGGGTCCGCGCCGCCGTCCCCTGCAGATTCTGCTGCGCTATTTGGTCACGACTTCTGCGCAGCAGCCGGAAGAGGCACACTCGATGCTCTGGGCGCTGGTGTTTGCGGCCATGGAAGAGCCCGGGTTCGAGGTTGACCTGGAGCCGGTATCCGCCTCATTGTGGACTGCGTTCGGAGCCCTGCCGCGCCCGGCGTTCATGCTGCGCCTGCCACTTCGCTTCGCGCGGCCGCAGCAAGACGTCAAATTTATCCAGGCACCCATCGAAATGCAGCACTCGCCCATGACCGGTATGGGCGGAGTGCTCATGGGACCTGACGACATGCCTGTTGCCAACGCGCGCGTGGAGTTAATTGCCCATCACCTGGCCACGCAAACCGATACCCGGGGCCGTTTCTGGTTCGCCGCGGTGCCCGCCAAACCGACTGTGAAGCGTATCCGGATCCAGGCGCGAGGTCGCGATTTCGCCGTTGAGGCCGAACACCAGGCCGGCGATCAAGAACCACTCATCATCCATATCAATCCAGGGGAGACCTGACATGGCGACAAGTTACATGACACCCGGCATCTACATCGAGGAGGTTTCCACAGGCACCCGACCCATCGCCGCAGTGGGTACCAGTACCGCGGCCTTCCTTGGCGTCGCGCCGGCCGCCGACGCCCATCTTAACGAAGCATTGGCAGTCAACAACTGGTCACAGTTCGTCAAGGAATTCGTCCGCGACGATAGCGTGAGCACCCCGCTTGCCCGGGCGGTGTTTGGTTTTTTTAATAACGGCGGCGGGCGTTGTTACATCGTCAACGTCGGGCCAGGAAATTCCATTGCCGGGGATGAACGCCAGCGCACGGGCATCACGTGCCTGGAGGAGATCGACGAGGTCGCCATCGTGGCCGCGCCGGGAATTGCCGACGTGATGTCTTACGAAGCGCTGCTGTCGCATTGCGAGAAACTTGGCGATCGCTTTGCCATCCTTGATTGCCCGGAGTTGGTCGAGAATATCGACTCGTTGAAGCAGGTCGGCACTGCCGAGGCGACACCCACCGCAGGTGGTGACACCGATGACGCTGACAAGTCCCCGCGACGCAAGGGCAGCCAACCAGCATCAGGGATGCGTCCGCGTAACAGCGACGGGGGCTTCGGAGCCTTTTACTTTCCCTGGATCACGGCACGCGATCCTTTGGCCGCCGGCGTGATCGTCAGGACGCCACCCTCCGGTCACCTGGCCGGACTTTACGCGCAGACGGACACCACGCGCGGCGTACACAAGGCACCGGCAAATGTGGGAGTGCGTGGAGCACTGGGACTGACCTACCGGGTGACGCGCGAGGAACAGGGTGAGCTCAACAAGATGGGTGTGAACTGCATCCGCTTTTTCCCTGATGCCGGAATTCGTGTCTGGGGCGCGCGCACCCTGGCGGACGAGGCCAGCGAGTGGCGCTATATCAATGTGCGGCGGCTGTTCAATATGATCGAGGAATCCATAGGTGGGGGTACCCGGTGGACGGTGTTCGAGCCCAACGACGAGCGCACCTGGAAATCGGTCGAGCGCGATATCCGGGCATTTCTTACCTTGCTGTGGCGCGACGGCGCGCTCAAGGGCGAGACACCCGAGCAGGCGTTTTTCGTTAAGTGTGATGCGGAGACGAACCCTCCCGAGGTCATCGATGCCGGACGACTGATAACAGAGATCGGCATCGCGCCGGTGAAACCGGCCGAGTTCATCATCTTCCGCATCGGTCAATGGGCCGGTGGTGCCGAGACTGAAGAATCCGCCGAGGGCGAAGAAAGCGCTGAGTCATAAGGAGCAGAACCATGCCAGAAGCTGAAATCTACCGTGCATACAACTTTGTGCTCGATATACAAGGGGTCCAGTCGGGCTATTTCGCAGACGTCAGTGGTCTGAGTGTTTCGGTCGAGACCATTGAGTATCGTGAGGGCGGTGGTGCACCTGCCGTTCGCAAGCTGCCCGGGCGGGTCAAGTACGGCGACGTGACCCTCAAATGGGGCATGAGTGAGTCAAGAGAACTCTGGGACTGGCTGATGGCCACCACGCAGGGGACCTTCGAGCGCCGCGATGTCTCGGTGATCCTGCTCAAGCCCGATGGTCAGCAGGAAGAGACGCGCTGGAATCTCTTCAATACTTATCCATCGGACTGGCGGGGTGCACGCCTGGAGGCCATGGGTGACCAGGTGGCGATTGAAACGTTGACCCTGGCCGTCGAACGTCTCGAACGCGCGTGACCCCGATGTTGGGCAGGCATACACGGAACTTGTTCGTGAAGCTGGTGCGCGCGCTGCACGCCGGCACGGAACGCCTGGTGCTGCGGCTCGAGGCGGGCGAGCGAAGGACCGAGGCAGAAGCAGGCGAGGGTGACGTCGCGCAAGATCCGGCGCGGTCGCAATTCGTAAACCGGGTGGATGAAAGCCCGCCGGCACACTGGCTTGAAGTCGTACGCCGCCATGCACCGCAATTACTAAACCCGGTGTCCGGGCGGCACAATATCGTCACCGCTTTGCGAAAGCGCAGTGAGCGGGGCGTGGCCCCGGATTCAGGCGCGCTATCGACGCTCGGCAGGCAACCCGCGCCGCCTGCTGCTGGCCAGAAGACCACAGCGGCTGCCAGGCACGAACCCCTTCCCGGACCGAGGCGATCCGTACGCCGGACGTCGGTGTCACCCGAATTGGAAACTAAAGCCGCCAATCCGGAGAAGTGCTCCGTGACACTCGAGGGAGCACAGCCGCAGATCCGTGCGCGGCATGCACGACATCTGTCTGTGGACGAAACATCCGTGCAGGCATCACGAGCTGTTCCCCGAAAAGAACCCGTCGTTCATCCAGTGTCGCGAGCACTGCGGCAGCCCTTGGACGCGGGTGCTGCACAGTTGCCGCAGCGGCCGTCATCCCGGCCTGGCGAGACCCAGGTGCTGCAGCCGCCGCTCCGCTCGAAGGTGTATGACAGTTGTGCTGGTCCAACGGAGACCCTGCGTGGGTTCAACCGGTCCGAACATCAAGAGGGATCCTTGGACACCGCATCTGGACAGGAAAGGCAGATACAAACACAGTCCAACAAGCGGCCGGACGGCGCGCAGGCGGTGAAGCAAAGGGTGGTGCCAGCGCGCCAGGCAATGCAGGCGGCAGCGCAGGCTACGCCACGCGCTGAGCGCTCCAGCACGCCAACGTGCAGCAATTTGCTACGCTCGTTGCCGGCATTGGGGACGCCGCCGGCGGTGCAGCGGCCGCCGCGTAGCACGGGCGAGACCGTTGCTCGCCCCATCCAAGCTGAGCCCGAGTGGCCGCGCCTGCCGGATGAAAGGGACGGGGACCTTCAGTCTACCCGCACAGCGGATCGTTGGCCAAGCCTGCCTGAGTATGCCTGGGACCCGGGGGCGCGGTTATCCCCGAGTGAGGCTTTGCGGGTGGCGAGCGAAGAGCGGCGAAACAGATTGCGGCTGCGGCGCCGGGATCTCGAACAACGGGGTGAGCTGTGGAGCGTGTAGCCTTTCTGCTCGAGGACAGTGGCGAGCGTCTCGGTTGTCTGTTGAATCCGGAAAGTCTGTTATTGCGCCGCCAGGCGGGCATACAACCGCGGCAATCCGCCGGCGGCCTGGTGACCGGCGCCGAGCTCGCCGATGACCAATTGCTGTACTCCGGAGGCGGTCACACCGAACTCACTCTCGACCTGTTGTTCGATGTGTCTTTGGCCGGATCGTCGATCACCAGCGAGGATGTCCGTGACCTGACCCGGCCGCTGTGGGAGTTGGCCGAGAATACCCGGCCCGGGGGCTATGGCAGACCACCGCTGTGTCGCTTTGTGTGGGGCAAGAGCTGGAACATTCCCGGCGTTGTCGCAGCGGTCGCGGAACGTCTCGAGGTGTTTACCGCAGAGGGTGTGCCGCGTCGCTCGTGGTTGCGTATGCGCATGCTGCGTGCGCTCGAACCGGTGAACACGCAGCGCCCGCCACGGGCACCACTGGCAGCCATGGAACTGCCGCAGCCGGGCATGGTGAGTTCACCCGGGCAGGTGGAAATGCATGAGATTCTCGGTGGTGAGGCTGCCGAGGGTGGTGAGCGGCCTGACCAGCTTGCCTACCAGTATTACGGCGATGCCTCTTTATGGCGCGAGCTGCTGACAGTCAACGGTATCGATGACCCGATGCACATACCGGCCGGTCATCTGCTTGAGATCCCCCCCCTGTCAGACCTGTCGGAAGCGCCATGAGCTCAGTGGTTGGACTACCGAGGATCGAAGTGGCAGTGGATGGGGCGCCGCTTGCCGCCGAAGATGCCCGCACCCTGGGCGAGATAAGCGTGCAACAGCGCCTGTCGCTGCCAACCTTGTGCGAGCTGACATTTTTCGATCCCGAGGGGCCACTCGCCGGGGCCTCTTCCATGACGCCCGGTACCACCCTGCGCATCACAGTCGAGGGGTACCACGAACCTCTTTTCGTTGGCCAGGTGACAGCCGTTGATTACGATTACGGCCCTGCACACGGCCGCCAGGTGCACGTGCGGGGTTATGATCTGTTGCATCAATTGCGCAAGCGGCAGCCGGTCGGTACGCACGTGCAGGTTACCCTGGCAGAGCTTGTCCGCACACTGGTCTCTGACCTTGGACTGACCGTGGCAGCAGGCACAGATGGTCCAGTGCAGCATCAGGTGGTGCAACACCGACAGTCAGATCTCGATTTGGTCACTGAGCTGGCCTCGCGTTGTGGGCTGTATTTCACACTGCGTGACGATGTTCTGCACATCCTGACGCTGCAGGGTACTGACAGTCCGCTGGCATTGGCGCTGGGTTACTCATTGCTGGAGGCGCGCATCGATGTCAATACCGATACCGCCTGCCGACGTGTGGATACCAGCGGCTGGGATCCCTGGCATGCCGAAGCGCATAGCGGGTCGGCGGACAAGCCACGGGTGGGGCGACGCATCGGGGTCAGCGTTGCCCAGGATAGTGTTGGTGGATCGGGGGAACGCACCGTTGTCGATGAGACTGTACAGGGTGATTACCAGGCAGAGGCCCTCTCGCAGGCGGAATTGGACCGCCGGGTTGCGAGCGAGGTGACCCTGTGGGGTGTGGCCGACGGCGATCCGCGCTTGCGGCCCGGCACGCCGGTGGAAGTAGAAGGCGTCGCAGCCCCGCTCACCGGCCGTTATGTCCTGACATCGGTGACGCACAGGGTCGATCGCCGGAAAGGCTTTGTATCGGAGATTGACACCACGCCGCCCGCTATGCGCGCCCCGGCGCGCGCTAGCAGCACGACGTTGGCACGGGTGACCCAGGTAGAGGATCCAGAAGGTCTCGGGCGGGTGCGTGTGATGTTGCCCAACTATGGCGAGGTCGAGACCGACTGGCTCGGCGTTGTTGTGCCCGGCGCCGGCAACGGCAAGGGCATCATCGCGTTGCCTGATGTCGATGACCGTGTGCTGGTGTTGTTGGTTAACGGCGATCCCGCCCAGGCCGTGGTGCTCGGTGGCTTGTACGGACTGCAGACGCCACCCGATGCGGGTGTTGAAGACGGCGCTGTGCAGCGCTACACCCTGGTGACGCCGGGTGGGCAGCGTGTGCAGCTCGACGATAAACAGCAGACGGTGCGCGTCGAAAACAGCGACGGCGACTTTCTGCAGTTGTCACCCGACGAGGTTCGACTGGGTGACAGCAATGGCAGCCTCATCGAACTGACCCCGAGCCGTTGTTACATTCACGCTGCGGCCAGGCTTGAAATCGAGGCCCCGGGTCAATCGGATGTCATCCGTGGGCAGTCCATCGACTTTGAGAGAGCATGATGAATCTGTTGACCAAAGATGCCGTGCTCAATTGCGACCATGAACTGGGAATCGTCGGCATTATTGCCACCCAGAGCCTGGTGACCGTGGCGCAGCGTCCGGTTCTGGTGGCAACCGATCCAGAGCAGCGTCCCATTGTCGGCTGCCCCATGTACGGGCCGACAGTCAAACCCTGCACCAATACCCTGAAAGTGCAGGCAGGCTATTCGGATTTGCTGCGTATCAATGGCAAACAGGTGTGTCTGGATACCGTAACCGGGCTGACGGACGGTACGCCACCGGGCACGGTGAAATACAGCGTGCGCAGTCCGGGCCAAAGCCTGGTGAGGGAGGTCTGATGGCCGCAGCCCTCTACCGTGCCTGGCGTTTCCTGCACCCCGATTTCGACGCAACCGGGGGTGTGCCTGGATTAAGGGTGTCGCGAACAGGTGGCATTGAAATGGTCGCCGAACATGCCTCGGTGCGCCAGGCAATTCTCCTGCTGCTGACAACCACACCCGGCGAACGCCTCATGCGACCCGACTACGGTTGTGATCTGCATCGCCTGGTGTTCGCGCCGAATGACGCGACAACGCACGGGCTCGCGATCCACTATGTGCGCCAGGCGCTGCAACGCTGGGAACCGCGCATCGACATCCTGCGTCTCGACGCGAACTGCAGTGAAGGCGATCCGGGGCGTATGGATATCCTGCTCGAGTACCGTATGCGCCGGACCTTGCACAGGGATACGTTAGTGGTGCCGGTCAATCTGACACGGGAGGATGTCTGATGCCGCTTCGCCCACCGAATCTTGACGACCGGCGTTTCGACCAACTCGTCAGCGAAGCCCGTCGGCGTATTACACAGCACTGCCCCGAGTGGACCGACCTCACGCCGGGCGATCCCGGCATGGCGCTGTTGGAGGCATTCGCCTATCTCACCGAGACCATGATCTTCCGTCTGAACAGACTGCCGGAAAAGGCCTATGTGGAGTTCCTGCGTCTGATCGGTGTGCGCCTGCAACCTCCAGCTGCCGCAGCCGGTGTGCTGAGGTTCCGGCTCAGCCGAGCACAGAATCACCCCGTAGAGATTCCACGTGGCACGCGTGTCACCACGGGGCGCAGCGACGGTGCTGAACCGCCGGTGTTTACCACGGTTGAGACTGTCACCATCGCCAGCGGCGAGACCGAGGTCGAGGTGCTTGCCCGACATTGCGAGCTGGTCGATGCTGAACTGGCGGGTATCGGAACGGGTGCGCCGGGACTGGTGGTGAATGTGGTGCGTGCACCGATTATCGCGCCGACCGGTGATGGACTCGATCTGGTGGTTGGTGTCGAGACGGATGCAGAGGCGCTCGAGACCTCCGCGCCTGCTGTGCAGCATGAGGGTAAGGCTTACCGGATCTGGCGCGAAGTGGAAAATTTCTCCAACCTCGGCGCCAACCGTTTTGTCTACGTCAGTGATCGCCTGGCTGGTACGATTAGCTTCGCCCCCGCGGCGCGCATGTGCGGCGCCGAAGGCGGGTTGCAGGAGGCGGCGCAGGCTCTCGCGGAAGTACCGCCCGTCGATTGCGAGATCCGCGTGTGGTATCGCCGCGGTGGTGGATCGGAGGGCAACGTCACTGCCAACCTGTTAACCACATTGAAGGACCCTATAGCGGGCATGGAGGTCACCAATCCCAGGCCGGCGACCGGCGGCACCTCTGCCGAGACACTGGAGAACGCCCTGATCCGCGGCCCGCAGGAACTGCATTCCCTGCACCGGGCGGTGACGGCACGGGATTTCGAACTGGTGGCAATTCGCAGCTCCGGTGCGGTGGAACGCGCGATGGCGTTCACCAAAGCGGCGATGTGGATACATGCACCCCCGGGCACCGTGGAGGTGCTGCTGGTGCCGCACATCCCCGACGATCAGCGCGGTGAAGGTTGGATCACCGCCGATGTGCTGGAGGCGCACGCAACCGAGGTGACCCGCGAGCAGATCCAGCGGGCGCTGGATAGACGCAAGCCGCTCGGCACCACCTGTCTCGTGAACTGGGCACGTTACAAGACGGTGCAGGTAAAGGCCGAAGTTATCGTGCATCGGGAGGAAGATCCCGCCGCGGTGAAACAGCGCGTTGTGCAACGCTTGTGGCAGACAATCAGTCCGTTGTCCACACCGCCGGAGATCGAGGGTTGGCCCTTCGGGCAGGCGCTGACGGCTTGGGATATCTACAAAATCATTAGCGGGGAGCCTGGCGTCAGCTCGGTCGGTAAGGTGCGCATGGTGGTCGACGAGGTTCCGGACACCAACGTCAAGGCATTGTGCGCCGACGGTTACCAGCCTCACACCTGGTATGCCGCTGGTGATGACACCGTTTTTCGTTCCATGGACGATGCACAGGGATGGGAGGCAATTGGCCAGTTTCCTGGGGAGCAAGTGCTGCGGGTACTGGCTTTCCCCCGTGAGGCCAGCGCGCATGCGAGACAGGCCGGACTGGTTGCTGTCGCCAGCGAGTTGAAAGAAAGTGGCAGCGGTTCGCGGCTGCACATCTCGCGTGACTGTGGCGAGACCTGGGAAGCCGGTCTGCAGACCACCTTTCTGGTAGAAGACCTGGCCTGGATGGAGCGCGACGGTGTGCCCCTGCTGTTGCTGGCCACCGAAAAGGGTTTGTATGAGCTGGCGGTGCAAACCGGCGCGGCCCCCCATCAGGTTCTGGTAGACGCTGCGAATCCGTCGCTGGGGTTTTATGCCGTCGCTGTCTCCACCGATGTGTGGGGCGGCACCAGTGTGGCAGTAGCGGCACGTGGTGACCGCGGAGTCTATCTGTCCAGCAAGGGCGGTCAACCGGAGACTTTTGCCGCCATTGGGCTGGACAACGAACTGGTGCGTGTACTCGCCATCCAGCACTTCGGTGCCCAGCGTTACCTGTGGGCGGGTGTGGCTGCGGTGGGGACTGATCCCGGCAAGGGCTGTTTTCGCTGGCTGCTGACGGGCAGCGAAGAAAATCCGGAAGGCTGGCGTGCCTATCAAAGCGGTTGGGACGCCGGCGGCTGTCGCGCGCTCGCCTTCCAGGGATCAGAGGTATTGGCGGGCTCGCTACGCTTCGGTGTGCTGCGTCTCGATATCGTCGAGCGCGAGCCTAAGTGGCAGGCACCCGACATCAACTGCAAGTTGCCACTGCGGGATCGGCACAGCCTGCAGCCGGTGGATGTGGTGGCAACCGATAGCAGTGGCGAGCGCTTACTCGCGGCCGGCATAGAGGGTGTGTACCGTAGCCGTGACCACGGCAAACACTACGAGCATGTCTCGAACAGTGAATTCCCTGAGCTGGTGACATTGCCGAAGACCTGGCTGTTCTGTTCCGGTGAGCACGAGATCAACGTGGTGAGTGAGGATGAAAAGCAAAGAGATTGAGCGACTGCTGCCGCAGGTCTATCAGTCTGCTCTGCGGCCGCAGACACCGCTGGCGGCACTGCTGAAGGTGATGGATGTGCTCCACGAGCCGGCCGAGGAACTGCTCGCGCAGGTCGAAACCACATTCAGCCCATACCGTATGCCGGAACATTTCGTCCCCTATATGGCGCGCTGGGTCGATCTGGACCGCTTCTTTCTGGCCACCGGCGCTATGGCTACAGAGACTGAGGCAGGCGGGGATGCTCTATCCACGGGCAATGGGCGACTGCGGGAACTGATCGCCGTGGCGGCCTACCTTTCGCAGTGGCGCGGTACCTTACAGGGCTTGCGCCTGTTCCTGGAGGCCGCCACCGGGAACAGCGGCTTCGAGTTGGACGAGCACGTCAAAGACGCCAACGGTATGCCACGACCCTACCATATTCACGTCAAGGCGCCGCAAAGTTGCGCGCGGGACCGGTCGTTAATCGAGCGTATCATTGACCAGGAAAAACCGGCCTATGTGACTTATGATCTGGAGTTCGCATGAGCAAAAGCTACGATAGCGATGCAGAGCAGTGAGCGCCGGTATTGAATTAATTAGCCAGTATTAAGGAGTCAGTCATGGCCACGAGTATCGTCACAATAGACGCACCCGATAAAGTTGTTACCTGTGATGCGGAGGGCGGCACGCAACACGTATTCAATGTCAAGAACACCAGTGGACGCACGTTCACCGTCGGGGCAAAGCTTGTCGTGGATGCACCGACTGAGGAAAGCTGGCTGCATGTCGACGCGCCGGCGGAACAGGAACTGGGTGATAACGTGCTGACCCAGATCCCGGTCAAGATACAGGTCCCGGCGGACGGGGCGCCTGGCCGCTATACCTATCGCCTGCTGGTGTACTCGACGCGTAGAGCCGGCGAAGAGTTCACCGAGAGCGAGGCCGTGGCCTTCGAAGTCCCGAAGCGGGAGCTGAAACCGGAACCCGCTCCAGAGCCGCCGAATCGCTGGTGGATCTGGGCGGCGGTCATCGCCGGCGTGTTGGTGCTTGGTGGTCTACTCACCTGGGCGTTCTGGCCTGAGCCCGAGCCGGTGGTAATGGTTTCGGTGCCCAATCTGAAGGGGCAACGCTTCGATCTGGCCTTGCCCAAGATTCAGCAGGCTGGCTTTACCTTTGACGTCGCAAACCTGCAGCGCAAACGGGCTGGCACGTCTGATGTCGGGAAGGTGGTCGATCAGAATCCCCCGGGAAACAGTGAGGCCGAGAAGGGGTCAGAGATCGTGTTGACGGTGGGTGAATCCCCGCAGGGTGTGGTCTTTCCCTATCAGGTCATGCAGAAGATGAAACTGGCCCAGCCCATGGTCTATAAACAGGTTCTCAAGACGATTCCACGTAGCGTTGAGCCGGCCCCGGAATGAGCGTGCTATTGATCGGGGAGCCACGCAGGCATGGATAAACAGAGCAAGGTCGTTATCGTGGCACTGGTTGTTCTTGGTGTAGTGTTCGCCTTGGGACTGGGTACAAATCTGATGCCCAAGAAGGGGGAACCTGAGGGGGGGAAGAAAGCGGATAAGGAACAGCAGGAAAAATCTGTCGACGGATACGACAGAAACGGCTGGCTCGGGTCTATGGATAAATTGATCGGCAGGTTCAGCCCCCGGCTCGATGTGCGTCGGCTCCAGGGCCCCGCGCCTGGTGCCCAATGCAGGCTGAACAACAATGTCCTAGAGTTGTTTGCCAGGAATGCAGACTGCGTGCTCACGATCCGACCACGACTGCGGGATTGCGATGACGATTACGAGTCGATGACACTGATGCTGGCGAAACAGGCCACGGCAACGCGGGACGCTGCGGCTCGAATTAAAATGAATCCTGCTTTAATGCAGGCTCAGCCCCTTAGCCGTCTGAAGATGAGGCCGGCAGTCATCTTGCCAACGCTGGTAGCAATGTACCAGCCGAAAGGCAAGTCTATCGCGGCTGTTAAGAAAAGGGACCAGGAATTCCGCCTGGTGGTGTTGGAACAGGGTGGCACCCTGACGCTCAAGTGCACGAACTGTAGCAAAGACCAGCCGGTTAAGGTGAGTCTGGCGACTCGTAAATCATGCGAAGATTGATCGCAACGGCGTTAGGGTAGAGCCCGATCCACACGCAGCACTTTGATGATTGCCGGGATGGAGCCTATCAGGTAGAACAGCGCCCAGATGGCCGCCAGAACAGCCACCACGATGGCGCCGATCATGTCGGTGATGCTGGCCAGGATAAAAGGCACCAGCCCGTGCAGGAAACTGATAATGATGGTGGCAAGCAGCGAGGTGAGAATAATCAGCACCAGGCCCTTGTTTTCGAGAAAACGTTGATGGGAGAACACCAGGAAGCCGGCAAAGGCGAGTTTCAGGCTCATGATGATGCCCAGTGTGGCCGCCGCCTGACCGGTGTCGAAGTTGGCGAACTTAGCCAAATAAACCAGGGTGCCGAACGGTACTGCCATGAACAGGGAGATCATCAGCACAAGTACACCGATCGCGACCACAATCATGACTATGGCGCCGATGAGCATCAACAGCGATACCACAAAACTGACGACGCCCTGAACACGCCCAACGACCTGTGCAGGAATGAGTAAGGGCGCGCTAATGATAGCAATGGTGAACAGGACCAGGCCGTCGAGGATCGCCAGATACAGAATCCCGTATCCCGGTGTTGGCATGTCGGCATAGTCATTTGGTTGAGGTTCCGTTGCCCCGATATAGAAGCCGGAGCCAAGCTCAATCAGAACAGCGAGTACCAGCAGGATAACGGCGACAATGAATAGCGGTTTGCGGAGGGAGTCCATGATGATTGTGCGTCCTTTATGCGAGCCTGAGCACTAACTATAGCCGTCGCGGAGTCAAAATCAATTAAACAGAAAAGGAGATCTGGTCACATGTCGCTGAGTTCCCGTTTCTTTAAAACGATTGCCATTGGCGTAATAGGTGTTGTGGGGCTGTGCCTCACCGCTTGTGAACAGGGCGAATCCCCCACTCCCGCAACGAAACCCGAGACTGCGGTGAAGGCGGAGCCGGCCGATGAAACCCGGTGTGCGCTGGGTGATGCGAAGGAAACCGACGGCATACGCCGTCTTGCCCTGGTGGTGGGCGTCGGGCAATACAAGAACGAACGTGTACCCGATCTCATTGGTCCCCCCAATGATGCAAGGCGGTTTTTTGACCTGCTGACGGACAGTAACGGTTACGGCTTTCCCAGGGAAAATGTCTGTCTGTTGCTCGATGAACAGGCCACCACTGCCGAGTTCAAACGTGCTTTCGACAAGGCGCTGGTGGAGCGTGCGCGGCCACAGGATGTGGCGGTGGTCTTCTATGCGGGTCACGGGTCCATGCGGCGTGATAAGAACGGTGATGAGCCCGACGATATGGATGAGACCCTGATGTTGCACGATGCGCGCACCGGCGGTGTGCGTGATCTGGTGGATGATGAGTTCAACGAGATGCTGGTGCGCCTGCACGCGAAGACCCGGAATATCACCGTGCTACTTGATTCCTTTAACTCCGGCACCGCCACGCGTGGCGATGCCGGAACTTTTGTGGCGCGCTTCTTTGAACCGGCTGATGAAGACTTCCCCGAGCCGGCGGGCGCCGCCGAGCCAGCCGGGGATGAGGGCGCCGGCTGGGTGCCCGAAGCGCTTCCCGGATTGGTGGCCTTCACCGCCGCCAGCGACGGTACACCGGCCCTGGAAACCAACGGGCACGGGATTTTCACCGACGCCGTCATTCAAGTGCTCGCGCAGGCCAGCGACCAGCCCCTGACCTATGCCCAGGTGGCCCGGGAGGTACCGCCACTGGTGGCCGCCAGCAGCTATCAGATTCCCTATTTTCACGGTGATCTGAATGCCCCGGTGTTCGGTAATGAGGCCAGAGCCCGGCCAGTGGCCTGGGAAGTCGCCAAGGTGGGTCCACCGCTCGAGCTGAGCGGCCCACCGCTGCCGGGGATCGGCAAGGGCGCGGAGCTGCGCATCTATGACGGTGCCGTGCGCGGAGCCGACACCCGCGATCCAGGTAAGGCCAAGGCGACGGTGATCATCGAGGGCATGACCGGCCTGAATGCGACGGCACGAATTTCGGCAGCCCGGTCGGATTCACCACAGCCTGAGGCCGGTGATCTGGCGATCCTGGTGCGTCCCGCCGACGCCTACCTGGGAATCAAGGTCCGTCTGCGCCCGGCGTCCGAGCCGGGTGGTATCCCCAGCGAGCGGGCTGCTCAGTTGCGCGCAGCGATCGAAGCTAATCCGGAGACAAAAATGCTGGTTGAGCTTACCGATGGCGCCGGTGATTTTGAACTCAGCGTCGATGGCGATGAAGCACTGGTGCTGCGCGGACCCGAGAACAAGATCCGTAACGTCTATGCAGAAGACAGTGCGGTGGCTGACAACCTGTGGCAACACGCACGCCAGCTGGCCCTGCTGCAACTGCGCGGGGAAGGTGGGGAGGACTTCACTGACAACCAGACCCTGCAGGTGCAGCTGGTACCAGCCGCCAGACAGAGCCAATGTGCCGACGGCAATTGGGAACAGGCTGAGCCCAACAGCGAACAGATCGTACCCCTGTGCCATGCCTGGAACGTCAAGGTTGCCCTGGCGCAAGACGCGCCCATGCCTTTGCTAGTGGGCGGGGTGATTTTTTCCACTGACGGCAACAGCTTCGGGTTTCCCGCCGACGGTCGCAAGGTTGCCCTCAAGCCCGGTGAGGACGTGGTGTTCAACAGTCGGCTCGAGACCTTCATGGGCAGACCGCCGCTCGATGTCCAGGACCATATCATGGTGTTCGGTACCCAGGAAACGAATCCGGTGCAGTGGCATCTGTTGACAAATACGGCGGCCACTCGGGCGGCTGGTCCGCCGATGAGCGGTTTGTATCGTGCCCTGGATAGCTACCTGCAACCGGGTACGCGGGGCACAGGACGGGTGGAGGAGGCCGTCGAGGAGACTACCTGGACGTTGAGTTCGATGACGGTGCGGGTAGAGGCCAATCAGCGCTTTCTCAAGGCCGAATCCGGCAGCACCGGGCCACCGTCCAGGCGTGAGTACACCATCGCCGGCTTCGACATCCGGCCCTACCTGCCCGACGACCCGGCGACCGCCCTGCACAGAGTGCTGCAACAGGCGGATGCACTGGCACACGCTTCGCTCACCGACGGCTACGGCTACAAGCAGCACGACTGGTCGCTGCCCACGGACGAGGAGAACCTGAATCGTGGCATCGACTGCTCGCGTTCCATCTGGTACGCGTTTACACGTGCGGGTCTGCCGTACAACAGCGGCGACCGATACCTCACCACCGCGATGATGGTGGGCGAGGATTCGCCGATGGCCGAGCAGTTCCAGGACTGTTCCGCCGATACGCTGCAATCCGGTGACGTGCTTGTGTATCGCGATGAGACGCGCGGCGACGGGCACGTCGTCATGGTCGTCGATCCCGCTAAACGGATCGCCTGGGGATCCCACGGCTGGGACGGCAACGCCAAGGCGCTCAAGGTCGAGCCGGATACCGGCGTCGAGTACCAACTCATCAAGTACAAGCAGGACTGGGAGCGCTGGGACAGGCGCACCATGGCACGACAGGCCTGTTGGCGCTATCGCGCCTTCAGCGAACAGGCCAGGATGCCGCGGGGTCAGCCTGGATTAAGATCACTGGCGGATGCCTGTGATCCACGCAAACGCTGCGGCAGCTAGGAGGAAAGGACATGGCACGAGGGACGAGGGGATTTTGGACAACAGCACTGGTCTATCTGGCACTGAGCCTGGTGTTGCAGGCCTGCGTGCCGCAACAGGGGGTGCGGCAATCGACGGGTGCGGCGACGCCCCCGGTGATAGTCTCGTTCGAGGCACACCCACCCGGACTGACGGAAGGCGGTACCACGACCCTGAGGTGGCGTACGCGGGACGCGGTATCTGTGAACATCTCAAGCGTGGGCGACGTTCCGACCAGCGGCTCGCGGGTCGTGGAGCCCCGGGGGCGAAGCAGCTACCTGCTCACCGCCAGTAACCGTGACGGTCAGATGGTCAGTGAGGAGATTCGCATCGGGGCGATACCGTTAATGGCGCATGTCACCATGCCACCAGTGATCGTCCTCTTCAAGGCAGAGCCGCCCCATGTCATAGCCGGCGGCACCACGACCTTGACGTGGCGCGTGGAGAATGCCGAGCGGGTGGAAATCTCGGGCCTTGGCCAGGTGCCGCCGAGTGGCTCGCGCACGGTCGATCCGCAGGAGCATGCCCACTTTCAGCTCAGCGCTACCAACAGTGAAGGTAAGCTCAATACCGCCGAACTGCAGATCGGCATCGCCTATCCAGTGGTGATTAAGCCCCGTCCGCGCTTAGAGCAGCCGGTTGTCATGCCCTCACCAAGGCTCGAGCGACCAGTGATCGAACCCATCCAAAGGATCGAGAAACCGGAAATCCGGCGTGTTCAACCGACGGAAAGACCGACGCTGCGGGGCATGAGCCCAGCCACCATGCAGGCTCTCAGTAGCCTCCCGGCGCCGGCTCAGCAGTCACCACGCGATGGTAGCCGCTTCAGCCATCAGCCACGCCAGACCAAGCTGCAATGGGCACCTGTCACGGGAGCCGCCAGCTATACGGTGGAAGTCGACTGTTATCAATGCTGCCGGAGCAACGCCTGGTGCATGGATATCGGTAAGACCTACAAGGTGCAGCCGTCGCTGCATTCCACGTCCTACACTTTCAACTTTGCCGGTGCGCAGCCTGGTCGCTGGCGGGTGTGGGCTGTCGATAAAAATGGCAAAGCGGGTGCGAAAAGCGGTTGGTGGAATTTCACTTATACGAGATAGTCGGCATGCAGGGCTTCGGTTCGCCATGAGGAACAGACAGGTGCTGTTCGCGCTTACTGGGCTGCTGGTGTTGCTGACTGCCTGCACCCATACCATGCCTGGCGCGGGATCGTCGCGGGCCGTTGCGCGCCCGCCTCAGGGTGCCGTGTCCCCGGGTCCGACGCAGCTGGTCGTGCAGTTGAGCCACGCCAACCATATCTCGGCGATGGCCGTGTCGCCGGACGGACGCCTGTTGGCTACCGCGAGCTGGGATAAGACGGTGCGCTTGTGGAATGCGCACACGGGACAAGAGATTCGACGGTTCAGCGGGCATCACGACGTGGTCCGTGCCGTCGCGCTGTCGCCGGATGCGGGTCGCCTGTTAACCGGCAGTGTCGACAACAGCGCACGGCTCTGGGACACGCGTAGCGGCGAACAGCTGCTGCAACTGCAAGGCCACGCTGGCGCGGTCACGGCCGTGGCCTGGTCCCCGGGCGGAGATTGGCTGGTGACCGGCAGCGAGGATATGACGGTGCGCCTGTGGGATGGCAGAGACGGCCACGAAATCCGCCGTCTGCCAGGCTTCGACAGTGAGATTACATCCCTGGCAGTGTCCGCCGACAGCCGCCATCTGCTGATTGGCAGCGGTACACAGGCAGAGTTATGGGACACAGCGCGCGGCCGCATGCTGCGCCGTTTCGAGGGGCATCAGGGCGGTGTAAGCGCTGTGGCGATTTCACCCGATGGACACTTTGCCCTGACTGGCAGTGTGGACAGGACTGCACGCCTGTGGGACCTGAACAGTGGCAATGAGGTCCAGCGTTACTCAGGACATGCGCAGGCGCTGACCTCGGTGGCATTTTCTCATGACGGCCGGCTGGTCGTGACCGCTGGTAACGATGGCACCGTACGCCTGTGGGACAGGCGGCGTGGTAGTGCGTATGGCGCCCCCCTGCAACATGACGATGCCGTCATCGCTGTCGTGGCATCGCCTGTGGGACCGGCGCTGTTTACCGCCGCGGGACAGCTCGCATACGCCTGGGAGTTGATGCCGCAGCGGCGCGGCGCGCGGCGCGTATTGAGCTTCGAAGGTAAGTCAGACTGGGTCAGTGCAGTGGCTTTTTCGCCTGACGGTAAGCGGCTGCTCATCGGCACCTGGGATGATACTGCGCGTCTCTGGGATGCCGACAGCGGTGCCCAGCTACGGCGACTGCAGGGTCACTCAGGTGACGTGCGCGGTGTGGCCTTCTCGCCCGATGGGCGCCTCATTGCAACTGCCGCGCGAGATGGCACCGCCCGCGTTTGGGCAGCCGATACTGGTGCCGAGGTCCGCCGCCTGGAGGGCCATGATGCCAGCGAAGGTAAGGGCGTGCGCCCGGTCGTCTTCTCTGCCGATGGGCGCCTTATCCTGACCGGGGGCGATGACGCTACCGCCAGGCTGTGGGATGTCCAGGCAGACTTTGCCGAGCGGCACAGCCTCGGGCCCCACCCGGACCGGGTGTCCTCGGTGGCCTTCTCCCCCGACGGGCGTCTGGCGCTCACCGCCAGCGCCAACGAGCTTTGGTTGTGGGATACCCGCAGCGGGCAGCAGCTGAGGCGATTCACCGGACACACCCGCCTGGTCAATGCGGTTGCCTTCTCCCCCGACGGTCGCCGCGTGCTCAGCGCCGCCTGGGACAATAGTGTCCGCTTGTGGGACGCGTCGACCGGCGTCGAGCTGCTGCGTCTCGAAGGCCACAGCGATGGTGTGCACAGCGCGGTATTCTCCCCCGATGGCCGTTACATCGTCACTGGCAGTGAAGACAAGACAGTGCGTCTCTGGGATGCCGGTACCGGAGAGCAGCGGCGTCGCTTTGTCGGTCATACCGCCCCGGTTATTCAGGTTGCCCTGTCGCCGGACGGCCGCTTTCTGCTGTCTGCCAGCGCCGACCAGACTGCGCGTCTGTGGGATGTCGCCAGCGGTGAGGAACTCTGCAGGTTAATCAGTTTCCGCGACGGCAGCTGGGCAGTGGTAGACAGCGACGGGCGCTTCGACGCCTCCAATGCGGGTGACGTTGCCGGGTTGCACTGGGTTGTAGGTCTGGAGACGATCGGACTCAAGCAACTCAAGCAACGTTACTACGAACCCGGGCTGCTGGCGAAGAAGCTGGGCCACAACCAGGAGCCACTGCGTCGGGTGGAGGCGTTTCGTCAACCGGGGTTATTTCCCACCGTCATTGCACAACCCATGGACCCGCACGATCCACAGCTTCGCCTCACACTGGTCAACCGTGGTGGTGGTCTTGGACGGGTCACTGTTCTGCTCAATGGCAAGGAAGTGCTGGCCGATGCCCGTGATGCCGGCGTCGAACCCACCGCCAGGCGCGCCGTGTTGGCGCCGCTATCCCTGAGCGGACACCCATACCTGGTTCCAGGCCGCAAGAATACCATTGAGGTACGCGCCTATAATGCCGAGGGTTATCTTTCCAGTCGTGGCGTCACCATTGATTTTGAGGCTCCGGGCGCAGCTGCCGCCGAGAGTCCGACGCTGTGGGCGATCGTAGCGGGTGTCTCGGACTACGCAGGCCAGCAGATTGATCTGCGCTATGCGGCCAAGGATGCCGAAGACATTGCTCGCTCCCTGCAGCTAGCCGCGGCGCGGCTGTTCGGCGCTGACCACCTGCGGCTGAAGTTGCTGACGACTTCTGGCGAGGAAGCACCGACGCGTGACAATCTCAAGGCGGCCTTTCTCGCCGCCCGGCAGGCCAGGGCGACTGACCTGCTAGTGGTTTATCTGGCTGGCCACGGTGTCAATCACGGTGGCCAGGATGGTGATTTCTATTACCTCACCAGCGCTGCCGCGAGTGGCGATCTCAGCGACCCGGCGGTGCGCACCAGTGCCGCTATCTCGAGCCTGGAGCTCACCGAGTGGATCAAGCAGATTCCGGCCCTCAAGCAGGTGTTGATTCTGGATACCTGCGCCTCGGGGCGTGTCGTGGAGAAACTGTCGAGTAAACGCGACATCGCCTCCAGCCAGGTCCGCTCCCTGGACCGTATGAAGGACCGCACCGGACTTTATGTGTTGGCCGGTGCGGCGGCCGATGCGGTGAGCTATGAAGCCAGCCGTTACAGTCAGGGTCTGCTCACCTATAGTCTGTTGTTTGGCATGCGCGGTGCAGCCCTGCGCGAAGAGCAGTTTGTCGACGTCAGCCAATGGTTCAACCACGCCGCAGACCAGGTACCCAAGCTGGCGACCGGCATCGGCGGGATACAGCGACCGCTGATTGCCATGCCGACCGGCGGTGCAAGTTTCGATATCGGCCAGGTTCTGGAGGATGACCGCCAGCAGATACCCCTTGCGACAGCCCGGCCGCTGGTCTTTCAGTCGAGCTTTCAGGATGAACGACGCGTACAGGATCATCTGCGCCTGACCATGCGCGTCAATGAGGCGCTGCGCGAAGTGTCGACACGAGGGCTCGGGGGAGGTTTTGTCTACGTGGACGCGGCGCTATTTCCGGACGCCTACGAATTGGCCGGTCGTTATCGAATCGACGGGGATGCTGTAAAGGTCAAGGTCTGGTTGTTCAGGAACGGAGTGCAGAAGGCGGCCTTTGATGTGAACGGTGACACTGCTAAGCTGGACCGGCTGGTGATGGATATCCTGATGCGGGTTGAAAAGGCGCTCGCCGGGCCGCCTGTATGAGGCCGTACAAGTAATAGCCGAACGCCAAGTGCACATGTTTTGTAAAGCGCCGGGTCTCGGCACCCCGCTAAATTGATAGGTGAGGAGATGACATGGACGAGTACCTGAATTCCAAGGCAATGCTGGCCCCGGGTATTGCGGGGGCGACCACGACGACAATTACCGGGACAATGGCGAGCGTATTCGGATTTCCCGGCAGCTACACCGCATTGATTGTGAGCTTCCTGCTCGGTATGTTGGTGTTCTCGGACAAAAGCGTGCCGCTGCTGCAACGGCTGGTGCTCTACCTGGTCAATTCGATGATCATCTTCACTGTCGCCGTTGGTCTGAACACTGCCGGTACGGCAGCGACGCAAACGGATGAAGCACGCAAGCGCTCCGTTGAGGTGGCGGCGGAGACGGAGAAGCCTTTCTTTCAACCCTGGTTCTAGCCGTTAAGGAGATACAGTATGCACCAGCTGCGCATACCAGGAGGTTTCATCGCCGTGGCATTGCTCAGTGGGTTTCTGGCTGGTTGCGAGAAGGCTGAAACCGAAAAGTATCCGACGGTCGATAGGCTGACCCCGGGCATATTCCTTGAGCCCGCGGAACGGGCGGCCCTGCCCGCAGGGGTGGAGCTGCGCAAGGTATACGACAAAGGACTCGACCTGACCAAGGAGGCGGAGGGGTTCGTGAGCCATCTCTACAACGATGCAGCGGGCTATTGCACCATCGCCTACGGTCACCTGATCAAACTGAAGTCGTGTGATGGCAGCGAGCCTGAAGAATTCCGGCCTGATGTCAGCCAGCCACGGGGTGCGGAGCTGCTGAGCGATGATATGGGGCGTGCGGAGCGAACGGTCATGACGGCGGTCGGCGTCGATCTCACCGATGGTCAATTCGCCGCGTTGTGCGATTTTGTTTATAACGTGGGTGGCGGCAACTTCAAACGCTCTACGCTGCTCAAGGTTGTCAACGCCGGTGAATTCGACGGCGTGCCGTTTCAATTGCGCCGCTGGGTAAAGGCAGGTGGCAGGACATTGCCCGGCCTGGAGAGCCGCCGCGAGCGCGAGATCGGGCTGTTTTTCGAGGGTATCGGCATCCCGCGTGCTGCACCGCTTGAGGGTGAGGATCTATCACCTGTTGATATTCAGCGCGGCGAATCCTGACATCAAGCAGCTGCCTTTACTGTGTTGTACCTTCCATGCGATTCTTTCCGCCTGCAGGGGTTCGGTATTGGACGGTGATGCTGTGTTTCCCCTTGGCGAGCTTATCAACTCCAAAGGCTCGCTGGTGACCAGTTGAACCTGCGGAAATCGCTGTGGCTGTCGCATGGTGAGAGTGTACCAGGACGGTCACCGACCAAACGGACCAGGCCGCGGCTGGCGGAACGAAAGCTGCGCTCATAGGGATTGTTGCGACAGGTGTCGAGGATGACGATGTTGAGACTCGCGTCGGCCTCGTTCATGTGCCCCAACACATACCCCGCATCCACCGCCTTGTACTTGACATCAGTTTCACTGTCGATGTTGGCACCCACCGGGATAAGGTAATTGTGCCCGTCGGCCAAGCCACGCCGGTTCCGGCGACAGAACCAGTTGGCGGATTCCCGCACGATGTGAAGATTGCTATGGCTTCTGTGCGTCGGCCGGGCTCGCCGTCTCCGGAACAGGCATCTCGTCCTCCGGCTCCATCTCCACTGAGCGGCTGAGGATGCTGAGACTCTGGTTGAGTCCGTTGAGCACATTCGCAGCCATAGCGGCCCCGGTGTCCGAGAGATCATCCACTTTCTGTTTGAGCTCTTCGCGCTCCTCCTGCAAGGAATTCAGTTGCTGAACCAGCGCGGCCTGGGTCTCTGCGGTCTTGTTGTCGGCGTCCTGTTGCAGTTCGTGCACCTTGGTCTGCAAGACCTCCATTTCGGCAATCAGCTTTGCCTCGGCCTCCGTCATCTGGCCCCCTTCCTCAGTGCCTGCGGGTTGACCGGTCGGGGTTGCCTGTCCGGACTTGGTGGTGCCGGTCTCCTGCGGGGCGGGTTCGTCGGCTTTATCGCAAGCCGCGAGCAGGAGTGTTGTGGCTACAAAAGCCGCCGATAGTGTGTATTTGATCATGACGATGTCTCCTTGAATTGAGGGCAGGTTTGATCCATTGAGCTGATGTCATTTCCGCGTGCCTGAAAGGTGCCCAAGAACACGGGCATTGCGTCCGGGCGGCGGACAGATAAATCAGACCCCCCTGGTATTATAGATCCTGCAGGCATTTACGTGGTGCCGAACGAAGTATAGTCGAATTGCATGGGCCTTTCCCAGCGAGCTCTGCTTTTCTGCTGTCGGGCGAGGCAGGTCGTCGTTGAGGTCGGCCATCAGGCATGTGCCGGTTAAAACCGAGAGAACATCAAGGGGCCATCTCTTTATGGTGAAACCAGCGGGTGATCACCAGATCTGCGCCTTTCACGGTTGCGAGGAAGTTTGTCGGTGTGTAGTCGTGCGTCGCGCCCGACTGCGCCTGTACGGTTGCCGACTGGCCGGTCTTGACCTTGACCAGTCCGCGTGTAGAAGGAATTATTGCGGCCTCGCGCACCGGTCTGTAGTCTGCCCGCACCCGACGTTTTTGTGCAGCCAGGCGTTTTATGCTGCGCTCCAGCTCGGGGCGCCGCGTGAACGATGCCACAAAGTAAATCTCCTCAATGCCGGTGTAGGCGTCCAGGCCGTACCATTCGTCTGCTTGCGGAACAATGTAGAGTTGGTGCGCCTGAACGGGATTGGGGTCGAGAGATTCAAAATCCGGGAACACGGGTACCAGGAAACCGGTCCCATCCACGGCGATGACATAAACAAAACAATCACAGTTAGCCCTGATCGAAATCTTGAGTTTGTCACCGGCGGCAGGGTCGTTGGGGTCGCTGAACAGCGTTGCTCCATCGTCAATAGGGACGGGATCAGAAAGCCCCCCGGCCGATGCACGTTGAACCAGAACCGCCACATCGAGTGCGAGCTTGGCGGCGGTGGGTATCGGGGTTGCCGGTGGCGCAGCTTGCCCCGGATAAGCCTTGTCAGTGTGCGCTTTGGTCTCTGCAACCAGGATCTCCAACAGTTCCTTCAAATCATCTGAATAGTCCTTTGAATAGTTATCAGAGGCGGTCTTTAACAGGTCTTCGGCAAAGTCGATTGCCACGGGCAAGGCCGCCGCGCAAGAGATCAGCAGGGGTAACACCGCGGTCATGAATAGCAAGACAGCAAGCGGTTTGACTGGATCAATCTGTTTGGCAATATTCTTCATTGCTCAACCCGCCTTAAATAAACTGATGCCCGACGCGAAGAGTCTGACGCACACCCGCTGGAACTGCAAATGGCATTGGACATGCTTGAAGCCACGACCTGAGTATTAACTGGCCAGGAGCCGGAACAGCACGACGATGGCGAACTGGCGGATAAGGGCCTGCCGTTGCCGGTGAGTCAGTCATCGCTAGCGAACAGACCATCCATCGGAGCTGGCGGCTTGGACCGTAGACTCCAAAACCATTGGCCACAGCTGCTGCCAGCAGCAGCTGTGATCGAATCCGGCAACCGTGCCGATCCGCGCGCGCCATTGCCGTGCCGTGGCATGCATGAGCATCTGCGGCGGAATATTGTCATCGTTTGCGCCCACCAGATGCAGCTGCTGAATGCGTTTGTCCAGCGGAGGGCGCCGTGCGGGGTTGAGGGAATCACGTAACGGCTCATAACCGTGATATTGCGTCCAGGCATCGGTGTCCAGGTTGCCGGCCAAGGTTATCACGACGCGCGTCTCGGGTAGTTGCGCGGCCATGAGCATGGCGACTGTGCCGCCGCCGCTGTGGCCGATCAGAAAAAGCGCCTGCCCCTGTCGCTGAGACAGTAGCCGCCGGGCTACGGCAACGGCGCTGTCGACGACCTCGGCCGAGTAGCGCGCCTGCGTCCACAGTGTCGAATCGCAGGGCGGCGCCGTGGCGCGCCCGTTGTAACAGGGCCTGGCCAGGTAGACGCTGGGCCCTGGATCGAGCGCCATGAGCCGCAACATCAGGGGGTTCCGTGGCGTCGGATCAGGCGAGACCCAGCGCCTGTCCAGGTAAGGCGAGCCGTCACCCTCCAGGTAGATGTGGAGTGGGCCGGCCCCGTGGCCACTGTCTTTGCGGTAGACGACGTGCAGGAACTCTGTCCCCTGGATCAGCTCGCGGCTGAAGCCGAATCCCGCCGCTACCTGGTCAACCCGCGCGGCCGGTGAAGTGCAGCCCTGCACCATGATGAAGAGAACGAGACCAAGGGCGGAACAGGAACGCTCCTTCGCAAGCATCGAGTGGGTGTTGAATCCCGACAATCGGCTCGCCATAGACTTGCAGCCTCCCTGCCCGAATGATGGGGTAATCGTAGGTCTGTTGCGTTAAGTATAGTACCGCTTATGTTGACCCGGTGTGGCAGCGTGCATGGGCTGCACCTTGTGTTCTGTAACTGGGCTTGACAGTCAGCTACTTGGCTACTATACCTCATCAAAGACTATAAAGAACGCGGCAATGGCAGTTCGACATTCCGTGCTCGCCAAGGAAAGTCATGGAGATAATTAGGGAGGATCAGAATGAAAAAAACCAGCAAACTTCCAACAGTGAGAAAGGGTGCAGGCGGGGAGATTTGCACACCTT